>Ga0136642_1001024_pt1 | contig 12678 bp, 12 predicted proteins | sample LowCatLa1302831Y_FD_115313 | JGI IMG/M metagenome (GOLD analysis project Ga0136642, IMG submission 115313) | Freshwater microbial communities from Lower Cathedral Lake, Yosemite National Park, California, USA - 13028-31Y | ecosystem: Environmental > Aquatic > Freshwater > Lake ... | reverse complement strand
GCAGGCCAAGTTGGCCGCAGCCTCGGCCACGGTCAGGGCCGTGCCGACGCGAGGGTTGAGGGCACACCAGCGAGGGTTGGAGTCCGTCGTCACGGCGATGCCGCGATTCGAACGAGGCAGGCCGGGACCCGCGAGACGGAGCAGTGAGGCGTCGTGGCCCGGTCCGACGACCGTGTTCAAGAACAACTGGCTGTCGTACTGACGGTAGACCCAGGCCGGATCGAGCAGCAACTCGAGCAGTTCCTCGGTGAGGTCACCGACGGGCTCATCGTGGGTCGGGTCATCGGCATTAATAGCGTCCAGATTCGCGGGGCGAGCCAGGGGCCGGTGATAGAGCGGTGCCTCGTCGGCCAACGACGTGGCCGGTACTTCGGCGACGATCGGACCCTCAAGCCCTTCACGCACGCGCAGCATGCCCACGGTCGAACCGTCGGGCAACACGTCGGGTTCGACGACGTGGCCCACCACGGTGGCGCGCACTTCCCACTTCGCACACAGCGCCGCGACCGCGGCCCAGTTCTCGGGGGTGATGATCGCGAGCATACGCTCTTGGCTCTCCGAGGTCATGATCTCCCACGGAGCCATGCCGACTTCACGCAACGGAATGGCGGTGTAGTCCACGTTCAGTCCCACGCCACCCTTGGCGGCCGTCTCGGACAAGGCACAGACAATGCCGGCACCACCGAGGTCCTGAATACCGACCACCAACTTGTGGTCGAGGAGCTCGAGGCAGGCTTCAATCAGACGCTTTTCTTCGTAGGGGTCGCCCACCTGCACGCTCGGGCGCTTGGCGTCGTCGAGGGAGGCGGCGCCGTCGGCGCCGTCAAAACCAGCCGAGGCCAGAACCGAAACACCACCGATACCGTCGCGACCGGTGCGCGAGCCGAGCAAGACGGCGAGGTTCCCCACGCCCGAGGCCACGCCTAGGACGAGACGATCTTTCGGCAGCGCGCCCACGGCCAACACGTTGACCAAGGGGTTTGAGGCGTAGCAATTATCGAAGGTCAGTTCGCCACCAATGGTCGGTACGCCGACCGAGTTGCCGTAGCCCGACACGCCGGCCACCACGCCTTCCACCAACCAGCGTTGGCGCGCATCAGTCAGCTCACCAAAGAACAGGGGGTCCATCACGGCCAAAGGGCGTGCCCCCATGGAGAACACGTCGCGAAGGATGCCGCCCACGCCCGTGGCCGCGCCCTGGTAGGGCTCGATGGCCGAGGGGTGGTTGTGGCTCTCGATGCGAATGGCGACGCCAATACCGTCACCGGCGTCAATAACGCCGGCACCCTCACCGGGGCCAACGAGCACGTGGTCACCTGCCGACGGCAGGCGTCTGAGGTGAACCCGTGACGACTTATACGAGCAGTGCTCGGACCACATCACGCCGTAGAGGGCGAGCTCGACGTGATTGGGCTCACGCCCGAGGACCTGCTTGATGTCTTCGAATTCGCTGTCGGTAAGACCGAGGGCGCGGTGGAGGGGTTCGGTGGCGTCCATGGTGAGTGCTCCGTTTGTCGTCGTTATTTTTAGAGAGTGGCGGTGGCAGCGAGCCCGACAAAGCTGCCAAGCAGTACGCGGCCGTCGGCGCTGCCGAGCAGGGTCGACATAGCCCGTTCGGGGTGAGGCATGAGGCCGACGACGTTGCCCGCCTCATTCGAGACACCGGCGATGTTGTCGCGCGAGCCGTTGGGATTATCGAGGTAGCGCAACACAATCTGGTCGTTGGCCACGAGGGCGTCGTAGGTAGCGTCGTCACAGTTGTAGGAACCGGAGAAGTGGTTAATCGGCACGCTGAGGTGCTGGCCAACCGCGGCATTTCGGGTGAGTACGGAGCGCGCCGAGGTCACCACAAGGGTGCTCGGCTGACAGAGGAAGGTGAGTCCGCGATTCTTCTGCAGGGCCCCCGGCAAGAGACCAGCTTCAGTCAAGACTTGAAAACCGTTACAGATACCGAGCACGGCACCACCGGCGGCGGCGAAAGCCTGCACGGCGCCCATCACGGGCGAAAAACGAGCGAGGGCTCCGGGGCGCAGGTAGTCACCGTGGGCGAAACCTCCCGGCAAAATAATTCCATCGAATCCTTCGAAGGACGCCTGTGTGTGCCAAACGAATTCGGGGGTCGCCCCGAGGTCGCTCACGGCATTGGCCGCGTCGTACTCACAGTTCGAACCAGGAAAGACAACAACACCAATGCGGGCCACGGGTTACTCCCCAGCCAAACGAGCGACCGAGTCCTCCATGACGGGGTTGGACAACAGCCGCTGGGCAATGGCCGTGGCCTGCGCCAATGCCTCTTCCGCCGAGGGTGCCTCAACGTCCAAGCGGAAGCTCTTACCCGCACGCACGTTGGAAATGCCGGTGAAGCCCAGCGCGGGCAACGCCCGTTCAATGGTGGCGCCTTCCGGATCGGCAATTCCGGCGCGGAGGGTGACGTCGACAATAACGGAGTAGTTCACCTCATCAAGGGTACTAGCCCTGCTCGATTGCTCGCGTCAGTTGCGCCGCCGAATCGTGACCAGTTCGCCGAGCTCGAGGTTGAGTTGCTGGGCTTCATCGTGAGTGAGTTGCAGCCAGATGGTGTCGCCGTCGCTCGGGGCCACGATGACCCGCACCTCGAAACCCAAGCGAATCACGTCACGCACCACGGCCGAGGTGCCATCACCCGTTCGCGTCACCTGCAGGTCGTGCGGACGCAGACTCGCTCCTTCGAACACCGTCGTGGGCCCGAGGAAGCTGCGAACAAAATCGTTCGCGGGACTGTCGTACACCTCGGAAGGCACCCCCACCTGTTCGATGCGACCGTGGTTCATAATGACCACCCGGTCGGCGACTTCCATTGCTTCAGCTTGGTTGTGGGTCACCAACAACGTGGTGATGCCTAGTTCGTGCTGCAACGAGCGCACCCAGGCCCGCAGCTCCGCCCCCACTTGCGCGTCGAGGGCGGCAAACGGCTCGTCGAGGAGGAGCACGTCGGGCTTGATGGCCAGCGCCCGCGCCAAGGCCATGCGCTGGCGCTGCCCACCGGAGAGTTGGCGTGGGTAGCGACTCGCGAAGTCGCCGAGATGCACCAGCTCAAGGAGCTCGGTCACTTCCTTCTTTATCTGCGCGGCCGGCATCTTGCGCGTCTTGAGTCCGTAGGCCACATTCTCAAACACCGATAACTGGTAAAACGGCGCGTAGTCCTGGAAACAGAAGCCAATGTTGCGGTGACGCGCCGGCAGTGCGGTGACGTCGCGACCGTGCAGCATGACGCGGCCCTGATCGACCGATTCGAGTCCGGCAATCATCTTCAACAAAGTTGACTTACCCGAGCCCGAGGGCCCAAGCAGCGCCGTCAGCGAGCCGTCAGGGACGACATCAGAAAAGTCGTTAAGAATTTGAACGGAGCCGTAGGACTTGTAGAGGTGCTCAAGCGAGATGCTCATGGCGTTTCCTTTCACGGTGGCGGGCCACGCCCAGGACCAGCAAAATAATGACGGAGGTGAGGGCCAGCAGACCGGCCCCAACGAAGCCTTGGTAGGCGTTGTAGTTTTCGAAGTTGGCGCCAATGTTGAGCGTCAACGTCTGGGTCAAATCGGTGATGTTGCCTGACACAATGAGCACGGCACCGTATTCACCCAAGATTCTCGCGAGGGTGAGGGTGACGCCGTAGGCTGACGCCCACATAATCGAGCGCATAGTAATTGTGAGGAAAATTCGCACCGGCCCCGCGCCCAGCGAAGCCGCCGTCTGCTCTTGGTTCGAGCCGATTTCACGCAAAAGTGGAATGAGCTGTCGCGTGACGAGTGGCAACGAAACGAAGATACTGGCGAGCACGATGCCGGGGTAGGAGAAGATGATCTTCAGCCCAATTGCGGCCAGCGGCCGACCCAGCCACCCGTCTTGAGCGTAGGCCAGTTCGAGCATCAATCCGATGATGATCGGTGAGATGGCGAGTGGCACGTCGACTACGCGGTCGATAACACGAGACAACCACGAGGGGTGGCGAACAATCCACAATGCGGCGCCAACCCCCACGATGGTGTTTACCGGCAGCGCTACCAGCACAACCCGAATCGTGAGATCAATTGCGTTGGTCATGGAGGAATCGTGGAGCGCCGACCAGAGGGCCGCACCACCTTGTGCGAAGGTCCGCTGAAACACAAACACGAGGGGCACGCCGACGAGCACGCCGACGTAGAGAATGATGAGGATGCGAAGCCAGAGTGGTGAGCGACCCATTAGTGCCCCTTCACCAATCGCCGACTCGTCACCGACACGATGACCAGCACCAAAAATGCGACCACGAGCATCATCACAGCCGTAGCCGCCGCTCCAGCCGCATCTCCTGCCGCGGCCAGTGAGTAGATATAGGAACTGGCAACTTCGGTGCGGAATGGCAAATTATTCGAGATGAAGACGACAGAACCGTATTCGCCCATGGCCCTCGCAAATGCCAATCCGGCACCCGTCACAATGGCGGGCAACAACGTCGGCAGGGTGATGGTGCGAAAGACACGCCACGGAGACGCGCCGAGTGTCGCGGCGGCGGCCTCAGCATTGAATGTCATCGTTTCGATGACCGGCTGCACCGAGCGGACAGTGAAGGGTAGCGTGACAAAAACAACTGCTACCGTAATGCCCGTCCAAGTACCCGTCAGTGTCAGGTGGACGGGTGACTTTGGTCCGTAAAGGGCGTAAAACGTCACACCCGCCACCACGGTAGGCAGGGCGAAGGGAAGATCAATCAGGGCATTGAGAATGGCCTTGCCTCGAAAGGAATCGCGGGCCAGGACCCACGCCGTGCCCAGTCCCATCACCGCGTTTATTCCCGCGGCAACCAGCGAGCAGACGATAGTGAGCTGGTAGGCGCTTAGTGCCTCTTTGGCGGTCGCTGCCTTCCAAAAAAATCCCCAACCATGGGTGAAGGCGTTGGAAAAGAGAGCGGCCAACGGGATCAAGACGACGAGGCTGTAGAAGGTCACGGCCACGCCCTGTCCCATTCGACGAGACAGTGTATGGAATGACCATTGCAGCCACCCCTTGCGGGGCGGCTGCAATGAACCAGTGGTGGGGGGGAAGCTGTACGCCGTCACTAGCCGATACTCTGCTCCAGTTGCGACACGATACCGGTCGAGGGGTCGAAGAACTGACCGTTGAGCGCAGTCCAACCCGATGGGTCGAAGGTGGTGATTGGAATGGCGGAACCGCCAAATTTGTGGAAGGTGCTCGCCGTGGTCTGCCACACACTCTTGGTCACCGGGCGGTAACCGTTGTGCGCCAAGATCGTCTGACCCGCACTCGAGTAGAGATAGGCGTAGAAGGCCTTCGCCGCCTGATTCGACAGACCCGAATTCGTCAGTGCAACGGGGTTCTCAATCAGAATTGTCTTACTGGGGTAGACGATCTGCACCGGACTGCCAGCGGCGACGGCAGCGAGGGCGTCGTCTTCGTACGAAAGCAACACGTCACCAGTACCGCTGAGGAACGCCGCGAGTGCGGCCGATCCGCTCACCGGCTGCGCCACCGTGTTCGTCAACAGCGACTGCAGGTAGCTCGTGGCTTGACTCTTGCTGTCACCGGCGGCGATGGCCCCGGCGTAGGCGGCGATCAGGTTCCAGTGAGCGCTTCCCGACGTCGTTGGGTTAGGCGTTACGATGCCGTACGTGTGGCTCGTCACGACCTTGTGCTTTCCGGTGCCCGTTGAGGTGGTGTAGGGCTTCACGAGCTTGAGCCACGAGGGACCAATCTTCAGGGGATTACCGGCTCGCACGACAAAGACCACGGTCGAGTCGGTCAAGATCCCTGGTGTGGGGTAGGTGGTCTGCTGCTTCGACCCCTTAAGGGCGACGTTGAGGCCACCAAGTGTGAACTCTTGTGACGCCCAGTTGGCGGGGACCTTACCGGCAGTGACGAGCTGATCGATATTCGGTGTGAACGACAAGTTGACGAGGTCGGCACTTTGCCCGTTGGCCACGTTATTGGTCTGCGTATCCGAAGCGCCAAAGGAGTTGGTGAAGTTCACCCCAGCACCAGCGGGTGTGGCCTGAAATCCGGCTTCAAGCTGGGTGAAAACCGACTTCACAATTGAGTAGCCCACGACGTTGACAGTCGAACTATCGGCGTGTGCGGTAGCCGGAGCCAAGCCCACCAACGGCAAGCTCGCCAGCGTCAAGGTGAGGACGATACGGGACTTTACTGAGCGGGGGGACTTCATAGTTTCTCCAGTTCGTTATTCTCTACTTAGTCACTATTTTCTAGTGACTAAGTAGATAATAGTATCGAGACCGACATCGCGCAACTTTCTTCTGACTTTTTTCTTTCCCCGTAAATAGGGTTAGAAACTATCGGTCAGGCCGAACCAAGTCTCGATAGATCGACCGGTCACGGCCTCGTACGCCGATTCGTACCGCCCCGCGGTAACGGCGATGATGTCACTAGGCACAGTTGGTGGTGGCGGGGTCCGGTCCCAGTCGAGGGAACTCAACCAGTCGCGGAAGGGCTGCTTGTCGAACGACGGAGGGGTCTGTCCTGAGACAACCCGGTCGGCTGGCCACAACCGAGATGAGTCTGGAGTAATGACTTCATCGCACACCACGAGCTCACCATTGACGAAGCCGAGTTCGAATTTGGTGTCGGCGAGGATCAGGCCCTGGGCGGCCAGTCGTTCGGCGGCCCGGTCAAAGAGATCAAGACAGAGGGCGGAGGCACGAGCGAGCAACTCCTTTCCCACGATGGCAGCAGCCGTCTTCAGGTCGATATTCATATCGTGGCCGGTCTCGGCCTTCGTCGAAGGAGTGAACAGTGGCTTCTCAAACGCATCCGTCAACTGCATCCCCGTCGGCACATCCATGAAGTGGACCGTGCCGCTCACGCGATACTCGTCATACGCCTGGCCGGCCAGTCGCGCCCGCACGATGCACTCCAGCGGCAACATCTCGGCCTTGCGTACCAGCATGGTGCGTCCGTGCCAGCCCTTGGCCTCCTCGAAGCCAGGAGCAAATGTCTCGATAACGGCGGGGTCACACGAGACCAGCGCCGTAGGCACTGCGGCAAACTCGTTCACCCAGAAGTGCGTGAGTCCAGTGAGGACACGACCCTTGTTGGGGATGGGCTCATTCATCACCACATCGAAGGCGCTCAGGCGATCCGAGGCCACCATCAAGAGGTGGTCGTCGCCGACGCGATAGAGGTCGCGGACCTTGCCGCTGTAAAGGTGTTCGAGGTCGAGGGTGGTCACGCGAGCCACGTCATTGCGTCGATGTAGCGCTGTTGGTGCGCCAACATACGGGTGGCGTCAAATATCCGGTCGAAGGCCGCCTCGTCGAGAGTGACCGCCGTATCCTCGGCGACAACCTCGCGAAACGGGCGACGCTGTTCGACAGCGCTTCGGGCGGCCGCCTGCACGATGCGGTAGGCGTCATCGCGGGAGAGCCCCTGTTCGACGAGGGCGAGAAGAACAGACTGGGAGAACACGAGTCCCTGTGTACCAACCTGCAAGTTCTCGAGGGCCCGCTCGGGCAACAGCACGAGTCCGTCCGCCAGGCCAGTGGCCTTACGCAGCATGTACACGGTGAGTTGCAGGGCATCCGGGAGAATCACGCGCTCAACGCTGGAATGGGAGATGTCGCGTTCGTGCCACAGCGCCACGTCTTCGAGTCCGGCGAGCAGGTAGCCACGCAGCACGCGACTGAGTCCACACAAGCGTTCCGACAAGACCGGGTTGCGCTTATGCGGCATGGCCGACGACCCCTTCTGTCCGGCGGCGAAGGGTTCTTGCGCCTCCATGACTTCGGATCGAGCGAGGTGGCGGACCTCGAGGGCGAACTGCTCCATGGCGGTGCCGAGCGCGGCACAGGCGTAGAGGACTTCGGCGTGACGATCGCGGGCGATGACCTGGGTCGCCGGTACCGGCGTGAGGCCGAGTCGTTCGCACACGTACGCCTCGACGCTGGGATTGATGTTGGAGTACGTGCCAACGGCCCCCGACAGCTTGCCCACGGCGATGCCGTCACGAGCCCGCTGGGCGCGCTCAAGGTCACGATTCACCTGCAGGGCGAAGAGTGAGAACTTCGCGCCATAGGTGGTGGGCTCGGCGTGCATCCCGTGGGTGCGACCGGTGATCGGCCACGTGATTGTTTCCTGGGCCCGACGCGTCAGGGCATCACGGAGCGCCGTCGCTTCGGTGATGACGATATCCATCGCTTGCGTGAGGGTCACGCACAGGGCGGTGTCCACCACGTCGGAGGAGGTGAGGCCGTAGTGGATCCACGCCCCCTCGGGCATGCCAATGCGCGACTGGACGAGGTCGACAAAGGCCGCGGTGTCGTGATTCGTGATGAGTTCGCGCTCCTCGACTTCACGCACGAAGTCGGCGTCAATCACGGGGCGCCGCGGACGCAGTTGGGCTACTTCGTCAGCCGGCAACACACCAATGGCAGCCAGTCCTTCGGCGGCCAAAATCTCCACCTCGAGCATCGTGTCGAAGCGGTGTTCGTCGCTAAAGAGAACGGCGACGTCCTTGGGGGCGTAACGGGGAATCATGCGAGGCCTTTCGTTGCGAGTTCGGCAATGTCGTGTCGGAACACGCGACCGGGGAAATCAATCTGACCCACGGCCTCATAGGCGCGCTCACGCGCCGCGACGAGAGTGTCCGCGTGCGCCGTGACCGCGAGGACGCGACCACCATTCGTCACGAAGCGGCCCTCGCCATCGAGGGTGGTGCCGGCGTGAAATACTGTCACGCCGGCCACCGGTTCAGCGAGTTGGCCAGTGGCGGCCAGTCCCGTAATCACGTCACCGCGTCGTGAGGATTCGGGGTACCCGTGCGAGGCCAGTACCACGGTCACGGCTGCGCCCGAAGGGGTCACGTCGACAGAGCCCAGACGGCCAGTCGCCGTGGCGAAAAGAAGATCGGCGACCTGGTCGCCGTAGAGAGGGATCAGGACTTCCGTTTCGGGGTCACCGAAACGGACGTTATATTCGAGCAGCTTCGGGCCGTTGGCCGTGAGCATGACACCGGCGTAGAGCACGCCCCGGTAGTCAATGCCGCGCTGGCGGAGTTCGGCCAACGTTGGAGCCAGCACGCGGTCCATCATGTCGTCAACGACGTCGGTCGCCACGTGGGGCATCGGGCTGTAGGCCCCCATACCACCAGTGTTCGGCCCCGTACCACCATCACCAACTCGCTTAAAGTCCTGTGAGGTAGCCAGTGCCCGCACCGAAGTGCCATCACACAGCACCATCAGTGAGCACTCTTCACCAATCAGCCCTTCTTCAATAATGATGGTGGCGCCGGCCGCACCAAACGCGTCACCGCTCAATTTGTGGTGCACATCACTCCGAGCTTCGTCGAGTGACTCGGTGACCAAGACGCCCTTACCGGCGGCGAGGCCGTCAGTCTTGATGACGTAGGGCGGTGCCATGGTCTGGAGAAAGGCCAGCGCCGGGGCACCCTCAGTGAACGTCCCGTAGGCCGCGGTCGGCACACCGGCCGCCGCGAGAAAGTCCTTCATGAAGGCCTTTGAACCTTCGAGCTGTGCGCCGTCAGTATTCGGTCCCAGGACGGCCTTGCCTTGCGCGCGCAACTCCTCGGCGAGCCCTTCGACGAGGGGCTGTTCGGGGCCAATAATCACGAGGTCGGCGTCGAGTTCGGTCGCGGGAGCGGTCGTGCACGTCAGTCCGTGCGCCGCCATGCCGGCGTTACCGGGCGTGACGGTGACATGAGCCGATTTCGCGAGCCCCCAGGCGAGGGCGTGTTCACGCCCGCCCGAGCCGACGACAACGACGCGCATCACGAGGGGCGAACGAACTGCTCGCGTCCGGGCCCGACACCGACGACGGAAATCCGTACGCCAATGGTGTCTTGCAAGAAGGCCACGTAGTCTCGAGCGGCCTGAGGCAGCTGATCAAACGACCTGAAAGCGGTCAGGTCACTCTGCCAACCGGGCAGGGTCTCATAAATGGGAGTGACGTCGTGCAACGTGGACTGGTGGTACGGCGGGAAGTCGTAGCGGACACCCTCGGCTTCGTAGCCGACGCAGACCTTGATCTCATCGAGCGTGTCGAGCACGTCGAGCTTGGTCAGAGCAATCTCGGTCAAGGAGTTGAGGCGGGCGGCCTGACGAGCCATCACCGCGTCAAACCAACCAACGCGCCGGCGGCGGCCCGTGTTCGTACCGTATTCGTGGCCCCGATCAACGAGGAGGTCGCCGAGTTCGCCATCGAGTTCAGTGGGGAACGGTCCGGCCCCGACACGGGTGATGTAGGCCTTGGCAATACCAACAATGTCCGAGAGGTCACGCGGTCCGAGACCCGAGCCAGTGCAGGCGCCGCCAGCGACCGGGTTGGACGAAGTCACGAATGGGTACGTGCCGTGGTCCAGATCGAGGAAGGTCGCCTGGGCGCCCTCGAGCAGGAGGCGCTGGCCGGCGGCCAGCGCGTCGTGCACGAGGCCCACGGTGTCACCGACCATCGGGGCGATACGGGGAGCCAGTTCGTCGAGGTACTTCTCACAAATCGAATCAAGGGTGATGGAAGGACGGTTATAAATCTTGTTCAAGATCAAATTCTTCTCGTGCAGCACAATCTCGAGCTTCTGGCGAAAGATCTTGGGGTCGAGGAGGTCCTGGACACGAAGCCCCACGCGAGCCGACTTGTCGGCGTAGGTCGGACCGATGCCGCGCTTGGTAGTACCCAGAGCGTTCTTGCCGAGGAAGCGCTCGGTCAGACGGTCAATCTCTTGGTGGTACGGCATGATGAGGTGGGCATTGCCCGATACGACGACTCGTGACACGTCGACGCCCTTGGCGGCCAGAGTGTCGAGCTCCGTCAGCAAGACCCCGGGGTCGACGACAACGCCATTACCGATGACGGGCGTTATATGGGGGTAGAGCACGCCCGAGGGCACGAGTTGGAGGGCGAAGGCCTCGCCCTCCACCACGATGCGGTGGCCGGCGTTGTGGCCACCCTGATAGCGCACGACCATGTCCATGTCGCGCGCCAAGAGGTCAGTGAGTTTGCCTTTTCCTTCGTCGCCCCATTGCGTTCCGACTACGACTGTTGCGGGCACGTGGCTCCTTGCGACGGGTACTTCTCCGTATCAATCCTAGTAAAAACCCCGTGGGCCCGATTCCGACGCCCACCAACCACCTGCTGCTCGCTAGGGCGTGCGCTTGCGTGTCTGGGCGTCAATAAAGACGGCAATGGTGTTCTGTACGGGCACCAGCTCTCGCCGGTACTGGCGGTGAGTCGCGGCCAGATTGGCTTGCGCCTCATTTCGTAGCTGCGCCAGCTCGTCTCGCAGGGCTGTCATTTCGGCTTCAATCTTGACGATGCGTCGAACGCCTTCGAGATTGACGCCCTCGTTCGTTAGTTCCTGAATGCGACGCAAGGTGGCCAGATCCGCGTCGGAGAATCGACGAGACCCCCCACTGGTCCGACCTGGGCGCAGCAGCCCCGTCCGTTCGTAGTTACGCAACGTCTGTGGGTGGACACCCGCCAACTCGGCGAAGACCGAAATAACGTACACGGGACGTTCGTGGCGACTCGTCACGCGTGGTCCTCACCGAGCGACGCGGCCAATTTCTCAATCATCAGACGCTGGTCTTTCGTCAACTTCTTCGGAACAGAGACGTTGACGGTCACCAAGAGATCGCCTTCGGCGTGCTTGCCATCAGCGGGAGTACCCCGACCCCGCACGCGCATGGTGGTTCCGGGCTGGGTGCCGGCGGGCACCTTGAGGGTGACGGGTTCATCGAGCGTGGGCACCGACACGTCAGCGCCCAAGAGGGCCGCAGTAACCGGCAGGGTCACCGTCGTCGTGAGATGGCGACCTCGTCGGCCGAAACGTGGGTCAACGGCCACGTGGACGTCAACGAACAGGTCACCAGCGGGGCCACCATTGGCCCCGGGCGAGCCCTTACCCTTGAGACGAATGCGCTGGCCGTCGACCACGCCCGCCGGGATGCGCACATTGACGCGCCGAGAGGATGGTTCACGCCCCGAGCCGTGACAGCTGGTGCAGGCCTGGGTAATACGGATACCTCGCCCGTGACACGTCGGACACATTGACGACATGGCGAAGGGGCCCTGGTCGTCATTAATCGAGCCGCGCCCGCCACAGGTTTCACAGTTGTGAAAGCCACCGGCGGCCGCGCCACGACCCTGACAGGTGCGGCACTTCTCGTTACTCGGCACCGCCACCGCCGTCGTCACGCCTACGACGGCGTCGCGAAAGGCCAGGTGCAGCGCGGCCTCAATGTCGACCCCACGCTGTGCTCGAGACCGGCGCTGACCCCCGAAGAGGCCGCCGAACAAGTCGCCGAGGTCGCCAAAGTCGCCCGTTTGAAAGTTGCCGGGGCCACCCGACGGTCCCTGACCGAAGCCGGCCGCGGCCGGTCCCAGTCGTCGCACCTCGTCATACTCCTTGCGCTTGGCAGTGTCGCCGAGCACGTCGTACGCGACGGAGATTTCTTTGAACCGGTCTTCCGATCCCTTGTTGGTGTCGGGGTGGTGGGCCTTGGCCAACTTGCGGTAGGCCCGCGTTATTTCCTTCTCCGTCGCACTCGAGGAGACGCCCAGGACTTTGTAGTAGTCCGTATCGAACCACTCTCGTTCGGCCATTTAGCCCTTCACTCTCACCATGGCGGGACGTAGAACCGTCCCCTTCCAGCGATACCCAATGCGCAACACGTCGTC
>Ga0136642_1001023_pt1 | contig 12684 bp, 10 predicted proteins | sample LowCatLa1302831Y_FD_115313 | JGI IMG/M metagenome (GOLD analysis project Ga0136642, IMG submission 115313) | Freshwater microbial communities from Lower Cathedral Lake, Yosemite National Park, California, USA - 13028-31Y | ecosystem: Environmental > Aquatic > Freshwater > Lake ... | reverse complement strand
ATCATGCTCGGAGCCTTCACGATGGACCTCTTCGCCGTGCTCCTCGGAGGCGCCGTGGCCCTCCTGCCCATCTTCGCCGACATGCTGCACGTCGGGGCGTTCGGCTTCGGGATGCTCCGTGCGGCCTCGTCCGTCGGCGCCGTGATCATGTCACTCTATCTGATCATCCGCCCGCCCCTAAATAATGCGGGACAATCCCTCTATGGCTCGTTCGCTATTTTTGGACTCAGTACCATCGGCTTTGCCCTCTCAATCGCCCTCGCCACCGCCCTCGGCTTGAGCCTGCAGGCGGCCTTCGTCTTCTCTTTCATTTTTCTCTTCATCGCCGGGGCCGCCGATGCCGTGAATGTCATCATTCGACAGACCATCCTACAGACGACGGTGCCACCGGAGATGATGGGTCGCGTCTCCGCCGTGACGGCTGTGTTCATCGGCTGTTCGAATGAACTAGGCATGGCCGAATCCGGCCTCGCCGCCCGACTCTTCGGCACCGTCAATTCCGTGGTCTTCGGCGGCCTCGCCACTTTTGGGGTCATGGGATTGACCCACTGGAAATTTCCCGAGATCTGGAAACTCAGGAAAATCGGGCAAGAACGGTCTAGGTAGCTGTCTTGGGCTTGTGTCAGGCTGGCCGTAGGGCAATAAGTAGACCTCCCCATGAGCCTACTCCGCCTACTCCCCTGCCTGCTGGCCATCTCCGCCCTCGCAGCTGACCCCAAGCCTGCCGAAAAGAAGCCCGACTACGACTCCCAGTACGTCCTCGGTCCGGATTCCCAGGAAAAGCCCAACGTCCCCAAGGGCAAATTGACCGAGTACACCATGGAGGACTCAAAGACCTTCCCCGGCTACTCTCGCAAGTGGGCCGTCTACGTCCCGGCTCAATATGACGGCAAGAAGCCGGCCGCACTGATGGTTATCCAAGATGGCCTCAGCTACGCCAACCCCAAAGGCCAGTGGCGCGTGCCCGTCGTTTTCGACAACCTGATCGCCGCTGGCAAGATGCCCGTGACCATCGCCGTCTTCGTCAATCCTGGCTTCAGCGCCGACAAGAACAACGCCAAGGGCAAGGATGGCAAACCTCTGGGCAAATCCAATCGCTCCTTTGAGTATGATAACGTCACCGACCGCTACGTCACCTTCCTCCTCGAAGAACTCCTCCCCCTCGTCGAAGCCAAAGGCCTCATCCTCTCCAAGGACCCTGCTTACCGCGGTATCGCTGGCGCCTCATCGGGTGGCATCTGTGCCTTCAACGCCGCTTGGCAGCGCCCCGATGCTTTCGGCAAGGTCTTCACGACCATCGGCAGCTTCACCAATATCCGCGGCGTGATCAGCCAGCGCGAACACGACAAGGACAGCTCTCGCCCCCTCGAAAAAGGCGGTAACCTCTTCCCGCAGATGGTCATGGACTCCCCCAAGAAGAACATCCGCATCTTCTCCCAGGATGGCTCGCATGACCTGACCAACGATTTCGGCGTCTGGCCTGAAGCCAATCAGAAGATGGCCGATGCTTGGAAGGCTAAAGGATACGACTTCCAGTTTGTCATGGGCGAAGGCACGCACAATGGCCGCCACGGCGCCCAGCTGCTCCCTGAAGCCATGACCTGGCTCTGGCGCGACGTTCGCTGAGCCGATGCGACTCCAGTTCCTGCCACTTCTCGCCCTAGCCTGCTTAGTGCACGCTGAGCAGCCCGCCTTCCAGCCGATGCTGGATGCCAGATTGTCGCAATGGGAGAAGTGGCTGGGGCCGGTGCATCGTGCTTACGAAGTTCCCGGCTATGTCCGCGGCGCCAAAGCCAAGGACGATCCTGTCTTAGGCCTGAATAACGACCCACTTAAGGTTTTCACGACCCGCCAACTCGATGGCGAAACGGTGCTCCATATTTCGGGTCAGGTTTTCGGCGCCCTCACGACGCTGGCTAAATATGACAACTTTCACCTGCGCACTGAACAGCGCTGGGGCGAGCAACGCTGGGAACCACGCACGAAAACCGTCCGCGATAACGGCATCCTCATCTTCTGTATTGGTGAACATGGCGCCCAAGGTAAATTCTGGAAGCGCAGCCAAGAACTTCAGGTCCAAGAAGGCGATATCGGTGATTGGTGGCCGCTCGTCGGCGCCATCGTCGATTGTCCGCTCCGCACAGACGACCCCCTAAAGAAGCGCACCTACGACCCGAAAAGCAAGGTGACCATGGCCGACGCGCGCATCTGGCACGGCACGGATTACCACGAGAAACCCTTCGGCGAATGGAATGTCATCGAATGCTTTGCCCTGAATGGCGACGCGGTTTTCCGACTCAACGGCAAGACGGTGAATGTCATCCTCAACTCCCGCTACCGGGAAAAAGGATCAACGGTTGATGTTCCACTCAAGTCCGGACAGATTCAAATTCAGTCCGAAGCCGCCGAGTGCGAATACCGCCGCTTGGAGATCCGCCCGCTAACTGCGTGGCCGGCCGACGTGGCCAAAGACCTTCCCTCCCAATGAAACTCTCTCCGATCCCGCTCACCCTACAGCAATTAGTAGAGGCACTGAATAAGGCGGATGGCAGGATTGTTCGTTTCGAACTCCCGACTACGACGCTGCTGAGCCCTCACGTCCACGTGACAGAGGTTGCGCGCATCGACAAGAAGTTCGTCGACTGCGGTGGCACCCTCCGGACCGATTCAAGCTGCCGTCTCCAGATTTACCAAGCGGACGACACCGAGCACCGCATCACGGCGGCTAAGTTCGCCCAGATTCTAGCCAAAGGTGCGGGCGTACTCAGCTCGGCGACCCTACCTGTCGAAGTCGAAGTCGAAGCCCCCTACCTCTCCGTCTTCCCAATCGTCGCTTCCCGTCTGGAAGAAAACCAGATCGTGCTTTCGCTCGGCATGCGCCACACGGCCTGCCTGGCCGAGGACGTATGCTTCCCCGCCAGCCTACAAGCCAAGACGGGCGCGACCTGCGCACCTGGCTCGGGCTGCTGCTAAAGGCAACCGATGCTCCAAGCCCTCGAACTAAGTAAGGACTTCGGAGGGCTCACCGTTTTGCACCCGACGTCGGTTGAATTTCGACTAGGCGAGGTGCATGCTTTGATGGGCGAGAATGGCGCGGGTAAGTCGACCCTGATGAAGGTGCTCGCTGGTCTTTATCGGCCTGACGGAGGTCACGTCGAATGGCGCGGCGTTCAGGCCGACTTCGCTTCGCCGCACGACGCCTTGGTCGCGGGTATCGCGATGATTCATCAGGAACTAATGCCAATTCCTGACCTCACCGTCGCGGAAAATATCACCCTCGGCGCTGAGCCGTGCGGACGTTTCTGGCAGATCAATCGCCCCGCGCAGCGCCAACGTGCCTTGGAGCTACTGAAAGAACTCGAAGCCAACATCGAGCCAGACCGTTTGATGCGAACCCTGACGGTCGCACAGACGCAAGTGGTGGAGATTGCCAAGGCCCTCGGCCGTCGAGCCGACGTGATTCTGATGGACGAACCGACCGCGGCACTTTCAGAACAGGAAGTCGCCGCCCTCTTTCGTAGTATCGCCCGCCTGAAAGCCCGCGGTGTGGCCATCGTTTATACGACCCATAAGATGGACGAGGTTTTTAAGCTGGCCGACCGCATCTCCGTTCTGCGCGACGGACGCTTGGTTGGAACGTCTCCGGCGCCCGAGCTGAATCCCGCAAAGCTCATCCAGTTGATGGTGGGGCGCGAACTCGCTGACATCTTCCCCGTCCGTCTGCCGCCGACGGATGAAGTCCTCCTCGAAGTCTCCGATCTCACCCGCGAACCAGCCTATCGTGATATCAGCTTTCGCCTGCATCGCGGCGAAGTCGTTGCCTTAGCCGGATTGATGGGGGCCGGCCGGACGGAAGTAGTCAGCGCAATCTATGGATTACAGCCTGCGACCAGCGGCGAGATCCGCTTCAAGGGCCACCCGCTTTCCCTTCGAGGTCCACAGGACGCCTTGTCGGCCGGTATCGGCATGGTCACCGAGGATCGCAAAGGTCTCGGCCTGATTCCCGCGCTCGGCCTCGGTCAGAACGTCACCCTGACGGCCTTACGCGAGTTTTGCCGGGGGCAGATGATTGACCACAAGGCAGAGGCCGTCGCGATCCGTTCCCGCGTGGCTGAGTTCACAATCAAGGCCACCAGTCCGTCCCAACCCATCGCCCAACTGAGCGGCGGCAACCAACAGAAGGCCCTGCTCGCCCGTTGTCTGCTCGGCGACCCTGATCTCATCATCCTCGACGAGCCTACCCGTGGCATTGATATCGGCGCTAAAGCGGAGATTTATTCCGCAATCCAGGGTCTAGCCCGCTCGGGTAAGGCCGTGCTACTGGTGTCGTCCGAACTCCCTGAAGTCCTCTCCCTCGCCCATCGTATCGTGGTGCTCCGCCGCGGCTCCGTGGCCGCCACGCTCGATGCCGCCACGACTGACCAAGAGACCGTGCTCCGTCACGCCATGCCTTTATAACGCCATGCCAGCCCTCGACCGTCATCTACTCCACCGCTTCGGCCTCCTCCTCGTCATCTTGGCTGTCGGGCTGGGGCTCTCCTTCGTGACCGATACCTTTCTGAGCGTCGCGAACCTGACCAACGTCGCCCGGCAAGTCTCCATTAACGGCATCCTCGCCGTGGGCGTGACGTTCGTCTTGCTCACGGCTGGGGTGGATCTCTCCCTTGGCTCGGTCGTCGCCCTCAGCGGCGTCGCCTGCGCGACGTTCGCCCATCCCGGAGACCATACGGTCTTTATCCCGATCGCCGTCGGCGTCCTCACCGGCCTCGCCTGCGGACTCGTCAACGGTGTGCTCGTCACGCGTGGTGGGGTGGCCCCGTTCATCGTGACCTTAGGTATGATGACTATCGCGCGTGGCTTGGCCCTTATTTTTAGTGGCGGGCGTCCCGTGGCGAATATGTCGAGTGAGCTAACTTCGCTCGCTGGCGATTTCCTCGGGGTGCCGATCCCAGTCTTGTGTTTCGCGAGCGTGGCGATGGCCGCCTGGTTCTTCCTCCGCAACTTCCGCCTCGGGCGCCATATCTACGCGGTGGGCGGAAACGAGAACGCCGCCCGCGCGGCCGGAGTACCAGTGGAACGCGTGAAGCTCTTCGCTTATGGCTTGTGTGGACTACTCACTGGTCTCGCAGGCGTGGTGCTGGCGGCACGCATTACGACCGGTCAGCCCAATGCTGGTCAGGCTTATGAACTCGATGCCATCGCGGCCGTGGTCATCGGAGGCACGAGCCTCGCCGGCGGCGTCGGGACCATCACGGGCACACTGCTTGGCGTGCTGCTCATTGGAGAAATCAACAACGGTTTAGATTTAATGGGCGTTTCTTCGTATTTTCAGGCCGTGATTAAAGGAGTCATCATCGTGGGTGCGGTTTGGCTCGACCGTCGTCAGTCCCGTTCCTAATCCTCCTTCATGCGTCTTACCCCTCGCCCAGTCGCAGGCGCCTTGCTGGCCGCCTGCTCCCTTTTCGCCCTGATGACGGCATTCTCCGGGTGCAAAAAGACCGAAGCCCGCAAGCCCGGCGAAGTGCTCATCGGCTTCTCCTCCCGTGACCTCTCGGCCGAATACACCGCCAAGCTCTCCGAAGCCGTGGTCGAGTACGCCAAGACGAAACCAGGCGTGCGCTTGGTAATGGTGGATGCGCAATCCGATGCCCAGAAACAGATTAGTCAGATTGAAAATTTCATCTCCCAGAAGGTAGATGTGATTATCCTGAACCCGTGTGAACTCGAAGCCAGCACCCCGGCGGTCGACCGCGCCAAGGCGGCGGGCATCCCGATTGTGCTGGTAAATCAGGTCACCAAATCTGCCGGCAACGCCTACATCGGCTCGAACGACGTGGACGCCGGCCATATCGCCATGGAAGCCGTGGCCAAGAAACTCGGCGGCAAAGGCGGCGTTCTCATGATTCACGGCATCATGGGCACCTCCGCTCAACTCCAGCGCGAAACGGGTGCCCGCGAAGTTTTCGCCAAATACCCCGGACTTAAACTCATCGACCACCAGACGGCTTCTTGGGATCGCGCCAAGGCGATGTCCCTGACCGAAAACTGGATTCAGGCCCATAAGGGCAAGTTCCAGGCCATCTTTGCCCATAATGACGAGATGGCTATGGGGGCTCTGCTCGCCCTTGAGCGGGCTGGCATCAAAAAGGACGTCTATGTCATTGGTATCGACGCCATCGCCCAAGCCCTCACAGCCGTCAAAGAAGGTCGCCTTGACGCCACCGTCTTCCAAGATGCAGTCGGCCAAGGAAAGGGCTCGGTCGACGCCGCTCTCCTGCTCGCCCGCAAGCAACCCTGCCCCAAAGAAAACCTGATTCCCTTCCAGCTCGTCACCCCGGAAAATATCACTCCCTTCCTCAAATAACATGAAAACGCTCCTCGCCCTCCTCGCTTTCGGTCTGCTCTCGGCTTCCGCCGGTGCCGCCGACAAGCCCGACACCCGTCTCTTCGAGATGCGCGTCTACTACGCCGCTGAAGGCAAGCTTGACGCCCTCAACGCCCGCTTCCGCGACCACACGGTCAAACTGTTCGAAAAACATGGCATGACCAACCTCGGTTACTTCGTGCCCACGAAGAACACCGATAACAAGCTGGTCTACTTCCTCGCCTACGCCGACAAGGCTGCCCGCGACGCCTCCTGGAAAGCCTTCGGCGCCGACCCGGAATGGAAAGCTGCCCAGAAAGCCTCCGAGCTCAACGGCAAGCTTATCACCAAAGTCGAAACGGCTTTCCTGACCGCCACGGACTACTCGGCACTCGCGGCCGCCAAAAGCTTCGGCAAAGGCGTCTTCGAACTCCGCACCTACACGACGGAGGCCGGTCGCCTGCCTGACCTGAACGCCCGCTTCCGTGACCACACCCTGAAACTGTTCGAAAAGCACGGCATGACCAACGTCTGCTACTGGAACCTGGCCGCTGACCAAAAGGGTGCCAAGAGCTCCTACGTCGCCAGCAACACCCTCATCTACCTCCTCCACCACCAGAGCGAAGATGCCGCCAAGGCCAGCTTCGACGCCTTCCGCGCTGATCCGACTTGGGTTGCCGCCAAGGAAGCTTCCGAGAAGAAGGCCGGCGGCTCTCTGACGATCGCCCAGCCTAACGGCGTGAAGTCCGAATTCCTCGTCCCGACCGACTACTCCCCGGTCAAGTAAGCGATTCCGGGTTTCCCGAAAAGGACGGCACCATGTGCCGTCCTTTTTTGTGCCCGCACGAGGTAGGGACATCACCACGTGATATCCTCCTCGTTTAACTAACCCCACCTGGACAGCACACCGTGCTGTCCCTACCATTCTCAAGCTTTGCCTGGAATCGGCGGGAATTCGGCGGGGAGCTTGACGGTGCCGGCTTCGAAATCCTTCGGGCCTACGGCGAACTTGAAGTTGTAGTGCGGAGAATTCTCGTTGGTGAGCAGGTCAGCGAAACGTACGAGCTCACCGGTGTAGGCAGACATCCGACCCATGATGACCGCCAAGGTCGTTTCGGCAATCTGTCGGGCATCATTCAGAGGCGAACCGCTGAAGGCGCTGCGGATCAGGTCGACGTGCTCCTGCACCATGGAGTCATCGGTATCCAGCTTGATGTCCGAAACGGTGATGCCCTTCTTCGAAAATACCTTACCACCACCGTAACAGGAGCCTTCGGCACCCGTGAAGAATTCGCCGACGTGCCCAGTGGTCGCCGTGATCTGGCGGCACTGGCTATGGATATGGACCGCATCACCGAAATCGTAATCGATGCTAAAGAAGTCGAACATGTTGCCAGTTTCGCGACGAGCCCGACCGCCGAAGCCGAGGGCGCTTACTGGAGGACGGCCGAGGAACCAGATGGCGACGTCGACGTTATGGATATGCTGCTCGACGATATGGTCACCCGAGAGTTCCGCAAAATTGAGCCAGTTATGGTTCATGTAGGAGGCATCGGACTCACCGTCACCACGGCGCTTCAACCACGGCACGGTGCCATTCCACTGGACGATACCACCGCGAATGGCGCCAATGGCACCCGCTTCGATGAGGGCTTTGTTCTTCTGGTAAGAGGCCGAGTGGCGGCGCTGGGTACCCGCAACCACCGCAAGCCCTTTACCCTTGGCCTTCTCGCCGGTGGCGATGATGGAACGGGCACCGACGGGATCCACGGCGACCGGCTTCTCGATGAAGCAGTGCTTGCCCGCTTCAATCGCGGCGGCGAAATGCACTGGTCGGAAGGCCGGAGGCGTGGCCATCAGCACGAAGGTGCAATCGGTGGCCATAACCTTCTGGTAGGCGTCGTAACCCGAGAAAAGCTTGTTAGCCGGGAGTTTGTAAACCTGGCCGAGGCGCTGGACCTTGTCGTCAAAAGCATCACCAAGCGCCACAACCTCAGGCTCAATACCGAGAATCTTACAGGCCGCAATGAACTGACCCAGGGCGCCGGTACCGCGACCGCCGCAACCAATCAAGGCAACTTTGATCTTGGCCGGCAAGGGACCGCTGGAAGCGGCAAAGGCGGGGGCGACGGCCAAGGCAGCGCCTGCTAAGGTGAGGTTACCAATGACTTCTCGACGGGTGAGGGGGTTGCTCATGCGGGGGAATTTGTCCCCAAAACGGAAGCAGGCAACCCCCATCAATAATGTTCGATAAAAAAAACCACCCATTCATAACGACCTCTATGAACGGAGCCGACCAGCCGAACTATCCAAGACATACCCTCCGCTGGCTGATCCTCATCCCTGGTGTCAGTTTGGTGGTCGGGGTCGCGGGTGCCGCCTTCCTGCATTCCCTCACCTGGGTCGCCACCTTCTTCAGCTCGCAGCACTGGCTCATTTTCCTGCTACCCGCCTTTGGGCTTCTAAGCGTCTGGGCCTACGAAACTTTTGCCCGTAGCTCTGCCGGCGGAGTCCGCGCCCTCATCAGCCAAATCAAGCAACCGACGGGCATTCTGCCCGCCGCCAAGGGCCCGATGATTTTCGCCACCACCCTCCTCTCCCACCTCGGCGGCGCCTCGGTCGGACGCGAAGGCACAGCCTTACAGCTCGGCGGGTCGCTCGCGGATCAATTCAGCCGCTTCTTTGACCTGTCCGTAAAGGAAAGGCAGACCCTACTCCTCTGCGGAGTCAGCGCCGGCTTCGCCGCTGTCTTCGGCACCCCAATAGCCGCCGCTGTCTTCGCCTTGGAGTTCGTCAAGTTCCGCACCTGGCAAATCTTGCCGTGCCTCGCCTGCGCCTTCCTCGCCGACCTCGCAGGTCGCACACTCCTGCACGCCCACCATGCGAACTACCGACTGCCACTCCCGGCCGAACTATCCTTGAGCGGCGCAGGCACCGCCGTGGTGCTCGGCTTAGCGTGCGGACTAGTGGCGAGACTCTACCTCTTCCTCATCCGCCGTAACTCAGCGACCAAAAGCATCCCTAACCCGTATACCCGGATTTTCTTCGGAGGTATTATCTTCGCCCTACTCATCCATTTCGGACACTTATTTGATTTCACGGGCCTCGGGCTAAATATCATCAATGATGCCTTCGTCGAACCCGTCTGGCCGGCCTTCTTCGTCCTTAAATTCCTACTAACCTTCCTCTGCGTTAGCTACGGCTTCCGCGGCGGCGAAGTCACCCCCTTATTCTTTATTGGAGTGACCCTCGGCAGCGCAGCAGCCGCATGGCTCAATCTCCCACTACCCGTCTGCGCCGCCCTTGGCTTCGTCGGCGTCTTCGCCGGTGCCGGGGCCGTACCCATCGCCTGTACGGTCATGGCCTACGAACTCTTTGGTCCGCCGATCGCACTCCTGCATCCATCCACCGGCCTCTATGACCCCGCCATTGGCCTCTATGCAGCCCTAGCCTGTGCGACGAGCTGGCTCGTCGCCGGGCGTAAGGGGCTGTATGACGCCGAGTAGAGTTCACCCATGCCGTCCGCCGGCCGTCTTAGGCTGAAACTTTTGGTTTTTTGGAGGGTTAGACCAATTAATGTACTCCCATTTGCTACGCTATTTCGCCCGAGTCATCTTGCTCAACTTATGCCTTGGCCAAGCGATACCCGCGGAACTGCACGTAACGCCTGAGGGGAACGATACTTCTGAAGGCACATTGAGCAGACCGCTCAAGACAGTCCAGCGCGCGTGCGATGCCGCCAAGGCGGGTGACACTATCTTCCTTCACGGAGGAACGTACCGCGAAGGGGTAGTCCTTAAGGGTATTTCAGGGACCGATGCAGCGCCGATAACTATCGCGGCCTTCAAAGCCGAGAAACCGGTGCTATCAGGACTCGATATCCTGTCACTCAAATGGGAGGTCGCCGCGGACAAGAAAAACTGGGTCGCCAAACTTGACCATGCCGGTATCGACCAGCTTTTTTATAACGGCAAACCGATGCTGGAGGCGCGATGGCCGCATGCCCCAAGGGACGCCGCGGGCGAATGGAACTTCTTTTCTCCGGCCGTGTGGGCCTCCGCCGACACGAAAGGCAACAGCTACGGCACCTTAGCCAGCCCTGACTTAGCCAAGACGGGATGGAACGTCACCGGAGCGAATGCGGTTCTCAACGTCGACCATCAGTTCAACTGCTGGACGCGCGCGGTCCGGTCTCATGCCAGCGGCAAGCACGTGATCACTTACGATAAAAACCTCGGGGACAGCGTCGACAAGGGCGATCATGAGGTCGGAGGGACCAGCAAGTGGAACCTTCATAACAAGTTCTACCTGTTCGGCATGAAACAATTCCTCGGGGCTCCGGGAGAATGGTTCTTTGATTCCGCCGAAAAGAAACTCTACGTCTACACCCCTGATGGCAAGAATCCGGCCTCAGCTCTGATCGAAGTCAAGACCCGCCCGTGGGGATTCATCATCGAAGGCGGCTGCAGCCATGTCGTGATCGACGGACTCACGTTCTTCGGGACCGCCTTCCGCATCGGCACGAACCTGAACAGACGCTGCGACCATGTGACCTTCCGCAACAACAATGTGCTCCAAAGTTCCTGGTCGGAACACCTTCTTGTCGGATCCGACGAAGACACGGATACCGGGGCCTCGGACAAGACCTATCCAACCGTCCATGGGGATAACATCATCATCGCAAACAACGTCTTCGCCCATGGTGCACTCAGCGCGCTTTCGATCAACGGCTTCGACAATCTCATCGAGAATAATCTTTTCCACGACTTCGACTATTCCTCATCGCTTACTTATCCGACCCTGCAAGTAAACAAGCCCTACAAGGTGATGGAAGGAAAGACCGGTCGGGCGATCGTGCGCTTCAACACGCTCACCCGCAGCGGCGGAGTCCAGGTCCAGGTCGCCCAAGGAGATAATGATTTCTCCTTCAATGAAGTGAGCGATTCATTCCTGGCCGCCTTCGGAGGAAACCGCGACACTTCTGCCGTCTACACACAGCAGACTTTCGCCGTCGGTACGCGCATCCACCACAACTGGGTCCACGGCGGTTTTTCTGGCACCCCGCCATTCCCCTGGGGAGGTGGCATCGGCATCCGCGGAGACGACCTGACATGCGGACTGACAGTAGACCATAACGTCGTCTGGGATGTCGGTAGCGTTGGCATCCATATCAAGAACGTCGAACACCCGACTCCGGAGCAGGCCAATCGGTGCGCGAACAACACGATCTTCGCGCACAGCGCCTATAATCCCGTCAAGAGCGCCATCATCCTTCAGGGACTGGCCAAGAGCGCGAAGAAGCCCGCTGGCAAGACAGCCGATGGACCAAATGAACTCAGCATCGTCGTGAACAATCTTGCCGACTCCATCTACGGACAATGGAACGCCAAGCCGCTCGGCAAGGTGAAGTCACAAGCCGGGAACGATCTCTCGTTCAAGGCGGCGACCGACCTGACTAAGCCCGAGTGGAAAGATTTCCGCCCTAACGCCGGCGCCATCAAGATCCTTCATCATGGAGTCGGCGTCGAGGGCCTGACTGAAGGCAAATCCAACACCCTACCCGATGTCGGCGCCTACCAGCGCGAGCTTACTAGTTATTGGATACCAGGACAACGTATGGCCAAAGCAAGCCACCCCATCGTGCCAGACAAAACGAAAGGTGTGACCTCAGATCGCGACGTGCTCATGTGGCGTCCCGCCTACAAGGCCGTGAAGCACACCCTGACTTTCGCAGACTCCAAAGAGGCAGTCGACCATCCGGTGGCGACGACCGTCACGAAGTCTTTCGAAGAGGACGCCAACGTGTTCAAGTTGCCGGCGATCCGACCTGGACGGACCTACTTCTGGCGTGTCGATGCCGTCATGCAGGATGGATCCTTGGTGACCGGAGATACTTGGTCGTTCTCTACAAAATGACCGAGTGAGGCGGCGTGACCCCATTGGCGATCTCTTACCTGCGCACTTAAGCTTCAATCTGCAAACGAACGCCACGCAGTGACGCCCCTACCTCGAGACGGTTGAAGCAACGAGAGCCGGGGTGAAGCTTAAGGGGAATGAATAATATTTTTTGAGTTTTTTGAAACTGCGGGATGGGGGTTGGGGTTTCATCTATGAATCACACACACTCCTATGAATATGAACATCGCTTCACTCATTCCCACCATCATCGCCGTCTTGATGATGATCACCACCCTCGTGCAGGCTGCCCCGAAGGGTGGCGAGAAAGGCGGGGCCGAGACACGGGAGGAGTTCTTCAAGGCCCACCCAGAGCTCAAGGATCGCCTCGAGAAGATGACCCCGGAAGAGCGCAAGGAATTTTT
>Ga0136642_1001022_pt1 | contig 12688 bp, 14 predicted proteins | sample LowCatLa1302831Y_FD_115313 | JGI IMG/M metagenome (GOLD analysis project Ga0136642, IMG submission 115313) | Freshwater microbial communities from Lower Cathedral Lake, Yosemite National Park, California, USA - 13028-31Y | ecosystem: Environmental > Aquatic > Freshwater > Lake ... | reverse complement strand
GCAATCTCGTCGCTGACGCTGATCAGCTTTCTGAGAATCGAGCGCTCGCGCACAATTTCGGCATAGCGGCGAATATTGGCTGAACTCGGCACATATTGCGCCAATGAATTTAAATAGGCCAGACCACCGATTTCGTCCGCCTTGCCCTGAGTTTGCAAATGTTCAAACACAGTGATCACATCTGCTGCGCGATTGGCATTGATCAACGTACTTACGCTGGAAAAAACCAAGCGGTGTTCATACCTGTAAAAATCAACGTCGATCAAAACGTCGCCGATCTTGTCCCATGCAGTGTTGTCCAGTAACAAGCCTCCAATGACGCTGGATTCGGCCTCCAGGGAATGCGGCGGAATGCGTAATTGGGCTACCTGCCTGTCTAGCGACGAGGCCTCTTCATAATCTGGAAAAACGACGGACATTGTTATCCTCTAAAAAGTCCATGTTATTGAATTCAGCTGGATTTGTCATGGGATAAGCCTGTTGAAAACCTCATCAACAAAGACTCTGAACCTGTGAATAAGTCCGGCAATAAAAAAACCGCTCCTAAGAGCGGTTTTGATAAAGAGCACGAAAGAATTAAGCGGATTCGCCGTAAACCGATACTTGAATATCAATCAATACATCGGTGTGCAGGGAAACAGAAACCGGTGAATCGCCAACTGTTTTGATCGGGCCTTTAGGCATACGGATTTGCGCTTTGGAAACCGCATAACCCATTTTGGAAAGTTCTTCGGCGATGTCGAAATTGGTAACAGAACCGAACAAACGACCGTCAACACCTGCTTTCTGAGTGATCTTCACAGTGGTACCAGTCAGTTTTTCGCCTTGAGCTTGAGAAGCGACCAATTTTTCGTGAGCAGCTTTTTCGAGCTCGACACGACGGGCTTCAAATTCCTGAATGGCCACATTGGTAGCGCGACGGGCGCGACCGGAAGGGATCAGAAAATTACGGGCGTAACCGTCTTTGACTTTGACAACCTCACCGAGATTGCCCAGGTTCACCACTTTTTCCAGCAGAATAATTTGCATGTTTTTTCTCCTTAGATTTTGTGCTGATCGGTGTAAGGCAACATGGCCAGAAAGCGCGCTCGCTTGATAGCGGTATTGAGTTGACGCTGGTAAATCGCACGGGTACCGGTCAGGCGGGCGGGAATAATTTTTCCGTTTTCAGCGATGAAATCGCGCAAGGTGTCGATGTCCTTGTAATCGATTTCTTCAACACCGGTGACGGTGAAGCGGCAGAAACGTTTGCGTTTGAAAAGCAAAGATTGGGTGTTGCGCTTAGGGCGTTTATCTTTGTTGAATTTTTTGAAAGTGGCCATCACGGGCTCCTAGGAAACAGATTGGTACGAATGGATATGAAAAATGACTGATTTTGAATTTGTGCCGCTGGCCAGAAACCCAGTGAAAAGAAAAGTGCTGTTCAATTCTTGAAGTGCTAGTTTTTCAGCCAGGATTCCGACTGCCTTAGACTTCAATATCAAATTCACTTTCCGTTGAATACCGGCTTCTTCCAACTGTGATTCGTGTTCTAAGCGGACTTCCACAACCGGCAAACCGGAAGGCGAATACCGCATTGAGGAAATCTCAACAAGGCGTGCTGTGAGATCGACACGGTTCACATTTGATATTCAAACATCAGGCCTGGAATTCAGCATGCTGAGTCTTGCGGGCTTCTTCACGCTCGACCGTTTTCATCATCAGTGAAGGCGCAGTTTCTGCTTTTTTCTTCGACACGGTCAGATGTCTGAGAACAGCATCATTGAATTTGAATGCGTGCTCAAGTTCGCCCATCACCTCTTGGTTGGCTTCAATATTCAGGCACAAGTAGTGCGCTTTGGCCAGTTTGTTGATCATGTAGGTCAACTGACGACGGCCCCAATCTTCTAGGCGATGGACTTTGCCGCCGCCATTGGTGATCAGAAGCTTGTACCGTTCAAGCATGGCAGGAACCTGCTCGCTTTGATCCGGATGGATTAACAAAATGATTTCGTAATGACGCATAAACTCTCCTTATGGAATAAGCCGCCCACTGCGTCGTGGTGCGACAAGGTGAAAACCTGACATTGTACCTATTTTTCAGATACGTATTGAAATCACTTAGTCAGCAAGCGCCTGCCAGGTGGTGACCACGCTGTCCGGATTAAGCGAAATGGATTCAATCCCCATGGAAACCAGCCACTGGGCAAACTCCAAGTGGTCGCTGGGACCCTGGCCGCAGATGCCGACATATTTTTTGTGTTTTTGGCAGGCTTGTATGGCTTTGACCAGCAAGGCTTTGACGGCGGGGTCGCGCTCATCAAAGTCGGCGGCCAGCAAAGGCATTCCCGAATCACGGTCCAATCCAAGTGTCAGCTGCGTTAAGTCATTTGACCCTATGGAGAAGCCATCGAAGTGTTCCAGAAACTCTTCTGCCAGCAAAGCATTGCTGGGAACTTCGCACATCATGATGAGTTTCAAACCGTTATCACCCCGTCGTAAACCATGTTGCGCAAGCAACTCAACCACCCGTTTTGCCTGCCCTAGGGTACGCACAAAAGGCACCATGACCTGAACATTGACAAGACCCATGTCGTTGCGCACGCGGCACAAAGCCTCGCATTCCATGGCAAAAGCCTGCCGAAAATCCTGACTCAGGTACCTGACTGCGCCGCGGAAACCCAGCATTGGATTTTCTTCTTCCGGTTCATAGCGATTGCCGCCTATGAGCTTGCGGTACTCGTTGGATTTGAAATCCGACAAACGCACAATCACAGGCTTGGGCCAAAAAGCGGCTGCGATGGTGGACACGCCTTCAGTGACTTTATCAATGAAAAAAGCTTTAGGCGATGCATGGCCTCTGGCGACAGATTCAACGGCTTTTTTCAACTCAGTATCGATATGCGGATAATCCAGTATGGCTTTGGGATGCACACCGATGTTGTTGTTGATGATGAACTCCAGCCTGGCTAGCCCGACACCAGCATTAGGCAATTGTGCAAAATCAAATGCCAAACTGGGGTTGCCGATATTCATCATGATCTTGGTGGCGATTTGGGGCATTTCACCGCGCAATACTTCAGAAATTTCAGTTTCCAGTAATCCGTCGTAAATGAATCCTGTATCGCCTTCGGCGCAGCTCACAGTGACCAGACTGTCAGCCTGCAATACTTCAGTGGCATCCCCGCAACCCACGACCGCAGGTATGCCGAGTTCACGCGCAATGATGGCGGCGTGACAGGTACGTCCGCCCCTGTTGGTCACAATGGCGCTGGCCCGCTTCATCACCGGTTCCCAGTTAGGGTCTGTCATATCGGTCACCAGAATATCCCCGGGTTTGACCATGTCCATTTCTGAAATATGACTGACCAGACGAACCGGACCGGTACCGATTTTTTGCCCGATTGCGCGGCCTTGTGCCAGCACCGTGCCTTTGTTTTTTAATTTGTAACGGTGTTCGGTTTGGCCTTTTTGCTGACTCTTCACAGTTTCGGGTCGAGCCTGCAATATGTATAACTTTCCGTCAGAACCGTCTTTGCCCCATTCGATGTCCATGGCACGGCCGTAGTGTTTCTCAATCACCAAGGCATATTCAGCCAGCTGCGTGATGTCGTGATCGCTGAGTGAATACCGGTTGCGCATCTCGGCAGGCACATCATGGGTAACCACCAGTTTGCCGTTAGCTAAGTGTTCGGCTTGGGTTGAAAAATTCATCTGAATCAATTTAGAGCCCAGATTTTTTCTGACGATCGCTTGCTTACCCTGTAACAACATAGGCTTGTGAACATAAAACTCATCAGGATTCACCGCACCTTGGACCACGGTTTCACCCAAACCGTAACTAGAGGTAATGAACACCACGTCTTCAAAACCGGACTCCGTGTCCATCGTGAACATGACGCCTGCCGCCCCAAGATCAGATCTGACCATGCGCTGAATGCCTGCGGACAAGGCGACCTCGGCGTGTGCAAAACCCTTGTGCACTCTGTAACTGATGGCACGGTCATTGTAAAGAGACGCAAACACTTCCTTGATTTTCAACAATACATCGTCAATGCCTTGCACATTGAGAAAACTTTCCTGCTGACCGGCAAAAGAAGCATCAGGCAAATCTTCTGCGGTGGCAGAAGATCTGACTGCGTAGGAGGCACTGACTGAACCTTGATCCAAAACGGTGAAAGCTTTTTTTACTTCTTGCTCTAATTCGGAGGGAAAATTTTGAGCAATGATCCAAGAGCGAATCTCTGCGCCTGTGGCCGCCAGATCCACGACATTTTCAGAGTCGAGTTTTTTCAGAGTTGTTTCAATCCGTTCATCCAAACCATTTTGCTGCAAAAACAAACGGAATGCATGAGCCGTGGTGGCAAAACCGGTAGGTACATTGACGCCTTGCGGCAACTGAGAAATCATTTCGCCTAGGCTCGCGTTTTTACCGCCGACAGCCTCAACATCAGACATTCGTAAATTCTCAAAAGGGACGACCATTGCAGTCGGACTGAACAAGACGGACATGAAGTACTCCAAAAGTAAAAGCTTGACAAGGCAAGAACTCCTCAAGAAGTTCTGGCCTGACATGCCTCTGACGGCGCGGCAGAAAATATTCAACTGATTTCTGCGTAGCGGGGCATGATTTAATTCGGTTTGAAGCTTATTTTAGGCTTTTCCCGCCTTGCGCCATTTGAAAGAATTTATGCTTAACCGTACCGTTTTTTTTGTTTCAGATGGAACAGGTATCACTGCGGAGACCTTTGGCAACGCTATCCTGGCGCAATTTGAAATCAAACCACGACATATACGCTTGCCGTTTGTAGACTCAGAGGAAAAACTACAGCAAGCTGTGATGCAGATCAACCTAACAGCTGAAAAAGAAGGGGTCAGGCCGATTGTGTTCACCACTTTGGCAAAAGATGAACTGCTGGATATCCTGGCACTCAATGCCAAGGCATTGATCATGGATATGTTCAGCACCTTTGTCAAACCACTGGAGCTTGAACTGAATTTAAAATCCAATCACCGTATCGGCAGGTTTTCAGATATCAGCAAAAGCAAGGCCTACCACGATCGTATCGAGGCCATCAATTTCAGTCTGGCCCACGACGATGGTCAAAAAAATACCGACCTAGAACAATCTGACGTTATTCTGGTCGGCGTCAGCAGAAGCGGCAAAACGCCCACCAGTCTTTACCTGGCGATGCAACACGGACTCAAAGCCTCCAACTACCCACTGATACCGGAAGACTTTGAAAGGCAAACATTGCCGCCGGCGTTATTGCCACACATTCAAAAAGTATTCGGCCTGAGCATATTGCCTGAACGTTTGAGTGAGATCAGAAATGAGCGAAGGCCGAATTCCAAGTATGCAAGCACTCCCAATTGCCAATACGAAGTCCGTGAAGCGGAATCAATGATGCGACGTTACGGCATACGCTGGTTATCAACAACCACGAAAAGCATTGAAGAAATTGCGACCACCATCATTCAAGAAATCAAACCCGATAGCCTGATTTACTGAAGCTCACAAACCGATAGCCGCCAAACCAGCTTTGGCAATTTGCGCATCTTCCGAGGATTTCACGCCGCTCACGCCGATAGCACCCAGTATTTGTCCATCCTTAAAGATGGGAATCCCGCCTTCAAGCATGCCGTGAATCAAGGGTGCGCTTAGAAAAGAATACCGGCCGGCATTAATCAGGTCTTCATAAATTTTAGTTTCACGTCTGCCGACGGCAGCAGTGTGCGCTTTGGCAGGGGCAATATGTGCAGAAATAGGCGCCGCTCCGTCAAGACGTTGGAACCATAACAAATGGCCGCCGTCATCAACAATGGCGAAGCTAACGGCCCAATTGTTTTTAACGGCTTCTGCTTCAGCAGCGCTTGCTATCAATTTCAGATCAGCAATTTCAAGGTAGGCTTTGTTTTTCATGGTTACTTGTCTTTAGATTTCAAAAACCCCAAGCATAACCGTGCATGCACTCGCTGAAGACGCGCTTTGAAGCCCATATTCTGAATAAGATGAGAATCCCGTCTGGCCATATGGACTTAGACAGTACTTGAACTGCTATAAATTGGTACCATATAGATCTGTTTGTTCCTTAAAGGAGATTTACATGACTGATCAGGTTCAATCCATTTCCTACCGTGACCTTGGCCTTGATGCCCAGGCCAGAAACCGGGTATTGCGCAATACTTATTGGCTACTTTCCCTCACTTTGATTCCCACGGTACTTGGTGCGTGGATGGGCGTGGCCACCGGTTTGAGTTACGCCCTATCCGGTGGCTTGGGCCTGGTTGTATTCATTGCAGGTATCTTCGGTTTCGTTTATGCCATTGAAAAAACCAAAGACTCTGCCAAAGGCATTGCAGTGCTGCTGGCATTTACCTTCTTTATGGGTTTGATGATGTCCAGACTGATTGCCATGGTCCTCGGATTTAAAAACGGCACCGAACTGGTCATGACCGCTTTTGGTGGAACTGCCGGTGTATTTTTCTTGATGGCCAGTCTTGCCACCGTGATCAAACGCGATATATCCGGCATGAGCAAATGGCTGTTCGTCGGCGCCATGGTTTTGATGGTGGGCAGCATAGTGAATATCTTCATCGGCTCCTCCGTCGGCATGATGGTTTTGTCTATGATGGCCATCGCCATCTTCAGCGCCTACATGTTGTATGACATCAAGCAAATCATTGACGGCGGCGAAACCAATTACATCACCGCGACACTTGCCATTTACATGGATTTAATCAACATATTCCAAAGCTTGCTGGCCCTGCTCGGTCTGATGGGCGGCGAACGCGATTAAATGTTCTCTGCGTCGTATAAATAACAGGCCCTGCGGGGCCTGTTTTTATGTCAGCTCGAAAACCGCTATGCTCTCTACGTGAGCAGTATGGGGAAACATATTAACCATACCGGCAGCCACACACCTGTAACCACCCGCATGCACTAGCAAGCCGGCATCACGAGCCAAGGTTGCCGGATTGCAACTCACATAAACAATACGCTCAGGCGGCTTCCAACCTGACTCTAACCTCGGGTTTTCGATCAAGTCAACCAAAGCCTTGACGAGTGCAAATGCACCTTCCCGGGGCGGATCGATCAACCATTTATTGGCCGGATCAAACCCCGACAATGCATCGGCCGTTATTTCAAAAAGGTTCATGCATTTGAAATCAACCGGATGCAAAGGGAAATGGTTTTGCACTTCAGCATCTCTTTGCTTATTAAGCTGATGGTTTTTATTTGCCCAGTCCAGCAATGGCTTGCTGCCTTCTATGCCGGTTACTTTTTTTGCAAATCTTGCCATCGGTAAAGTGAAATTACCGAGACCGCAAAACCAATCGATCAAGCTATCCTCTGTCTGAATATTCAGTAAGCGCAAAGCTCGGCTAACCAGTGTCCGGTTGATCGCCGGGTTGACTTGAGTGAAATCAACAGGCCGGAAAAACATCCGCAAATCAAAGTCAGTCAAATCATAAAAAAGTGCTGAAGGTTCGGCTTGTTTTTGATTGGCAGATAGCAAGGCAATTGAATCTGTACCTTTAGGCTGTACCCACCACTGAATCTGGTAAGTATCTGCAAAATCATGCAGATGTTGCATATCGGTTGGGCTCAGCGGTGCCAGATGGCGCAATATTAAGGCCGTGGTTTGGTCACCGCAAGCAATTTCAATTTGCGGACATTGATCGCGAACCTCCAAACTGCCGATCAATTGCCGCAATGGCAACAATAATTCGCTCAGGTGTTCGGGCAGTACGCGGCAAGTCGACATATCCGCAACGTAACTGCTTTTTCTTTCGTGAAAACCAATCAGTACTGTGAATTTTTTAGCCACATAGCGGACAGACAGCCTGGCTCTAAAACGATAGCCCCAATCAGGCCCTTGCAATGGTCTGATGATTTGCTCGGGAATCACTTTTCCCAGATGGTTCAAGTTATCTTCGAGGACACGTTGTTTAACCGCTATTTGCGTAAACATATTGGTGTGTTGCATTTTGCAGCCGCCGCATGCTCCCGGGTGCAATCCAAAATGGGGGCAAGCTGCTTGTATGCGCTGAGAAGATGGTTTGATCAATTGCTTGAGCGTGCCCTGCTCCCAGTTATTTTTCTTGCGATGCACATTGACCGTGACCTCTTCATAAGGCAACGCGCCTTCAATGAAAACTACCTTGCCGTCATCGCGATGCGCGATGCCCTGTGCATCCAAATCCATTGACTCTATAGACAAGACAGGATTGGGCTTGGGTAATTGATCTGAAGTCATGCCGGAATTCAGCGCGGGGGCAAGAGTTTGACAGGATCAACCGGCTTGCCTTGCTTTCGGATTTCGAAATGCAACTTGACTGTTTCAGAGTCGCTGTTGCCCATTTCAGCAATTTTCTGACCGCGTTTGACAGACTGGTCTTCACGTACAAGCAATGTATGGTTGTGAGCATAAGCAGTCAGAAAATTATTCGCATGCTTGACGATCACCAGATTTCCATAACCGCGCAAACCTGCGCCTGCGTAGACCACCCTGCCATCAGCAGCGGCATAAACGGGGTCGCCGGTTTTGCCCGAAATATCAATGCCTTTGTTTTTAAGATCATCAAAACCTGCACTTAAATTACCGGTCGCAGGCCATGAAAAAACAGTTAAGTCATCCGGATTTTCAACGGTTGCCGTGGATTGCGGTGTGTTCACAGGCGCTGTTTTGGCCTCAGTTCCAGTGTTGACCACCTGGCTTGGCGTTGTCACCGGTTTGACGACCACAGCCTCCGCTGCGGGGTCCACCAAGGGAGGAAAGACGCGCAGAATCTGCCCGACGTCAATGATGTTAGGGTTTTCTATGGAATTCCAGCGAATGATGTCACGCCAATTTTGACCATGCTCCAAACCGATTTTGATCAAAGTGTCGCCGGGTTTGACCACGTAATAAGCAGATTTAGGCGGTGGTTCATTGACGACGACCGGGGCAGCTGGCGGAGCAGGCTTTGCATTAGCAGTAGTTGAACTGGAAGCTTTGTTTGGAGTTGCTTGTTTGACGCGTTGACGATCTTCAATCGGGGCAGGCGCGTGTCTTCCTGAGGACATACACCCGCCGAGAAAAGCCAGCAGCAAAGCGACCGGTAACCACCGGCATCGCAAAATAAAGGTGAAGGACAAGTTATTCATTAAATGATCCCCGGCTTAAGAGGAACGAATAGCACGTTCTCAAGAATACTTTTTTCAATTCCATCTTTGTTTTTATCAATCACAACCAGGCTCTGCTGCCCCCCGGCAGTGACAACCGGCGCGACAAGCCGCCCGCCAGTATCTAGTTGATCAATCCATTCCTCAGGGATATTATCGCCACCAGCCGCGGCAATGATGCCTGCATAAGGCGCTCCTGCGACATAGCCTTGCATACCATCACCGAAGATCAAATGAAGATTGGGTAATCGCATGGGGCGTAAGTTTTCTTTTGCTTTTTCATGCAAGCCTTTGATCCGTTCAATACTATATACCTCGGTGGACAGCAGACTGAGAACAGCAGCCTGATAGCCGCAACCGGTGCCGATTTCAAGCACCCGCCCGAGCTTGCCGGTGATTTTTAAATTTCGCCCTTGCCTGAGCAATTCAATCATGCGGGCTACGACATTGGGCTTGGAGATGGTTTGCCCGAACCCTATTGGCAAACTTGTGTCTTCATAGGCTTGATTGGCCAAGGCAGAATCAATGAACGTATGCCGTGGAACCGTTTCCATGGCCTTTAAAACCAAGTCATCTTCCAAACCGGATTGCAATAATTTTTTGACCATATAGGCACGAACAGCAGCAGAATCCAGACCAAAACCTGAAGCAGAAATGACTTCAGGTTTTTTATTTCCTGTGTTTTTTTGACCCTTGCTCCAGCTAGGGCTATTAGAGATGCTGCTATTTTTTGTTTGGGTAACAGTCTCTAATTTGACAGGGAAACTGGGGCGTTGTTTCATTCAAAACAGCTTCAAGTATTAAGCAAACCGGCAAAGCCGGGTAAGTTTGCGTAGTCGGTCAAATCAACTTGCAAAGGAGTAACAGACACGTGACCGGCTGCTGTGGCAAAGAAGTCAGTGTCATGCGCTTCGTCCTTGGCCGGCCCTGCACTGCCGATCCAATACATGGTTTCACCCCGGGGGTTTTCTTGCGTGATAAATCGTTCAGCAGGATGGCGGCGTCCCAAGCGGCAAATTTTCACTGGCTTCAATTGGCTCTTAGGAACATTTGGAATGTTCACATTGAGCAGCCACGGTTGCTGTTCAGGCGTGTGATTTGCCATCATGGTCAGGACAAACTCTCGCGCGAAATCAGCCGCATCTTCAATATGCGTCCAACCTCTTTCGACCTGACTGAAAGCGATGGCGGGAATACCCATGAGATAGGCTTCCATGGCAGCACCTACTGTGCCGGAGTAAATGGTGTCGTCCCCCATGTTGGCGCCGTTGTTAATGCCTGAGACAACCAGATCCGGCTTGTAATCCAACAAACCAGTCAACGCTATATGCACGCAATCAGCCGGCGTTCCAGTCACGTACCTGAAGCCGTTGTGAGATTCGCGTATGTAGATAGGAGAGTGCAAAGTCAATGCATTTGATTTGGCGCTGTTGTTTTGCTCAGGAGCGACCACTTCAACATCTGCAATTTTTCGCATGGCTTCAAACAAGGCGATAATTCCCGGGGCTTGGTAACCGTCGTCGTTTGAAATCAAAATTTTCATGAATCATCCTGTAAAGCATGATTGTATGGTCCCCTTGGCAGGCAATCTGATGAAGTTGCCGACTCACACGCAGTTTTTTATTCCTGATGAAAGTAAACCTTATGAATGTCTGGCAATGTGAAAATCCAACCGGTGTCGAAGCATTGCGTTGGGTCAATTTACCTACACCTCAGCCTGCCCCGGGTGAAGTACTTATTCGTATACAGGCAGCCAGTCTGAATTTTCCTGACCTGCTGATTGTGCAAAACAAATACCAGATGAAGCCAGAGCTTCCCTTTGTGCCAGGGTCAGAATTTGCCGGCATTATTGAAGCTGTCGGTGAAGGGGTAGACCATCTCAAACCCGGGCAACCGGTAGCCTGCCTCAAGGGAACCGGCGGCTTTGGCACACATACGCTTGCTCCGGCGAAACTCTGCCTGCCACTGCCTTCGGATTTTGACCCGGTGGACGCAGCCGCCTTCATCATGATTTATGCAACTTCTTACCACGCGTTGATCGACCGGGCGGAACTCAAACCGGGTGAAACCGTTTTCATTCTGGGCGCGGCAGGTGGTGTCGGTACGTCTGCTATTCAAATTGCAAAAGCCGCCGGGGCTCGTGTGATTGCGGCAGCTTCTTCAGCGGATAAGTGCGATTTATGTTCAAAGCTCGGCGCTGATGAAACCATTAATTACAGCGAAGGCAGTTTCAGAGAAAAACTCAAAGCCATGACGGATGGCAAAGGCCCGGATGTCATTTACGATCCTGTCGGCGGTGAGTATTCAGAACCGGCATTGAGGTCTATCGCCTGGCGTGGCAGGTACCTGGTTGTGGGCTTTGCATCGGGCCCTATACCCAGTATTCCTTTGAACTTGGCCTTGCTAAAAGGCGCTTCAATTGTTGGTGTGTTCTGGGGCGAATTTGCAAGACGAGAGCCCGCGAACAATACAGCAATGATGAGTAAATTAATAGAATGGTATTCAGAAAATAAGATAAAACCCGTCATCGACTGTACAATGCCTATGAGCCAACTCCCCAATGCTTACAGTCGAATGAACCAAAGACTGGTGATGGGCAAACTGGTGATGGTCAACGAATAATGCCAAAGTTGTTAATCAATGGCAAAATCAACTTTTCACGTTATTTCATAACGTCAACCCTGACTTGTTAACTTTAAGGATAAGGTAATTTATGGCACAAATTCTTCAATCGCTTTACAAAACATTATTTGCAGGCTTAGTCCTGCTAATCATTGTTCTGGTTATCACCACCTCAATCACAGGTAACCCTATCCAATTCAGCCATGTCTGGTCAACGTTTGTTGTCCGCTGGCTGCATGTGGTGTCGGGCGTGATGTGGATCGGCTTGCTGTGGTATTTCAACTTTGTGCAAATTCCTTCCATGCCCAATATTCCGGATGAGCAAAAACCCGCCATCAGCAAAGTCATAGCGCCTACAGCTTTGTTCTGGTTTCGCTACGCCGCTTTGGCGACCGTCATCACCGGCTTATTGGTTGCTTGGATGCAGGGTTACATTGTGCAAGCCCTCACCTTGCAGACCGGCGTGGTTGCCATCGGTCTGGGCATGTGGATTGCTCTGGTCATGGCCTTTAACGTCTGGTTCATTATTTGGCCAAATCAGAAAAAGGCCCTGGGCATTGTGGTTGTCGAAGCACCCGAGAAAGCCAAAGCAGCACGCTTAGCCATGCTCACTTCCCGCATTAACACCATGCTCTCTATCACCATGCTCTATATGATGGTGGCTCAGCAAAACGCTGCGCTGTAATTTCTGGCGAGCCCGGGACTTGTACAAACAAGTTCTATAAGCAAGAACCGCATTGAGCAATTAATGCGGTTTTTTTATTTCTAATTAAACGGTCACTGTAGACTCAAACCCAGTAGTGTCCCAACGTTTTTCAGAGGAGAGAGAGCTGCTGAGGCTCAAATTCTGAATTCTTATCGGGATCGATTGGTGTAAGTAGTTGATTTATTGGGGTTGTTTCAAACATGGTCAAGCTC
>Ga0136642_1001021_pt1 | contig 12698 bp, 12 predicted proteins | sample LowCatLa1302831Y_FD_115313 | JGI IMG/M metagenome (GOLD analysis project Ga0136642, IMG submission 115313) | Freshwater microbial communities from Lower Cathedral Lake, Yosemite National Park, California, USA - 13028-31Y | ecosystem: Environmental > Aquatic > Freshwater > Lake ... | reverse complement strand
GGGGTCGGTGTTGATTCAGCCATGCAAGCATGCTAACTGTGCCGCGTAACACTCCGAGGTCCAAAGCAGTGGTCAGGCGATCCGTGGCACCCGGCACAATCCGCTGAGAGCTGCTGGCTTCCGCCCCTGACTCGATTCACGAACGGCCGTCGCACGGGACCCGACCACCGCTTTCAACCTCGGCCTGAAAAGGCTAGCGGCTCCACCACTAGTGGGGCTCGGGTAGCCTTGCGTGCCGGTATTGCATTTAGTAATCCCGGTTTTGGAGGAGTGCGAGAGCGGCCGAACCGGCACGCTTGGAAAGCGTGTGAAGGGCAACCTTCCGTGGGTTCGAATCCCACCTCCTCCGCCAGTAACAACGAACCAGAGAGGGGCAGTACGTGAATGCAGCGAACGATGACATTGCATTTATGCGTCTAGCGATAGATGCCGCGAAAAATGCTGCTGCTCACGATGATGTCCCTGTTGGCTGCGTTTTAGTTAAAGACGGCCACGTACTTGGTACCGGTGAAAACCGTCGCGAAATCGATCAAGACCCCACAGCACACGCAGAAGTTGTTGCACTGAGGAATGCTGCAAAGCAGTTGAGCGGATGGCGCATGGACGGCGTCACGGCGTACGTGACACTGGAGCCATGTGTGATGTGCGCTGGCGCACTACTTAACGCTCGCGTTTCTCGAGTTGTCATTGGCGCATCTGATGAAAAAGCTGGAGCAGTTGGCTCTCGATACAACTTGTTAAGCGACCCTCGACTACTTCACGAAGCAGAAATCACCTACGACGTACTTGGCGATGAGTCAGCGGTATTGCTGCGTGACTTTTTTGCTACACGTCGCCCCTAAAAGACACAAAGCACCGAGAAGTAGACTCATGCACGGAAGCGTGCGAGAGCGGCCGAATCGGGCAGTCTCGAAAACTGCTGTGTCTACGGGCACCGTGGGTTCAAATCCCACCGCTTCCGCCAGTAAAAGAAACGGGTGACCAAAAGTCACCCGTTTCTTTATGACCTATTGACTTTCGCAAAACGGGAACTACGCTAGATACGTCTGGCAAATGCCAAAACACTTAGAGGAGTCGCTGTGGTCTCGTCAATTGAATCTTCAGTAGGAACAGAGCGCAAGCTCGTAACTGCCATCCCTGGACCGAAGTCGGTCGCAATGCACGAGCGCCGCAAGAAGTCAGTAAGCGCAGGGCTCACCCAGGGATTCCCTATTTACATTGAACGCGCTGAAGGTGCAATTCTTCAAGACATCGATGGCAACCGAATTCTCGACCTTGGTTCAGGAATTGCGGTCACCACTATTGGTCACGCAGTCCCAGAACTCGTTGCTGCAGTTAGCGAGCAAGTCGCTGACTTTACCCACACATGCTTCATGGTGACTCCATACGAGAGCTACATCGAAGTATGTGAAGAACTTTCAAACATCACACCTGGCACTCACGCCAAGACTTCAGCTCTCTTCAACTCAGGTGCCGAGGCAGTTGAGAACGCCGTGAAGATTGCACGACTCGCAACGGGTCGCCAGGCAGTCATTGTTTTTGATCACGCATATCACGGACGCACAAACTTGACAATGGCGCTCACCGCTAAGAACATGCCGTACAAGGACCGCTTCGGTCCTTTTGCTGGCGAGATCTACCGCATGCCAATGAGTTACCCGTTCCAGGACGGGCTCAGTGGCCAAGAGGCTGCTGCACGCGTCATCAAGATGATCGAAACACAAGTTGGCGCAGGAAATGTCGCTGCCCTTCTTATTGAACCAATTCAAGGTGAAGGTGGATTCATTGTCCCAGCCGCTGGATTCCTTCCAGCACTTTCAGAGTGGACAACTAAGAATGGTGTTGTCTTTATTGCTGACGAAATTCAAAGTGGCTTCGGTCGTACTGGTGAATGGTTCGCAGTTGATCACGAAGGTGTCATTCCAGACATGGTTACAACCGCCAAGGGTCTCGCTGGTGGAATGCCACTTTCTGGAGTGACTGGTCGCGCTGAACTCATGAACGCAGTTCACGAAGGTGGACTTGGTGGCACCTACGGAGGTAACCCAGTTACCTGTGTAGCGGCACTCGCAGTTATTCGTGTGATGCGTGAGAGAAACCTCATTGCACGTGCTCGTGAACTTGGTGAAGCCATTACTGGTGCACTCAAGGCACTCCAGCAAGACGTAGCAATCATTGGTGAAGTCCGTGGAAAGGGCGCCATGATCGCAATGGAGCTCGTAATCCCTGGCACCAAGGACGCAAACGCTGCTGCTGCCAAGTCAATTGTTAGCTACTGCAATTCACAAGGCGTAATTGCTCTTGCCTGTGGAACATACGGAAACGTAATCCGCCTATTGCCACCACTGACCATCACCAACGAGCAGCTTGCTGACGGCCTCAGCGTGCTCGCTGCAGCTGTTCGCGCCGCTGGCTAAATAACAACAATGCGTTCTATTCGTGTACTTATTGCGGTGTCTATTGCCTCAGTGCTGCTTGCAGGCTGTAGCGCTACAACGCAGTCGCTACCGAGTGGACCAACAATCACTGGCACCCCAACGCTGAGTATTAACGATGCTCTAACAAGCGCGTCGTGCACCGCTACCTCGTGCATTGCAGTCAGTACGTCACAGTACGGGTCGGGCGAACAATACACAGAGTCTTCAAAGACGTGGTCTGCACTCCGACTTCCTGCAACCCCACTTCAGATCACAGCATCATCGTGCTGGACAACTGGTTGCTTGCTCACTGGTAACACCGCAACATCACAGTTTCTATGGAAATACAGTTTTGGTTCTCTGTCCACATTGCAGATGCCAACAATGTTTCAAACAATTCGCTCAATCGACTGTTTTGCGGACAGCACATGTGCCGCCATTGGCTTTGACCCAAGTACTTCTTTACTAGAGCTGTCCCTTAGCCAAGACGGTGCCGCGACGTGGTCGACACCAGTAGCGCTCCCCTCAACTTTTTCAGCTGGGGGACAGATTTCTATGGCGTGCGACGATGTGAATAACTGCCTCGTGAGTGGAGCAAGTAGATCGAGCTCTTCAGCTCTTCTTTATGCAACACATACTGGTGGAACGAAATGGTTGCAGCGACCACTCAACACTTCGTGGACATCACTTCGTTCACTTTCGTGCAACGTACTTACGTGCATTGGCACTATGACAGATTCGTCAGGGAACAGCTTTATTGTTCGAACCAAAACATTTGGACGAATTTGGAAAAAAGTTAGTTCTTCCAATAGTGGCGTGACTGCAATGGCGTGCACAAATAGCAACACGTGTGTTGTGATCGGCGCGACAAAAAAGAATGAACCGTGGCTTGAAACATTGCACAAAGATGTACTCGTAGTCAACAAACTGAACTACGTAGCGACACCGTTTAACGATGTTGCCTGCTTGCCTACAACGTGTGTAGTTGTTGGCAACACAAGTGTCGCCACAGTGCCACTTAACTCTTAAGCGCTGCCTTAAGTAGTCCAGGAAGCTTTGACCAGGTCGGCTTCACTTCGAAGTTAAGAAGTTTGCGCATCACTACCGCGGCATTGCCATTCGTCGAGAACCACGCTGGTGCTGGAGAAGCGACAAATGGGCCACGAACCACAGACTTCTGTGGTCGAGCGAACATGAAGCCGTTACCAACGAATCCACTACCGGACTGAATGTCAGTGATTGGATGTCCTGGGTATGCGCCCCACACTGTTGTAGAGAACGCAAAGCTCATTGCGTGCCAGAGATTGAGGCCAATTGAACCGTAACGAAGATCCGCGATTGATTGTTCAATTGCTGGTCCTGTTTCAGAATCCTTCAGCGCACGAGGGTCCGCAATCATTGTCATTGAGAGTGTTCCCCAAACAACGTCGTTGCAGAAGTCTGTGGCTTTTCGAACAAAGTCTGCTGGCGAAGAGGCATCAAGTCCAGTTTCACTGGTGAGCGCACAGAACGCTTCGACGTTGAGACTCATGTCAGCTTTGTTGTTTGGATCAACATTGCGAATAATCGTCCAAGGCATCTTGTCGCCACTGCCGTCACCAATTTGATGCGCGTCTGGGTGAACACTCAAGAATGAGTCACGACGTGCAAGTGCACCTGGGTAATACGCACGACGAGTTGGAATACTGGCGAATACTTTTTCAAGTTCGCTCATGAATTCTTCGCGCTGCTCCCACTGCGCGTGAGTAATGATGATGCGCGGTGAAAGACAGTTGAACCCTGCATTATTTGCGAGCATTGTTGCAACGTGCTTGGCCTGGTACGCAATCTCTTTTGAAGACCACTTACCCGGGACAATCACCACTGGCGAAACGTTCCCTAGCTCGCAAGAAACTGGCTTAGTAATGAGAGGCTCATTGGCAGCCTTGCGACGTTCGCCTTCTGGGCCAACACCGAAAACAATTGCATCGTGTGTTTTGTCTGATCCAGTTACGTGGATGTCGTCAATGCCGTTGTGAGCAGTTAGGTACGCACCAACTTGGGCGCCTCCACTAACAATGCGCAGGAAGCCTGCGTCGATTAATGACTTGAGAGACTTATTCCAGTACGGAACCAAGTAGTCGTTAACAGGGTTCGCCTTTAGAACAACAACCTTGCCTTCAGCAAACATTTTCGTTAGTACGTCTCGTGGCCCTAGAGATGCAACGTTGCCAGCTCCTAGAACAAGAGAAACACCAGCGTGAGCTTGTGGCTCTTGATACGCCATTGCCTGAGTTGATTTAACTTCAGCTTCACTGACACCTGGTTCCATCCACACTTCACCAGTCATGCCGCTGTAGAGAATTTTGTCAAAGATGTTTCCTGGAATTACTTGAATTGCAATTCGGTTACCTGGCTTGTGACGCACTGGTCCTGGGTACTGTGGGCGCCCCTTCGCGTTGATGTCGAGCATTGATTGGCGAAATGCTTGTGCCATGCGAATGTATGTTCCAATACCACTGAAGAGTTCTTCTCCTGCTTCTGGACTATTTGGATCGAGCCCCTTGGCGTAACAGGCAGCTGCAGTCCACTCTTCTGAAACTGCGTTTGTGTCAGAAATAATGCGTGCAAGAAACTCGGCGCGCTGTACTGGTGATGTTGCGGCCCAAGCCTGGGCGTTCTTTGCAACATCGTTAATTGCTTGATCGAGCGCTTGAGTATTTAACTCAACGTGATCTTGTTGTCCTGAAGTAGGCGCTGCGGCCCCTCGTGTCTGGCTCATTTTTATACCCCCCGTTTTATGCGAGGCTAGTGCCATGAGTTTGCCTTCGTCTAGTACCACGCCACCTGGGTGGTACCCCGACCCGAGCGGTGAACGAAAGTGGCGTGTCTGGACTGGAACTTCCTGGTCAGAACTGACTCGCCCATATGGTGAACCAGTTAATAAAGATTCCGTCGTTGCCTCGCTTGGCCTTATCCAAGCCCTTTCACGTCTCACCAGTTACGGCATCCTCGCAGTCTTCGCTGGACTCGGGTTACTCGTCAATCTGCTGCAGCACTGGCCTAAAACAAGTCACCCCGTGCCAATGTGGTTCGCGATTACTGCGTCAAACATGGCCATTGCGATGTTCCTCATTGGAACACTTTGTTTCGCATTTGCCCTTAAAGAGCTGGAGGGCAAATGGACGGTTGCTTCATTCATCCCACTCGTAAACGTAATGGTGACAAGTTCATTAATTGCAGAACGTCTTGGTGCCAAAGGACTTCGCAGGGCCTTTGCTGAAACGATTCTTATTGCTCTCTACATTGTCCAGAGCAGCACCCAGCCTTGGATCATTGTGGCCCTTATCTTCGCCACCTATGACAATTTGCGCTGGACGTACGGGTTGTACGACCAGTTAATGGATAGCCGCCCGAGCGCATAACATCATCAGGGTTTAATAAATACGGGAGAGTCATGTACGACTGGTCAGAAGAACATCAGGCAATTATCCAAGTAATGCGTCGTTTTGTTGACGAAGAAATTCGTCCGCACCTCGATGACCTCGAGCACAACGGAATGCCACCATTCGACATCATTCGAAAGCTGTACGCAACCTTTGGTCTTAAAGAAATGGCGCAGGAGAACTTCAAGCGTCAACTCGAGCGCAAAATTTCTGGTGAAGAAGCACCGCGTTCTTCACGTGGGTCAGACCCAGCAGCACAACTCATTTCAACAATCGAACTATGTCGAGTTAGCCCCGGACTTGTTACGTCAATGGGAGTTTCGACTGGTCTTGCTGGTGGAACAATTAACAAACTCGGAACACCTGCACAGATGGAACGATGGGGACTTGACCTCGTAACGTTCGACAAAGTGGGCTCATGGGCAATCAGCGAACCAGACTCTGGATCTGATGCACTTGGTGGAATGCGCACGTCAGCCAAGCGTGATGGTGACGGATACATCTTGAATGGATCAAAGACATGGATTACTAACGGGCCTTACGCAGACACCATTGTTCTCTACGCGAAGCTCGATGACGGCAGCGGCGAAGACATCCGCAACCGCAAGGTGCTCACCTTCGTGCTCGACAAGGGAATGCCGGGACTCGTGCAGGCGAAGCCAATGAACAAGATGGGTCAGCACGGTTCACCAACTGGGGAAGTATTCCTCAGCGATGTTTATGTTGGAAAAGACCGTCTTCTTGGAGAAACCGAAGATCCAAAGGGTGGCGGACGATCAAGCGCTAAGGACAACTTTGTTTCTGAGCGCGCTGGAACTGCTGCGATGGCTCTTGGAATCATTGAAGAGTGTTGCAAGCTCGCAGTTGCTTACGCCAAGACTCGTAAGCAATGGGGAACACCAATTGGTGAGTACCAGTTAGTACAGCACAAGCTCGCGAACATGGAAGTTGCTCGCGTCAACGTCCGCAACATGGTGTTCATGCACATTGAGCGTTCTGCTGCAGGTGTAGTTCCAAGCTTCGCAGAAGCCTCAGCAATGAAGCTCTACGCATCACAAGCAGCGTGCCAAGTTGCTGATGACGCAATTCAGATCTTTGGTGGTAATGGATACATTGCTGAATATCGTGTTGAGCAGCTGAGCCGTGACGCTCGAGTTCTGCGTATTTATGCTGGTACTGACGAACTGCAAATTATTGCAATCGGCAAAGACCTAATCCGTAACTAACTCAGTTCGCTTCGGAGTTTGTCAGCAACACCCACCCAGCCTTTATACCCCTGCATTGACTCAGGTGATGAGTCGAGCGCGGCGAGAAGGTTTGGACCAAATTCTGGGTCGTGCTCGCGCAACGTTTTTGCTGACGCAACATAATTACGAATTGTAAATACGATCGCATTTGTCTTTGGAAGTTGACGAAGGGTTTGGCGTTCAACGCGGAAGTACCAATCATCGAGGTCTCCGCTAGGACTTATACGAATGCTGTATGGCTGGTGAAGCACTGGGTTATCTAGCAACGTCCAGTTGAGCCGCCAGAAAGAACGATCTGGTTTTAATCGGTCAAAGAAAGTATTCGTAGGGCTGCTCAGTTCACTTTCGTAACCAGGAACTGGATCATGGATTGCATCCATCGTCGTTCCAATTTTTGTTGCGAGGTTCCATCTTGATGGAAAACAGACACATGCCGCTTGAAGTCTCCAGTCATCTGATTTAACTAGAACACATAGATCTTCTTGCACCAACTTGCTCGCACTAACAATTGGATGCTCACTTCTATCAACAGAGAACGCAATGTCGGGATGGAGTTTTCTCAATGATTCTTCAATACTGGCCAGCAGTTCGTAGCTCGCATCTAGGCCATCGGGATTTGTTGCGACGACAGTTTCATAGCTGTCACTAAGTAGCTGACTCTTTAACTCAAGTTCACTGTTTCGATTTTCATCAACTTCTAGCCAGTTCGAAAGATCGAGTGGTCGAAGTCCCATCACCATCCGCCACCCCCTGTTATCAAGGGGGATGTATGGGAATACTTTATTGATCACTTACCTCGGCGAGTCAGAGTCCACCAAACTCCTGTGATCAAAACAATAGGGACGACTACGACAATTATTCGTCCTGCCCATAGAACAGCTCCAACATGCACAGACTTGACCTCATGGAGTCCAAGCGCTACTAAATGAATTGCCGTCATTGTTAAATTCTCGCACGTCAGTTACTGAAGTGCACAGCTCTCTGTAGTTACTTGACGAGGTCCGGGGCAGTTTCCATGCCCTGGCGCCATACTGAGCGAGCAATAATCTTGGTCGTGTCAGCACGGTCACGGTACTTCGTTGCAATGTCTCGAGATTCTTCGAGTAGCCCTTCAGAAAGAAGTGTCGGATTAAGACCAAGTGCCTGGAACTTTTCACGGTCAACGTTGAGTTCATTTTCTGCAGCTTCAACACGCGGGTTCGGAAGATTCGCAATTTCAACACCAGTGAGCTTCGAGATAAGTTCCGCTAGGTCACGAACTCGGTATGTCTCAGTTACTTGGTTGAAGACCTTTACTTGGTCGCCACGCTTTGGTGGATTTTCAAGGGCAATCTGGATGCATCGAACAGTGTCACGAATGTGAATAAATGCACGGGTCTGTCCACCTGTTCCATGAACGGTAAGTGGGTGCCCAATTGCTGCTTGCATCAAGAAACGGTTAAGCACTGTTCCGTAGTCACCGTCGTAGTCAAAGCGGTTAATGAGTCGCTCATCACGTGCCGTTTGTGGCGTCTGCGTTCCCCAAACAATTCCTTGGTGGAGGTCAGTAACTCGAATTTGGTCATTCTTTGCGTAGAAGGCGAAGAGAAGTTGGTCGAGTGTCTTGGTGAGGTGATACACCGAGCCTGGATTTGCTGGGTGAAGAATTTCGCGCTCGAGGTCACCGTCTGGAGTTGGAACCTTGACTGTCAGGTAGCCCTCAGGAATTGGTGCTGAACCCGACCAGCCGTAGCCGTAGACGCCCATTGTTCCTAGGTGAACAAGTGCGATGTCGAGTCCGGATTCAACAATCGCCACAAGAACGTTGTGTGTTCCAGTCACGTTGTTATCAACGGTGTAGCGCTTAGCTACTTCGTTGCGCATTGAGTAAGGAGCGGCGCGTTGTTCTCCGAAGTGAACAATTGCGTCTGGGCGCTCAGACTTAAGTAGTGCTGCAAAACGGTCATATTCTTTAGCGAGGTCTAGGTTTACGAACCCGATTGTCTTACCGGAGATCTCTTTCCAAACCTTGACGCGCTCTTCCATTGAAGTAATAGGTGTGAGCGAGTCAACTCCGAGCTCAACATCGATTGCACGACGACTGAGATTGTCAATAACGATTACATCGTGGCCAATGTCAGATAGGTGAAGCGAGGTTGGCCAACCACAGAATCCGTCACCACCGAGAACAAGAACTTTCACAAATACTCCTTCGACACACAAAGTGCGCTGTATCTAAGTAAGAAAGCCTACCAACTCCATGAATTTTTTGAGTTCTATTGAGTTTTTAATTTTTTACTCGCATTGTTACCAAAGTCACTTTGTGGCCCAAAAGGGCATGTTCCACTTAGTTTTCACAAAATGGACTAATAGCCTTATACATAGAAAATTACTTAACTAATGGAGCTGCATTGAACACTTTTTTCTTCGCTTCACTCGTCAACTTGGATCATCCAGGTCACTACATTCACTGGCACTTTGTGTATTTGAGTGTTGGAAACCTCATAGTCATTCTTTTGATGATCACAACATTTATTGCAGCGCTTTTGCTGCCTTTCCCTGGCCGCAAACGAAACAGGAGTGAAAAATGAGTTCAGTAGAAATTGAACGCCAGTGGACTACACGTCTTCGCAAACGAGTTGAGGGCAAGCTCCCACCAGAAAAAGTTCTTCCAGATACGCAACCAAGTTACGTTGCTTCGTGGATTTACGTCTTTGGTGTCGCAACACTCACCTCTTTTATCCTTGTACTGGTAACTGGTTGTGTGCTCGCCATTCGTGGCCCGCAGTGGTGGCACGAATCAAGCTACGGTCATTTCGTTAATTCACTCCACTTGTGGAGTGTTGAAATTTTCTTCTTTTCAATGGTTATTCACCTTTGGGGAAAGTACTTCATGGCCGCGTGGAGAGGCGGACGTCAACTCACTTGGATGACTGGTGGCATTACATTCCTTGTTTCAATCGCAGCTGGGTTTACCGGATACGTCTCTCAGAGCAACTTTGACTCGCAATGGATTTCCACACAGGCGAAAGATGGAATTAATGCGACTGGAGCAGGCGCGTACTTCAACGTTCTCAACTTGGGACAAATGTTGATGTGGCACATCGTGCTCCTTCCATTAGTAGCGGTACTACTTACAACTATCCATGTTGTGATGGTGCGCATTAAGGGTGTTGTTCCACCATTCGCAGATGACAAAAAGGTTGCATAATGAGTAAGAACTTTCGAAGTGACGTTGACGTTATTGAATGGACTGGTCGCCAAAGGCCCTATGACATCTTGAAGGAAGGGGCTATTGCCCTTCTGGTCATAACAATCCTTACGCTGACCCTCGCAATCATCTACGGATCACCTGACGATCCTTCAATAACAATCAAGAAATGGTCAAATGCTGCACCAACTGATTTTGCAATAACCGCAGTCAGCGAACTCAACGGAACATCAACAACTGGTTCGTATGGCCCACCGTATAACCATGCTGCAACTGGCCAGACAATTGGTCCAGTGAACTTGGTTAAGACAGTTGGTGTTCGGATCCCAATTGATACCGCGAATGACTTTGTTGTTAGTCCCCTAAAGGCGCTTCCCTACCAAACTGACTTACATCAGAGTTTGGTGAATTGGAATAATGCGAGTGATGCAACTCGTGCAATTTGGGTGACTAACTATTCAGACGCATCATCGAAAATGACTTTCACCAACGGCCAAATAGTTGTTCCAACTACTACCGCTGGTCCAGTGCCAATCATGATTAACAACTTGACAGCAATGGCACGAAGTGGTGCGCTCGATGAGTCACTTATTTCAAATAACAGTTTCTATACAACTGACTTCACTAAGACACTGTTGTTTATTTCCGATGGTTCCTACTTGGCAGATGCCGCTGACAAGCAACACCTGTCTGGAAGCCAATGGGGAATGATGAACGAAACAGGCAGTTACCCAGGGCAAGCTTGGCTCTGGCTCTACTCGTTCTGGTACCAAATCCCACCATTCAATGCGAGTGAAAATGCTGATGCATTGGTATGGGCACTGATGATGTTCCTGACGGTGCTCATGATCTTCGTTCCATTTATTCCTGGAATCAGATCAATCCCACGAAAGACTCGGGTCTACCGACTCATCTGGAGAGATCACTACAAGAGCTAATTAAAATGTCTTGCCGGGGTCGCGGGCATGCATCTTTTGTGCAAAGAGCGCGGCTTCGGTGCGACGTTGAAATCCAAGCTTTGAAAGCAAGAACGAAACATAGTTCTTGACAGTCTTTTCAGACAAGAACAACGTCTCGCTTATTTCACGATTGCTGAAGCCCTCACTCAAGAGGTCCAAAATTTGACGCTCACGTGGACTCAAACTGGCAAGGCGAGCATCTTCTGCTGTTTCGCGCTGCAACCTACGTCGAGCAGATTCCACTTGATCTGAAGTCATAAGTTCATTTCCAGCAGCAACACTTCTGATCGCAGAAACCAGCGCATCACTGTTGATGTCTTTAAGAACAAACCCTCGAGCACCGGCGAGCACGGACGCGAGAAGTGCGTCATCGTCAGCGTACGAAGTAAGCATGAGGCACTGAAGCCCCGGTGCCTCTTGGTGGAAATGCCGGCATAGCTCAATTCCGTTGCCATCAGCCAGTCGAACATCAAGAAGTGCAACGTCAACTGATGAGAAATCAGTGAATGCAAGGCCTTCTGCCATGGAGCCAATTTGAACAACAACTTCTAAGCCGTCATAGCCATTAAGAAGTTCTACGAGTCCACGACGAACAATTTCGTGATCATCTACAACTAAAACTCTGATCATTTCTCTACCTTTTTTGTTGTCCAAATAATTATTGTTCCAGCTTCTGGTGTTGATGAAGCACTAAATGTCCCACCACACTGACGCGCTCGAGTAGCTAAGTTGCGAAGTCCGTGTCCTACAGAACTTGGTCCAGTGAATCCAATGCCGTCATCTTTCACCTCAAGCACAACAAATTCTGTATTTACACTCAAGGCAACTGATACAAAACTTGCATGAGAGTGTCTAACAACATTCGAAAGAATTTCTCGAAGAGAGCTAATTAACTGATCTGAGGTGAAGACATCCATGCTTGATTCAACACCATCAGAAATACTGAGCACAACAGGAACGCCAAGTCGCTGTTCCACTTCATTCGCTAAGTCGGTAACTCTAGTTTTGAGTACTGCGGACCTCAAATGATCATTTTCGATTTCAAATATTGTTGTTCTAACTTCAAGCATCGCTGCATCAATCTCTTTTAGAGCAGAGGTGATTCGGTCTAGGTCTTTGTCAATCAAGTCGCTTCGACGCAGAACTTGAAGACTGAGCCCAATACCAAAAAGTCTCTGAACAACTGAGTCGTGTAAATCTCTAGCGAGACGTTCTCGTTCTTCGCTGAGAACTAAATCACGAGATCTGGCGCGAAGTGTTGCCTGATCAATGACGTAACCAGTAGCTAAACCAAATGCGTCGAGCAAGTCTTCGTCATCTTCATCAAACAGTGCTTTGTCTAGTCGGTCGCATATATAAATTGCACCAAAAATTTGCCCATCAGATGTTCGAATTGGCACACCTAGAAAAGTTGTCATTACCGGATGATTTGGTGGAAAGCCAACAGCACCAGCGTGTTT
>Ga0136642_1001020_pt1 | contig 12717 bp, 14 predicted proteins | sample LowCatLa1302831Y_FD_115313 | JGI IMG/M metagenome (GOLD analysis project Ga0136642, IMG submission 115313) | Freshwater microbial communities from Lower Cathedral Lake, Yosemite National Park, California, USA - 13028-31Y | ecosystem: Environmental > Aquatic > Freshwater > Lake ... | reverse complement strand
GTTTATGTATATCAACATGTGGCATTATTTACAAACGCATTTAGAACAACAGGATTATTTCAAAGATATTTTTATGTGTGATGCATTGTGTACAGCAAACAAAGCAAAAATGTACCTATGGAATTTTAATAAAAGACAATATATACCTAAAGAAACTGATTCTTTTTATTCTCAACTTCAATCAACAACAATTACCGATATGGATGCAATTAGCTATGTGTCTCAATTTACAGAAAAGAATTTAGAAGTAGAAAAAACAGATAGCGAACATTATTCTGTTTACGTACACAACCTTGTGGCAACGCATTATATTCCATATCTTCGGAGTCTAGCATGAGTGTGGATAAATTTAAAGTTCCAAAAAATCTTTTAATTAGGACAAAATGTGTTATTGGGTTGGAACGTGATGGAGTTATTAATCAGCCATTACAACCTGCTGTAACCCGCCCTGAGCAATTTCATACTATTCCCGGCAGTGTAGAAGCTGTGGCCAAATTACGACATCTGGGTTACAAAATTGTAGTTATAACCAGTCAAAGCGGAATAGACCGTGGTCATATGACTATACAAGATGTAGAAAATATACACACTCACATGCTAGATTTGTTTGGAAAAGCTGGGTGTCCAAGTATAGACGGAATTTACTATTCTAGCGGTGCTACAAAACAAGACCCCTTTGTTAAACCCAATACCGGCATGTTTAAGAGATGCGAGGAATACGATAAGGCTATCAAATTTAACGAGGGATTTTATGTAGGACACACTATTGCAGACTTAAAAGCGGCTATAAAAATCGGCGCTCGCCCAGTTTTAGTACGCACAGGGCAAGGCGCCGAAACTGAAAAAGAGCTAAATAAATATGTGTACAAGGATATCAAGGAAAGAACTTATATCTTTGACGATTTAGCTGATTTTACAGCTAACTTAGAATAGTAACAGGAGATAAAATATGCCATTTGCTTTAAAACGTCCAACAGCGAATCCTAAAGTCAAGGAATGGAAACATCACGATCCAGATGGTGATGGCTACGTAGAGATTATTAAATATAAGACTCTTGAAATTGCTGAAAAAGCGGCTGTCAAGTGGGGTTCACCTCACGGTGGTACAGTAGAGGTACTCGAAGTGCCTTGGTCACCAACATTAGATTTTGATTATCCAGATTATGACGAGCATTATACGCATTCGTCAGAAAATTAATTCTTACATTTTTTAAAAATCGCCTCAGTGGGGCGATTTTTTTTGACCGTGTTTAAAATAGTGATATATACAACATGGCATACTTCCAACATCAAACAATCAGTGACTGGGCTACACATTTTTATGTAGGGCAAGTTGAGAATCATGAAACGATTGCACAAACAATGGCTCCTTACATAGCCGACGACAGCTACTTCACAGAACCGTGGATTTATTCAAAATGTAAATCTACCTGCCAAAGTCCCAGGAACGGCGAATTACCGTGGGACGTATTTTACGATGCAGTTCGACCAAATATAAAATCTTATTTTGACACATTACAACCTATGGGCGAATATCAAGTACGTAGCGGGGAAGTATGGTTAAATGTGTATGACCAGCACGGATATCAAGAAATTCACGATCACGCATTTCCTAATAGATCTTTTTCTTGTGCATATATGCTAGAACTACCAGACGAAAAAAATGCTGGCGGGGAACTGGTATTTGAAAATACTAATTTTCCTATTATACAATCATCGGGACTTAATAGAATTTTTAACGCATTTAATTATGAAAAATTCATTCCAGATGTGACTAACGGAACACTGGTAATATTTCCCAGTTGGATTAAACATTATGTGTTACCTAATAAAAGTTCTAGGCCTAGAATTACCATCAGTGCTAATTTTACGGTCGAAGGAAGTTACAAATAATGTATCCTTGGATCGTTGAATTAAGACGTCATACCGAGTCTATCAAACATCTAGATAAAACATTATTTGAGCACTTGTGGGGCACATATTCTATTTTGAAAGAACGTGCTAAACCTGAGTACTTGTGTCTTGCAGGATTATTTCACTCCGTTTACGAAACAGAATACTTTAAATTAGATGCACCTTACTCACGAACTGAAGTTAAGGAATTAATAGGTGAACAAGCTGAAAACTTGGTGTATGAATTTTGTAATATTTCTCCAAGAACCAATAAATTAATTGAAAGAGACGGTGAGTGGACAGATAGTGTGTATGCAGATTTGTTAGATATAGAATTTGTAAACGCTATTGAGCAAGGTTATTATAACGACAGTGTCAAAACTATTGAAGCTATTCGTAAACATTTGGTAATTAGGAACTAATATGCACAAATTATTAACAGATCTTGTACCAAAAAGTTATAGCGATACACTATTACAAGAATTTTCAAATTTTAAAGGCTGGCAATTTACAAACAGCGCAAGTAATGTTGGAAATAATTACGACATCAACGATACAAACATACTAGATAGCATACAATTTGTACACGGTGTGTATAATAATCAAATAGACAGTCCGCTATATCATTCAGTTGTGCCTGTTGTGTGGTTCCTTGAAAAAGAAACAGGTATAAAAATTAATAGAATTTTACGTATTAAGGTTAATTGCTTAACTAGAGACGGTAGTGAATTGAAATATAATCCTCCCCATGTTGATGTTGTTGAGCCAGGATGCATAAGTTTAATTTATTATATCAACGATAGTGACGGTGATACTATATTATTTGACAAAACAATTGATCAAGGATTTAATAATTTAAAAATTATAGAAAAAGTAACGCCAAGACAAGGTAGCGCATTTTTGATTCCTAGTAATCAGTTACACGCTAGCTCGTGTCCCCTAACTAATCACCAAAGATTAGTCATTAATTTTATTTTAGAACCGGAGAATAGTTAATGTTATATTTACAGCGCAGTGCCGCACCTTTAACAGAATTTGCACCAACATGGAACATACCGTTTTGGACTGCAAAGTATGATAAGTTAGAAGAAGTTGATATTATGCGAGCATGGATAATAAAAAATGAGCAGAAAATCATTAACAAGTATGCCGATATGCAAGGTCGTGGCAACGATGGCGGCACTGGGCTTGGCATGCAAAGCCTCACAGCACAATATTCCAAGTTTAATTTGTTTACGGAAACACAAGATATTCCAGAATTTCAAAGATTTTTTAAATTTTTGCGTAGCGAATACTCGGCATTTATGAAGGAACTACGCACAGAGGATCGTAAATGCAGTATATATTCATGGGCCAATGTAGTTAGACCCGGGCAGGACATTAAAAGACATAATCACGGCGGCTATCATTTTTCGTATTTGAGCGGTAATATGCATTTTGATGATTATAAAACAATAACAACTTACTATCATCCGTATGATATTATACAATATGATATGCCTAATGTTAAGGGCGGAGTGACTTTTTTTCCTAGTTACATATTTCATGGTGTAAATAGTCATACAGAGGACGGTAAACGTGTATCCATGGCGTTTGATATTTTTGATACAGCTCATTTAAAAAATGCTGATTTTAACTCAATTGAATTTTAATTATGTCTACAGTACCTGATAAAATGCGTTGCTCGCATATTTTACTAAGTTGGGAAGGTGCGAAACCTTGTACACATACTAGAGGCTTGCCTTTTGCCCTTGTCGAGGCCAAAATGTTGCTGGGAGAATTACAAAAAGGAACTATGACATGGAGTCAAGCAGTTAGAGGACATAGTGCCTGTGTGGCAACACCGTTTGGTACTGGCGACCTGGGATGGTTCCAACAACACGAAATCACTCCTGAATTATGGGTAGCATGTATGGTTACAAAAGTAGGTGAACTTTCGCCCGAACCCATACAAAGTCCTTATGGTATTCACGTTATTCTTAGAACTGGTTAAATTAGTTCTATAATATCAAATACAGTTTGAAGTTTTGTGCGAATTGCACGATTAGTAAAACTGGTTCTTAGCCCTTGATGCAACGGTTTAGGAGCATTATCCATTGCACACCATGCCCACCCGTTGTGTTCTGTACTTAGCACTGGAACAAATTCATCTTCTACAACACATAGATATGTGTGAAAGTGAAAAACAGCATCATTACTGACAAATGTTTCTAATGGCAGTGTTTTCTTGATATTAGGAACCGAACCAATTTCTTCAGATATTTCTCGCTGAAGACCTTGCCAGGGGTTCTCGCCTTCTACTGTAGTGCCGCCTACTAGTCCCCATGTGCCGGCATGTTTGCCAGTGGCTTTCTGCAATAACAAAAATCTATGGGTATTCCTAGCATAAATTAATGCACCACTACAAACAATACGATCTTTTAAAGTACTAGTCTCCATGCACCTGCCCTATATTCACCTTCAAAGCTCTTAACCCATGCAACTCCGTTCCATTTGTATTGAACTCCTGTGTATATATTCGTTTGATAGATCAGGTTGTCTGCATTCTGAGCCGCGGAAAACACCACAGTCCATGTTGTACCGTTGTATTCTATAATATCATTAGCTTTAGCAACAAGCGTACCCCAGGCCGTTGAATTATTTCCATCAGTATTTGTTTGCGCATCACCGATATCATCGATTAACAAGTATCGGTCGCCGGCAACAGGAGTGTTGATGGTGGGATTAAATGTTAGCGGATTGATAATCGCAACAAAAGTACCGGGACTTGCACGATAAGAACTAGCAATAGTAGTATTTCCTGGGTAAGTATCAGTGTTCCAAGTAACAGACAGCATGGTCGAATCTAACGGATTGACCGTAAATGTACCAGACACTTCATATCCGGTTGGTTGTATTAAATAAATGTGGCCAGCACCGGCAATATATTTGCCAGGATATTGGTCGAGCAATGCTAGCCAGTCAACTGGAGTTCCTTGTTTTGTAGGAATATTTAAAGATGTATTGTCAGCGGTGGAGTTTTCTCCAGGATTTAATAACTGCACCTCGCCATTAATGGCTAAAATACCAAATCCTCCGTTGATAGTAGTTGATTGTGTGCTTAATATTGATCCTAAGGTTGGGCCGTTGCCACTGTTATCAACACCAAGCCCGTCTATATAACCGTAATTTTCTGTACCAACACCGTCATAGATGCTGGTAATGATGTTTGTAATAACACCAAGTTTTTTAACTTTGACTGGCGGGCTAATCCAGATGGGACTTTCTAAAGTCAGAGTTGCAATATCGATAGGGCTATCATTACCAACTGGAACACTACGACTACTCCATGTTAGATCAGTCAAATCTAAAACACTTAGACTAGTCCAGTCGATATAGTTGTCTGTAGTTTGTAATTCCAAACTGGGATTGAATAAAACCAAGATTTGTTCCATGATCTGTAACTTTTGTTCAGTACTGCTGGCCCAAATATCAACTTTAACTATTAATTTAAACGGAGTTGGCATTAATCGTTCAACAGTATAATTACGACCCTGCCCTTCCGTATATGCGTTACCATCAACATCACGTTCTCTAAAATGCATTTTACCCACATAGCTAGGATCGCCCAATCTAGTACGATCTAGTTGTAAACCGGTGATATGCACGGCAATACGTGGCACTGCCTGCACTACGTTCTCACTGTTTTGTCGCATAATAGTAGCGGCCTGTCGATCCTGATCGCCATACATTACTGGAATTTGATGCAATGTATTATCGCCATATTTGACTGTAAAATTACTAAACACACGAATTATCTGTACTAGATATCTGCGAATTTGTTTATCATAAAAAAACTGCATTATAGATCCGCCCTGGGTTTAAGTGCTTCGCTAAGACTTGAACGTTCTGGGAATGTTTCGCCAGCAACTGTAGTAGTATTAGTATTATTGATAAATCCGGTCTTTAATGTATTGCGTGTATCAGTATTTGTCATTGTTTGACGAACTGCATCTTCAACTTTAATCCATCTTGTACCATCAAAGCGGAACAATCTGTTAGGCATAAAATCTGTCCTTAAATAAAAATCATCTTGATATGCAGTGGTTGGAAATTGTATTCCTGATCCAAATGTTGCACCATTTACTGGAACTCCATCGCCCAATAAATATCCAGTATATCCGGCACGTACCGGAACAGCCGCGATTGCGTCGGCAGTTACAGTATCAATACTGCCATCCTCACCGGTAATATCTGCAGTCTGATTTATAACACTTCGACCTGTTAACGGATCAACAGCCAATGTAAAGAATTGTCTAGTTTCATAACCGCTCAACGGTGCGTTAGCTTCGGCTTCGTCTAATATTCCTTGATTGACTATCAAATCTTTAGCACGAGTACTAAGCAAATCTTGTAATGTTGGGCCTGTTGGATTGTCGGCATTTGCCGGCAATGCAAAAATATCTTTATATTGTTGACTGTCAACAATTTTTTTAATTTTTAATCTATATAGATGTGGATACCATGTGGCACTGAATCCTTCGCTAGCACGACCCACATCTTCAATTACATAATATCTAGGCAAACTAACATCGTAGTCATTAAATGCAAACTCATCGCGCAGATGCGGCAATTCGATTACATCTCCGCTCATTGGTTTGCGGCCAATATACTTGATAAAATCATTAATATGCACAGTCATGTAAAGTGTGTCGTTATCGATAAACAAGCCAAATTGGCTCAGATTAAAATCTACATTTTGTACATTATAAATTCCACGTAATTTGTACACGCTAGAATCGTATTTTCTATCACGATTTTCTAACAATACTAAATCCTGGATTTGTGTGTAATCTTTAGTAGTCACATTACCGTTAGCATCAGTGGTTTGTGTACCTACATATTTGTGCAAGTATACATCTGTGCCCCCAACCTGAAACATTTCAGAAATCTGGCGATCCATAAATTTATAGTCTTGCCCACGTTCGGGTTTATACAGTGATAGTCTTGGCATATGATATTTATCGCCAGCTAAATATGTGTGGAGAATCCAATTATGTCAGATACATCTGCAAGTACCAGCTTATTAGAGCGAAATAAAGTGTTCGATTATGTGCGAGACATGCTGGGTGATGGCATGATCGAAGTAGAACTCGATCCTAAACATTATGAAACAGCATTAAATCGTGCTATAACCAAATTACGCCAGCGCAGTAGTAATGCTGTGGAAGAAAGTTATTTGTTTATAGAATTGACGGTAGATCAAAACGAATACAGATTACCTGACGAAGTTATCAGTGTACAGAGTGCATTTCGCCGAAGTATTGGAAGTAGAACAGGTATGGGTGCAGGCGGTAGTCTGTTTGAACCGTTTAATTTGGCCTATACAAACACATATCTCATGAACGGAAGCCAATTAGGCGGTATTGCCACTTACGAATTGTATTCGGGATATCAAAAGTTATTGGGACGCATGTTTGGTAGTTTTATCGAGTTCAATTGGAATCCTACCAAGCACATGTTGACAATCTTACAACGTCCATTTGCTACAGGAGAACAGATTTTATTGCGCACACAAAATTATCGTCCAGATTTCGTCCTATTGCAAGACATTTATGCAAAACAATGGTTATACGACTACACATTAGCTACTTGCAAACTGATGTTAGGTGAAGCTCGCAGTAAGTTTGGACAAATCGCCGGCCCAAGTAGCGGAATTCAACTTAACGGCGCCGCACTTAAAACAGAAGGTACTACAGAGATCACTCAATTAGAAAAAGACATTGGCGATTTGATTCCTGGTGGTACTCCAATGACCTTTATTATTGGCTAAAAAACTCTTGACCTTGTAATAAAATTGTTATATACTAGAGTTACTTTAGGGGGCTCTATGATCATAGGCGTATGCGGTTTTATTGGTTCAGGCAAAGATACAATTGCCGATTATCTTACAAATTTCCACGGTTTTAGACGAGAGTCATTTGCCAACAGTCTCAAAGATGCGGTGGCACATGTATTCGGTTGGGATCGAACCATGTTAGAGGGCCGTACAAAACAAGCTCGCGAATGGCGTGAACAAGTAGATCCATGGTGGGCAGAACGCCTAAACATGCCTAACCTAACTCCACGATGGGTGCTACAGTACTGGGGCACAGAAGTATGTCGTAAGGCATTTCATGATGATATTTGGATTGCCAGCTTGGAAAACAAGTTACGTAACAGTACAGATAGTATCGTTATCAGTGATTGTCGTTTTCCTAACGAAATCAAATCAATCAAAAATGCGGGTGGCATTGTTATCCGTGTAAAACGTGGTGCCGAACCTATTTGGTACAAAGATGCGGCCGATATGAATGCCGGCGATCGTTGTATGAATTATGCTCTAGCAAAAAGCAGGATGCAAGCATTAGAAATACATGCCAGCGAAACAGCTTGGGTTGGAACTAAGTTTGATGCAGTATTGACTAACGATGGAACTATAGACGAGTTAATGACAAAGGTTAAAGATCTGGTACAAGATCACCCTGACGCCAATGGATCCCTTCTTTATGAAGAACTCGCTGACAATTTGAACATACAGTCTTGAGATTAGTATGACGGCAATTATTTAAATCTCCGTCTACATGGAACACTGCAAACACTTCTTGATGTAGGCTTTTAAATCCACATTTATCGCAAGTATTTTTTAATTTATAGCCCGAATGTTGCCATCGGGCTATTTTTACGCCTCGTAAGCATGCACCACATACTCGTCGATAGTATGCTTGTTCTTCTTTATAATAATTAATGGCTACAGGAGCTCTACCGCATCTACATAATGGTCGCATTTTATATTTAAGCCTTTTTTGTGCCTTTTCCAGGCTGTATACAAGCTCAGATTTGTAATTTATCTATAAATACAATTGAACTTGTATTCACCGGAGAGTTAAACAATGGCACAATTGAACAGCCCAGGCGTAGCGGTTACAGTAATAGACGAAAGTTTCTATACACCTTCCGCCCCAGGTACAACACCTTTAATTATCATAGCAACTGATCAAGATAAAGCAAATGGCGCTGGCACAGGTACAGCACCAGGAACGCTAAAAGCAAACGCAGGCAAGGTTTATTTGATGACAAGTCAAATGGACTTGGCCAGTACTTTTGGTACTCCTATGTTTGAAAGAGATGCTAGCAAAAATCCAGTTCACGCAGGTGAACGAAACGAATATGGACTCCAAGCGGCTTACAGCTATCTTGGTGTTAGCAGTCGCGCATACGTGGTACGTGCTGATGTTGATTTGGGTGCATTGGCTCCAACAACAACTGCTCCAGCAGGTGCTCCAGTAAACGGCGCATATTGGTTTGATACAGCAGATTCAGTATTTGGTATTTTTGAATGGAACGGATCTGCACTAACAGCAACTAGTGTCGGCGCACAGGCATTTACCAATAAAATACCAACAATAATCAGTAATGTATCTCAACAAGTTGGCGGAACCAACAGTGGAGATCCGCTAGCGAGTATTGGCGCAATTGGCAGTTATGCCCTGGTTGTGACAGCAACACCATACAAATTGTTCTTTAAAAATTATCAAGGCACATGGGTACAAGTTGGCAGTAATAACTGGACTAAGTCCTGGCCAACCGTACAAGGTACGACACCAACAACAATCAATACCACCGATACTTTTACTATCACTGCTAGCCCAACACCAACACAAACAGTTACAGCTACCGCAACAACTGCGCAAACAGTAATTACTGTTACTGGCACTGTGATTCTCAACAATATTATTACTGCAACAAACACACTAGCGACAGGCGATATTGTTGAATTTGCGGCAGGTGCAAACGGTATTTCAGCCGCTACACGTTATTATGTTCTAGCTAGCAATTTATCAGGTACTGGATTCAATGTTAGTTTGACCAAAGGCGGCACAGCAGTTACAATTAGTGGTACTACTTTATCAACAACTGCTAAAGTTACAAAATTAGACGGAACAGCAGGAGCAATTACAGCCAGTGGTGCAAGTAGTAAACTTGTTGCTGGCGATACTATTGCATTCAGTGGGACAACATTTGGCGGCGTTGCTACAGCCACAACATACTATATTGTTCAAGTTAACAACAACACATTCAGTATTAGTACAACAAGCACTGGCGTTCCTGTAACATTAACAACTGCCAGCGGCACATTAACGGGATTAGAAACAGAAACAGCATTGCCAATTACAGGTGTAAACAGCGTTGCTGGTTTAGTTTCAAGTATTGGCACATTGTTACCTGGCGTAACAGCATCTTCAACTACAGACGGATCATTAGTATTGTACACAGATGGCACTGTAGATAAAATCAACTTATCGGGTACAATGTTAACAGCATTAGGTATCACAGCTGGTGATTTCTATTGTCCAGCATTGGCAATAAATGCCCATACTAGTGTTCCAACATTTAAATCAAGCGATAGCTATCCTCGCCCAACTGGTTCTGTTTGGATTAAAACAACCGATGCTAATCTAGGTGCAAGTTATACAGTTTATAGATATAGCACAACAACCAATTCATTTGTTAGTGTCAATGCCCCAGTATATGCCAATGCACAAACAGCATTATATAGTTTAGATGCGGCAGGCGGCGGCTTAAATCTTGCGGCAGGAGTAGCATACGTTAAATTTAACGATGCTGAACAGACATTCTGGGAATCCGATGCTAACACAGCTATCGGTACAGCAGTTAGCCGCGCGGCTCCGGCACTAGCTACATTTAATTTGTACACTCGTGCAAATGCAGGTGCTACTACAATTACAAGTAAAATTGTTGGTACAACCAGCACTAGTACAACTACCACATTTACCAACAGTACAACTTATGCATTTCAAATGGCAGAAAGTTTACAAGGAAGTGCAAGTTTAAGCAGTGGCAAAACAATTACATTTACTGGTACTGGTACCAGTACTGATGCAGTAACTATTTCTGGTTTAATCAATGCGGCTGGATTTGTAAACATTACCTCTAGCGTTAATGCAAGTAATCAAATTTTAATCAGCCACAAATTAGGTGGTGATATCCGTCTTGCCAGCGTGACATTAACACCGTTGGCTCAGCTGTTTACGGCTGGCACAACTACAAACTTGTATTCTGCACCAGCAGGCGAAACAACATACACATTTGGTGTAGCAAGTAATTGGAAAGCAGTTTCATTATTGTCCACTGGTTTAACAACAGGCGCAACTCCTCCATCAACTACTACAGCAGATGGTACAATTTGGTACAATGCTAGTGTTGCAGAGGTTGACCTTCTTATCAATACCGGTACAGCATGGACTGGATACAAAAATGTTATTACAAATGCCGATGCGAATGGCCCAATTTTAAGTGCTACTAAACCAACAGTGCAAACTGATGGATCTACCGCACTGGTAACTGGTGATATTTGGATTGATACAAGCGATTTAGAAAATTATCCATCGATGTGGCGTTATAATGCCACAACTAAAAAGTGGATCAACATTGATGAAGGCGATCAAACCAGTGAAAACGGTGTAGTATTTGCAGATGCTCGCCAAGGCACAAGCGGCGGTACAGCTACCGTTGCTCCTACGGGAAGTATTGTAGACTTGTTAACAAGCACCTACGTTGACGGTGATGCACCGGATCCATTGCTATATCCAAAAGGTATGTTGTTATGGAATACACGTCGTTCAAGCAATAATGTTAAACAGTTTAAACAAAATTATGTAGATATTACGGTTCGTAACTATCGTCAGTCAGCTCCAGCAGGTGTTAGCCAAGCCACATACTATCCACATCGTTGGATAAGCATTGCGGCCAATTATCCTAATGGCAAGGGGACCTTTGGACGCAATGCTCAACGTGCAGTTGTTGTGCAGGCATTGCAAGCATTAATCAACAGTAACCAAGCAATTCGCGATGAAGATTCATTACTGTATAACTTGTTGGCTTGCCCAGGATATCCAGAAGCAGTTAACGAATTGATTGCACTAAACTATGACCGTGCATTGGCCAGCTTTATCGTTGCTGATGCTCCAGCTCGTTTACCTTCTGATGCAACTAGTTTAAGTAATTGGGGCAATAACAAGATGGGTGCTGTTGACAACGGTGATGATGGACTGGTTAGCTCTGACCCATATGTTGCTTTCTATTATCCATGGGGCTATACCAGCGACAATTTAGGTAACAACATTGTTGTTCCACCAAGTCACATGATGTTGCGCACCATTGCTCTAAGCGATAATGTCAGCTATCCATGGTTTGCACCAGCTGGCACACGCCGCGGCGGCATTACCAATGCAAGTGCTGTGGGATACGTTGATGCAATGACTGGAGAATTCCAATCAGTAGCATTGAATAGTGGACAACGCGACACATTAGCTAGTATCCATGTAAACCCAATTACATTTATTAGTGGTAGCGGTTTAGTTGCTTACGGTCAGTACACACGTAAATTATCCGCAAGCAGTTTGGATCGTATTAATGTGGCACGTTTGATTGTTTACTTACGTAGAATGTTTAGTCAGTTGGCCAAACCATATGTATTTGAACCAAACGACACAATCACACGTAACGAAATCAAGCAGGCCGCAGAAAGCCTATTGCTAGAACTAGTAGGCCAACGTGCTATCTATGACTACTTGGTAGTTTGTGATACAACTAACAATACACCAGCTCGTATAGATCGTAGCGAACTGTATCTTGACGTAGCAATTGAACCAGTGAAAGCCGCAGAATTCATTTACATTCCATTGAGACTTGAAAATACTGGCGCTATCAAAGGTCTTGGAAAATAACGGAGAAAACACATGGCAATCGCAACATTAGCTAATTTTACAGTACCATTAGCAT
>Ga0136642_1001018_pt1 | contig 12722 bp, 12 predicted proteins | sample LowCatLa1302831Y_FD_115313 | JGI IMG/M metagenome (GOLD analysis project Ga0136642, IMG submission 115313) | Freshwater microbial communities from Lower Cathedral Lake, Yosemite National Park, California, USA - 13028-31Y | ecosystem: Environmental > Aquatic > Freshwater > Lake ... | reverse complement strand
GACTGCGATGGAGTTGATGAGCCGGCGATAAAGTTGTTAAGGCTTTTCATACCCCCACTCTAGACCCGACGGAAACGAACCCCCAAGAGGTAGATCTTGCATCCGAGGCAGTAGCCGAAGGCGGAGTTTAAGAAGGCGGCAAAGAGGGCTAATGCCGCTGCGATAGTGAACAAAGTCCAGGTCTGGCTCACAGCCCCCACTGTCGCTAGCAGCGCAAAGATAAATCCAACAAACTGTGCGAAGTGCACCGGACGTACATCCTCTGAATCAAAGTCCTTGGAGAGTCGGGGCTGCACAAAACGCTTATATAACCAGGCATAGGGAGAGTTCGGCGGACCGGCAAAGGTGCTAATTCCAAATTGCACTAATTGAATTGCAATTACGATCGGTGATTTGGTAATCAGGGCGATGATGAGAACGATAGAAGTCAGTCCAGCAGACCAACGGGGACCGCGTGCATCAATCATGGTGTAAACCTAAATTCTCTCAAGGGCGCTGATAACTTGATCACGCTTTGGTGCGCCGACTGCACGCGCAATCTCTCTACCTGCTGAATTCAAAAAGAGTGTTGTTGGAGTTTGGCGAATATCTAATCTTCGTACCAACGCTAGATTGCTCTCTGCATCAACTTCAACATGCTTAATCTTTGGAAAATGAGCAATGACAGATGACAAGGTGCTTCGAGTTGCACGGCACGGCGTGCAAAAAGCACTAGAGAATTGCAGAACTGTTGCGCTTTCACCCAACTCGCTACCGATTTCATGCGATGCAATCTGATGGCGAGAATCCGCCTTCGTTTTAATTGTGCCAGCGCGTTTGCGATCCATTAATCCATATCCCGTTGCTAGAACTAGTACAGCAACAATGATCAATGTGGATTTCATTGCGCAAGTTTCACATCCAACTCAAATAAAACCTAAACGCGGATGACTTGCAGAAGCGATCGGTTAACCTTTACGGTCTAGCGCCGAGAGTTGAAACGCACTTGGCTGCCAGAGCGGCACCACTCTTAAGCGCATCGATAAGATCGCCATCGTTCGCCCAGGCCAAAATAAATCCAGCGGCAAAGGCATCGCCAGCACCGGTTGTATCAAGAACCTCTGTCTCAACCGCGGGTATCTGCACTACGCCCGATCCACGCGCTTGGGCTAGTGCCCCATTACCACCGCGTTTAATTACAACCAGTGGAGTCTTCTTAAGTAGTTCGGCCGCTGCTTCCACGGGATTGTTCATGCCACTTAAAAAATGCGCTTCCTCTTCGTTGAGAATTACTACATCAACAAGCGCGAGCCATTCGCGAACTTGGTTTAGACCCACCTCCAGCAAGACCCCAACCGTAGATGGATCAAAAATTACCGGCAGACCACGCTCTTTAACAGCGCGCAATATGTTGAGCGCACCAGGGCGAGAGTTCGGATTCACAAGTGGGTACCCAGATAAATAGACCGCGGTGATCTCATCAAGTGGCGGTAGATCGGCCAAACTCAACCCTGAGTTGGCTCCCGAATCGGGGAACATAGTTCTTTCACCAAGCGCATCAACAAGGACGATAACGACGCCCGTATTGGCCCCTGGAACAATCGTCTCTGAATGCGAAACACCATATTTATCGAGTTCAGTTAAGACGGTTTGGCCCGCAGCATCATCGCCCACGCGTGCAATCACATGAGCGGGCGTTCCACTGATAGCTAACCAGGAAGCCACATTTGCTGCCGCTCCGCCGCCTTGGGTGGAAATCTGGGCTCGAGTTTCTACCCCTTGCTTAATTGATGCCCCGACTACTGCGGTGACATCGAGCATGATGTCACCTATACATAAAACCTTTACCATTTACTTTTTTAGAGCCGTTGCCTGTAGTGAGATAGCAAGCAGGGCCGCTAGATGCGAGTTAGCTTTGATGATGTCGATGTTGACTCGCAACGACTCACCCTTGCTCTGAGTGTGGAAATATTCCAAGAGGAAAGGCGTGACTGCCTTGCCCGTGATGTGGTTATCTACTGCCGCTTTTAAACCCGAATTGAGTATCTCGGCATGGAGAGTTAAATCCATTTGATTTACCACGGGATTGGCAACGACGATGGCGCGGTCATCGGTCTGCAATGCAAAGCGGTTCTTCCAGATTGCCGCGATCTCTTCAACGGAGTCGACGCGATGCTCTATCTCGTAACCGGATTCGGTTAGATAGAAGCCAGGGAATTTATTGGTGCCAAAACCAAGAACTGGCACGGCAAAAGTTTCCAGCCGCTCTAAAGTTCCGGGCACATCGAGAATGGATTTAACTCCGGCGCAGACAATCACGATCGGTGTTTCGGCGAGCGCAATGAGGTCGGCCGATTCATCATAGGAATGTCCGCGATGCACTCCGCCCAACCCACCTGTTGCAAAGACGTTGATCCCGGCGAGGTGCGCGATATGCGCAGTCGCGGCAACGGTAGTCGCAGCAGATTTCTTGGTTGCAACATTGATCGCGAGATCCCGTGTCGAAGCTTTGACGACGCTATCGTCATTTGCAATGCGATTTAACTCGTCGGGTTCCAGACCCACATGAACGATGCCATCGATCAGGGCAATCGTCGCTGGGACGGCACCGGCGTTACGGACTATCGCTTCAACTTCTAGCGCCACCTCAAGGTTGCGCGGACGGGGTAGCCCGTGGCTGATGATGGTCGATTCGAGCGCAACAACGGGTTTGCCAGCGGCTTGGGCCGCGAGAACCTCGGCAGAAAACTTACTCATGCTGCAGTTTAGAAGGCCACCACACCTTCGGCCCAATGCTGTGAACCAGCGCTGGAACCAAAATGGATCGGACGAGCAAGGTATCCAGAAGCACTCCAAAACCGACCGCAAAGCCGATCTCGGCGAGGAAGACGAGCGGCAAGATGCTGAGGACGCTGAAAGTCGCCGCAAGGACGATTCCAGCGGAGGTGATCACGCCTCCGGTCACGGTGACGGCCTTCGTCATGCCCGCATGAGTTCCAGATTTAATCGTCTCTTCCCGCACCCGGGTCATTAAGAAGATGTTGTAATCAATCCCCAAGGCAACGAGGAACACAAAGGCGAAGAGCGGGAATGATGAATCTTCACCTGCAAAGTGGAATATGTGATGGAAGACGATTGCACATGCTCCAAGTGTCGCGAAGAAAGAGATCACCACCGTCAGCAATAATAAAAGCGAGGCAACGATCGATCGCAGCAAGAGCCCCAAGATGATGGCAATTAGTAACAGAATGACCGGAATTATCAATCGTTGATCATGTCTCGTCGCTGCATATATATCTGTATAGACAGCAGAGGTTCCACCGACCACCGAGGTGGCATCAATGCCATGCACAAGGGTGCGAATAGGGGCGATCAATTTAATTGCGGCATTTGAATCGGGACTATAGGCAAGTGTGGCATTGAGTAGTTCTTTCCCATCCACGATTTGGGTGGCCGGGGCTTGAACTACCTGACTGATGCCTTTAATCAACAGCAACTTGGTTGTTACTTCCTGCGCCTTATCCGCGCTCACGACAATCTGAGTTGGTTGACCTTGGCCACCGGGGAAATAAGTTGTCAATTGCTCTTGACCGATTACCGAATCGGTCCGCTTAGTAAATGACTGCGCCGTCGATAGCCCGCTGGAGTGGAGCGTGGGAGCAAATGCCGTAAATACCACGAGAATGAGGATGGCGATGGACCAGTATTTCCGTGGGCTCCGTTCCGTCGATTTCGCTACCCTGGACCAGATACCGGACAACTTCTCATCTTCGGTATTAAACTTTGGTCGCTTTGGCCAAAAGATCCAGCGCCCAAATATCACAAGAAGCGCCGGTAGCAAGGTCAAGATTGTGATCATCGCGCAGACAATTCCTATGGCGCCGACCGGTCCAAGACCACGATTATTGGTAAGTTGCGAGAGCAAGAGCATAAGCAAGCCCAGCGCAACGGTAGAGCCAGAGGCAACAATCGGCTCGACGACTCCACGCCAGGCGACCTTCATCGCCTGCGTCCGCGATTCATAAATGTGTAATTCTTCACGATACCGCGCGATCAAGAGCAGCGCATAGTCAGTCGCCGCCCCGAGTACCAGCACCGAGAGAATTCCTTGGGATTGTCCATCGAGAGTAATTACGTTGTGTTTGGCGAGTTCGTAGATAACACCACCGGCGAGAGTGAGAGCGATGCCTGCTGACAGAAGCGGCAAGATCCAAAGAACCGGAGATCTATAAACAACGATCAATATGAGCGCAATTACTCCGCCAGTGACGAGTAGCAGGCTGGTATCTAGTCCGTTGAACGAGCTAAACAAATCTGCGAAAAGTCCGCCAAGCCCCGTTGTATGCGTTACAAATCCATTTTCTTGCGCATAGATCGTGGAGTAATAGCGAATTGTCGTAACAATCGCTGGCAATACCGGTTTCTTATTAGGGAGGATATCTCCGGCTGATGAAGAATCGAGCGGAATGTTCGCCAAGATGGCATCGTTCTTTGCAGAGGGGAAGGCGCCAACTTGTGCCCCTTGCGCTAAATATTTGGAGATAGGAATCGATGTCGGTTTTCCATCTGCACCCTTTATCAGTTGGCCAGTGGAATCAACCAAATCTTTATTAGTAAGACCTTGCACGAAGGCATTTGCCGAAATTACCTTTGCCTGATCCACCTTCCCTTCGAAAAGGATCAAGGTTGGAAATTGATTATTTATTGTATTTTTAGAGAACTTAAGGATTGCATCAGATGCGCGAGAGGATTCGGTGCCGGCGGGCAAGAACTTCGAATTATCGTTCTTCTGCACCGTTGAGAGGTTGCCAAAGAGAGGTCCGGTAGCGCTACTTATAAATAGCCAGAGAATTGCCACAATGGATGCAGCCAATACCAGTTTGCGATGTGAACGTTGCGCTGTTGATTTCTCTGACACAGATTTCCCCTTTAGATCGCTCGCTGAACGTGCTCATCCTAAATTAGGAGCGGTATACCTGCAATTAGAACCCGATTCGGGCACTTGGATTTGATCGCTAAGACTGAGTTTGGTTGGCCAAGCCAGTGCAGAAGAAGAAGCTGTCAAAGAGCCGTAGTAGCGCTTTTAGCCAATCATTAGATTTCATGTGCTCAGGCGAGAGATTATCGAGGACTCGTCCGAAAAATGCTGCTTGAATGACGACCGCTACCGCTCGAGCGTCGATATTGGAATCGGCCCACCCTTTATCTAGGCAGAGGCGATAAACCAACATCCATTCCTGCGTTAACTTCTCTTGCATCTTGCCGATTTTTTGGTGCAGTGGCGCATTGGATGAAGCGTTATGAATTGTCCCGAATCCTTGCGTCAATTGCTGGATAGATATCTTCATGGATTCGCTTTCAACGAGAATCCGAACTTGCTCTCGCGCAGAATCTACATCCGCTGAGAATTCAAGGGCCCTCGCTAACGCAGCCACCCACACCGTCACCGAGCCCAAAAAAATCTGGGTTTGAGCCGTGTCGATCAACTCCTCAAAATTATTGAAGTGGTGGTAGAGCGGTCCGCGTGAGATTCCACTGCGCAGCAATACATTTTCTGACTTAATGCTGTTATATGAACTGGTCCTCAGCATCTCAATAACCGTATCCACCAGCTTTTGAGCCGTTGGGTGTAGCGGTGGCTCCTTGAGGGATTCCATTTTTGGACTATAGTCCTAAAAGGCAGAAGTGGTGCCGCGCTAACACTCAATTAAAGTCAGGCGCGAATCTGAGCCTGCGCTGAAACTCAAAAGGTACTAAAAGTTTGCAACCTGGCCCAATCATCACCCTTTTCGGCGGCGGTCTTGTTTTCTGCGCGACGAGATAACAAGATCGCGCTGGTCATTAATTCTCCAAGAATTTGGGTAATCACAGGGTCATTTTCTAACGCCTCCAGGGCTTCCAACTGTGAAGCAGGCAGCGGTCTAATATTGCAGGCCACCCGTTGCGCCTCAGTTAGGTAGACAGGATCTCTATGAGCAGGAGTGGGAGCTTCTAGTTTGCGTGCTACTCCATCTAGCCCGGCGACAATTAAGCCTGCAAGCGACAAATAGGGATTGTTGCTTCCATCGCAGGCTTTTAATTCAAGATTGATAGATTGCATCTCACGACCTTTAAAGGGACTCGCGACGCGCACCGCGCACTCGCGATTGTCATAACCCCACGAAATGGTATTTCCGGCCCAAGAATGCGGCTTTAGCCGATGGTAGGAGACGAACGATGGACAAGTTAGCGCAACGAGCGCTGGTAGATGCTCCAATACACCTGCCACAAAGTGCTTTCCGAACTCGGATAACTCTTGCGGGGAATCGGGATTGTAAAGCAAGTTGGTATTGCTCGCCGATGACCATAGGGAGAAGTGAAGATGCGCTCCGCTTCCGATTCCATCTGCGAATGGCTTAGGGGCAAGAGAGGCAAGTAATCCGAACTGAACTTCGGCTGTTCCCCTGATGGTGTCTCTAAATTTTAGATGGAGATCGGCAGCGCGAAGGGCCTCGTCATACTTGATAGCAATCTCTTGCTGACCCGGACCATATTCATTTATTGCTTGCTCTACCACTATCCCTTGATCCGTTAAATTGTCGACCATGGCATCCATAACCGTTGCAACTCGATCCATTCCAGCACTCGAATACACGGGACCGTTCTGCCAAGGAACTGGACCATCAGCTGATTTCTCCGCGAGATAAAATTCGCTCTCAAATGCCGCTTTAACTTCAATTCCTAATGAATTAGCATGGGCAATAGCCCGCTTTAAAACTGATCGAGTACAGCCACCCCAAGCAGCTCCATCTAATTCTTTGATATCGCAGAACATAGATGCGGTGCGATCGAGCCAAGGTAGCTGCGTATAAGTGTCGGAATCTGGGATTACTCGGACTTCCCCCACAGGCTCCATATTCGGTATCGAAACCAAATCCTCAAATAAATTAATAGCGTGCTGTGCTCGGGTGAGACCCACACCTTCTACTATCTTGTTTTTCATTTGAGAAGCGTGTGCTGTCTTGCCACGAATAACTCCAGATGGGTCGCAATACAAAAATCGAATTAAACGAATGTGGTTCGCTTCAATCTCGTTAAGCGCTTGTTCTGGATTCATTCTGTACCATCCTCAATCTAGTCGGTATGCAGACAGAGCATTGCTATGCCCAATCATCTCAGCAACTTTAATCGCATTCGTAACCGACCAATCTCCACGAGTTACAAAACCATCCAATAGATCAGCCAGGCCGCGCCTAAAGAGCTGTGCCCCGAGCAAAGTCAGCTCAGATAGACCCCAGGCATCAGAGGAGAAGAGAATCTTGTGGAATGGTGCAAGCTCTAGAGATTCGGCAATTATTGCGGGAGACCTGGCACCCGTGAAATTGACTGCCAATCCCACGTCAATGTAAACGTTATCGAACATTTGCGCTAAATACCCTGCATTTCTTTGATAGGGATAATTATGCAAAAGCATGATTGGAATCTCGCGTAGTTCCATCGCACGTATGAAATCTTTCATCAGTAATGGATCACAACGGTCGAGATTTAAATCGGGGTCCCCGTAGCCCACATGGAATTGCATTGGTAGATTCAGTTTGCTTCCCTGCCAGATCAGACTTCTAATAAGAACTGGGTTCATCAATCTAGCCACACCAGTGGTTTCAGTTTCGCGCAAGAATTCACCGGCGGCTCGAGCGACTTCCGCCTTACTAGGTTCCGTTGCGTCGAAATCCAAACCGATGCGGTAAGCGGCAATCGACTTTAGCCCAATAGCATCCGCCGTGATTTTCTCCAGCTCGCTCTGAAATGAATCGTAGAAGTCAACAGCCGCAACTCCGCTAGTTGCCAACTTTTCGGCGAGAGTTTCAAGTCGTATAACTTCATCGACCTTTGCCCCAGTTATCTTCTGCATTCCTGCCGGGTCGTATATCTCTTCCCCGCGCAAACCACTCTCGATGAAATAGTGAGCAATACCGGCAGCTCCAAGCAATCTCCTATTTACCTCATCCGAACCCAGGGCTTCTCGTCTTTGCAAATACTCTTCTGCTGATGAATGTGCCGGTAAATCCAAAATGGGTGCGCACCACCTTTGAACGGCGAAGCCCACTTGCGTGGTAAATGCTTTCTCAAGAGTCTTGGGGGTTCGATCGGACTCGGTCAGCATATGACAAAATTTGGTCAGCGAAGGATTAGTTTTTACAACCCCATGCACGTGATGATCTACAAGACCTAAGTTCGCCAAATATTCCGCTACAGGTCCAGCTGGCCTTGCCTTCGACTCTTCAAGAGGCATTAACTAGAGCAATCACACGAGCCGGTGATCCCGAACCACCGACCAAGGGAAGTACCCCAACAAAAATCCAAGCGCCAACTGCTGGAACTTTCTTGAGATTCTGTAAGTTTTCTAAGTGCCAGAGCCCTTTAGGGTGGCTCACGGTTAGGTGTACCGGAAAATCTCGAGCAATTCCGGAATCAATTCCCAAAGTATCAATTCCCAAGCCAACTACCCCACGATCGTTCACCAGGATTTTGGCTGCATCCACTCCGAAGCCAGGAAATCTGAGATCCCCATCCGCGCCCGCATACTTCTCGCTATCTTTATTAAAATCTTCCCAACCAGTGCGGAGTAATACCGCCGATCCCGCTGGAATTTGCCCATTTACTCTTTCGAATTCGTGGATATCTTCGGGGAGAAGCACCCCATCCGCGTCTAGCCCGATTCGCTCCGAAATATCTATGACAACGACTGGGACGAAGAGTTTCTCCACCGGAACTTGATCAACACTATTGCCACCTTCAATAAAGTGACACGGCGCATCAAAGTGAGTTCCTGAATGTTCAAAGAATGAAACTCTGCGCCCGAAAAATCCGTCATGTTTTACGGTGACCAAAGTTTCAGCATCAGGAGCCGATACCCCTGGCCACATCACGATGGATGCGTCCAGGGGAATCGTTAGATCAATTACGTGCGGCTGAGAGATTTTCATCTGCAGTTAATTTTTCTCCAAGTCGCGCGGCAAGTGCTGGTCTGGCCATGATCCCCACAATACCAATGATCAACCAGAGCGCCGCAACTATTGGATAAGCGCGGAATGCTCCGGATGCTGGGAATGGGATTACATTTTTGTAAATGGTATAGAGCAGGGTCAAAATTCCGAGTACCGGAATGACAATTTCCCACCTGGATACCTTGGACTTGCCGCTAAAGAATAGGAATTTGATTGCTCCGATTGTTGCCAAAATGTAAGCAACCAAAACAATCAACGTCCCAATAACGCCACTTCCAACGAAAACGTCAAATGGCTTTACCTTCCAGATGACACCCCAGAGAAGCACAATCGTAAAGATTGCACCCACAATTACTCGGGTTGCCCCAACTGGCGTTCCCTGCTTTGCGGAAATCTTGCTAAGTAGTGTGTTTCCACTGTCGCGTCCCAGGGCAAAAGAAAGCCGTGAAGCTCCAACGATGCAGGCCAAGCAGCAACCAAATGCACTTACAGCAGCACCTAGCGTGATTGTTGTTCCAATCCATGATCCGATGTACTTGGTACCCAGGTCACCCAAGAGCGATCCAGAGCCGATATATGCCTTGATTCCAGCGGCATCAGTTCCGAAGCCCATAACTTCAACAGCAGTCACGACGACGAAATAAACTCCACCGAAAATTGCAGTCCCCAAAATAGCTCTAGGAATATCTTTCCGAGGATTCTTAGTCTCTTCACCCAGCGTTGAGGCAGCTTCAAATCCTGCGAATGACAGGAAGCCAAAAACTGCGCCTAGAGCCACGCTACTAGCTGTCGTTCCTTTAGGAATAGAAAATACCGACCAATCTACTGAGTGGTGATCTGGGGCGGTGTGACCAACCAACTTCGCAAAGACGACGACCGTTGTGATCAAAATCAGGATTACCGTGACACCTTCAATGATGAGTAGCGTTCTAGTTCCATTGCGAGCCGGAGCGACTGCAACAAAATAAGCCACCACGAGAACTATTGCCCCCATAAGAAAGCCGGCCCAACTTGGTTGGTTCTTCCATACTCCAATTTCATTTAAGAAGGTGGATCCGAAAATCCCTCCCGCCATTGAAGTTACGCAGCCATAAAATGTGTATGTGCCGATCAATCCCCATCCAGCAACTACTCCGGCGCGTGGGCCCATCGTGGCGCCCACAAATCCATAAATACTTCCAGCGTGGTTGAAATTTTGGCAGAGACGTACAAATCCATAAGCGATCAAAAGAACGGCAATAGTTGCCATTGCAAAAGCAACAGGAACCGCTCGCCCGATCACTCCTGCTGTTCCTTGCGGATTGATGTTGGCTGCCATAGAAGGCGCCATCAGAGCCACGGAGATTCCCACGGCCTCCCAGACATTTAGATTCTTTACTAGCTTCTTTCCGGAATCGATTGCCATGTTTCCTCCAAATAGCGTAAGAGTGGAAGGTGCATCTAGGCGCTCATTCTCCTGTTTCGCTCAGGAAAATAACAGCATTTAGGCAGGATAAAACCGCTCGTATTTTAAATAATTTCTACAAATTTTGAACGAGTGGGCCCCGTCGGGCTCGAACCGACGACCCACGGATTAAAAGTCCGTTGCTCTACCGACTGAGCTAGGGGCCCGGGACCAATCAAAAAGGTCTGACAAAAGTCGTACCCGATTGGAACGGTACGCAATTGTAGCCACGAATTTCGGGCTCAAAAGCCACGTTCGGACACAGCGCCGGGTGGCCACCCAACCCCAGATCCCCTCTTTTGGCGTATCAATCGTGGACTCCTACCCGCACTCTCAAAACACCATCCATTAATCGAGGGCAGTGATTTGGGTAGAGATTGCGTCAAGACCCGAGCACTATTTATTGTGAGGAATTGGTGCGGAAAGAAGAGCTAATTTTTGCACCGAAACCAATCCCCCTGCATATCCACAAGTGAGGAGCACCATCACGAGCGCCGCGATCTTGAAGACAAGGATGATTCTCGACCCAGCCTTCTTAGACTTTACCGCAAAGATCAGCACTGCAATCGAGACGACAAAGCCCAACGGAATCCAAATGCCGGCACTTAGCAAGACTGTGGCAATCCCCATTGCCACCACCGCAAACGGTGAACTTGCTAGACCAGCAAATGCGACTTGATGATGCTCCTCGTTCATGATCTACGCCCCGCCACCGGCGGTGTAAGTGCCGTTTGCATATACATTGGCATAAATATACGGATACTTATTGTTGGTGCATGCAAAAGTCACGATGGCACACTGGTGAAAAAGTCCCTGCGTGTATTCCTGGTAGGCCCAGTTGTTATAGAACATAGTTGCGCTTGAAGAGAGCACCCCTCCATATTGCCAACCTGTCAACGACCCAAGAGCTGTAACACTTCCACTAATGTTTTGACCCTGGCTACTTATGGTGCTGCCATTGCCACACCAATAAACTGTTTGAGCGTAGGTCATTAGGGTAGCCCAAGAGGGACCATAAGAAACATAATTGCGAGCGGACCAACATGACGTTGCTGCGCTTGCTGATGCAGCTAGACCTGAAGGAATTGATTTGCCACTAACGGCGGCAACTTGTGCCGGAGTGGCCGATGTAGCTATCCCCGCAGTAGCGTAAATCGGAATGACTTTCCCTTGGGAATCCGTGATTGTGCCAATTTCCGTGGTGGATCCTGGAGATAGTGCAATCCCTCCGATTGGCACAGGCAGTAATCTGTTTCCACTAGATGTCGGAGTAGCACCGTAAGCAGTGCCACTCACCAAAATAATTGATGTTGTGAATACTGACACAAGTGATAATTGCATATTCCGTTTCATACTTTTATCCCCTCTATCCTCATTCATCGACCTTCTATCCATGCATCACGATGAGGTATTTGGATCGATATGGAAAATTACCCAAATGAGATTAGACCCACAATTCTAAGCAAATGAATTCTTAATTTTTCACTCAGACGAATGGAATTGGCTTATCTAACTAGAAATAGCCCCTCACCATGGCAGCGTGCACTCTCGTCGAGATCTCCACTCTCGGTAGTTCTCAGTCACTTCCTCTTTAAAGATCGGTCCAAGTGAGTCACGAAATCATTGAGAGGGTTACTAGCGTCGACGAGCAATAAATAGCAATGAGTACTAACTCGTGGGATGTGTCTTTAAAGGGGAGAGTGCACGCGCTTACGCTGATCTTTGTCGCGAATCAGAAAAGGAAATTTGTTCTGTCCAAAATAAACTAGTGGCTTGTTAGCACACCTTCACCGAGACTGAGTGGCGTCTTTAAGCTCAGCAAGTGGCGTCTTAGATTGGCCTTCAAAAGGTAGGAAACTATGCGTGAAACCGCAGGTCAGGGGTTTTTTGATTGGTCCCAGGGGCCCGGGACCAATCAAAAAGGTCTGACAAAAGTCATGACAAAACTCAAGACTAAAGTCGAACGGAATTGGAACGGTACGCAATTGTAGCGACGATTTTCAGGCTTAATGGCCAACTCGTGCCGCCAGGAGTCTTGCTAACTAGGGGTTAATCACCACTCTCTGAGTCATCCCCTGCAGCAGCGCCCGAAATCTGGGGCTTAGAGCCGCCAGAAATTGTCGGTGCTGAAGCAAAACTGGTGTTCACTACCTTTGTTGTTGACGCAGTGGTACTTGCTGCAGGTGGTGTAGATGTTGACGAGGCGTTGCTCGCCGGTGTTGAAGTGGAGGTGGTCGAGCTGGCATTTTGGACCACCGTTGAAGTTGCTGGATTACTTACCGTACTAGGTGAAGTTGAAGGGGTTGATTGCG
>Ga0136642_1001017_pt1 | contig 12739 bp, 8 predicted proteins | sample LowCatLa1302831Y_FD_115313 | JGI IMG/M metagenome (GOLD analysis project Ga0136642, IMG submission 115313) | Freshwater microbial communities from Lower Cathedral Lake, Yosemite National Park, California, USA - 13028-31Y | ecosystem: Environmental > Aquatic > Freshwater > Lake ... | reverse complement strand
TGCCCCTCCAGCCCATCGAAACCTAATGCCGGACAGTCCGTGAAACTCGACCCAGCCTGGCGCGGCCACTGATAACAAAGCAATCGAGCGACCGCCACTTGGAGGGGACTATCAGACTTATGGGGATGCCCGTTGAAAAGCCACTGTGTCGGGTCGCTGGAAAATGGTACCGGCAATCCGTGCGGATATTTCTCAGCCGCAACTTTCCCCCAATACTCGAGGTTAAACGGAACTTTGTCTAAAGTTCCAGCAGCAACCTGGACCTTCTGATTTATCTTCCTAATTTCAGCTAGGTATTCGCCGGATGTAATGAAAGCATAGATTGCAGCGAGGTCGGCAACACGCTTTGGAATGATGACAGCTGCAGAGTTATCAAAAACAGAGCCGACATAAAGAGAAGCCGGCAGTTTAGCCATCCAGGCTACTGATACTCCTTTCTTTCCCCAACAAGGTTTCCCGCACTCCCACCCAACGACTTTGATCTCAGAAGCTTCATAGACGCCAAGATTGGCTTGAAACGCACTTCCAGGAGCGCGGCTTGAACTCAAATACTCACAACCCGAGTATATTGTATCTCCGCTTGGGGATGAGTTGTGAAACCACCAGAACTCGTTTAAAACTCTCTCGATTTCCCAAAAGTATACTCGAAATCTTGCAATATCCACGGTTTTCGCTCCCTCAAATGCCGTCGCAAACTCTTTGAGTAAACTACCCTGCTGTAGCGCAACTGAAGCGATTACATAGTCAGGATTACTCAACTGTCCAAGTTGGGAAACTAGAGTCATGTCACAGCAACTTAGTGCAGCGGCCTTATGCGGCGGTGAAGCGAGCGCGGACACGTCAAACCCATAAATTACTTGAGAATTCTTTGGCGGTTGAGAACTAAGGATAAGGAGGCCTGTATTGAAATCCCACATTGGCGTCTGAAAAGCCTTCGGCCCTAATCGTGTTATTACATTCCAAGAACACTTACGCAATAAACTGTAGCGCAACCTAGCGTAACTACCCAAGAACAGCCAGTTCTGCGGAGAGACTAGCGCCGTCGAGCCCCCTTCACTGCCGCAGAAGCTCAGGCATCTTTCTACGAAACAGGTGGCAAGATCCGCTTTTGCATCTGGATAAATACTTTCGCAGTAATCTTTAAGCACATCGCCTTGCTTCTTGGCCCCTAGAAACGGCATATTTGTTGCGACGAGCGTAAAATGGCCGGAAAGAATTTCTGCAGCCTTAGCTAGGCCCCGCGCAGCTACGGCCATCTCATGCGCGGCATAGTCTTTGGTCTCACTTGCCAAAGCCTTCTCCAGCAAAGGCTGAAGCTCAAAGAAATTTGCTTCTAATAAGTCGCGCTCGCGAGACCGCGGATTAATTAAACTTCCCAGGATAGGCGCTTGCTCAAAGAGCTGATAAAGGCGCTTCATTCCAGTTTTTAGCTTCTCGTCCTCTTCAGCCAAAGCCGCCCAGTCTGCCAGCTTCGCATGTGGAGCAATCCCACAGCAGGCGACGTTAAGAACCGGCAACTGCTGATATCCTCCAAACTTCCAAGCGGTGAGAGCTAAATTAAATGCGCCAATTTGACAGCATCGCGAATCTAACTCTAAGCCGTTAATCTGGTACTTGAGTACGGCATGAATATTCTCGGCAGCGGTGCCGCCCTCTTCCTCCATCCGCATTCGCGCAAGAATAGGAAGAGCGAATGCCGGGAAGTGCCCCGATCCCATGCAGGGGTCGAGGAAGGTGATGTCCTTCGCTTTCTTAGGCCAACCTTCGAATGTTCCGGCCGCAGGCGTCCACACCTTATTTTCGGTATTCTGGACAAGCCGCAGGTAAGTCCAATTGGCAGCCGGCAACCCATTCCTGGCAGGAATAACGGACTTGGCTCGTGCTTCTTCCTCAGTGGCGGCCTCGATCGGTCCCATCTTGCCGGCCCACCACGCCCCGAGCGTGTTGTGGAGCAGGAAGTCGACCATGTAGTCCTCAGTGAACAGCTGAGTAACGGGTGCGAGCTCCTTGGCGCCGATCTTTACGCCAGAATCGTTTACTTCATCTTTCCTCTTTTCCTGCCAATACTGATAAACCCAGCCAAGGGCGTCAGTGGCCTTGAAAATCTCAGGCTGCAGCCCGGCCATCAGGCTGTTGAGCTCTACCTGAGCAGCACCGTCTAGCTTCAGCTCGAGGGCCGGATCGTCCAAGCGGAACACACCTGGCAGCATCTTCTGCGCACAGAGGGCAGCGTAGACCCAGATGTCTAGCCGGCGATCTGCGGCTAAAGCGCGGCATTCATCGAGGTCGATTGGCTGATCTCCCTCGTCTTCGCGTAACAGCCCGTTCTCGGCCAAAAACCGTGCAAAAAGCATCCGGTGCCAATGCTGGTAAGCGACTTCCTCTGCGAGAAGATCAACCTCCTGCTGGCCATCCGCCGTACGTTCATCGCCCAGCTGACGCGCATGAGCACGCAGACGATTACGCAGTTTCCGCTGTATTTCTGTGAAGTGCGCCGGGACGACCTTTTCGGCGACAGCCAACGCCGTCAGCGACGCACGTGCGCCCTTCTCGGCGATTTCACGGGCACGCCCTACTTCGCGAGCGAGGAAGGAGCGAGCATCGGGATGAAGCGGAGCGTGGGCCATATCAGTTGATACGAACGGGGCCCTTCTTCACGGCCTCAATGAGTTTGACCTGTGCCTGCTCTACCCACGCTCGCACGTCGGCTTCATTACGGAATAGCGCCGAGCCCAGTGTGATCGTCTGAACCTTGGGCTCTAGGAGCTTCGTGGCAGCCTCGAGGAGGCGATCCACCTTGGTGCGGTAGCCATTAGACTCTGACCGCCGGGAGGCGATGGATTGAGAGCGGAGGGCTACCAGAAGTTCGGCCAAAGAAGCCATCGCCGGTTCGGCGGGAGCGTGGAAGGCCTCTTCGGAGATCAGGCGGGACTGGTCAGCCGGCGAGATCTTCGCCCAGACGGAGTCTTCCGTAAGACGGCGGTTTTCACGAGAGAACTCCGCCGAGCACTCATCACAGACAGACTTGAGTGCTTGGCGCAGGGCAACCTCGAGGTCTCGCTGCAAGGTTTCGAGCTTAGCCTTCGAGGCGAGAAGCCCTCTGGACGCTTTGATGGCTTCAAGTTCCAAGCCTGCTGCGGCAGCGACAGGCAAGCCGGCCGCGACAGCATGTAGGTCATTAACCTGACTCCAGAGCGGGAGCGCGGAGCGGATACCGTCAGCACGGGCTTTACCATCATCGATAGCCTTCTTGATGAGGTCGCCCTTCTCCAGAACGGCCTTCACGCGCTGACCACCGGCCAGGGCCAGAATACCGTCAAGGAAGCCCAGCTCGATGCCTTCGGGACGCGGAGGCTCGACACCCTCGCTGACGGCGAGATCACGGAGCTTAGCGAGGAAGCCCTCAATATGCTCAGGCCCCTGGCCAGAAGGCACGGGAGGATTGAGGAAGCCGCCGTGATTCAGGATTCCGCGCAGTCGGACAATCTCCTGGGTGGAAACCGGTACCGCCTCAGCAATGAAGTCAACCTGCGGGATGCCGTTCTGGTCGATGTCACGTTGGACCTCCACGCCATTCTTACGCCCACGGAGGGTGCCGCTGCGAAGAAGGGCGATCAACGCGGCATCCACCGCATCTTGCGGCCAGCCGTAAGGCGAGGCACGGAAGTGCTTACGCAACTTACCGCCGGCGACACCGGCATTGCCAGCTTCAGCGATAAGTTTAATGACTTCAGCGCACACCGGGTGCTTAGCCGTATCGCCCACATGGTTAACGTATGTGTAGGGATCGTCGACTCCCTGTCGGATGCGCTTGATGACTTCATTCCACTTGTCCGAATCGGCATCAGCGAAACGGGGATATAGAAGATTGAGCGACTCGCGGGCGCCATTCTCGATATTCGCAGTCAGATCAATGCCGGCGACTTCGATAGCTCCTCCACGGAAGACGCGGGCACCAGTCATGATGCCGCGCACCGTAGCACCCATGTGATCCTCGGCAGAACTCTGGCGGGCACGCATGGACTCGGCGGCCTCGCGACCTTCGGGGGTGTTCTGGGCGCCGCGCTGATCGAGCACGCGCTTGGCCGCCAGCATATGGACGATGTGGGTCTTGAGGTTATCCGCGTCCTTCTTCGGCACGCTGACATGCAAGATTGGGCTATCCTGTCCGAGCTGCGAAGCCTCGGCCCGCACCGCGGACTCGATTACGCTCCATTCATCGCGACACCAGACCGGGATACCTTCCAGGTTAGGATCGGGGGGCAGCATGCCATAGTGCATGAAGAGCGAACGACGCTCCTTAGAGATGCCGTGGGCCAGCTTGATCTTGGCGATGATCTCCGAGAGGTGCGTCTTGAACAGACGCTCACGGGTTTCGTCATACTCCGGGGAGTTATTGAGTGCCGTGGCCGCTTCGACGAAGGCCTGATTCCACTCGGCACCTTGCTTGGTCTGGATGCGATAGTCGTCCCCGACCTTCATCAGTTGGCCCTTTTCGACGAGGGCAGCCAATTCCGTCTTCACGCTTTCGCGGAAGCCGCGGACGTCGCCCTTGAGGTCGGTCAGCAGCAGATCGGCGATGGTCTTGGCATCGGGCCGAACACCCGTGTCGATACCAGAGCTGCTGGACAGGCGGTTGATAAGAAAGACCAGGCCGGCGATGCGCTTACGGAGGCGTCCCTTGTCCGTACCGTTATCGAGACCAGAAATACGGTTACCTAGGTCGTTCTGAAGCACGCCGTTATTCAGCATGCCCGCGGCCATGAGTTCGTAGAGTTTGTCGCCCGGGATAAGCGCACCGAGTTCCTTGTCAGAGCAGTCCTTCAAGGCGTCGAGCAAGTTGCGGAGCTGAGAGCGGAGCTGACCGGAAGTGCCGGCAGGATCCACGGCCTTGGAAGCATGCTCCCAGAAGCGGCGTTGCTGAGGCAGAAGCGGGTAATCTGTGATACAGGTGGCCTCGTCTTCAGAGACCCAATTGAGCTTAGTCCCCGACAGCAGCCCAGTGATCTCGCCGGAATGGTCGTCGAAGAGCTTACGCACGGCGGCCTCAGCGGGCGTCTTCTTGGCCAGCAGGACCTTGCGGGTCACCGCTTCTACGTCCGCATCCGACAGCTGGATGTTAAGGATGAAGCGGTCCTTCAGTTTGGCGAGATTAGGAGTCGAGGCGGAAAGCGCGGATTGGCCGGCGGCCACAAGGAGAAGGCTGCTTCCGAACTTGTTATTGAAGATCTCGGCGGCGTCGGTGACACGCTGGGAACGGTCGGCGTTGTCGGCGATGTAGGCCTGCACTTCGTCGAGGATGATAATACCGAGAGGAAGCTTCCCATCCTTATTCTGCAGCACCCTACGGACGGCGGTGATGAAATCTCCGCTAGTCAGGTCATGGACTTGGTTAGGGAAGCGAGACTTAAGAAGCTGACGAAGCGCAGGGATGTCTGTCGCCAGGCTGGGGTCGAGACGGAGGAGCGTCTGCGCGATGGGTCGGCCCATGAGGAAGTTATTAAGCTCATCTTCCCATTTATCACCCGCATCCTCTACGGCCTTACGCACTTCGGTCTCCCAGCCCTTGTCGCGGAGCCACAGGACGAAGTTCGCGAGGTGAATCTGCTCGGGTAGGCCCTTGGCCTTTAGGATAACCGACAGGATAGTCGCGAAGACCATGTCTCCCGAGCCGGCCGGCAGCGTGCCCATCGCCGAGAACTTTTCGACCTTTTGGCGGGTCGCGTGAGAGTCGAGTTCGCGCAGGTGTGCGATGACGTCAGACGGTAGGCCGGCGACAAGCTGACGGGCGCGGATCTCGGGCTTCACCTCGGTATCCACCCAGAGGTGTCCCAGCATCTTAAGCAGGTGGGATTTACCGCTACCGTAGAAGCCACTCACCCACACTGCCCCCTGCTTGGAGCTCTGCATGTTAGCCAGGTAACGGCTGAGGATTAGGTCGAGCGACTTACCGTATTGGCCGTCGCACACGAAGAGGCGCAATTCCTCGTCCAGGGCTTCGTTTACGTCGAGTCGGGACTGGCCTTGATTGGCCAAGCCAAACTGGCGGATATCGTTCTTAAGCAGTTCGTGGATCTTCATAAAATCAGAGCTGGGCGTTGAGGGAGATGCCGTTGGCCATGTAGTTCCAGCCATCGTGCGCATCGAGCATCCGGTAGTTGTTACCGTCCTTGGTGCCCGGGAAGTAGATGACCATGCGGCCCTTGATGGAGGGCTCCACGGCACGAATCAGTTCGGAGGTCTTCAGGAATCCGTAAAGAGAGCCGATACCAAGGACGCTCACCACGGTCTCGGCATCGGCCGACTCCAGCTCCTTACGAAGGCGATCGGCGACGTGCTTCTTGAACTCGGCCTCGACCAGGGTCTGCAGATCCTCTGGCGATTCGAAGTAACCCTCCGCATACTTCTGAGCTGCCATCCACTCCGAGAACCAGGTGGTAACGTCGACTTGCTTGGCCGGATGATTGGCGCTGGAGGTTGCTTCCTGAAAGAGGTTCACGCGGTTACGCAGCGAGCGTTCGAGCTCCTTGTCGTAAACCACCATAAGGACCCGCTCAGAGCCGCTGGAGGTACGCATCCAAGGGGCGGAAATGCTTCGGCTGTAGACTTCGCAGAGTTCTTCGATTCGGCCCATGGTATTAGTTGGAAAGTGCGGACTCGGTGAGCAGGCCGGCGTCGACCTGGATGATGCCGGCGCCGATCGTGGCACGGATAAGGCCCATCTGCTTAGCGCGGATGGCGTGGTCGAGCAGCTCGGCGCGGGGTGCGTCGAACATGCTCATCCAGAAAGACGTGAAGAGCTCATCGGCTACCCGGCCCTCCAGGTGGCCAAGCCAGATAGCGTAGGCGACGGAACCAAAGGAGGCGGGGGCGGCTGTCCGAATCTTGCGAACGCGTCCGTCGAGGTGCCCGGAGCGGGACCAGGAGGAGCCGGCATTGCGGGCGACCTTATCCAAGCTGGCATCGTTCAGTCTAGTTTCGACGTGGGAACGAAGGCAGGCGAGAAACTCGCCACGGACGCACTCTGTTCCCAGCGGCAAGGGCACGACGTACTCCGCGGAGGCGCGGAGAAGCGGATCCCGGGCAAGCGCACAGAGATGGGCGAGCATCGGACGGGAGGCAGGGTCGGCCGACCAGAGGTGACGTAGAACACGGAAGAGCAGCAGGCCTCGATCCAGGCCGTACAGTTCGCCCAGCCTTTGATTCGACAGGATACGATTGGAGGTGCTGCGCTTACCGAGAAGGTTTTCGTCGACGATGGCCCGCTGGTAGTCCTCGCGGGAGGCAAAGGCCGGCACACCCTCCATGACCTCGTTGAGCTCCGTCTGCATGGAAGTGCGGGTCGTATGCGTACCCTTGGAACCATGGCGCAGCCCAGCCTGGAGAAGGGCCGGCGTCTGGATGATTTCTGGGAGGGGCATTTAGTGATTTATACCCACCACTTCCGGGCTGTCAACTGTCAGGAAGTTGACTTGCCGGCAAGTTTGCCGGCGAAATAGTTATGGTAAAATAGATGTAAAACTATGTTTTATAATATTCTAGGCTGATTTCATATTGACTTAGCATCAAAGTGTTAACAGTATTTAGAGATGGACATTATCCCCACTCTTTCACCGGTTTTCTACGTAGATAGCGTCCAAGATGACGTATTTTTAGCCCTGGAGGGGTACCGTAAAGCCCCCTCCAAGAAGGACGCCGTAGTGGCCAAAGCGGTGGTCGGTGCCTTGGTCGATTGGTACCGCTACCGGGGCATGGAAGCCCGGGTGGATACCTACAAAGCACGGTGCATCGGAGAGTCGGTCATCATGAAGGTGCCGGACAAACGCCGGGGTACCCTAGCCCGGCATAGGGGCCAGTACGTCCGGATCATTTCTCTAGGCCGCAACGGCTTCGCCACCTTCCTGCGCTTTGCCCCGGTTAAGCTCACCAAGGCCCAGGAAGAAGCCCTCATCCCGCTTAAGAACTAAACGCCCACTCCGCACCACACACCTATGCCAAGCTTCGAATACCAACGCATCGACTCAGACGGAAACCGAACGGGGGGGTTCAATCTAGAGATGGAGGAAGACTCGCAGACATGGACCCTGAAATCTGGAACAGTCCCAGGAAATGTCCCCAGGGAATACACCCAGACCACGGCTAAGGATTGGGAGCGCTTCTGGGTGATCAAACAGACCACTGCGATTGGCGATTGGAATGAACTACCCACAGACGACGAAGGGAGTCAGGTCGACCGCGTCTGGTGCTTCAGCGGCAGCACGGAACAGGGTTACGTAGAGCTGTACGGCACAGGCTGCGACCATCGTCTAAAGGATATCGCGGCTATCGTACCCGGACTGGCGAAGATCGAGGAACTCGTGAAAGCGTGTGATCTCCAATTGGACGGAATGTATGCGGAGGAAGCCCCTAACCCTCACCTTGAAACATTGGGAAAGATCGAGGAACGAAGGCTGTTGGCGGAAGCCGGCGACTTGGATGTCATCTGCGCGCGAGGCTTGGACCTGCTCACGGCACCGCCACAGTACCGAAACTACACGGAAGGCATGCGATACCTACGAAAAGCCTCGGATGCAGGCCTCGCGCTCGCGACCTACAACATCGGGGTAATGCTAAGTGATGGGTATTCCGGCGAAAAGGATGTCGTAGGCGCGCTGAAGCACTTCGACCAAGCGGCAGCAGGAGGCTACCCGGTTGCCAAGAGGAACGCTGGCATCATGCGTATCAACGGAGAGGGATGCACGACTGACATGGCAAAAGGTTACGAGCTGTTATTCGAGGCGGCCAAGATCGGCGACTATTTTTCCCTCATTATCATCGGCCGCATGCACCTACGCGGCATCTATTTCAAAAAAGACCCCGTCGAAGGCGCGGCCTGGCTACTCTTGGCGCATAAGGTCGGGCTTATCGAAGGCTCCATCGCCGTCGCCCAACTTCGCGAACAATACGAAGCTGATGAGTTCATGCTCCTCATCGAGAAAGCTGAAGCGCGCATCCCTAGCCTGATGGCCGAACTGGATAAAAAATGACTCGTCTACCCAACCCAACTTCCGTTCCTCCACTCAATAGCAGACCTAGACGGATAGAATTCAGGCTGTTCAGGTAGATTCGGGATTCGCTGGCCGTGATGCTCGTAGTAGTGCCGCCCATTGGAGAACTCTTCCTTGAGGCGCTTACTGACCAGGAGACGGTAGTCGGTATCGATCGTGAGATAGCCGGCATCAAAGAGGGTGTGAAAGTCTGAGCGCAGTAGCAGGCCGTTGCCGATCTCGTGCCCTCCCCCATCGGCATAGGGTCGGATGTGGGCTGCCTCTAAGACCGGGAGCGTCTTCTCTTCCGTCACAGCGCAGCGCCTACCATAGGCGTCTAGGACGCCCACCCGGAATCCGGCCTGACCGAGACGCGGCTTTGCCATGTAGGGCTTACCATAGCGATCAAGGCCCTGCCCCTGCCCTTGGAGAGCGGGCAACAACCTGAGCCTGGCCTGGATCTCAGACCATACACGAGTTCCGTGGACTCCCGCCGGGTCATAGCGCTTTCCCTGGACAATAGAACCAGCCCAGTCCTCGGGCTGATCGATCCAAAGATCCTGCGGAAGCCAGAAACACTCCGTGAGAAGGGTACATCCGATGACCTCGTTAGGTCCCGTCTCCTTGCCCATCCTGTCTCGCATCTTCCGAATATTCTCTCGGAGCCTGGGAAGAGATTCGGTACCGTTGCCCTCACCGTAGACCTTCCATGCTAGCTCCAAAGGAAGCACGGTGCTCTTCAGGAACCAGCCGCCGCCGACAATCTTGTTAACCGGAGATTTCAGTTTGAACAAAAAGAGGCCACCCGCAGGCAAGGCCCCGAAAGAGCGCTCTCCGCCGGGAGCCCAGAAGTTAACCTCGTCTGACTTCCGGGCAGAATGAAAGTCGAACCAATCACGGTCGGTCACCCCAACGTAGAAGTTTGGGCTCTTATCACCGGCAGAGGGCGCGCGGTCAGGCTTCTCGAGGATGAGAAAACCCAACTGATTTAGCCTACGGAAGCACGGGGTATCTGCGCCACCGCCGAAGTCCTCGCCTGTCACCACTTGTCCCGTGGCATGCCTGAGCGCTAGGGCGATGAGTTGCTTAGGCGGGTAGGATTTCCCCTGATGCTGGACATCATAGGTAGTCGAGTCCCTAAAGCCGGCGGGGACCACCCCGGAGTCGAGATCAGCCATAGCCCGGAGAACGTTCTCCTTGGTTACGGGGGTGAAATCCATGCTTAGATCAAGATGCCACCGTCGCGCCCACGTGCAACCCAGTTGTCTCTAAACATTCTTATTTCCTCTCCAAGGTAATATGCGGAACCCGACTAGGTCCCGTCATTGATGAAAGGAAACTCGAGAGGCTCGATAGCCGCCATCTCCTTACGAAGTTTCAGAATGAGCTTCTCTCCGGCCGCTCGCTGAGCAGGCGTAACATCCTTTAGCTCTTTGGCCAGGAACTTACGCGCATTTGCGGAGACCTCTTCCGCGATCTTTGCCCATGCATACGACAAGGGGATGTTCTTACGGCAGCCAAGACCGAAGGCGAGTGACCCAGCCATGTTCATCTGGGCGACGGCATAACCCCTGACGGCGGCCTCCCGGAATAGCCTCACAGCCTCTTCCTTATCCACCTCAATACCTCGACCCAACGAATAGGCTGCCCCTAAATTGCATAGGCAGGGCGGATGGTTAAGTTCGGCTCCCTGGCGGAAAAGTTCGGTGGACTTAGCCTCATCAGCCTCGACGCCTTGCCCGTATAAATACATGCAGCCAAGGTTAAGCATCGCGCAGGCATAGCCGCCAGCGATGGACAGTTCGTAGTATTTGACGGCTTTCTTGATATCCCTCTTGAGGCCTAGTTCTCCGTCATAGAGCGCTCCCATCAGGAAATACCCCTGAGGACTACCCTGGGCGGCCGCCTTTTGGATCCACTTCCTGGCCTTGACGTAATCCTGCTCAACGCCGTCACCGACGAAATAAAAGCGGCCGAGGTCAAGCTGCGCATCGACGTGCCCAAGCTTCGCAGCCTTCTCGTAAAAGTGCATGGCCTTGGCCACATCCCTGGGCTTAGCGGAACCCGAATAGTGAAGCCCTAAGGACATGAAACCTGCGGCTGAGCCGGACTTGCCGGCGAGCAGGAACCACTTGGATGCCTCGTCTAGATCAACCTCGACCGTCACGCCGCACAGGTAACGGTTACCCATCCTAATCTGCGCGTCGACATCGCCCGCCGCAGCGCGCTTACGTAGGTCCTCCAGGGGCTCGAGTTTCATTTCTTGGAAATCTCCTCCTTGGCCTTCCAATTGAAAGGACCCGACGCCGACCTAGCCAAGATTACGCTGGCGGCTGCAGACCAGGAGCTGAATAGGTAATCCTGCTTGAAAACGTAGGCACCGCCATCAGCGGCGATTACCCCCTCCTTGACCAGATACTGCCTGAGGTTGCGCACTCGCTCTGGGATAGCGGGGGTATCTTCGATTACGGCGAAACTGCCGGCCTTGACCAGGAAACCGTTGGGCATCTCCTGTCCCTGCGCCTTCACGCCCTTGGCAGACATGACCAGGAGATTGCTTGCGGTCGCGGCCTTAGCGACGGACCGGGTAAACATGCCAAGACCCAAGGCCGGGAAACAAAGAAGCATCTCGGACAGGAAGGTCTCCGCATCGGCCATATCCGACTCGGACATCGACGGCTGATCGGGTTTGTTGCCGTTCTCCAGGACGCAACGCTTCGCATGCCCGGCAAGCTCCACCAGTCGCGATTCGATGTACTGGATATGAGCCTTGTTTAGGCTTTCATCCTTGCTCGTAAAGGAGACGCACATGGTCCAGAAGTCCTTCTTCACGAAATGACTCTCCAGGCGCCCCAGGACGGGGTCGCCCTCACCGATGTAGACATGGGGCAAGGCGCTGTCCTCGTCCTGACCGACCAACACGTAGATGCCGGTCCGCTTCAGCTCCTTGCGCTTCTTGGCCTCGGACAGCAAAGCCCTGGGGAAAACCAGCCCATGGCCGGTCCAGTTGGACTTCTCGATCGTGCGCACGCCGTCGGGATCACCTTCAGGCAGGAAGATCTTAAGGCTGTAGGGGGCAGGCATTCTGAAAGCCAACCAGCTGGCACAACGGCTGGCAAGCGCGGGGCCGGGGAACGGCCCTGAACTTTGTCAATAGCGCACACCTCCCACAATGTGGGAGCGATGAGTGGTTGCCACGACCAGGGGGCATTCGGAGCCGGTGATAAGTCCCTTTTCAGGAAATAATATTCCACCCAGCCGCCGGCAGAAGCCCGTATATAAACCTCTACTAGGTAGACTTTTATGGACTGCTGGACTGACCTGTGAATCGGCTGTCGGTCGATTGTTTGCGCCAAACGGTTAACTCCCACGCGTGGCTGTGACACTGTGACAGTGTGACGAACAAACCCCGCAAACCTCGCCAGACCACGCCCATGAAGTCCAAGCCCAAGACCCCCTCCCCCACCCCTGAAACTCAAACCAGGACCGTGCCTATGGCCGGCAATGGATCAACCGCGACCCCATCTGCCCAGTCGCCAACATCGGCAACCCCAGCCACGACGGCGGCTTCGGTCCAGGCCGCGTCTAAAGTATCCCGCAAGAAGAGGGTCAGCAGCGGCCCGTCGATGACCCAGGTCCTGTCGAGACACCCCAAAGTCTCCGGATTCGACGAATTCGACCTTCGCGGCGTCCGCGACGACAGGGAGCTGAGC
>Ga0136642_1001016_pt1 | contig 12753 bp, 10 predicted proteins | sample LowCatLa1302831Y_FD_115313 | JGI IMG/M metagenome (GOLD analysis project Ga0136642, IMG submission 115313) | Freshwater microbial communities from Lower Cathedral Lake, Yosemite National Park, California, USA - 13028-31Y | ecosystem: Environmental > Aquatic > Freshwater > Lake ... | reverse complement strand
GTCGTGTTAATTAGTCAGGCGACTCCGTAGCCGCGCCTGAGCCGCCGATACCCTTCTTGTCTTGACCTGCTGGAGAGGACGCCATCTCCACGCCGACTGCCGACGACCTTTGTTTAGTAAGTAGTTGTTTAATAAAGATCTTTAACTCTCCGCTGCTCAATTTTTTGGGGGTACTAGCTTGGGCCACGTGTATACACTTAGCTTAAGCCAATAAATTAGGCCAAAAACGTTCACAACGCGATGGCACGGGAACTACAAAAACTTCGGACCCAAACATCAGGTGGGCGGGATTAAATCAAAACAGCGGTTTGTCACCCCCGCGTCCCGCTTTCAAAATCTACAGCGGGTGAATTGATTGCTGTGCGGTGTAATGAAATTATGTGATGCGGCTTGGTGTAAGAGATGCTCAAGTAATATATTATTCACCGAAGTTGTTTTAAAACACACAGAGAAATGCATGTTTTATTCTCATTTCAAAAAACGCGTGCCGGGATTTGATACATCAGCCCCGAGTCGCCGTGTCGAGATTGACCAAGATCTCTTACGTACGCTCGTAATAGCTGCGCTGCGGCAAAAAACGACCGTAGATGAGAAGTATTACCTTGCGAGGTATCCAGACATTGCGAAGGCGATTGCTGGTGGTAGCATCGCCACTGCTAGTGATCATTGGTACGAGACTGGGTACTTCGAAGGACGCCAGCCCCGTCGGATTTTGGTTGATGAGGAATTCTATTTGCAAGCCAATCCGGACGTTGCCAAGGCGGTACGTGCTGGGAAAGTAGAATCGTGCCAAGCTCACTTTGACATAGCAGGATGTATCGAAGGTCGAATGCCGTTTGCTGGATTTGCGTTTTTCGAATCGTGATCTAAGTTAGAGACGGCTTGTCATTCCGTCGATGAAAGACATAGTTCATGAGATGCACGTCGTAGCTGGGGAGTTTCAACCCGAGTTCTACTATGCCGAATATCCAGATGTTGCAGTAGCTGCTCTCGATCCCTTGCGCCATTTCTGCGAGGTGGGTTGGCAGGAAGGCCGCAATCCGCATCCAAATTTCGATGTCATTAACTATTTGTTGGTGAATCCGGACGTTGACGAGGCCACGGTCAATCCGTTTTATCACTACCTGTTTCATGGCCGAGCAGAGGGGCGGGCCGTCGTCCAGGCGGTTCGCCCGAGCGTGCGGACGCAGCTGCTATTTGGCGTTGTTGTGGTCGATTGGGTCGAGCAACTGCGTGACGTCGTTAATGGCGCTTACTATCAGGCGTCCCTAACTCAAAATCTTGCCCCGGGTGTCGATGCAGTTGCGCACTTTGCATATTGGGGCTGGCGCGAAGGCAAGAGCCCGTCAGTAAGGACTGACATCCGGAGCCTCCGTACGACCTATGCAGAGGCCTCGCGGTTATTAATTAATCCCTGTATTGCCGAAATCGCCGCGAGGCGAGGGCTGTACACTCCCAGTTTAGAGCCTAAAACGATACATACCATCAGCTCGGTGCCCAGCCCCGTGGTGCTAGTGGGTGGGCCAGACTCGTCCGATTTGAGTCTGGCTCAGGCTGCGTCTGAGGAATCAGAATCGATAGCTTTGGTGCGTCGGCACTTTGATTATGATCACTACCTTAAGTGCCATGCGGATGTGCGGCAGGCCGGAATCGACGCCTTTGATCACTACTATTACACTGGCTGGCGTGAAAATCGCGATCCCAACACGGAGTTTGAGACCAAGTTCTATCGAGATAATTACGCCGCGGACCTAACCGATGGCATCAATCCGTTCTTGCATTATTTACGGACCGGGCGAGCGAATGGCTATCTGTCGCGTAGTCAGGTGCCCAAAACGCTGTCATCGGAACCGTCGGACGAGTTGATTCGGGATGTTATTCGCGGAGAGTTTTCAGAAAGTTATTACCTTGCTACTTATTCGGACATCCGCAAAAGCAAGGTTGATGCCCTCGAGCATTTTGTGCGTACCGGATGGCGTGAAAAACGCAATCCACATTCGATGTTTGATACGGATTTCTATGTGTCTAGAAATGCAGATATCCGTGACCTTAATATTAATCCGTTCTGGCATTACATCGTCGCTGGCCGAGCGGAAGGGCGCTTGCCAATTCGGCCCGGTGGCTACCGGCGTGACGTAATTGAAAAAGCACATGCAAGTGCTCTCAAGAACGACCTGTATACACAGTCATCTGGCCGAAATCTCTCAGAGAAAATGTTGCTGAAGGCTCTCCAAGGCAAGCGTACAGGCATCCGGACCGCTGGAGTAATGGTCTCCTTGAGCCATGACTGCTATGTGCGGATCGTGGGTGGCACACAGATATTCATTTCTGATGAGCAGAAACTAAGTAACGCCAACCATTTTGTCTACCTGCACATTTCTCCTAAACGCGGGCAGCTCAAGCTTGCCGCTGCCGGCGACAATGACGAGTTTTTGATCGCTGCGAACGGTGTCTATGTCGGAGCAGCGACGTTGCACGTGCTTTTAAAAGTCTTGTCGATCTTTACAGGTCATCTGGGCGTTAAAGAAAAGTTCCTCGTGGTGCATAGTTTCTTTGGCTTCACGCCCACACAAATCGTCAGTATTGCCAATGCCCTCATCCCCCGGCGCTCGTTTTTTTGGGTACATGATTACTCTGCGGTGTGCGAAGGTTACAACCTATTGCGCAATGACTTGCAATTTTGTGGCGCTCCAGCGCCCACCTCTATGACTTGCCGAGTATGCCGATATGGCAACGGACGGCTAGCGCATATTGAACAGGTGAGCCGCCTGTTTGCGCAATTAAATTTTGAGGTGCTCGCTCCGTCAAAACGGGCTGCGGACGTCTGGCGGCGGGGTGTGCAGTTCAAAGTAGCCCAAATGAGTGTGCATCCGCACTGGGTGTTGCAGGCTCAGCCAATCGCTGAGGCGCCAGCAGCTAAGCGCAAGAACCGTGTGCGTGGTTCCCATCACCCTCGGACTGGCCGCGGTATCCGTCTGGCTTTTATTGGCTACCCAAACGCAAATAAAGGCTGGCCAATTTATAAGAATCTGATAAAGGCAGCTAGCGCAGTATCTGGGATAAAGTTTTACCACCTTGCTTCCGCTAAAATGCCAAGGCACCCCGCGTGCGAATTCGTTGTGACTGAAGTGACGCCCAACCATAGAGGCCACGCAATTGCCAAGCTCATCGAGTCTGAGATCGACGTGCTCTGCATGCTATCCACGTGGCCGGAGACGTTTTCCTTTGTCAGTCACGAAGCAATCATGGCGGGCATCAGAGTGGTGTGTCTGAGTGATAGCGGTAACGTGGCGGCGCTAAAAAAGCAAGGATACCGAGTCTCTGTGTTTAAAGACGCACAGGCGCTGTCCCGCGGCGTGCGGTCAGTGGCATTCAAAAACCAGATTGAGGCAGATCGTGCTGTGCCACAGAGGTACAACGCTGTTGCCTCGGGCGCAACCCTCTCGATCGTCCGTAAGGTACCGATCGCCCGCCTGCCGCGAATTTCCGCATGAAGTCTACCAAGTGTTTTACAAGCTTTACCTTCAGCTATCTGAGCCGCGCAACGATTCTTGCCCAGACATTGAAGGACGCCCATCAAGACTGGGAGATCTACGCGCTCATGGTTGATGAGCCGCCACCAGGGCTAGACGTTGCGGCCGCAATGCATCTTTTTGATCACGTCGTCTATGCCAAGGATTTATTGATTCCGCGCTGGGATGCGTGGCTCTTTAAACACGATATTGTTGAAGCTTCAACTGCCGTGAAGGGGCGGATGGCGCGACACTTGCTCGCACTTGGCGCGAGCCACGTAATTTATCTGGATCCGGACATTGCAGTGTTTCATGCGCTTGATCAGGTGATCGAAAACCTCACACATCACTCAGTTGTGCTTACACCTCATCAAGTGTCACCAAATTGCCAGCCTAGTTACATCAAAGACAATGAGCTTGCTGCTTTGAAATATGGCATTTTTAACTTAGGTTTTGTTGCAATTAAGAACGACGATACCGGGAACGCGTTCGCAGATTGGTGGGACGCGCGCACCTATGAATCGTGTTACGACGAAGTCGAGTCAGGCCTTTTTACGGACCAAAAATGGTGCGATCTCGTGCCGGCATTATTTCCAAGGGTTTATATAGAAAGAGATCCCGGCTTTAATGTCGCCAGTTGGAATCTCAGTACCCGACGGATTCGGTTCTCGAGAAAGGGCCAGATATTAGTCAATGATACGCCGCTTAAGTTCTACCATTTTACGAAGGTGAACTCTGTCGGCGACTTGATGACCGAGAAATATGCCACGGAAAACGTCGAAACTCTCGAAATTTGGAATTGGTACAAGCGAGCGCTGATTGAACATGCCAATCCATCGATTCCAAAAAATTATTGGCATTACGGAACTTTTGATAATGGCGCTAAAATTCCCAAAGCAGCTCGCATCCTGTTTCGGGGCAGGACAGACTTATACGACGCCTTCGAAGATCCTTACCGAACGGACTCGTCCTCTTATTATGAGTGGCTGAAACATAACGAGCCGCAAATTATTAGCGATAGCCAAGTCGGCGGATTTGAGCCTGTTTAAGAGCACTAAGGAACGACAAACTAAAAGTGCCAACAACGTAGGCCTATAAAAATCCCGGAGGCGTGATTAAATGTGCGAACAGCTGTCAGAGTGAAGCTAGGCCTCGAAAGTCAGTCTCAAGTGGAGCACATGTCCCACGCCAGATCGTAGAGCCGATTTTGCGATAGCAAGCATATTTGTGACAAGTGCAGAGTATTAAATGACCTCAATATTTAAAGCATTTAGCCCGAGCGAGCTCCTGAACAAACAGCTCCTTGGCGATATTTCTCCTGATCGATCGGTCATTATTGGTAAAGGTCAGAATATCTTTTTGTACTCTGGTTCGAATAGTTACTACGATCAATATGTGGGCTTAGCGTCTGAGGACCAAGGATTAAAGTGGGCTGAACTCGATGTACAGCGCCGCGCCGCCATGCCATCCCATGTGCCTATGATTTCGTTGTACGTCCCAAACAAGGCAACGTGCCTGCCGGATCTATATCCGCTGCTACTGCCGTACGTGCCGACATCCACCTTTGCTACGATGCGTCGACTGATAGGGATGGATGCTGCGACGGTTTTCTGTGATGCGCTGCTGAGTGCCTCTAAAGCGGACAATCGTTTCGCTGAGAGCCCATGGCGACTAGTGGATAGCCACTGGAGCGAGTTTGGGTGCTTAATGACGGCGAATGAATTACTAGTCCGGCTCGGCCTCAGTCCAATTAAGCTAGAAAAATCCGCCTGCCAGCCGAGCGAGCAGGGTGGGGATCTGAGCCATAAATTTGGTAGTAAAGCATTATTCGAAATTCGGCATCTGTGCCTCTTGGACACCGAAGACCCGCCAACGAAGACGTATGACTCAGGGGATAGCGCTGCTTACGCCGGGCACATAGGCCGACGGGTAACTTGGCATAATGCAAAAGCCCAGGCGGATATGCACCTACTACTAATAGGAAACTCGTTCTCAGGGATGGGCACTAAGCCAACGGAATTAACATATTGGCTCGCGCGACGTTTTAGACAAGTCACGTTTTTGCACTCGCCCCACATACCAATTGATATGCACGAGTTCTACCGACCTGATATGGTTATTTTCCAGGGGCTGGAGCGGTTTCTAACCGCGTTACCCAATGACACATTCACGAGCGAATTCTTAGAACGGCTATTTACGAGCTCTGCAACAACCTAAGGCGCTTTATTGTATGTCACCGCGCCCGCATAAAAAGTTGCTGCTTCACGTGGGGTTGCAGAAAACAGGCAGCACCATGGTGCAAGAATATTTATTAAATAACTACGTAGCGCTCGAATCGAGTGATTTCCAGGTTCTTTCTAAACAAGGCTATGGGCACCACTTTGCGCTCTCTCACCAGTTGCTATCGCTCGATGTCTTTGGTGGCGGAAAGCAGGCTTGCTATGCCGATGAAGTTGACTTATCCATAGATCAATTTCCTGTCTGGGGAAAAGCCATGACGCTTGTGCTATCTGCAGAGGACCTATGTAACGTTGGTCATGTCGGGGCCGAAGCTATTACAGCGTATGCGCAGCGTAATGCGGCTACCATTCAAGTTGCTATCGTCTTTCGCGAGCATATGGAGTGGTTGTATTCGATGTGGTCACAAGAGACAAAGACCGGGTGCGTGGATTGGTGTCGATACGTACAAGGACTCGCGGCAGCCCGGTATGGGTTTCTTTCCACTACATGTCGCTCATGGACCGAGGGGGGCAATAAAAGCATTAGTTTATTAAAATATCAGCGCCAAGACTTTCTCGCTACATTTTGTGCTCGCTATGAGATTCCATACATAGAGAGTCCTGTAGTTCACGGAATCGACCGTTCGAATACTGCACATTCCATGGCCGAATGCCTATATAGAACAGCGCTACACACGATGGTCATTCATTCCCTGACGAGTTTAGCCCCGACCATACCACTAGGATTTGTGGAAAGGCAGTTTCTCACGTTGTCCCAAGAAACAAGGCCTGTGTACGAAGCGTCTCAGCAATTAAGGGAATACCTGCAACGGAACGATTTGGTAGAGTCGACGTACTATGGCGGTGACTCCTTTGGACACATTTCAGCCTATCTTTGCGAATGGGTGATAGACGCGGAGATATTTTATAATCAGCATCGATCACTATTTGATACGGACTCTCAGGCAACGGTTGAGCAGTTAATTCAAAGCGCTGCTACTAACTCAGAGCAGCTGCTGCAAAGTCCGCATAAATTCAGGCGATTGCCGCAAAAAGCCGCGGCATCTTTGGTTCCTATGAATTCTCAATTTATATCGCTGGCGCGAACCATCGCGCACTTGATCGTGCGCCAATATGAAGCAGTTGCAGCGCGTAGCCACTAGTCAAGGGCAATTTTCCATAGTGGCGTATTGTGTATTTTTCGTGGAGTAGATGACTATGGCCTATCGTGTAGCTGTGATTGGCGCCGGCTGGTATGGCTGCCATGTTGGCCTTTCGCTCCTCTCGCTAAATATGGAGGTAGATATCTATGAGAAAGAGGCCCGTGTGCTACACATGGCTTCGGGTAACAACCAGTTCCGATTGCACCAAGGATTTCACTACGCGCGCCATCACGGCACTCGTATACAGTCTCGCGACGGTTTTATTCGCTTTACGGAGCGCTATGGCAGCTTAAGTTCGGCGGTTAATGAAAATCTTTATGCCGTGCCTCGCGGATCAAGCATGATCGATTTTGATACGTATAAGCTGATCATGGTTTCGTCGGGCTTGACCTTCAGTGAGGTCTCCGCCAAACCCGACTATTTGACCGAGACCGAGGGGGTAATTCGCACCCATGAGCGTGTTATTTTGCTAGACCGAGCTCGGCGCTACTTTACGGATCGCTTGGGGAGCGCGCTTCATCTTGGCATGCCGGTGGATGCGATCCAGGAAATAGGCGATGAGCTGATGGTCAACGGTAAGCGCTACGACTACGTGATTGACGCAACCTGGGGGCATTTGGGGCGGCTCCCAATCCCAGTCATATATGAGCCTACTTTGTTGCTGTACTACGAAGGCGCGCCTCAGTTGCCCGCATTGACTTTGGTGGATGGACCACTATCCTCGGTGTATCCCACCGAGGATCAAAGTATCTATACGCTCTCGAGCGTGCCGCATACGCCGCTGGGACAGTTTGATCAGCCGGAGATGGCGATTGCTCGTTGCAGCGCGTTGACATCGGAAGAGGTAGCTGAGAAGCGCTTAGCGATGGAGGGTCAAATACTCGTGAACTTGCCGAGTTTCCGAGAGCGGTTTCGCTTTATGGGGATTCAATTAGGCGTCAAGACCAAACCGATCGGCAAATTTGATGACCGCAGCTGCTATGTTTACCGCGAAGGCCGCAGGTTTTTGATCTTGTCTGGCAAGATTGACACGATTTTTTATGCGACAGAGCGCATTATTTCAATGATCGCCTTCGATCATGCAGATGCGAGCGACGACGGAAAAAGCTCAATGAAGGAGGATATTTTATCGATGCGAATTGCATCATCACCGTCGTGCCCTGGAAATAATGCATGAGCCGAGCGTTAATTGGCTATACCGGGTTTGTGGGCTCTACCTTAGCGCGTGCACGTGACTATACGGCCGTCTACAACTCTAAGAACATCGAGGAGATAGCGGGCAAGGACTTTGACACCGTGGTCTGTGCGGGCGCGAGTGCCGCTAAGTGGCGCGCCAATCAGAATCCCGCAGCTGATGCCACCGAAATCCAGCGCCTGATGGCAAGTCTTTCCCAGATGACGGCCCGACGGTGTGTGCTCATTTCCACGATCGACGTCTATAGTAATCCGGTAAACGTTGATGAGTCTAAAGTGCCGACGGATGAAGGGTTGCACCCTTATGGGGCGCATCGACTCATGTTGGAAGATTACGTGCGCGCAGAATTTGAAGAGACAGTCGTCATTCGCTTGCCAGGTCTTTTTGGAACTGGGCTACGTAAAAACCTCATTTTTGACTTTATGAACCAGAATCAGACACAGCAAATTAATCCGACTGGGCGACTCCAGTGGTATCCAATGAAGCGATTTGCAGCGGATCTCGAGACGATATTAGACAGTGGCATAACTCTTATAAACATCGCAAGTGAACCTGTCTTGACCGAAGACATTCGCCAGCGATTTTTCCCTGATGTGCCTATGGGCGATGCCACAGTACTAGGCCCTCAGTACGATATGCAGACGAATTTAGCGTCAATCCTTGGTGGGAAGGGGAGATACCATTTGGAAGCGGCCCAAGTGTTTGCTGAACTTGCGTCTTATCTTGAGTCAGGACGAGCGCGCCAATGACACGGCTAGCGATTTCAAACCTCGCACTGCCCCAACTCACGATGCCAGGCGTCCTGCGGGATATTCATGCGGCCGGCGTGCAAGGCATTGAGGTGGCGCCCACTCGAGTTGCGCCTTGGGCAGACCTTAGCGATGATCGGTTAGAAGACTACAGATTGATACTTGCGGATCATGGTCTCGTCGTCTCCTCGCTTGCGTCTTTATTTTTTAACACCAAAGGATTAAATCTCTTAGGGGATCATGCGGCCTTTGAGCGGATGCGCGAACATCTGCAGCGCGTAGCGGCTATCGGTCAACGGCTTGGTACGACAATCGGCGTATTTGGATCACCACAAAACCGGCTGAGGGGCGCGCTGTCGACGGCCGCTGCCGCCGAACTCGGTTGTGAACGGCTACGGCAACTCGCAGACACTGTCGCCGTCGAAGGCTTTGCGCTTGTTCTTGAGCCTGTTCCAGCCGGCTACGGAGGAGACTTCCTACCGTCAGCTGCTGAGGTCATCGCGATGGTGAAGGCGGTCGATCACCCCGGCCTACGCGTGCATCTGGATACGGGGGGCGTGCTACTGGGCGGCGATCGGATTGCTGACGCTGTGATGGCCGCAGGAACCTCGCTTGGGCACTTTCATATTGCAGAACCCGGACTAGGGCCATTTCATAATCCGGTGGCTGAACATGCTAATGCAGCCGACTCGCTACAAAAGACAGGATACGATGGCTGGTTGGCCATAGAGATGTTGGAACAAACTTTAAACTCGTTGCCCGCAGCTATTGAAGCAATTCGCGTCGCGCGTCATTTTTATCCGATGATTGATTAGTGTCAGCCATATTAAAAAAAGATAAACGATCCTAATTCATGCAATCGAACATATATCAAGACAAACTTAAGACGCTATGCTTTCTGCCCGAAGAAGACAAATCACTTCTACAGAGCAAACTCGCGATTAGTTATGGGCATGCTCAGGCAGCTTTGCCTAGTTTATCCATCTTTAGGAAAGGATTTAAAACTCGCTTGATCCAGAACGCTGAGGTCACCGATATAGAAGAAGATCAGCTTTTCTACATCGGGTGTCATTTTCGGAATAATTTATCAGTTTTTGTTGACAATAATAAAAAGTTTATCTTTCAAAGCCGCCATTATTTTACCCATCTAAACTCGTTTCTTGAAAACATCGATGCGTGTCTCTATCACGTTAAGAATATCAATCTCGCAGACGCGATTGATATTGGAGTTAATTATCTGTCGATTGAGCGATGGTTTGTCACCTATGGGCATTACAAGGATGAGGCATTTACAGTAGCTGATGTACTAGCGAGGTTAACCAACTCCATACAAACGAGAGTCCTACTCGACTATCCGACTGATGACCGGCTCGATACTGACCATTTTAAGAGCAATAAAAACTACCACAAAATAGATCGTCTACTGTTTAGCAATCGATCCATAAATGCGTATCAGTTCGGTTCTGTACCATTAGCTCTACGAGATTTGAAGCTCGTTACAAACCACTATAATTCGACTACTTTTCATAGCTTCCCTACAAACGTTGCCGCTAAAATTCGTGCGCAGGTTCAGCAACCAAACCGTCCTCGCGGTCCGACACGTCTTTTTTTAACACGTGGAGACTCCTACCGAGACATCGCAAACAAGATCGAGGTTGAGGCACACTGCACCCGGCATGGTTACACCGTTATAAACCCAGAACAGATTAGTTACGAAGAACTTGTAAACATATCGTGGGACGCAGAACACGTGATTTGCTATTGGGGATCTGCCTGTACCAACTGGGTGTATTTTAGACCAGGCACCAAAATATGCGTTCTAAAATCCTTGTCCTATTTAGACGAGCTTCTATCCTTTTGGTCCAAGGTAATCAAGGCTTATGAGTTAAGCGTCTCCGAAGTTGTTTCTATTGATAACATCGTATCAATCGCTCAACTAGACGCCACCCAAACGAGGCAGGGCCAAACGACTGATGATTTATGTATCAACTTATTCCAGAAATATCTCGCTAGAAACTCGAGTTCGACGGAATTAAGCTTTCATTCTTCGAAAACGTTCGCCGAGTTTGAGAACGAGATTCAGTCGTGTCGTGAGGCTGAATCACAGCGCTTATTGTCATTAGGCTACCAAATCGTGTGCGGAAACGAGATGTATTGCACGCCACTCAATGAACTTGGCACAAGGGTTAGTGGGCGTCTCTTATTCTGCTCAAGTCACAACAATCCATTTTATAATTCAATTTTCCCACAATATACGCTGTTAGTTACAGACAGAGAAAATCGAATAGTTCTAAATAGCAACGGTCATTTAACGCATCACGTACAAAGTGAAAGTTATCACGGCCCAATCGCTCCGCAGCATACGCCACACTACATTCGAGGAATTGCGCATTTCTACAATAAAATAGTTAAGGACAGTGCTGATATTGTTAATATCACAGAGCCAATGTTCTACTTGGCAAACGTTTATAGCGGGTGGAATATCGGCCATGATTTGTCGGCCACGCTGTATGCCATTGAGAGCTACTTAGCCTTTTGCGATGCAAATCCATACTGCTCCGCTCTCCGCATTGTGTTGAGCGAAGATTCGATAAATAAATCGAAAAATATATCTGATTTGATTGAGTTATATATTCCACGGGATCGTTGGTTTTTGGCTAAAAGTGATGTTATTTATAAATTTAGATATCTTGACGTTCCACCCACAAAGCACTTTTCTTTATTGGCGCCTCAAGGCCAAAAAATGTTGGCTGAAGCTGTCAATCTGGCGCTTAAGCAATCAGACCGTTACTACATGCAAGATGCGTCACCGAATCCTCGTAATGTTATACTTGTAAAATTAGAGAAGCACACGGCGGCACGAAGAAGTGGAGTGGTGCCTGACTGGGTTATTTCGAAGATCTTAGAGCTCTGGCCGGGGTGGGTTGTCCTAAACCCAGAGGAACTCCACTTCTTTAAAATTGCTGAAATTCTTTCACAGTGTGAAAGGGTAGTTATTGGCAACGGCGCGATAGCGTATGCACATGTCGGACTGATAAATGCCGCTGCAACTATATATGTCCTCTTTCGTGACCATCGTTATACGATCTCACCAGATCAATCTATTCTCCTAGATATCAATGGTGACCAATGCTTCGATCCCAGTGTCTGGGATAAATTTTTTGAAAGGATTGCAGGAGATTTTCAAGCCACACAAAACCCGGAGTCACTGAGAGGACTATCCGTGTACGTAGAGCGTGAGCCGCGATGAGAATTTCGGACTTTGGGGGGCCAGGAGTTTGTCATGAAGGCGAAGCGATGTTCGGTTGAGCAGATCGTAGCAAGTTTGAAGCAAGCTGAGCGTGGGATGCCTGTGGCGGACGTGATACGGCATTTGGGGATGTCGGAGCAGACTTTTTATCGATGGACGAAGGTCTATGCGGGTTTGCAGCCGGATCAAGCGCACGAGTTGAAGCAGCGACAGGAAAAGCACGCCCATCTGAAGCGCCTCGTGGCGGATCTTAGTCTCGACAAAATCACGCTGCAGGGTATCAACTTAAAAAAATGGTACGGCCCGCGTTGCAGCGGCACGTAGTGGCCGACTGAATGGACCACTATCCCGCGAGTCGACGTCGGGCCTGTGGCCTGATACAGCAAACCCGGAGTTCTTTGCACTACCGATCCTGTAAGGATCCAAAGACCGGGCTTAGGGCACGGATGCAGGAATTGACCCCGAGTACGGTCTGGATATCGACGCCTACACGTATTGTTGCGGCGTGAAGGGTGGTCTTTAGTGAAGGATCAGGTAATCCTCCCACAAAAGTGGGGCTCTGATAAGTAGAATTTTCTCACTGAGGAGTTCTATATGAAGAAGTCGAGGTTTACGGACAGCCAGATCCTGGCGATTCTGAAGCAGGCGGAGGCTGGGGTAGCGGC
>Ga0136642_1001015_pt1 | contig 12777 bp, 11 predicted proteins | sample LowCatLa1302831Y_FD_115313 | JGI IMG/M metagenome (GOLD analysis project Ga0136642, IMG submission 115313) | Freshwater microbial communities from Lower Cathedral Lake, Yosemite National Park, California, USA - 13028-31Y | ecosystem: Environmental > Aquatic > Freshwater > Lake ... | reverse complement strand
TATAGCTTCTCCATATTTCTTAATCAGCATTTCCTCAAAAGCAGTTGCACCACGCTTACCAAATAAGCGTGATAAACCACTGCCCGCAGCTCCAATAATATCTGCACCTAGATTTTCATCTAGGTGCTTTTTATCAGTAATGATGTCTAAAACTTTCATATTTGTCTTTGCTCTCAGTATGTGGTATTTATCCAGTGTTAAAAGAAGAACTTGCGTTCTTCTGTTCTTCGCTTGCGCTCGAACTGTTATCAAGAAGTAATTGTCAACAAGCTGCGAAGCAGTGATGATATTATCTAGATCGTTCAGTCACACTTTGCCCTGGCGGGCAAAGTAACTTTTGGACATTATCTGAGTCGAACAATATCACTTAGCGTTAGCATTACAAGCATTTCTGCTATGTTAGGCGGTCATCCTGTACCTAATCATGCTGTCTTTGTATGACGGCGGCTTGTACGCATACGCTAACATGCATACAAACGTGGGGCCACTACCCCTCTTTTAGCCTGGAAAAACTTTTGCTGTTGACTAAACGGATTATGTAGGCACGTTCCATCAAGGTCCTGTAAAGGATACTAATCAACATCTCTGTCACCAAGCAGAACTACCTTGCCGTCACACATCAGAACGGATTCAGGGCACTATATCAACGCCAGTGCGGGCTTATTTGGTGATTTACGGGCCTAAGTAATTATGATTTGTGTATGTGTGAGCCGTGTACACGAACGCTTATCTGTCCGTTATAATAGTCTTTTGATTCCAATACCCTGCGACTAAACTGTTCACGAGCCTCTATGTATGACGTTTCTGCCTTGGATTTACAGTAAAACAGTATTTCCCTGCGAAAGTTTTCTTGACCTAACTGCGCAATATCCTTGCCTAACTCATCGCTGGACCCATAATAGGTCTGCCAATCGCTGTCAATTTTACTGCGGATTTTTTTCTTTTTCTTTGTGCCATTCTTCAACTTGATTACCCGATAAGTTGTTTTGGCGAATTTAGCTAGTTTTTTGCCTATGTACATGCGCCCCGACACTGTGTTTGTTATGAGATACACAAACCCTACACAATCTTCAGGGAGTACTTCTACGATTTGATTTTGATAATACCAGGACATTAACTATGTAGTTTATTCTGTCTCAGTACCACCTGCCTTTTGATTTGCCTTGCGTTTTGCCTTGTCTTGATCCAGCCATACACGATACTGCTGCACATGACCTCTACGTTCTTTTGCTATGATACGAATCTGCGCCAACCAGTAGCGCATGTTCTCGCCTGCTATGCGTGTGCCTTTGCTTTGCCAGTCCTGATTTGCACGGAAATATTCACGAAAAGCTGCCATGAGTTGTTCATGGCTTTCTTCATTTTGATATGAACTTGGGTCAACGTGCTTACTCATTGACTTCTAAATCATTGGCATAGGATGTGTAGCCATTTTCTTTAACAACCTTCAGTACATTGTTGACTCTTCCAATCAATTCATCCCTGTGACTGATTAAGAAAATGTTCTTCTTGCGTTCACGACCCATCTTCTTCAATACGCCCAGTGCGCCTTCTACTCCAGCTGCATCAAGACCGTTGTCGATCAGTTCATCCACAAACAACAAGTTGATGTTTTGATACAGACTTTCCCACACATCTCTAAAACTCCAGCTCAAACTGAGTATTAGTCTATTGCGCTCTCCACGACTCAAGTTGTCAAAGTCCAGATCCTGTCCCAACTGAGTGATTTCCACAGTTAGGTCATTTTGAAACAGCACAGTGTGGGGCAAGCCCATCTTGTCCAAGTAATAGGTCAAGCGGTTGTTCAAGTATGCCAAGTTTTGATCAATGATCTTTTTACGAATAAAACTGTCCTTGCTGGTCAGCAACTTGAGCAGGAACTCTTGATGCTCTTTCAGAGCAGTCAACACATTGACTGGATCCCATGTGATTTCTTGCATGGCAGTGTCTGTGAGTTCATCAATCTGCTCTTGATACGGATCTGATTCACCGGCCTTGACTTGTAGTTGTGTTTCCAAAGTCTTGAGATTGTTCTGATGCTTCAGTGCTTGTTCCACTGTTTCGTAATAAGTTTTGGGACGACCGTTCATATCTCCCACAGTATCGATCTCTTTGTTGATTTTTTTGAGATCTTTGCCCACCTTGTCAAAATATTTCTGTGCCTCAGCCAAGTGGGACTGTGCTTCAGTGGTCATGCTTTCATGCTTGTGGTCATGCAGTTGTTGTTCGCAAGCATGGCAAGTCTTGTTTGCCAGTTTGGCAAGCTCGCCGTCGTACTTGGTGACGCTTCGCTCCGCTTGCGCTATCGCGCTATTTAACGTGGCCCTTTCCTTTTCTAGGCTTTTCAGCTTGGCTGTTTTTTCAGTAAACTGCTTGAGGTCAGTGTGCTTGGCGAGCTCAGCATCAATGTTCACACTTTCCAACTCCACAATCGCACGACCAATTTTTTCCAACTCACTGTTGTGTTGGTTGTTCCAAGCATTCTGTCTTGTTATCAAATTGTCGATGCTTTTTTGTATGCCTTCGTTGCTGCGTTTGATCGCTTCGATGTTGGCACTTTCTTGTAGGATATTGTCCTTGGTTTGTCTAACCAGTTCTTTGAGTGTTTCTGCTTTTTCACTCAACAGCGTGATACCCAGAAGTTGCTCAATAATAACTCGCTGGTCATTGGCCCGCATGCTTAGGAAAGGTTCAGTATATGTGTTCAGTGCTACAATGTGTTTGAACATGTCGTGGCTCATGCCCAGCAAGTCATCCAAATCTTTTTGGGTTTCACGCATGTCTCCCTGTGCATCGTCAGTTTCGTTATCTGCCTGCTCGATGTCGTTCACATAAAATTTCAATATGTTGGGTTTTCGTCCCCGCTCCACTCGGTAATCGACTCCGTCTTTTTCAAATGTCAATGTGACCAACATGTTTTTGTTGTTGATCTTGTTAATGAGATTATCTTTTTTGATGTTGGTAAGTGCATTGCCAAACAATGAATAACTCAGCGCATTCACAATGGTGGTTTTGCCAGTACCGTTGCGACTGCCATTGTCGTCCCCGCCTTGATCCAAGTTTTCACCCAGTACAAGTGTCAGGTTTTCTTGTGCAAAATTCACAGCTTGAGTTTGGTTGCCCACACTCATGAAATTTTTCACGGTTAAATCTTTCAATTTTATCATAAGCTGTTGTAAATGGCCAGTAGTGTATTTTTGTCGTATGTGTCTGAATCGATATTCACAATTTGATTACTAACAATTTGATCCACACTTTCAAACGCTTGAATATCAATATTGGCATTGATTTCCTGTTCTTTCTTTTCTGCAATCAGTGTGAGTTCACGAATCTTGTAATCCGACATGAACTTTTCTTTGATAAAACTTGCTTCTTCGTAGGTAATATCAATGTCCAAGGCCACACGCAAATGCTGCTTGGGCAAGATTATACTGTCCGCTTCATCAATAAGACGACTTAGAGTAACAGTTCTAAATGTGGGTTGCCCAGGCCATGCATGATATTCGGGCTTGCCATCCCAATCCATGACCATCATGCCACGCTCGTCATCCCATGCATCGCTGTAGTTGTGGGGGAAAGCATTGCCAATATAAATCATGTTGGCACGTTGCTGACGTCTGTGGAAGTGTCCGCTGAACCCCAGTTCATAATTCTTGAAACTGTCCAGTTGAATCTCTCCATGGTCCGGCATCTGTATCATGGCATTCATGAAGAAGTTGGGTAATTCAAAGTGACCAAATATGTATTTGCCACCTTTTTTGCTTACTCCCCGCCATTCATCTCCCACTAGCCAAGGGCATAAGGTCACATCGCCGATAGTGGTGGGCTCATGTATAACAGTGACACCGGGAATATACTTGCCAAATTCTACAGAGTGAATATCTCGTTTATCTTTGTAATATAAATCATGATTGCCAGGGAAAAAGTAAAATTGATCAAACGCCTGACCCAGCTTTTCCAAGGCCCGCAAACTATAGTCCATAGTAGTGATATTAAGACTATTACGATTGTGATGCCAATCGCCCATGAAAATTCCAACATCGCAACCTTCCTCTTTGGCCTTGGCAATGTACCAATCCACAAAGTCTTCACAGTCCTGATTGTGTACTGATGAATTGCTCTTAAGACCAAAATGAATATCGGTCATACACGCAACCTTCTTAAACAAGTTACTCATTCTTCAACTCCGAAATGTTCTTTGATCTGCTTTGAGTATATTTTTAATACTTCCTTGTATTGGAATCTATCGAACCATGGTCTTCCATCTTCGTTTTTGTATAAGTCAGCACATTCTTCTACCACCGCTGACAGTAAGGTTTCCATTTCTACCTGACTCACTGTATAAGTCACACGAGCAGTTATTTCTCCTTGATCATCTTTTCTTACGGCAACAGCAGGTGCCGGAACATGTCGGGCTAATAGTTCTTTAAGTTTCTCGTTCATTCATGGTCCTCATTGTGACGTTTCAGCGCCGCAGCATGTTCTCCAGCACCAGTTCTTGAATAGCTGGGATTCATACCATTGATTTCTAAAATATCATCACGTATATTTTGATTGCGTTTTTCAATATTAATAACACGCACAAAACTATTGGTCACGGCCGCAGTGAAGTACGCAAACGGATTGTCTGATTTTGATTCATCAAATTGTAATCCTATCTGTGTCAGCTGCAAAATAGCCTGTCCCTTCATTTCGTCATTGTATGTGTAGCCACGCACGTTGCCGCGAGTAGCGTATCTCTCACACAATTTTAACATCATACGAGCCAAGGTGTTAGTAATTTGGCCCGCATCTTTGTCAAATTTGCCCTTGACCAAATCACCCGTCCAATGACTTTTGCCCACACAAATCAGTTGATCAGCATCATCAAACTTCCAATGCTGGAATGGCGGGAAATTGACTTTGTCTCTATGGTCGGCAACGCTTTTGGGATTTTTTTTGCGGGTGCTGTTGAGCGGGATATGATCGAATGTCATGATCCTAAACACCAGATCTGTTTTGGCTATTTTTTTATAGTCCACTTCACAGTCTGCTTGTTTGATTTTTTCTCCGGCTTTTTTGCGTGTTTGGTAATCTAAATCACCTATACGTTTTGCGCGGTTGCGTTTGGCTTCTGCCACAGTTCTTATATTGATCTTGTCCACACTGGGCAGAATAATATCATATTGATGATACTCCGGCTGTGTAAATACACAATACGAAGTTTTTGACCTGTGTATTTCTAACAACATATCCTTGTTGTTTAGGTAATTTACTTTGGCTGTCATCCTTTAGGGTCCTTTAATGGTTAATTATAAACTACTCAGTTAATAAAGTCAAATAAATACATTACCAAAATAGGAATATATCATGGCGCTTCTCAACTCATTAACTGGTTCAGCAAATTTAATTGGTGCCGGCATCGGTGCAGTTAACACAGCACAAAACTTGGCAGGAGCCATAGCCACTGGATACAACAGCGAAGGCGGCAGCAACATCATTGGCGCCATACGTTCCATCAATTTGCCAGCAGCTGGAGAAGCAGTGGGAGATATAGTCAGTGCAGTTGCCACATTTGGTGGTGATGCCAATGCCAGCGATTGGCGTGTTAGGTTAAGTTTAGCTAATTGGTCTAGTTTCAAAACAAGTCCTGTGTTGAAGCCATTGAAAGATGCTGGCGGGTTGGTATTCCCATACACTCCATCAATCACAATAGCCAGTACTGCCACGTATCAGCCCACTGCTATTATACAAAGCAACTACGGATTGAAAAGTTTTGCAAACAGCACCCCTGGAGCAATTACTATTGATGCGCCAATGTACGTGTCGGACGCTACAGAAGGGCTTTACTGGATTGCCATGGTACACTATTTAAGAAGTCTTACCAAAATGTTCAGCGGAAATGACCCTAAGGCTGGAAATCCACCTCCGGTAGTGATGTTTAATGCTTATGGTAACTATGTGTTCAAAAATGTGCCTGTGGTTATTACAGACATGAAAATAACACTGGGTAGTGAAACAGATTATATCAGTTGCAATGTGGTTGGCAGTGCTGCTGGCAACATAGAAGGAATTGCAGACAGTATTGGCGGCCTAGCAGGTGCTGCTGGTGGCCTGTTTGGAGGCGACAGTGGAATAGGCAGCATACTGGGTGGGGTCAGCGCAATTGCAGGCGGCGTGGGCCAAGTGGCATCATTGGCTGGCACATTTGGTATTGGTGGCACAACCAGCGGCGGAGTTGCACATGTGCCGGTCAAGAGCAGATTCAGTGTGACACTGCAACCCATGTACAGCAGAAACAGTGTGCGTAAATTCAGCCTTGACAGATTTGTCACCGGCGGTTATCTCAATAATGGTTTTGGATATATTTAATTATGATAGCAAAATACACCACTACCAGTCCATGGTACACCACACCAATCAAAAACAATTACTTGGATGTGTTGTCTATTAGACCCGTGTCAGCTGACCCGGACGACTTTCTCTATGTTATTGAACCACAATACACATATAGGCCAGACCTGCTGGCATACGATTTGTACGGCACACCAACGTTGTGGTGGGTGTTTATGCAACGAAATTTGGATTCCATTCAGGATCCTATTTTAGATTTTGTTCCTGGACAACAGATATACATTTGTAAATTCAGCAGCTTAAAAATGTTGTTGGGAATCTAATATGAGTTTTGATGGAATACCCGGAATCCCCGATGTGCCCACTGTGTCATCGGCTGTCAGCACAGTGAGCAATGCCATAAGTGCTGGCCCTGCCAGTTCACTGTCCGCAGTGAGCAATGCCGTCACCGGAGCAGTAAACGCAGTGGGAAATTTATTTCAAGCACTGGGCGGACAAAAATTACCACTACCAAATCCACTGTTTGATTATGCAAGTTATACCTATGTATTGGGCATTGGGATACTTACAGATGCTCAAGTTAATCATCCTGACAAAACTTACAAAAAAGGAGCAAAGGTCGCTTTGTTGGCAAAAACAGCCAATACTGATCCTGAAAATAGGGTTAATACTCCGTATGGTAAATTTGATTTCTTTATAGACAACTTGGAAATGACAAGCCAAATAGGCATAGGATTAGAAAATATTACCAACAATACCAACGTGATGAATTTTAAGTTTGACATCATAGAGCCATACAGCATGGGCTTGTTTATGATTGCAGTACAACAACTGGCACAAGAAAAAGGTCATGATAATTGGATGAGTGCTCCGTTTTTATTAACCATAGACTTTAGAGGAAATAAAGAAACTGGAGCCATGTCCAAGATACCTGGAACACACAAAGATATAGCATTTTCTATCAACGACGTCAGCATGAAGGTCAATCACTTGGGTGCAGTTTACACACTGCAAGCACAGGCATGGAATCAATTTGCATTAAGTGATGATGTGGCCAACATCAAAACAGATCACACTGTCTCAGGAAAAACTGTACAGGAATTATTACAAAGCGGCCGCGACAGTTTGGAAGTGATGGTAAATGCAAGAGCTAGAGAAATGGTGGACAAAGGCATAGTGGAAATAGCAGATCAGTATTTGATTGTGTTTCCATCTGATAAATCCTCAAGCAGCAAGCCCAGCGAAGATACCAGCAATACAGAACTGCAAGAACCTCCTACCAAGCCAGTGCAGGATGTTGCCAATGCTGAGACAGTCTACAGCGATTTAAATGTGTCAAAAGATGCGCAGTCCGGAGTTTTTGTGCAAAGCCCGGGAGATTGCAATGAAATTGGTCAATCCAAGATGGGATTTGATGAAAAACGAAAAGCAGATCCGCCAGGTGGCAAAGACAATTTAATTTACAAAGACGGTACATGGATCAGAGCCAACTTGAATTTTGATTCTGCGGTGAGTGAAATGAGGTTCACACAGGATACCAGTATACCCACAGCAATCAGTCAAGTTATCTTGAACAGCACATTTTCTGAAAACAATCTGGATCCCAGCAAGGTAACTGCTGAAGGGTACGTAGGGTGGTGGAAAATCACCACTCAGGTGTATAACATTGGAACTAAGCCAGAAAAAGGCACAGGGGAAAAAGCTAAACTGATTGTGTATTCTGTAATACCCACAAAAGCACATATCAGTAGAGCAATGCCACCCAACAAAAAAGCTCCGGGCACGGCTGAACTTGCCAAAAAAGCAACAAAAGAATACAATTACATCTACACTGGTAAAAATGTGGATGTTATAAAATTTGATATAGCAGTAAAAACTGGATTCACATTGGCAATGGCCACTGATTCGCTCACAAGAACAGCGGGCAAGGTATCTGAAAACAGCACAGGGGGTACCGAATCCCATGACAAGAACATAAAACCGTTGGCTGATGGTGCTCCTCCTTCTAAAACACTAGGAGTATGGCCCACCATTGTGAAATATTCAAAAAGCATCGCAGGCACTGACGGAATATCGGGCGGTGGTGTTGAAGGGCAGGGCCAGCGAGTTGCCAAACTGTTTCAAGATGCGCTGTCAAATGATGCCAACCAACTTAATCTGGATCTTACAATTGTGGGAGATCCTTACTGGATTGCACAGAGCGGCGCCGGCAACTATACTGCCAAACCCAGTAGTAATGAAAACCTAACCAGCGATGGCGACGTGGACTTTCAAAGTGCAGAAGTGCATTGCTCAGTAAATTTTAGAACACCCATTGACCTTAACCAGGCAACTGGACTGTATGACTTTGGAGCAGGAAAATCTGCTCCTGTGTTGGCCTATAGTGGATTATACAATGTACAAACTGTCACTAGCACATTCAAAGGTGGCGTGTTTACCCAAGTTATCAAAGGATTTAGAATGCCAAATTTTGGAAACCCAGAAGAAGGATCTGCAGAGGATATGCTAAGTGCTACCCGTGTATCAGACAAAGAAAGTAATAATCCAGACGGTACCCTCTAATGAGCGATACAAATCAAGTTTCTGCAAAAGGCAAAGAATCAGACTCTGGTCCCAAAATTGCCAAAGTGATGAGTCACCAAGACTCCACTTATTCTGGAATATTAACTGTGCAAATATTAAGAAAAGCCGGTGGCACAGGCGGCAGTGGGCAGACAGTACAGGCCAAATATCTAAGTCCATTTTATGGCGCACAAAGTCCTGACCATGTGGGCAAAGCTCCCAACGATTACAATCAAACACAAAAAAGCTATGGCATGTGGATGGTGCCACCTGATGTGGGCACCATGGTGATGGTGATTCAAGCCGACGGACCCAAGGGCATGGAATGGTACTGGATAGGCTGTGTGCAGCATGAAAACATGAATTTCATGGTGCCAGGTGTTGCAGCCACAGAAAATGTGGTGGAAGGCGGAGGCCGCTTTCCTGTTGGCGAATACAACAAAGAAATCAACAACACTCCCAGCGATCCTACCAAAATCAAAAAACCCAAGCACAAATATCTTGCACAGGCAATTGAATCTCAAGGGTTAATAAAAGATGACATACGGGGATTGACCACCAGCAGTGCTAGGCGAGAAACTCCAAGTTCGGTGTTTGGAATTTCAACCCCAGGTCCAGTTGACAAAACTTCTGGTGCAAAAAAAGGAGCCCTGGGCAAAGAAGATTCCAAAATACCAAATGCGTATGTAAGCCGACTGGGCGGCAGCACGTTTGTCATGGACGACGGTGATGACAAATTTGTAAGAAAAACAAAAGCCAGCGAAGGCCCACCACTGTATGCATCAGCTGAGCAGGGTGATACCAGCGGCGATCCTATGATTCCTCACAATGAACTGATACGTATCAGAACACGCACAGGCCATCAAATATTGCTGCACAACAGTGAAGATTTGATTTACATCACCAACAGTCGTGGCACAGCATGGATAGAACTGACCAGTAACGGCAAAATAGATGTATATTCTAAAGACAGTATTAGTGTGCATACTGAACAAGATATCAATTTTACTGCTGACAGGGACATCAATTTCACAGCAGGAGCCAATGTCAACATCAATGCTGCCACCAATGTTAATCAACAGGCCGGATCTGCATTTAATCTAAAAACAGGCGCAGCCAGTAAAATATCAGCAGGCGGCAACTTTGAAGTCACTGCTGGCGGCACAGCCATAGACGGTGGCAACATTGATCTCAATTCAGGCAAAGCCACTGCCGCGGGCACTGCATCAAAAGCTGGTAGAATTCCACAAACTGAACCATGGGCAGGACACGAAAATCTAGACCCAGTCAATTTTAACCCGGACAACACCAAGGCAACTGAAAACCCCACAGCTCCGTCACCCGCAGCATTTCAAGTGTACACCACCAAAACGGATACTTTTAACAAAGTCAAAGGAGCATAATTATGAGTTCGAAACTATATAAAAAATTAATAATACCAGCAAGGCCCAATGTTGATATTGCTCCTCCTCGAATGTACAAAGGGTTCAGTTCAGTCAACACTTCCACTCAAAATTTCACCCTTTATGACTTTGAATTAATCAAGCAGGACTTGTTAAATCATTTTTATATTCGCCAGGGTGAACGTTTGATGCAGCCCGATTTTGGTACTATCATATGGGACATGCTGTTTGAACCGCTCACAGCTGATGTAAAAGACATAATTTTACAGAACGTAAACCAGATACTCAATTACGATCCCCGCATACAAGCCAGCAATGTGGTGGTCACGGCCTATGATACTGGCATACAAATTGAAGCCACACTGAAATATTTGCCTTACAACATCAGTCAAATGTTACAATTAAAGTTCGATCAAGCCAATGGTTTGCTTACACAATAAACTGCCCACATAATTTAATCTAATAAATATAGTTATTAGGACATATTATGAGCTCAACAGATAGACAAAACAACCTGTTAATATCTGAAGATTGGCAGAAAATATATCAATCTTTCAAGAACGCAGACTTCCAAAGTTACGACTTTGAGAATCTTCGCAGAACAATGATCGACTATCTTCGCACAAATTTCCCAGAAGATTTTAATGATTACATTGAAAGCAGCGAATATCTTGCGCTGATTGACCTCATGGCTTTTGTGGGCCAAAGTATTGCGTTCCGTGTGGACTTGAACGCCCGTGAGAATTTTTTAGAATTGGCTACACGTAGAGACAGTGTGTTGCGCCTAGCTAGAATGTTGGGTTATAACGCCAGTAGAAATATAGCAGGCAGGGGCTTATTAAAATTCAACACATTACAAACATCCGAAAATGTGTTGGACAGCAATGGTATCAATTTGTCAGGACAAATCATCACCTGGAATGATGCCAGCAATCCCAACTGGTATGATCAGTTTATTAAAATTCTGAACGCAGCATTTCCAAGAACTCAACAGTTTGGGAATCCATCAGATTCTGCAGCCATACATGGAATACCCACAGCACAGTATAGATTTAACGGAGCCAACACAAATGTTCCTACCTATAATTTTAATAAGCAAGTTGCTGGCTATTCGATGAATTTTGAAATTACCAGCACCACGTTCAGTGGTCGGCAATATATTTATGAGGAACCGCCCAAGGTTGCAAGAAGTATTGCTTGCATATACACTGATGACGGCTTTGGAGCTGGCAGTCCCAGTACTGGATTCTTTTTTAATTTTACACAAGGCACACTGAATCAAGGCACATTCACAATCACTCAACCCAGCAGTAATGAAACAGTTGATATTAACACACAAGGGATTAATAATAGTGATGTGTGGTTGTATCAATTGGATCAAACAACTGCTCTTGAAAAAACATTATGGACCCAGGTGCCTGCACTCACTGGGAATAATATTATCTATAATAGTCTAAGCAACAATGTCAAAACCATTTACAATGTGATATCTAGAGCAGGTGATGCAATCACGTTGGGGTTTGCAGATGGCACATTTGGTAATTTACCTCTTGGCACATTCAGAGCCTATTACAGAACCAGCAATGGTCTGACATACACGATTAATTCAGCTGATATAAAAAATATCTCCATTGATATTCCTTATATTTCAGCAAGTGGTCAAAAACAAGTGTTGACTCTTACACTGGATTTGGCCAGCAGTGTGTCGAACGCCACAGCAACTGAAACAAATGCCACAGTGAAAAAAAATGCTCCACAAACATACTACACACAAAATCGTATGATTACCGGAGAGGATTATAACATTAGTCCATTAACAGTGTCACACGCTGTGGCCAAAGTAAAAGCAATCAATAGATCGTCAAGCGGCATCAGTCGATACTTTGACCTCGTGGATCCAACTGGCAAATACAGCAGCACCAACCTGTTTGCCGATGACGGTATTGTATACCAAGAACCCTACAGTTTGGTAACTACATTTTCATATGCTACCCGTACAGACATAGAAGGTATCGTTTACAATACAGTATTTAAAATATTAAAAACTCCTGATTTGCGAAATTTTTATTATGCAAATTACATCAACTATCTCACCACCAGTTTGAATATTTCATGGTATGCAGTGACTACTGATGCAAATAGCACCACAGGTTATGTGGGTAGCGCAATAGATAAAAAACCATATCCTGTTGGATCATCAGTGTCCACAGACTTGAAATATTTCACAATCGGATCATTAATAAAGCTTCAGGGTCCTGTAATAAACGGAGTCCAGTATTACTTTGATACCAATAACGCAAATAGTTTAGTTACCACCGGCGGAACAAAAGGAGTTGTATCTTATTTGTGGGCGCAGGTGGTTTCAGTCAACGACAACGGCACAGCTGCCAATACCGGAGTACTTGCAACAGGTTTTGGACCAATCATTTTGGACAAAGTTGTTCCAAGCAATGCTGTGCTTACTCAGTTAATCCCCAAT
>Ga0136642_1001014_pt1 | contig 12783 bp, 17 predicted proteins | sample LowCatLa1302831Y_FD_115313 | JGI IMG/M metagenome (GOLD analysis project Ga0136642, IMG submission 115313) | Freshwater microbial communities from Lower Cathedral Lake, Yosemite National Park, California, USA - 13028-31Y | ecosystem: Environmental > Aquatic > Freshwater > Lake ... | reverse complement strand
GGGGCTTGGCGGCGGCGGGCTCGGCGGGGGCGGGCTCGGCGGCGGAGGAGGCGAGGGGCTCGGCGGCGGAGGAGGCGCGGGGCTCGGCGGGGGTGGACCTGCGGAAGACGCACATGGTGAGTGTAGATGCCACCTATGCTACATTTAAAAACGAACTGGACATATTATTACTACGACACATAATTGCGTCAGTCGTTTGCGTTAAATACCTCGGTGATACTAAGGGTGGTACGTGTGCATGTGATTTATAAGACAGTTTTAACGATCGTGGCTGTGGTCCTTGCTGCTTACAAAAATCGCTGCCACATCAACCCTTCGCCGAGCACATTGCTGCTATGGCGAAAGCGAGCACAGAGCCGCGGTGATCTCCGCCGACGACGAACTGCGCCTCGGCGATGGACGTGGGCATGTGGTCCACGAGCGCCCTTGCCTCCTGCTCGGAGAGCCTCGTCTCGGCGCGGATGGCGCGGATGGCAGCGGCTGCCCAGGCGGCGTCGAGAGCAATGTCGGCGCCGGTCTTGACGCCGCGCAGTGCCAGCAGGCCCCTCGAGTAGGAAGAAGCGCGGTCATCTGCGCCCTTGATGTTTGCAGCTTCGGCGATTGTGAGAAAACGCACTGTGGTATTTTCGAGCATGATGCGCTTTTGTCAGTTTTGTTTTTGTCTCGTTTTTTTTCCGCCGTTCGCTTTTCTTGGGAGAAACACCGCGAGTCATGGAACCCCTCCCGTCGAGGCTCATGTGCGCCCGCAATATCGGAACGGGACAAGGGGGGTACTTGGCAGCAGCAGACCACATAATAGGTCCCTTTGTGCTGCCCATAAACATGTATCATCTGAACGACAGCAACGAAGGGGCGTTCGAGCTGGTGGCCCCGCCGGGTGCGGAGAATTGCGAACTTTCCCTGCGGTGAAAAAGTACTTCATATGGCTTGTGCGGCTCGCAGGGCCTGATGTGCTCGAGTCACTCATGCATCGGGAGTATGTCAAGCTCCAGAGTCTTATGACCCGTCTCGTGAAGAAGCTCTCGGAGGTGCCCGCGCCTGTAGAGTCTGAGGAGCAGCAGCAGCCTACCGGAGGCAGGCAGCCCAGGCAGAATCAGGGAGGCGAAAACGACGGCGAAATAGAAGACGAAGCTCAGGAAGAGCAGCAGCAGCAGCAGCAGGAGCAGCCGCAGCAGCAGCAGCAGCAGCAGCCGCAGATTGCGCCGCTAAAGTCCATGTACCTGGTGCCAGTGTGCGAGCGCGATGAGGATGTGAAGCGGCTGCTGGACGTCAACTCTTCGGAGCCCGGGACGGTGGACTACGGAGGCGTCGTCGCCTTTGCATGGTACATCGAGACGGTGGGCGACTCCTTTCTGACGCTCGTGGACGCGCTCAAGTCTATCCTCGACCACAACTCGAAGAGGCTGAACGGCGCCCCGCCGAGGAAGAAGGGCTCGCCGCCTCTTCCCGCCGGCCTTCTTCTGCCGCCGGCGCAGCGCGCCCAGCTCCAAGCCAGCGTCTGCGCCGTCAACGGTCCCGCGCCGCAGCACGACCTGCAGAGCTGCGTCTTCAGCCTGGACCACACGAAGAGCGAGGACTGGTCAACGAGCTTCCGCGATGCGTCGGACATGGCCTTCATGCTCGAGACGGTGCTAAACGGGTGGTCGGCGGGGCCCGACGTCGGAGTGGATGAGATAGCCAAGGTATTCACGCGCACGGTGGGGGGAAGTCTGGACTCGAGCTCTGCGGAGTTTTTCCGGATTCCAAAGGGCGCGTGCCTACCGCTGAGGAATGAATTCGAGGACTTCAAATTTGGCATGGAGGGGCCCGGCCTGGTCGCGCTCGAGGTGCGCGCGCAGCACGTCAACTTCCGCAAGAGCGCCAAGGTGACGCGCTTTCCGATACTTCGGGAGATGAGCTCGGACCGGCGACTCGCCGCGCGCGATCACGTGCGGTTCCAATTCATCAAGATGGATCCGCCGATGCTGAACGCGAAGAACAAGGAGGGCGTCATCAAGCGGCTGCGTATCCACTGCACGGAGCAGCTGCAGGATTCGTGCTGGGACCCGACGCTGATAGCAGATGAGGGTACGGTGCTTGCGGAGCGTCCGGACGAACACTTACCTGCGCTGGGGGCGCCGCGGGTGCCAGACCCGCAAACCCGCCGCGAAGTGATCGATGAGAACGAGCGTATTCGCCGCACGTCCTGCAACGTCGAGGGCTGGTGGCGGCAGTCTGGCAGGAAGGGAGACTGGGAGCTCGACAAGCCGTACGACGTCCTCGGCGGCCCCCCCTGCCGTGATCCGGATGCAGGATGCATGCGCCTGCGCATGACCGCCCTCCGGACGCTCGGATACATGAACAAGGTGACGGGCGCCCACATCTGCGTGGAGGAGTACGGCCGCACGGAAACCAAGACGCTGCAGGTCACTCAGGACAGCGAGGCGATAATTCGGTCCGAGACGCTCAACGATCCGCAGAGCATGGGCTTCGGCAGGAAGCGTGGTCAGACGGTCTTTGCCCGCGTGGGCCGCAACGCAGGGCCCGTCTGGCCGTCGCCGGACGAGTGGGCGCCGGAGGGCCACCACGGAGCGCCCGCCTGGCCGTCGTCGGAGGCGAGGCTCTGGAAGCCTCGCCGGCGCCTCATGTGGCGAGCCGACGACGGAAGGCTGCATGCGATAGTGAGCGTCAAGATAGAATACGACCGCCGCACCAGGGGCCCGCGCGTCGAGCTGCACAGCCGCGAGGTCCGCGGCCAGCGGTGGCTCTCGGTGGTGGCCAACGACGACGGCCAGGTCATCGTGCCCACCACCTACGACTCCCGGAAGCGCATGATGCGCCGGCTCGAGGGCGACGCCGAGCAGGCCTTCCAGTGCAACGAGCTCCTGTCGGACAGCTACGTGCGGTCCTTCAAGTGGTTCAAGAGCATGGTCGAGAAGTACAAGACCGAGCGGAAGCCGCGCGGCTGCGACTTTGTGCACCCGAACCTCAACGGGCACATGAACCACTACGCGTCCTTCCTCCTCATGATGGAGTACTGCTTCGACATCCGATACTACCACCCCCAGACGTGGAAGTGCTATCTCGGATTCAAGCACACCAGCAAGACGGCCGCGGAGAACACCAAGCCGCTGCACCACATTCTCTTCGGGCCCCCTGGTGAGTTCTAGTGTGAATGTCATGGCAGACATTACATACCTTAAGTCCATCTTTGAATAACAGGCGTGGGCAAGTCGTATGTGATGGACAAGTGCAAGGAGATGACGGCGCCGGGCTTCGTGATGCCCTTCACGCACGAGAGCGACCAGAACAAGTTTGTTATCCTCTCGAACGTGGACCAGCTGACGTCGACGGTTATCATCCACGACGAGGCCAACGCCGGCCAGCTGGGGCTCCAGGAGGCGCACGACGGTGCCAACAAGCGCGCGCACAACTCGCTCAACGCCAAGGCGGTCGAGTACAAGGAGAGCCTGACGAGCCGCCGCGTGACCAGCTGCGTGCTGGATAAGAACGAGAAGAAGGGCCGCACGCGCGAGACGTTCGAGGTGGCAAACGACGTCGTGCAGTTTCAGCTGATGAACAACTTCCCGTGCCTGGCGCCTCCGATGCTCAGCCGTTTCATGTCGTGCTGCTTCTACAAGTTCCCCCGCGTGGACTCTGCGATATGCAAGATGCGCGTGATGGACGAGGCCAGGAAGCGCATGGGCGACGGATTCGCCGAGCTGCAGCAGATCCTCTACGTGCTCCAGGCGAAGCTCGACACGCTTCAGGTACCTTCTGATTGTAAACTGATTGCACAGTTTGTAGAGTTTACTGACTGCAATACTTGCACCCAAGGCGGTCGGCATATGCGCGCCGGTGGCGGAGGAGGGGTGGAAGGTCGTTGCGTGCGAGTTCGAGCGGGTGCTGAACGAGAGCTTTCCCTTTGCCATCAGCGAGACGCTGACCCTGGACCGCAAGATCCTCGACGCGTTTCAGTACGTGCGCATGATGTGCAACTACTACGCGGTGTACGTAACCTTCGCGCACCCGCGCGCCCCCTACTCGGACCTCTCCACGGTGACCATGGAGGCCTTCAGGACCTGCGAACTGTACGCCACTCCGAGCGAGGAGCAGTTCTTCCTGGCGCTCAGCATGCTGGAGTCAGACCTCTTCCCGAACGGAGAGGCACGTCTGCTATGATAGGTTTCCGCATACTACTGGTTTCCGCATCTCATACTACCATCGCAGGTGAACGTCCTGACCACGATATGCGAGCTCGTCGAGTCCCGCACCCGCTCCCTCACGAACGGCCACGAGTGCCTCAGCTTCGAGAACCGGCCCGAGATCAAGCTTGCCAACATCTGCGACGACTGGAAGAACCACAACTCTATGGAGGACATGGAGGATGGGGAGCCGCGACCGCCGCCGATGCACGGCTACATCCCGCAGGTTGGTTTTCTATTGAATTCTTTCTGATACCATGCGTGCATAACTGACACCCAGACTATCCAGGTGGAGCGGCCGAACGCCTGGCGCTCCATGAACGCCATGAAGCTGCGCATCAGGGAGATCAGAGGCCCGAGCGCGCCCAGGGTGGACGAATTCACGGGCACCGGCATAGAGGCGGTGGGCGCCGACGAGGTCCCCAGGTAACCGATATGCATGCATCTATGTATGCCTCCGAAACCTGTGACTTAGTCATCGACCGGCACGTCGCAGGCTCGTGCCGCGGCTGCAGTACGTCACCGTCTTTGACGGCACGGCGCCGACTTCCGACAGCTTCATGACGGAGGTATCAAACCAGATTTACAAGCAGATGCAGAACAAGGACAACAGCGCCATGCCGAACGACCACGTGAGCAAGGCGCTCTTCCAGCTCACGTGCCGGAGCATGAAGGACTCCGACGCCGCCAACGTGGACTTCGCGACGTCGATGGTGAACGTGGTGTCCGTCGAGGAGGATGCCAGCGATCAGACGAGGTGCGCAGAGGTGTGTGTGTGAAGAGACACACTGTATTAGACATTAACACATAATAATAACGATATTCAGGACGCGCAAGTTCCGGCTGGTGGTTTCGAAGGTGGCACTGGATCAGCTGGTCATGCAGGGGTTGACGGTCAAGGCTATCTTCCGAAAGATGCTGCACAGGTATTCGAAGCCGGGGTTCTATCTGCTCAACAAGCCCTTCTACTCCAAGCCGCAGAAGGGCTATCTTCCACAGCTGGCGGACTGCATGCGCATCGCGGAGCACACCCCGGATTGCGCAGCCCTGCGCGGGGTGGATCCGTCGGAGTTCCGCGAGTCCATGGCGCAGCTCGTCCGCTCGCACCAGCCGGGCGTCTTCCATCCGGATGCCATGTGGCCCTGGGCATCGAACCAGTTCGTAACAGGCCGCGGGTGCACCTGCTACCGATCGCGCCGTATCAACATGTCGAGCGGATGCTCCATGCCCGACATTGTGCGCAAGGACATGGTGGCGATGTTTGGTGGCTCCGATCTCGTCATCATCCAGAACGGCCTGGGTGAGACCGAGAGCGCAGAGCTCGAGTGCCCGGCCGAGGAGCTCGGATACATTGCGCACGTGAAGCGCATCACCGGACGCCACCCGCACAAGATGACGTCCGAGGAGCTTGACAAGGCTGGCCTGCTGCACGCGCACCCCGCGTCCGACCACTGGGTGATCAAGTCCGAGGGCCGCCTCTACCCGCTCGACGAGGCCAGGGAGTACGTCAGCAAGACCCTCCACCGGCGGTCAGCCACCACCACCGCAAACATGGAGGCGATGTTCCCCACGAACGACGACCCGACAGTCCTAGACTCCACAGCCTACGCTAGGTTCTATTCGGGTCTGGCGTGATAGTAATTACAAGACCTAGACATACACCTATTTAGGCGAGGCATCGTGGGTGGTAGAATGGGCGGGATCACGGATTACACCGATAATTCGGCATGGCTTCCCATAGTCGCATCCGTTGCGTCGCTCGAGGTTTTCTTCATATTCGCCTTCACTTCAAAGACGCTCTTCCCGACATCGAAGAACCTCAGGGCGTGGTACTCGCAGTTTAGGCTACTGGCAGTCATTTCGGACGTTGGGATAATACTGCTCGGATTCGCTGCGAGCCGCTACCTCTTCCCAGTATTCCCGATGGGAGGATCCAGCGCCTGGGTGAAGGCGTTGGCTTTTTCTGCGACGATACTCGTCATGCAAATTTTCCACGACTTTGTGTACTACAACGTTTTCGTGCAGGGCGTGTTTCAGGGTAGCGGCAACGGTATCATAGAGTTTATGAAAGTGTACGGGTCTGAGGGAAAGCTTCAGCCTATAATTGGGGACTCGATCATGGTGGTAACCATGAGTTTATGGGCGCAAGTGCTCTTTGACTGGCCGCGTCACGCGTCGGTTATTGTTTTGATACTAGCGGTGTACGCCTTGCCGTACGCCGTAGTACCAGAATATGTTAAAGAAGAAAAGGATACAACCAAACGGACCACCGCACACAAGGGCCAGGCAAGAGTTCCGACGACGGTACAAACGCAGTTCGAAGACGAAGACTGCGTATACGTCATAGGAACTCAGGGACCGCTCCGGCTGCGCTAGTCGGACTCTACCAAGACGCGCACGGTGTGCACAGATATGCTGTACCACTTTATGTACGCCGGCGGGAGCATACGGAAAGCGCGTATGACCTGCCGGGTCTGCAGCACGGCCATGGAGGCTGGGAGCAGCTCGGGCCCGGCCTGCGGTCCGGAAGACCAGCACTCCTCAAAGTCCGGCAGCAGCGGGCCCCTCAGCCAGCAGCTCGAGAATGTTTCGGGATCGGTAGATGACAGAACAGGAAGGCTGCGAGGCCGGCCCAGCTTGCTGAACTCCTTCTTGTGCGGTTTAGACTTTGTGTCGCATGTATTGTACCGCCTCCGCCACTCGTCCTGCGGTGTGCCAATCTTTTCATTTTTGTGTTGTGCTAATCATCGTCAGCAGACACGCGCGCACCCTCAGCGCGAAGTTCGTCTTGGACTTCAGCGCGTCTGAAAAGTCGGGGTCCTTGAGGACCTTGCTCCAATGCCCAGCTCCGTACCTGAGCAGAACATATTTTTATTTAAATCAGCAGACGTGTGCTCCGCACTGGTTCTTGGCTTGCAGAAACGAGACGCTCAAAAAAACGACGCAGCACAAGTCAGAGCGCGAGAAAAGCGAGACGCTCAAAAAAACGACGCAGCACAAGTCAGAGCGCGAGAAAAGCGGGACGCCCAGCACCTCTTTATTCCGGCGTCGAGTGCGTCGAGTTCAGGCCGGGTCCACTGCGGAGATGACAGGGGGAATGGTCAGAGCAGTGCTTTGAAAAGAAGTCCATGCGGTAAAAAAACATTATAATTGCGCACCATAGAGCTGCAAGTATATACGAAACGCGAATCCGGAGTCATGTGGGCCGGGAGTTATGTGGCCATTATCACGTCGCTTCTGTTCGCGCAAACGTTCGCACAGCAGTTTGTAGTCACACAGTTCTCCTTTTCGCAGCCGCAGGGCATAAGCTCGTGGGACACATGGAACTTCTTCAGCGCCGGCAGCTTCCTCATGCCATCCAACTGGGCGCAGGCAACAGTGACGTGGGCCTTCGATGGCGCCATCCAGGCCTGGTACGTGGGGCAGGCGAGCATGGGCACGGCCTCGTGCTACGCGCCGGTGAGCCCCGTGTCGGGCGCCGTCACGCAGAACGGGTCGTGCCCGGTGACAGCCTCGCCGACGCCGTACGCCGTCGGGCTGTGGCTCTGGGGAGCCGCGTCCGTCATGGGCGGCACGTGGTCCGTCACGGTGAAGTACGTGCCGGTGCTCAGCCCGCCGCCGCCGCTGATGCCGGCTCGGCCGCCACCTATCGGGCAGCCTCCATACCCGCAGGTGTCCCCTACCTGGACGTCGCAGGGATGCGCAGTGGATGCCAGCGGGGTGAACTGCACATCCAGGTGCTGTACATTACTATCAATAATTTGTCTGTGCTGTATCAAACTCACCATGACATTTGCATCGCAGGGCTGTTGGAGCATCGCAGCTGCCCGTGGACCAGTTTGCGTCAATATCAATACCATATACAAACACGGGCACTTACTATCTGGGAATATTCATGACACAGGCACAAAGTTTTGATAATCTGGGGTTTCCCGTGCCCATCATAATCACAGACTCGCAGCACGTATACAACCTGTGGACCGTGGACCTACCCAACACGCCGAGCGGCGAGTCGTGCCAGTCTGCGGGCGGGGACTGCCCGAACGGACAGCTTTCTATGCCGAAGCGGCCCACAGCCGTCGTGGCCCGCATCGCATCTTCGATAGCAAGCACTGTGCTCGTGGGGATTGCGCCCTCTCTGTTCAACTCGTGGGGCCCTTCGGGAGGGTCCACATGCGCGGCCTCGGCAGGCTGCCTCGCGTACGGGCCCACGTCCAACGTCACGATCAGGGACACCGCGTTTCTCGCAGCAGCGGCTGGTTCCTCCTACGCGGCTGCCGACGACGTCTTTGTGCCGTCGCAGTGGCTCGGGACGTGGAGCAACTACACCGCAGCTTTTGCCTACGGCGACGGCCAGGCCGCGGCGCTCGTGGCCAGCGCGTGCGAGACGGCCAACGCCACGACGACGCTGGGATGGTTCGCGGGCGGCAACACCACTGTCAACGGCGCCGTCACGGGCGCGCAGGGCGTCTCCGTCGTCCTGGCAGTCGGAGCGTACCAGGTCCTGACGACGATCGGTTCCGGTGTTCCGCTGCCCGCGGGCCCCCTATCCGTGACCCTCAGACTCACCGCCCCTTGCCAAAGCACCGACTGGATAAGGTGTGCACTTTTTATTTCTTTTTTTACATAGTGAAGATAGTCATTCCATTCACTACTCCTGTCAACAGGTCCCTGGTCACCGACGTGTACGTCGCCGTCACCTACCCGCCCGCGCCCAAGAGTGGCTTTGTAATTAAGCAGAGCATCGGGTCTTGCATCCGCGGGATGCAGCCTCTGGTGGCGTCCGTATAACCGGACTATATTGCGTATTGCAAATGCCGTGCAATAGCGTCTAAATCCCACCTTTCCATGTCACTCCGGGTGTACACGAGCACGTGTTTTACCTCTCCGAACGACTCATGAGGTTTATAGGAAAGTATGCACCGGTGTCTATTGCGACATTCAACCTGCTGGTGGGGTCCTGCTATCCTGCTGGTGGGATAACTACCCATCAGCAGGAACCGCGGGCTGGAGTTTTTTGAAGTTGCGCAGGGCAGACATAATCTGCATGGGCGAGAGGTGCTAGAGGGCGTCTCTGGAGAACACGACGTCAAAGTTCTTCGGAAGCGCATCCTTCGTAAAGTCCCCCACCGTGAATAATAATCGTTTCTCCTTAAATTCCCGTTGCAGGCCCTCGACGACATGAGCAGCAACGTCCATCCCAACGTACTTCACGTTCACATTCTGGTGCATAAGTGTCCGCATCCAGTGGAACGACCCGCAAGGGACATCCGCAAAGGACCGGACGTTGTTGCGCCTGGGTCGTCGCTCGCATAATGCAGCGCTCGCGCGCCTGCCAATATGCACACGAGTACCTGTTTCATGTACATGCGCATGCGCGTAACTGGGGGAAAATACAGGTTTTGCGAAACAGAGGTTTTTTCGTTCGGTCAGTCACGTACTGCGCGTGAGAATGTCAGTCTGTCCAATATGCGTCGATGAGGAGAGCATAGCACCACGGTGGATACTTGCATGCGGCCACGCTGCGCACGCCACGTGTCTCGCGTCGGCCGTGTCTGCGGGTCATCTATCGTGCTGCATATGCAGGGCTCCGATAATTGCACCGCCTGCCCTTCGGGCCATGGTGATCGAGTACCAGGTGATCACTATGTAAAAAAGAAATAAAAAGTGCATGGCACTCTGTTTTGAACGTTTCGTAGGTCTCACGCGGCGTCGGTCGTCGCAGGATGACAACAACAAGGACCACCTGGACTTTACGCGCTCGAGGCGCCCGCGGGACGAGGCACCGGACACCCCGTGGCACATCACGCGGGTGGACGCGGCGCTCAGCGTCAGGCTCTTCGAGCTGCTCCTACGGGGAACTGGCATTTCTCCGGCCCTCCTCATGGACACGATGGTTGACCTGGGCGCATTCGTGGCGGGATCTTCCGTGCTGCACCTGTGGCTGGGGCTGATGGCTGCCGCACCCGAAGACAGACCCGCAAACCTCGTGCTGCCCGCCACGAACGTGAGCGATGACGAGGAGGGGACCACATGGATCATCGGCGGGAGGGCGATGCCGGCTCTGAAACCCACATGGGAGGCAGTTGACATTGACATATACGTGCCCACGGGACAAGAAGAGGCGAAAAGGAGCCACGCGTACGAGGAGATCGGCGCAGTCCTGTGTGCGTGCGGATATGCGCCTTCCGGACCTAGGGTTCCCGACAACAACGAATTCAGATACGAAACAGAATACACGGACGTCATTGAGATCCACGACTTTTGCGGAGGTGCTCGAAAGCGCATACAAGTCATATTTGTAAAGGATGCGAACCCGAACGACATTGTGTCTCGATTCGACATGAACGTGTGTGGCATCGTGCTCGAACCTCTGACGGGATTCAACTGGACCAACGCTACGGCGCTCGTCGGCGCCATGCGCTCCGAGGCCACGATACAGAACGAGCACAAAATACGCATGCTCTTCTCGGCCGACGGGAGCAGGCGCCACGAGGCGGACCAGCGGGCCTCGGTGGTGGAGGCAACGAAGCGGAGGCAGCAGAGGGAAGAAGCGCGCAGTCTCGCGGGGCGCTCAGAAATGCGGAGCGACTGCGCTGCAGATATCGATGATAGGACAAGAGGAATTGCGCACATTGTCAGCGCGTCAAACCACGAACTTGAGATGAGGGACACGATGGAATACAGAATTTCCAAGTATAAGGACCGTGGATTCACAGTGCGCACGTCCATAACGGTCCACAAGACGTTCTAGAAATTACGCAAGCCGTACGTCGCAGTGCGCTGTTATAGTCCACCCCTGTAGCTTCGCTACAAACGATTCGTCCGTGCCCGTTGACTTTAAAATCTCGCTCATGACTGCTTCGCTCATGTCCTCCACGTCAACCTTGCCGAGCGCGATGGCAAGCCTGCACGACCTCGGGAGAATCTCCACGCCCGCGACGCGGATGCCCTGCATGATGGTGCGCACGCATTCCTCGACGTTCGAGTCATACGATCGGAGGCCTCGAGGGGTGAGCTCGTAGCCGCGCTCTATTATGAGCATAGCAGCGATCTCTGACTTTGCCGTGTCATCTTGAACCGTCTTGAAGAAAGTGCCGAGGACCGGGTCCCTGTCGCAGCTCTGAATGAGGCTCGCGAGAACCCTGTCTGACAATATTTTATTACCCATGGCGTCCTTTTTTGAAATGCAAAGACAACAGAACTATTATATATATATCTCTGGTCGAACTTTAATTTGGGTATAAAAACACAGCGTTCTCATTTCAACGACAGCATGCTCCAGATGCATAAATCGAAGTTTACGTGGACCGAAGCTTGCCCATGGACAAGTTTGCAACCTTCCAAGCCGCGCCCGGCACGAGCTCGACGACGTGCAGATTGAGTGCGGCTTCGTGCAGGGGGAGCCTTGCATAGACATGTAGTAAAACGCACGATGAGGGTATTTTGTTTTTTTAATTTTCGTTTCTCTTTCAACACAAAGAATGTTCAAGTCTCCCGAAATTGCAGAGAGTCTATTCTGCGTCTCCGCGGGCCTTGCGCTGGGGGCCACCGCGATCGCATTCGGCGAAGTCATGCGCGTGCCGACAGACCACACATGCGTTGCGATCGAGCGCTTACTGGATGATGTGGCGCAAGTGACGGCCTTCGTGACGGATGTGGTCGTGAAACTGCTGAGCTCGGCCATGGTATGCACGAGACAACTCGTGCTCTGGATCATCTTATTCATCCACAAGAACATAGGGTGTGAGCCCGTCAGCAACTCATCCGAGCTCGTGGTCATATGCAGCTGCATAGCGGTGGTTTGCTACGTCGTAGCGTGGAGAGCGTATAAGAAGATTCGATGATGCCACCATCTCGTCGTGAAATAATAAAAAAATGATGGACGTCTTCATACCGAAAATTTCACCAACGCAACAAAAATTACATCTGCGATGATTGCTGCTATCCAGCAGTAGTATGGGAGATACTTGACGTACACCGACGTCTGCTTCGACGCATTGGGTGGCACATAGAGATTCAATTCGACACCGCCAGGTCCGTATACGCCAACGGCTGCTAATATGTCAGCAGACGCTGGATTCCCTGTGATGCGTACATATCTCGGAACACCGCGGGCGCAGCATGCGTATGTCACCTCAGTCGTCCCGTTTGCAATGACGTCGAGATTGAAGTCCAGAAATGCAAGCTGCGAAACAGCTGAAGATCCCGAACCCAACAACCCAGCTGCCGTATCCTTCACCGTCGTTGCCCGCACAGTCCTGTCCTCAGGATCCACAGTAAGGGAAAATGTCTTTGCGCAACCGTCGGGGCTCGCACAGTCTTCTGACACCATGATTGCCGTTGACACCTGACTCCTGTCAGCAACCTTGAGCTGCTTCGGCGGCGGAGACTGGACAGCCGGAGGAGGCTGTACATTCGGTGAAGGTAGCGGTGGCGGTGGTAGCGCAGGTGAGGGCAGCACAAACGGCGACGGGATTCCAGCCGGTGAAGGCAGCGCAGGCGAGGGCTGGCTGGCTGGTGGAGGCAGCGCAGGCGAGGGCTGGCTGGCTGGTGGAGGCAGCGCAGGCGAGGGCTGGCTGGCTGGTGGAGGCAGCGC
>Ga0136642_1001013_pt1 | contig 12791 bp, 8 predicted proteins | sample LowCatLa1302831Y_FD_115313 | JGI IMG/M metagenome (GOLD analysis project Ga0136642, IMG submission 115313) | Freshwater microbial communities from Lower Cathedral Lake, Yosemite National Park, California, USA - 13028-31Y | ecosystem: Environmental > Aquatic > Freshwater > Lake ... | reverse complement strand
ATTTCAATTAAAACGTATTCAATCATATTTCTTCAATAATGTTCATACACTGAACGATAGTGATTTAAATTATTTAAAACCGTATTATGCATTAGAAAATTATGATAAAACTAATTATAATCCAATTTTTATAATGCAAGTAAATAAATTATATAATAGTGAAATTCCATCATATGTATCTAGTAATATTACAACTTTACCTAAATTAGATAATAATTTTAATGAATTAGATTATAATGTTAATAGAATAACAAATAATAGTATGTATTATATTGAAACATTAAAAATACTTGATTATGCTTTAACCAATAATACTTTAAATCAATTTGATTATTATTATTATAATAATGGACTGATTAATTTAGAATTATATTGGAACGTAATGTTATCTCCAATTGGGAGAGAGGATGGTTGTCTTGGTACACGTGCTGACAATCGTAGTGGCCAGATAATTCAGATTAATAATAATACATATCTAGTTTCTGCTGGTTTTTTTGGTACTACATCGTATGATCGTAAAGATCTTCAAATTAAATCCAATACTTATAGTTCATTTATGTCATATGGAAATATAAATACAATAGTTTCACATCTTGCAAATACTGTGATATATACAGATTATACAAGATATATAGACCAGGATATCATTAATAGTAATATAAATCCTTATAATATGTTAAATGTAAGTAAGGTTACAATTTTTATGAATCTTCCTACGGGACTATATACTGATCCACAATTACCTAATATTCCAATTATTAATAAAAGTATAGATAATTATATTTCAATTCCTGGTTCTGCTACTAATAATTCTGGAATATTATCTACATATGTTTTTTATCAATGGAATATTTTATATTTATTACATGATTTATATTTATTAGATGGAAAAATGAGAGTAAAATACAGTGATATATATATATATATAGTTGGTAAATTTCCATATGAAGGTACATTATTTAATCAACAAAATTATGCAACAATATACAGAACACTAGTATCAGAATATTTTTACTTAATATTACGTGGTAAACAAGTCATGCAAGAATCAACTATATCAACACTTAAATATTCAGACATTTACAATATTGTTCAAACTACAAAACTCTATGATATATTAAATGAATGGTACTTAAACAGTTTATTTGATACTACACGTTATGATTTATTCAATGTTTCAAATGATTATAAAATTCCAGAAATACAAAATAATCATTATTATTCTGAAAATTATATGACTGTATTTTCAATTAAGAATGCAATAAATGATAAAAATTTTAAACATTTAATTGATTTAACAAATTACAATAACAAATATAGTCAATTTTATTACTTAAATTCACCAACAATCTCAAATATTACTCTTCTAAAACAATTATACTTGGCAAATATCAACAATAGTAATATAACATTTTTAGGTAATACAGGGGTTTTAGCAAATACATCCTATAGTAATTTGTTAGTAACAACATTAGATTATGACGCAATATATTCAAGTAATTTAATTACATATGGAGCAAATTTATATGCGAATATATGGTACATTAATACTAGTATTCCAACAGGATACTACAATCTACCTGTCACATTTAATGATGTGAAAATAATAAAAGGAAACATAATTCAATATTTTATAAATGAAATAAAGAATTCAAATGTTATAACAAATCATTTATATTATGATTTTGCATCAAATACAAATATTCAAACAATACCAATTAGCAATATTACATATAATGGAAATGTAATTTCAAATGTAAATATTAATTTGAATGATAATACTATTAATATTCAAGGATATTCTGGAAAATATTATAAATTTGATTTTGATTATCTTCCACAATTATATGATTATGAAGTAAATCGTGGAAATTTGAGTATTAAATTAAACCATTTTTATGATAATAATTTTTCAAATATATATGATAATTTGTTTATTCAGTATAAGAATTTATATTTGGATAATACATATATTGTAACAAGTAATATTAATATCACACAATATTCAGGATACATGTATTTTAGTAATTTCATAAATGATTTAAAAACATTGATTGTTAATCACGTGTTTGAATATAGTTTAACACTTACCTCTTCAAATTTTAATGTATCAAATGGAAACATATTAATTACCTCAAATACTGTTACTCAATATACCAACTATATATCAGCATTAGAAAAATATAAATTAGAATACTCTATTAAAGATTCCCTTGGATTCATTAGTGATCCATTACAATTTGATACAAATTATGTTAGATATACATTAATGAATCATGGAGCAAATATAAATAATAATGCCAATATATTTTCTAATAAATTACCACATTTAATTGAAAAAACAGATTCAATCCAAGTTAACACATATAATAGATTATACACATTTAATCAATTTATTAATTTAGTATTTAGTGCATCTATTAATGGTAGTATTGCCTATAATGAAGTATCAATAAGTAATACATATATTGGTAATACTGTAGTTCCTGTTATACAAAATACAGCAGATATTAAATTAGCAACATATAATATATACACATATCAACAAGGTGGGGATTCAAATGTATTAGTATTAAATAGTGTTATTGATATAAACAATCAAAAAGATAATTTAGAAGATGAGAAACTAAGATTATATGAGAATGTAGTATCAAAGATAGATCAAACCAACAACGATATTACCAATTATTTTACTGTTAATAATTTAGTTAATCAAATTAATGTGAGACCAGCAAATGCGATTGTTTCATGGATAGAAAAACTTGGTGTATTCTTTGCCGATTATTATGAATTTTATATTGGTGGAGAAGTAATTGAACGTCTTGAAGATGATTTTATTAATTGTCTCCTTGAATTATGTGTTGAACCTGGACAATATCGTGGTCTTAAAAAAATGATTGGTCAAGACTCACGTTTAATAATTAAGAAACAATCTTTAGGAAAATATACATTATATATTGATTTACCATTCTTTTTTAATAGATACAAAAAAATTCATTCACTATCGGTACCAATAATTGCTCTCTTATACAGCAAATTAAATTTAAAATTTAAAGTTAAATCTCTTGATAACTTACTAGTTAAATTACCATATACAACAATTAAAAGAGGAAGTAAAATCAAAATGTCACTCTTAGTAGATTATATATTACTTGATCATACTGAAAGAAAGAAATTTGCTGAATCAAAACATGAATATATAATCGAACAAGTTCAATATTCTATTTTTACAACTAATACGCCATCTATTAATAAAATTAAATTTAACTTTAAAAATCCAACAAAAATGATGATGTGGATTGCAAGATTAAAAGATAAAGTTGATAAAAAGCAATATTATAATTATACATTAGATGACTACTATATTGATATTAATAAATATTCCGCATTAGATGAAACATCTAATAAATATTTTGATTTAATTAAAACTAAATATCCATATATCATAAATAATTTGGTGAATGATAAGATAACAGAACAGCAAGTATTATGTATGCCATTCGAAAATTATGACAAAAATATACAAAATGAGTTAATAAATGCTGTAATACCATCTCAAATACCAATTATAAGTAGTTCTGAATTAAAAGTAAATGGACATACACGTTTCAAAACATCATCTGATGAAACACAAAAAGTTAGACCATATACATTTTTCAATAATTCATACCTAAATGGAATAAATGTATATAATTTTGATTTATATCCAATGACTGCTCAACCTTCAGGATCTATAAATTTTAGTTTTTTAAATGATATTAATTTATTAGTAAATATTAATCCATCAGTTTCTCAAGATTTGAATATTAAGACAATGACAGTATCGTATAACATATTACGTATAATGAGTGGATATGGTGGTCTTGGTTTTGATATAATTTAGTTGTATTCAATATAATATTATATAATATTATATTAAGTAATAAATGGGAGGTGGTTTAGTTCAACTCGCGGGATATGGATTACAAGATATGTATTTAACACATAATCCGACAATAACCTATTTTAAAATGGTTTATAAAAGACATACAAATTTTTCGTCTGAAAGTATTCCTCAAAATTTTCAAAATACACCAAATTTTGGAGGAAGATATACATGTAACATCGCAAAAAATGGTGATTTAATAGGTGAGATATTTTTATGTGTAACATTACCAAACTTACCTAAAATAGTTGATACAAGCTTTATTAATCAAGATGCTAATTTAAAAAATATAGTTATTACCGCATGGATGGAAAAAATAGGTTTTGGATTAATTAAATCAATTGAATTTGAAGTTGGTGGAAAAATTATAGATAAATTATATGGTGATTGGTTAAATATATGGTACGAAATCTCTCAAAAAAATAATAAACATGCATTAAATCAAATGATTGGTAATATCAAATCATTAACAAATTATATGAACGGTCGTGGGTCACAATTATTATATATACCAATTCCTTTCTATTTTTGTAAATATAAGGGACTCGCATTACCATTAATTGCTTTAGAATATAGTGATGTTAAAATAAATGTAGAATTTAATAACTTAAAGAATTTACTAATAGTCGGACCGACAAATTACATTACAGTAAATGAGGATATGGTTAATTTTTTACCAAATGAAATGTTATCACAGACTGTTAATAATGTTACAATATATGGTAAATTTATAACATATGATGAATTAACAAATAGATTATATTACATAAAATTAGTATCAACAACATCATTTGTATCTGGAACAGCTATAGTGGGAACAAAATCAAAATATATTGTTATACCGAATGGAACAGAATTTAATTATTTAAACAAAATAAATAGTGTATTTAGTATTGATAGTATAACATTAGGTAACACCTTTTTGTATGTTGATTATATATTTTTGGATAATAATGAAAGATTAAAATTTGCTAGATCAAATCATGAATACTTGATAGAACAATTACAATTTGATAATAATAAGACTCTTATCAATAATAACAATAAAATAAAGATATTATATAATCATCCTACAAAAGCATTATTTTTTGTAACACAATTTGATTATATTCTTAATTCAAATTTAATAGATATGTTTAATTATACAAACAATTATGATAAAAAAATTGGAACAAATATCATTACAAATGTTCAGTTTTTATTGAATGGTAAAGATAGAATAACACCAAGAGAATCACAATATTATTCATGGATTCAAAATTTTCAGAATTTTCAAAATGCAGCAAGTGAAGGTATTAACGCCTATTCTTTCTCAATTAATGCTCAAGAATTTCAACCTAGTGGATCATGTAATTTTTCACGTATAGATGATATTACTATTGTTTTAACAGTTGATAAATCAATTAGTTACCAAAATACAGCTACTGCTCGTATTTATGCATTAAGTTATAATGTTTTTCGTATTATTAACGGTGTTGCTGGATTAGCATTTGATAGTTAGTTTATTTACCAGTTGATCCGAATCCACCAGTACCACGCTCAGTTTCATCTAGAGTTTCAACAAAATTTACACCAAATGGTTGAAGAGTTGGTAAGCACAGTTGAAATAGTCTCTCATGTTTATTAATAGTGTAGGGTTCAGTAGAAGTGTTAAATACTTTTGCCATGATGTTACCACGGTATCCATAATCAATAATTCCAACAGAGTTTGCCATTATTAGCGGAGTCTTAGAAATACTGGATCTTGGGTAAAGATAGTAGCCAGAGATGGATGGAAAATTAGGAGAGCATCTGATTTTAAGGTCGACAGTTCCGACTGATTGAGGAGCAATTGTAATAGTATCGGGACAATACAAATCATAACCACTATCTGTGGAATGATTTGATTTTTCCTTATAGACGTCGGCTAGAGATGAGTCTTGGAATTGGATAGAAAGTGAAGTCATTTTAATATAACAATATTATATTAAAATGTAAAATAATCATAAATCAATTTTTTTATTATGAAATTACAAGTGTTGCGTATACTCTTCCTAATTTACCTTCGACCTTTGCGACTTTGCCTATTCTGTTATTGTATTCAGTTGCTGCGGTCTTGAGTTGCTCACTATTGCCGATATCAGCAGTTAGTCCAGTTGCTTGGTGTGCCTTGACAACAGTTTTTAAGTTTTCTGCAGCTTCTTTTGCGTCTTTTTCTGCTGTTTTTAATCTAGTAATCATGGTTTGAATTTCTGTTTTTGCTTCTTGACCTAATCTATTTCCTAATCTTTTGATTGCTGTTTGTAATGCAAACTCTAATTTGTCAGAGATAAATGCATTATTTCCAACAACTTGCCAGTTATTGTAGTCTCCACCTTTGATTGGAGAACCATATACTGCGCTTCCGCGTCCTCTCATTTCAATGGGCATATTGGGATCTAAGCTGGCACCACCTCTTTGGAGTTCAAAACGTAATTGATTTCCAGGAGCGAATAATCCAAAATATGATGGAGAGATGTTGACACGTGCCATGGGGAAAAATTTCTTTTGACGATTTTCGAGAACTGCGTTGAGAACATCTGGTGGTAAGAATCTATCAAAGTCTAATGAGTTTTCATTAACAACAGGCTCTACTACGGGATAAGGATCATAGACTGATAATTTACCAGTGAATTCATTTCTTAATGTTACTAAGAGGGGTTTACCAAAGATATTAGTTAATGATTGGACATTATCTTCGCTTAATCTTGCTAAAATTGTATTATGTAAATCAGCTACAGATGGATTTCCGAGGACTGATGCTGCGGCGTTTGTACCATCTGGGGAATTTAATAAATTTTGTAAGTTGATTGCTGCGTTTGGTAGTAATCCTGAATTGTTTCCGAATGCAATTACGTGGGCGATTATACGGATGTTCATGCTGGGTACTTCTGCTGGTAATGCTACTGCTGCTACTGCTGCTACTCCTGCTACTCCTGCTGCTACTGGTACTCCTAATGCTACTACTACGATGTTATTTAGAGCAGTTGCGATTGCGAGCCATTTTATGTTTGAGAAATCTGTATTTAGTTGTGCTAATGCTGCTGCTGCTCCTGCTGGGGCTGCTGCTCCTACTGTTGCTACGGTAGCGTCATATAGTGCTCGTGCTGCTGCTGGTGCTGGTGCTGGATTTAGTACTGCGTTTGCTGCTACTGCTGCTCCTCCGTCTCCTGCTGCTGCTGCTGCTCTTATTGCTTCTGCTGCTGCTCTTATTGCTCCTGCTGGTGCTGCTGCTTCTGCTGCTACTGCTGCTGCTGCTAATGCGTCTGCGCGTTTTCTATTAATATCCTCGACATTTCCTGAAGTAATTGCTTTTCCATATGTTAGCGCTACTGTTACAGCTTTTTTTAATTCAACACCAGTTGTAACAGGTAATCCTGCTATTACAGCAGTTATTTCTACTGCAAGAGCATTAACTAAGGCTATAGATGGGTCTCTTGGTACTCCTGCTGCTCCTGCTACTCCTGCTGTTGTTAATGCTGCATTTCCTAATGCCACTAATTGTCCTCTTAAAGCTATTCCGAGATTTCCGGTTAAAACTAATTTAGTTGCGGGTGCGGGTACTACATTTCCTAATAAAGCGTCCATTATATATTATATATTATATACTTATAAAAATATTTTTCCTTAATTAAAACTAAATCTTTTTAATAAATTTTTGTTAATTTTTGTTGAATTATATATAATTTCATAGAGTATTCCAATGATAATACTCACAACAATATTATCACTCCAATTACATATTCCAAATAATACTAATTTTTCAAAATTATCTCCCGCTCGTAAAAGTGAATCTAATATCAAAATCATTTGTTGTTCCGGTCTTTGTGCTAATAATTTATCATCTCTCAAACTATATTCTTTAAAAAAAGTTTTATTTCGTTCTACTACGATTTCTTCTATTGGTTTAATTATAAATTTCCCCTTCCTAAAATTATTTTCATCATAATTATTCAATAAATCTATATATTTTTCTGCTTCCATTTTATCCCCTAAATCTTCATTCATTTTTTCAATCCATACATTAATATTCACTTTATTCAGTGCATAATGAATAAATAATCCACAAATAATAGTACATATTATCTGATTTGTATCATTTGTGTATCTTTTAATAAAACTTTCAATTTCTTTAATCAACTTTTTTTTATCATTAATCTTTAAAGCAAATGGGATAGCTAAAAATATTAAAGAATAATATTCTTTTTTTTCACCTTTATTAACTAACATTAAAAGGGTATTTTTATGAATATCACTAAATTCACCATTTTTTCCAATCATTATAATATTTTCTCTTTTATCAAATTCATCATATAATTTTTGATTTAATTCTAATAAACAATGCATGCCTAACTTTGTTTTAAAATGAGTCATCCCACCACATTCAGATATTAATAAATTATAAATATAAATACTTGATGTTACAATATTATTATAATTTTGTTGTTTTTGCCAATTATCAAAACCAAATTTTGTTGCTTTTAATTGTGCTTCCATTGCGATTACATTAAGAAGATATATTATTTTATAATTATTGAGTTCCATTTATAATATAAATATATAATAATATTATAATATATGGAAATAATTCAAAATTATATAAAAGAGGATTTATATGAAATTCTTGGAGTTAAAAATGATACTTCTCCAGCAGAAATCAAGAGCAGATACAAGAAATTATCAATTAAATTTCATCCAGATAAGTATATTACAAGAACTGAATTATCAAGTGAAGAAAAGAAAACATTAGAAGCACATTTTAATTTAATTAATATTGCCTATAAAATTTTATCATCTGAAGATACACGTAAACAATATGATAAATCACGTAAAGAATATTTAGATGCTGGTCAAATATTTGATTTAAAAAAGCAATTTAATAATTTTGAAAATTTTACATATGGAGATGAAGGAACTGCGAAAAAAACATTTGCTGAAGAAAATGATAAAATAAATGTTGATAATGAGAAAGTTGCGGAAGATATTCGTATTAATACTGTTAAGAACTTAAATAAAAAGTTTGAAGTAGCTGCGAATCCAGATTTAGATTTATTTCGCAATAACACTAAAGCAAAAGAAGAATATATGAGTAAATTCAATGATTTGTTTGATACATTTAGGCCAAAAGGAAATCAAAATACAGAAATAATGGCATATAATGGAGATGATAATGTATCAACCTTTGATTCAGCATTTCAAATATTAGATGTATCTCATAAAGATTTTAAGGATAATAATATGACATTGGATGAAAGAATGAATTTATACAAGAAAGATTTTGAGGAATCAACTAAGAATCCTAAAAAAAAGAAATAAACAAGAAATAAATCAAACAAAAGTTTCCTTACAACAATTATATCCACATTCAATTAATTCAATACGTAGTTCTTCCGTAAGTTGGTAATTATATGAATTAATTTTAGGTGTTACAATTAATATTTTAGTTAAATTTTTATATTTATCTATTTTATTTTTAATAACTTCATTAACAACAACTCTATACAAATGAGTTAAATAATTTATAATGTTCATGTCATCAATTTCATATCTATCTGATGATGTTTGTAAAACAATACCAATTGTTTCATCAAGTTCATTATCAGGTATTAACTGAATTGGAAAATTATCTTTCATAACTCCATCAACATAATAAGAATCATTATATGAAACTGGATTAAAAAATATTGGGATGCAACTTGTCATACGTAATAATAAATACACGGGGATATCCGGATAGTTTTCATGACTAATATATTCCATTTTATCATATGTTAAATTTGTAGTTCCAACTATAAAGGTTTTATTTGTTTTATCAAATAATTCTTTCATAGTTATATTTTCATCAAAATGTTTATTTACTATAAATTTTTTAATTAATTTTGTAAAGTTCTCTCCATCAGTTAATCCCCTAAATTTTTCATTTAATATTTGTTCTAATTTTAAATCAAAAATTTTCTCAAAATTAAACTTTAATAGAAAATTTTCTACTTCACTAAATTTATACCCCAATATAATAAGTAAACTTGTAAATGCACCCATTGATACACCAATAAATTTATTAAAATTTTTTGTCATATCATGTTCTTCAAGATATTTAATGATACCAAAAAATTGGAATCCATTAAAACCACCACCACTGATAACTATATTTTTATAATTGTTCATTATTAATCATAGATAGAATAATTATTACAAGTAAACCAAAAAGAATGATTGAAATTATGTTATTTGAATTTTTATTTTTTAACATAGATGTGTATTTAGATAAATCAATGAAATTTTCAGTCATATTGAAATTGAGACTATCTAAATTTAAACTATCTAAATTTAAACTATTAACACTTAAGTTACTTGGATTGTTTAAAGTAAACTTTTCTAAAATAGCAGTTCTACATTTTTTACAGCCTTGGAAATGACTAAATAATCTATCACATTGATTTCCATCATCCATCTTTTTTAATTTTTTTAAATCTCTTAATTCAGTCTCAAAGTGACTATCACTGGGTGTAGATTTTGCACTTGAAGCAGTTAATTCATTGGTAGCATCTTTAATATTAGTTGCTGGTTTATAAGCCTTTTTATATTTATCTAAATCATTTGATAGTTTCCATGCGTCTTCAATATTTGAATACATATAATCTTATATAATCTTATTATATAAAAATTTTAAAATTTAAATATTTAATTTTTTAATATAGATTGATTCGGATTTTTCTAAATCACCTAATTCTATAAATCTCTGATTTAGAGAATTACGTTTATAATATATATTTAGTTTCTAAAATACAATTATAATGTCTAATATTAAACCTAAAAAAGTTTTAACTACTGATACTGATTTATATTTAAATTTATTGGCGGATGAAACAAAGATTAAAGAGATGCCAGTTCAAAAATTATCAGTAGTTAATGAAAATACAAGTGATGATGATGAACATGTCGTAGATGCACTTAATTTAGAAGGAAATTCAACATTTAATAATTTAAAATTTCAACAAACTGATAAAAAATCTGATGATTCTCATACAAGTGATAGTCGTTCTGATAGTTCAAGAAGTGATAGAAGAGATGATAAAAAAGAAGAAAAGAGTGATATTAAAAATAATCAATATGAGATTCCATTTGAACAATTACCACCTCAACAACAAAGATTAAAAAGATTAGAAAAGTTTATGCAACTGAAATATATCAAAGAAAAATTCAATGTTTCTCTATCGAAAGAATACACTATTAATAGTGATTATAATGAAATGTGTGCTGAAGTAGAGTTTCATACAAATTATCACAAGAGAAGAAATGGAATTGAGTTTTGGAAATCAACATTCGTATACAGTTCTAAGGGTGTAGAATATTTAAATAAAATGTTTGATCCATTTGGATTTGATTTAAATGGATGGAGTGATCATTTTTCTGCGATTGATGCCAATTCAAATGATGAAATATTCGGTGAATTATATGATAAATACAAGTCTAAATTAGATGGATATTCTGTTGAATTCAGAGCGATGTTAATGTTTGCTGGATCTGCAGGAGCATTCGTAACAGCGAATAGTGTGGCAAATGTTCCAGGAATGGCAAAAATTAAAGAGACAAATCCAGAACTCTATGATAAAATAAAGGCGAATGTAGCGAACATTGCGAAGGCAAAGATTAATGAAATCGCACCAAGTAATCAACAGAAAGATGTAATAGAACAAAATGCGATGTATCAAAAGATGTTATTTGAGAAACAACAAGTTGAACAACAACTAGCAAACCAAAGAAAAGAGATGGAAAGAATGGTTGATAATCAACAAAGAATAATTGAACAACAACAAAATGAGAATAGTACATTAAAGAATAAAATGGGAGGATCATTTACAGGACCAAATTTTAATAAATCGGCAAATGTTGGAGCCGCAAGTGGTAATTCAATTCCTACAAAAGCTCCTGTAAAATCAAACATTAATTCTATCTTAAGTAAGCTTAAATTAAATTTACCCAAAAATGATGAAACAAGTTCAGTAACAGAAGAAAAAAGTAGTGATAAAAGAATATTAATGAGTGCAACTGTTGATTCTGAAAAAATGCCCGCTACAAAAATAAATATAAAAACAAAGATTGCTCCAAGAAGTAAGAGAGCTATTAAGTGAATATAAAAAATAATTTTATTTTTTATATTATTAAATTCATTTGAAGTAATTAACTTTTGTAAAATAATTCATAAAACCAGTTGGTTCTAATGTCATTTTTTTTGGTGGTGGAGTTAATGTTCTACTTATATTTTGTCTAATAGCATCAGATGTATCCATTTGTGGTGATAATATAGATGATTCTGTTGTAGAAATAGGTGTTAAATTCGCTGATGATGAATCAGATGTAGATGATGGATTTATTGTTGTATTAAGTTCTGCAAGTTTTGCTTTTGTTTTACTAATTTCATTATCTAAATTATTAATAGTGATTTCTGGTGGAGGTTTTGATTTCGGAACTGGATTTGGTATCTTTGCTTGAGCTATTTCATCTGCAGCAGCTTTTTTGGCAGCCGCTGCTTCTTCTTCAGCTGCTTTCTTGGTTGCTGCTGCTTCTTCTTCAGCGGCTTTCTTGGTTGCTGCTGCTTCTGCAGCAGCTGTTTTCTTAGCTTCTTCTGCTTCTTTCTTGGCGGCAGCAGCTTCTGCAGATGCGGCTTTCTTTTCTTCTTCTGCTTCTTTCTTGGCGGCAGCAGCTTCTGCAGATGCAGCTTTCTTTTCTTCTTCTGCTTCTTTCTTGGCGGCAGCAGCTTCTTTTTTTGCTTGCTCTGCTTCTTCCTTCGCAGCTTTTTTGGCTTCTTCATGTTCTTTTCTTTCTTCTGCGCGACGTTGTTTTTCTT
>Ga0136642_1001012_pt1 | contig 12799 bp, 13 predicted proteins | sample LowCatLa1302831Y_FD_115313 | JGI IMG/M metagenome (GOLD analysis project Ga0136642, IMG submission 115313) | Freshwater microbial communities from Lower Cathedral Lake, Yosemite National Park, California, USA - 13028-31Y | ecosystem: Environmental > Aquatic > Freshwater > Lake ... | reverse complement strand
TGGAGAAGCACTGAAAACGGATTCCGTTGTGGAAACCATAACGCTTTTTACATTCAAGATGGATCAGATCAAGTCCTTCGCCAAACGCGTCTTCAAGGCTCTCGGAGCTGGCTTCAACGAGCGTGTTTACCACAACGCCATGGAGGTCCTTCTCAAGAAGTACAACGTCCACTACAAGTCAGAGCAGGTCATCCCAGTCATGTTTGAAGGTGTGGAGGTCGGACAGGTGCGGGCCGACCTCGTCGTCAGTGGAGACATCGTGGTCGAACTGAAGTCGGTTCGGTCCATTAAGGATGACCATGCCACCCAGTGTGGAATGTACATGAAACTTCTACACATCGAGAACGGGATGGTGATCAACTTCCCTTGTGGGGACAACGAAGATGTTGATTTCCAAGAACTAGCAATGGCGTCTCCCGTCTGCAAGCGTTGCGGCCGCGACAGCCACATGGCTTCGGGGTGCTTTGCGAAGAAGCATCTGTTTGGCTACGACCTGTAGAAAACGGATTCCTTCACCCCGACTCCAACACACCTCGCCACGATGGTCTGTTCTTCGTGCAAAACAGCGGGGCATAACCGCCCCACCTGCCCCAACTTCACCCAACCTCTCCGCCGCAAAACCATACGCGTGTGGATTCCCGCACCTGTATGGGAGTGCAAATGTGGTCTTATCTTTCAGCATCATCGTCTCGGAGTCTTCTTGCGGCACCAACGCGAGTGCTTACGCCAATCCAAGGAACTCGCGTCCAAGCTTGGAGCCTACAAACATTAATGCGGTTCCGACGAGTGCAACGACTGAATGCTGCGGGGCATGCTCATACGTGAGAACGTGCGTAACAATGAGAACCGCGAACCCTGTCCAGAACATCAAGACATACACACTCATTTTGTTATGTAGGTGGAGATTACTTCAGGGCGCGCACGGACAGAATGTACAGGAACATGGCGTTCACGAAGGTCAGGGTCAGTGTGGGGGCCGATGCAAGGAACACCGCAAAGCCCCGCTTGGGGGCAAGGGCGATACCGTACAGCTCGAGGATCAGGACCGCACCCGTGGCCAGTCCGACGATCCAGAACATGATGTAAAAGTAGTCGACAATCACCTCGTTGGACACTCCCTTGGTGGCATCCGTTTCTGGCATTTGTATACTCTCTCGCTTTTTCTCGCTGGCTGATAATGAACCTCTCCTTGCTTCCGATCGTGTTTGGCGTGGGTATGGCACTGTTGGACGTGGTGATGATGTCTACAGTCAAACAGGTGACGGCAGGCGCGATCCCTGTTCGCACGGGTATTCCGTTTGCGACTCTGGTCTATGCCCTCGAACCGCTGATCTTCTGGCAGTCCATGGTGGTCACGGGTGAGAGCATGACCATCATGAACCTGGTGTGGGACCTCACGAGCGACGTCATGATCACCCTGCTCGGAATCTTCTGGTTTGGTGAGAAGGTCCGTGGTCTCCGTGTGGTTGGCGTGTGCTTGAGCTTGGTGGCCCTAACCATCTTTGCCACCACGGAAGAGGGTTAAACACGACGACGGCGACTGCGGTGCTTCCTCGGGGTCTTGTGACGGCGGCGACCACCTTGGGTTGGAGCTGGGCTGTTGGCTGCGTTGATGACACTCGAAGCAGCCGACCCCGTGGCTCCAATTACCAGAGCCTGTCCAACGGCTTCGGGAGGCGCGCGCGAGATTTGATAAATCCCAACACCCGCCAACACGATCAGCGTCGTACAGATCATTCCAAGGGCAATCATGCCCTGTGTGGGCGACAAGCTGGCGTCGGGCATTGTTAATACTTGATGTTTTGTTCCTTTGTCCTACACAATGCGAACTGCAGTCATTGTGAACGGACAAGAGCGGGGATTGCGGCGCACTGCCAATCTCCTCAAGCAGAACCTTCTTCTCCCTAACGAGGCTGTGATGTTTCTGGCCTGCGAGTCGGGGGACCCTGGGACGACTGCAGCCTACTTCCAAGGCGCTCACTACGGCGGATCCGTGATTCTTCCTTCGCTTCGTGACGCAGAGTTCAATGCATTCATGCAGTTTCTGAACACATCCAACCGCCCAGCTATCACGCCCGAGGCCTTTGGGCGATCGGGGGAGGGGTGGACCATGGACTACCTCCATTCCAGTGGCACGGTGATTCAATACTACCAGGTGTGGAAGGCGTGGCAGATGATTCTGGAGTACGAGCGGACCAACAACATGCGCTTCGACGTCGTGATCCGTTGTCGTCCAGACTCGATCTTGACGGAACGCCTAGATATGTCCCTGCCCTACTTCGGCAGTGAGCGGATCCGTGCCCGCCAATTGGGGGCGTCGGATGTCACTCTTCGGGACAACAATGTTATCACCTTCGGGCAGGAGCAGTTCTGGGCGGCGCGGCGTGATGTGTTTGCACTCCTAGGTCCGATGGTGTTTACCTACGGAACTTGGGATTCAGGTGGTCTGTATCCCTTCAACTCCGAGTCCTTTTTTGACCAATTCTGTAAAGCCAACAACATTGTCCATGACATGTTCATCGAATCGGGTGACATGTTCAATTACTCACACCCAGGTGATGAGGAGGTTACTACAGATCCCATGGTGTTTTCACTTCTTCGTTGAGCGCCTGTGACGCGTGTAGCAATTCTTATACGGGCGGCAACTTACCTTCTGCGTGAACCCCATACGACGGCACGGAGTCTTTTTGCAGTATTTTCTGGACATCGGGCGCCGCGTGCGACGACGGCCACCCTTTGTGGCGCGGACCTTCTTGATGAAGTTTGTTACCAACTCTTCGTTTGCCCCGCTGTCGTCCATCATATCGTTCACATTTATCTCATTTAGGATGTCTTCAAGCTCGGTCTCGAACTTTCCGGCAATGTTTCGCCGCACATCCGCGAAGTCCTTGGGATCGGTCAAACCCTGCTCTTTAATCAACCTATCAAGCTCGACCGTCAGTTGTCTGGGATGTCTCGGGCGAAGTGGGCGTAAAAAGACTTCATTCTTTATATCATTCTCGGTTCCTGCGACCAGCCTATACAGGTGTTTTATGCCCTCTTCGGGAAACGATTTGTACAACCAAGGGTCCTTCTGATAGAGTTTGGATACCCCTTCATTTATCGGATACAGGTAGATGAATGCAACTCCTTTCTCTGTGGCCTTCTTGACAAACGCTTCGTGCAGAGTCGATCCTACCCCTTTACGCCAACCAACAGTTCCTGGGCGCCGCGTGCTGATTTCACGGAGATACACATACTGTTTACCACCCCTAAATGTATGAAGCTTTGCAGCTAGCCATCCGCAGATCATGTCTCCATCCGTCGCAACAAAGTGCCAGTCAACGTACTCATCGTCACACCTGTTGGTCCACGGCAATACAGCGATGTCGAATGGCCGATTGGTTGGGTCCAGCTCTTGCTGGGTATCCGCATTGTTGGCTAGCATGTCAACCGCAGCCTTGTCGTTCGGGCACTCGTAGAAGTCGATCTTATACGGTGGTGGACCGGCGGCTTCGGCGACCACAGTCATTGTTAGACACTGCGAATGAATTCCCAGTGAAGGTAGTCGCATATCTTCTGCCAGATGTGGTCGTGCGCGATTAACCGGTCGCGTGACTTGAGCAACGGGAAGTAGACCTTGTACTCGTCCAGGTCCAACAGCTCAAAGAACTTGTACAGGATGTAGCTGTAGCTCAAGAAGTTCGTGCGGTCGTTGGGGCAGTACAGCAAAAACGGGGCCTGAATCTCTTGGAACATGGCGCGGATCTTCTCCTCAATCTCAGGCGTGATGGTGGGCGGCGGATTGCCGTTCAAACGGGACAGAATGTGGGCCGCGTGCTCGTAGTACTTGGACCTCCCCAGCTTCTTCAGAATCTCGCGAATCTCCTTCTCCGTCAGGTCGGCAATATTGTCGATGCGACGCTTACGGATTTCCAGCACCACCTCGTTCATGACCTCCTCGGGAATCATAGTGGACTCCTTGGCCTGAAACTGGTTCAGGATTTCGTTGAGATGGTTAATCTTCTTGTACGCGTAATTGTTCCGCTCCTTGGGCGGGTCGCGGAACGACTGGAAGTCTGAGACCACGAGCGAGTACTCCTCAGACCCACACTTCGGGCACACCAGAATGCCCTCGGAACTGATTTCCTCACGAGCCACGTTGCACTGCGCACAGTGTTCCGTCTGTTGCTGGGTGGCCTCGGGGACTGCACCCAACTTCATGCGAGCAGCATACTCGTCAAACATCTGCTTGCGCGTGATACCCGTGTCGGTGGACGCAGCAGTGGCAAAGTACTTGAGGAAAGTGTTGGCATCCTTGGGCGCGACCGTTGTCGCCGACGTGCCCCCCGACTCGCGATTGTAGTATCCCATGAGAATGTCCATGTTTTTCAGGTAATACTCTTGGACGGGATCTGCCTGCACGGCCTCCTGCTCCAACTCCTTCACGCGGGCCTCCCACTGCGAGCACTGGATCACATCTCCAATCTCATTGGATGCACGCACTATTTGAATCCGCTCCTTCAACTGCTTCAACTCTGCATCCGCATCAGTCTTTGACTGGGTTTCCCGCAGTCCCTGGACAATATCCTGGTGAACCGAATCGAGCGTCCCGATGGACGCCGATCCCGTTTCCCGTATCCGTCTCACCTTGAATACATCCATACTGAACTTGTGGTTGTCTATGTAGATGCCTTCGGGGGCTTCTGGAGCGCCTCCGTTACTTCCATCATAAAGGCGGGGTTTGAACAAATCTGGGGCCTCTGCTTGCGAACGGCGGATAACAACACGGGAAAGTCGAGTCCGAAGTTCTTACACATGTAGTACAGCAGCAGAAACGCTGATCGGTTGATGCCCGCTTGGCAATGGACAAACACAATAGCATTGGGCGCGCGAAGAAACGACCGCAGGGCCGCCTCGAACTGAGGATACCAGTCTAGAATCTTGACTTGTGTGGAGTCGTAGGCATCCAATTGGGCGTAGCGGGTAGGATAGCGCTGGCGGAACCAGTCAGGCGAATTCTCGGAGAAGGCGCAATTGATGACGTGTGTCACCTGATGCGTATTCACGAAAAACGGGGTCAGCGATGCCCCCGCGCCCAAGCAAATGTTGGGATACACCCACGCTGGGGTGTCCATTCCTTATGAAGGGTTGCGTGTCTTAAATCCCCAAACTACCGAGAAACACGGAGAGCAAGTGGGCAATCACCACCGCCGCCGCGCCCAGAACACCCGCTCCTTGCCACGACACCACACCGCCACTCGTGTACATCGACGGCAGATACTGCAGAAGCATGTTGCGGGGCGTCGACATGGAGATCACACCAGCCGCGATAAAGAAGCAAAAATAGATCTTCAGGTTGCGGAACATGAATCCCATCGCTGGGAGGGTCGGCTTGAACGACGGAATCATCGAGCCCTGTGTCGTCTGCTCTGTCGACGGCATCGGGATCAGAGGCGGTGCCGACTGGTTGCCCTGCGGAGAAGGGAGCAAGGCATCCAACGAAGTGGAGTCACTGTCCATTGTTTATACTCAAGGCATCTTTTCGCATGTTGCATCTTCCACGCGGTAGCGATAGCACTTTCCGTCTACACGGTTTGTCTTGGTTCGAATGTCATCCAGGGGCAACGCCAAGGTGTGCCGAGTCGTGAAGTCGCGGTGGAACAAGAGCGCCGCCAATCCCAGACCAATGATGAACGAAAAGAAGGGTCGGGCGCGTTCGATCGAGGCTGTGATGTTCAGCACCATTACTTCTTAAGCGATGCCAAAAGATTGAAGGAGTCTGTTTCCGAAGTGCATGGAACTTCCATGGCTTCCACATGGACGCACCCTGTGTCCGTGTGGTACACCAGTTTTCCGTCGGCGGGGTCGGGGACCTTGGACACAGTCCTCTTGGGAGGAATGACAATCGTGGACAACAACAGCCCAAAGGTGACACCCGCGACGAACCAGATGCCGTCGATCATTATGATTTGCGCCCAAAATAACCTTTCACTGCAGACAAGCCTTGAGAGAAGTTGATCGACCCTTTGCCGCTTCCAGGCACCTGACCATTGTCTACCATCTTGCCTCTCTCTGGCAGCTGGCTCTCGACAAAGTACCAGAAGGTGAATTGAATGGCAAAGGACCACACGGGAGCCAAGGCAGCGAGAGCCGCCATGATGTACTTGGTGGGTCCGAACTGGCCGACCGCTCCCGCCGCCGTTGCAAAGATCATTCCGTATTGCCCATACTTCGCCTCCGTTACATTTCCTGGGCTGAGACCAGACGTCAGAATGTGGTCCCACAACTGATACGCCCACACGACCATCAAGATCCAAAACACGGCAACTGTTAGCCAAAACTGGACAGTGCCCGCAGCCATAGCCGCCTTCCAACTGAGTTCGCTGGGCTTCTTCATCAAGAGTCCCCACGCCGACAACTTGCCGAGAATGATGATCTGTTCCATACCAAACTCTTGTGTGTGGTATCCATCTGGATCAATCCACTGGATCGCCGCGACGGGCGGAACCAGTTGCACGGACAGCGGGTCGTCGGGTTCAGTAATCAATCCATCGTCGCGGAGATCCTTTACCAGTTTCTTGACGGGATACTCCACATACCCCGCATACCGATTGGCATTGAGGTACTTGATGATGTTGATTATCTGTTTGCCATATGTGAACTTGGAGGCAATAATCCGAAGCCCAGGATCGGGCGGAGCTTGAAAGTCGTATGACGGCGCAGTGGGAATTGTGGGAACTGCGAATGACTGGGATGTCGCTGGCGGATCGTCCTTTTGAGTCGACCGCACTTGATACGGATTTACCTTGACGGGCGGGGGAGGATTACTCATATTGTTAAGAAGCAAACACAAGATTGGCAAGACCACTCACGACACGGAGATAGTTATACGATTCCACATACGCACCAACTGTATAGGTGTACTGAAAGACCACGGTGGCGTTTCCACCCGTTGTGGCGTTCTGCACGACGGACAAGATCTGGTCGGGCTTGTAGAGCCCAATCTGTCCCGCGGGGATAATGACGGGATGCGCACTGAACGCTGTGGATTTGAGAATACACACCGTGGTTGTCGTCGGGGCCGATGGTTGATTGGGAGCAGGCAGGGGCTGGAGAAGAGTCAGACGCAGAACCGCCTTGTTGATCGTGCTTCCATTGGCCGCGCCCGACGGTTGATACTCATTGTTGTTGAGAGCGAAGGAGTACATGTACACGCCTGGTAGCTGAGACGGCGTGGTTCCTGACGCAAAACGATAGGCCTCGAGCAACGAATAGTACTCACCTGGCTTGACCTGAAGGCGCTCGTTGCCATCAAATAGAATCACTCCATCGACCACACTGTCCCGAGGAAACACGGAACTCACCTGATTCTGACCCGACGCATACAAGCTCGTGGCCACGTCCGTCGTGTTCACAGTCCACGGAGCTCGGTCGGGATTCTGCCAATTCGTGTAGTTGTCCCACATGTTGTTTGCGATGCTGTCCGAACGCGAAACAACCCACGTGACACGCGAGACCAAGTTGCGCATGGGCAAAAGTAGGTCCGTGTTGGGTCCATACTGACCTTCGGCGCTCACATAACTGATCTCCTTGAACATGTAGCTCTGATCGGCTGTAGCAAACTGATTCATCTCCATCTCTGTCAAGTAAAAGAAGTTGCACTCCAGATACGGTCCAGGGAAAAAGGTCGTGACGCCTGGGTTCGTCGGAGCACCGTTGGGCAGGGACGGCGTCAAGAATAGGTTCATGGGAAACACATCTGGGCGCACGCGCTGTCCGTAGGTTGTCGAGGTAGGAACCACGTCGACCACACTATACAGCAACTTCAGAGGCCGCAAGATCACATTGATGAAGACCTCTGTGTTTTGCATGGACACCAGCGGTAGGGCAGACCCTGCACTCTCGCAGAACCAGAAATGCAAGGGAATGATCAACTGCCTCGACCGAACCGACGGCTCAGGAATCACACTGCCTGGAAAGATGGTGTTCCCTGAAATATCCTGCGCAGGCGTCGCATAGGAGACTGCGTGGGGATACTGCCCCTGGCGGTCGTACGCGTTTGCAGGGTCGTAGATCTCGGGGACGTTGCCTGTCATCTTGTCAATCGTCGCACGCTTCGTGGCATCAAAGGTCAGGTACGAATACAGTTTCATCCACTCGCCCGACATTCGCTGAATCAGTTGGCCATTCATAGTGAGTTCAATGTGATCAATGAGATTGTAGCCAATGTTCTTCACCCACTCAAACTCGTATCCAACTGCAGAACACCGAGGGTCGTAGCCCGTGGGCGGATTCGTCACGGGAACCAGGGGAGACCAAATGTCGGGAAGAGTAATGACCAGATACGTATCGTTCAGTAGCTGGGCGTAGCGATCGATGCGGGCCGATAACTTGCGGGTCTGAGAAAAGTCAAAGTTGAGATTGGCAGACCCAAAGTCCACACGGATATGCTCCATGGCAAAGTTCGTGTGGCGTTTGTAGGTGTTGCGGAAGTTGGTCATGGACGGATTGCCATTCACCAACTCGTTCTGGGCTCCCACGCCCACTAACTGGAGGAGTGCACCAGGCATTTGTAGTTAGGGAACATCATTGTTTAATAGAGAACCGCACCACCCTGGGTACAACACTGTGATGTAATCGTCCTGCCCAGTCCAGAGCATGTCTGGTTTCCACGGCAGGCGGCTGCAACTGTCGTCTGGTACTGCGCTGCAGCATTCGCCTTCAGACTGAGATACGTCGACGCAGTCTTGTTCTTGCCCGCGGGGGGATCCGCCGCATAGTTCCGTGCAATAGCGTTGCGCTTAAGACGTGTCACGTAATCTTGGACAGAGTTGACCTGCATACTATTTATACAGAACCGAGAGAATTACACAATGCGATTCGTCCTCGTCAGCACACACGTCGACCAGACCACTGGGTACTCCAAGGTGGTGTACAACCTTCTTCGTCAGGTCTCGTCCCTGTCCCCCAAGGTCAAGACATTTCACTTTGGGTTCCAGCGCCACCCTGACCGCAAGAACATCCGCAAGCTTCCCGACACTGTGACGGGATACGACGCCGCTGCCAACGAGGACCCTCGGGAGGAGGGATTCGGGTTCAACAAGATCGCCGAGTATCTGGAGATGGTCCGCCCAGATGTGGTCATGATCTACAATGACCCACTCATCATATGCAAGTTTATCGAGGCAATGAAGTACGACAAGGCCACTGCGCCCTTCAAGCTATGGCTCTATGTGGATCAGGTGTACACGGGTATCGCCCAGCCCTTGGTGGACACCATGAACAAGCAGGCCTCTGCAATCTACTGCTTCACCGAGGAGTGGGCCAAGACATACGCGTCCTACGGAGAGAGTCCTCCGCTCAAGGTCATTGAGCACGGTCTGGGCGCAGCCGAATTCACCTGCATGAGCCGCGACCAGCGGATGGCTCTCCGTCGAAACCTCAAGATTCCCACAGACGCAGTGGTGTTCCTTAATGCGAACCGCAACAGCCAGCGAAAGCGTCTGGATACGATGATCATGGGATTCGTGCACCTACTGACCAAGAAGCAGGACGACCCGTTGTATCTCATGGTGGTGACGGCCATGAACCCGCAGCAGGGTGCGTTCTACGATGTTCAGCGTATCTTTGTCAACGAGCTGAAGCTGGCGAACCTTGATGTCGACACGTATGCCAAGCGTCTGATGATTGTGGACACGGCCACCCCAAACACCCTGACAGATGCCCAGATCAATGAGATCTACAACATGACAGACATTGGCGTAAACACATCTGATGGCGAGGGGTTCGGTCTGTGTCAGCTCGAGCACCTGTACACGGGCGCTCCTCAAGTCGTGACCAGCGTCGGGAGCTATTCGGCCTTTCTGGATTCCAGCGTGGCGACGTTCGTTCCCGCGTCGGGGCTCCAGTACTTTGCGGGGTCCATGCCACTGGGATTCTCGGCGCCGACGTTCAGTCGCGAGGACATTGCTGCCGCCATGGGAGACGCTGTAGAGAAGCTGGACACGCGCAAGGCAACGATCCGCACCTATCCGTTCAAGAGCTGGACCAAGGTCTGCGATAGCTGGCTGGAGGATCTTCACCGCGCCTCGTAAGTCGGCTTTCCCTCCAGAACCCAGCGGATTTGGGTATCCGAGATTTTGCGACCCACAGGAATCAAGCGATTGTTGTCCTCGAACGCAACGCCGTCAAACACCTCTGTCGTGAGCGGATCAATCAGAAACAGGATTCCCTTGATGACAACTTTCTGGAGGCGCCGCGACTTGCGCTCCATGTTTCGCAGGTAGGTGGAGTCCAAGTCCTCCGACTTGACTGACGGCTTGAAGGCCAGGTCTTCGCCCGTGATGGTGCTGTCGAAGCGCATACAGGAAATCACTGGCTTCTCCTTTGAGTGGAGTTTGCGGTGAATCTCGCAGTCCACCGCCGACTGCTTCAATAACAGACCAATCTTCTGGTTGATCTGGTTCTTCTCAAAGGCCGTCTCGTAGAGGTACTCGTCTGCTGACATGAACGTCTCCACAGGCCCTCCACCCTCGTAGCGTTTCATGGTCGTGTCCGCACGGCGAATGGGCGTAATGTTCGGGAACTCGTTGGATTTGGCCTGTTCCTCCGTGAAGACTGACACATAGAAGCTAATACGCACTGTCCTCTCTTCCACGGGGAGCGTTGCGTGAGAGCAGATACGAATGGCGCGGCCAATCACCTGGTCGTGGCGCGCAGGCGTCCAGTGCGGCTCGAGAATATGGACATGCCGCACATTAGCTAGTGTGATACCTTCTGCACCCGAACTGGAGGCCATCAGCAGACACAGGATCTTCTTGCCACGCCCCTCCACGCTCGTCTTGAGCGAAGCGGGAAACGAGGACTCGAACTTGTTATTGAAGACCTGGCGAGTCAATTCGCGCTCCTCTGCCGACTCCTTGCCTGTGTACATTGTGTACGCAGGCTTGGCAGGATCCATCTCGCCTTCCACCCACTGACCGTTGGTCTTGACGATCTTGTACGGCTGCCAGCCATTGGCCTCCAGAATAGCCGAGAACACACCCAACCCCTCCAGCTCACGGTACTGGGAGTACACGAACTGGTTGCGGAACTCCGCTTCGCCTGTCGATTCTTGAATCAGCTTCAGGGCCCGCAGAAACTTGGGACTCAGGATCTCCAGTGCCTTTTCCGAGAGGTATCTCTCGGGATTGGCCTTCAGCTTCTCAAGGATCGCGGGTTTGTCGACCACCTTGTCCTCATTCTCGGCTTCATCGCTCGTGAATTCAGTGCGCAACTCTGCAGCCAGCAGATAGTTGCACGCCAAGCGAGACAGAACGCGGTAACTGCCCAGGTTCTCGTCGAGCGATTTTTTGCCCTTGTTGGAGTCCATCTTCAACTCGGCCCAGCGCTGTCCGAGGTAATGCGTGAACTGCTCCTTCGACATCGGAACCTTCTCCAGCATCTTGTCGTCGTCCACGCGGCGGGGCAACATCCGCTCGTCGGCGCCCTTGAAATACGACACCAATCCTTGAATGCGCCGCTGGAACAGAAGCGGGTTCTTCACAGATAAACCATCGAGGAACATGGACGAGAATTCGCCAAAGGGCGATGGCAGACCTTCGAACTCCTCCGCCGACACGCGCTCCATGTCAATCTCTGCTCCCGCCAGTTCCACTTCCACCTTGGTCTTGAATCCGCCGATCCAATCCGCAGGAACCGCGACCCATTTCATGTCAGCCTTGTACTGCACGGCAATACGATCGCCCTTTTCATTGTACACGGAGCGGAACTGCGGAGGATTGCGAGTAATCATCACAACCTTCTTGGACGCATTGAACTCGATGGTGTCCACCTCGGGTTGCTGACGAAAGGTCGCTGTCAGTTTGTCCTCATCCCAGCCCTCGATCTTCTTGAACGGAATGGTGATGCGCTCGATCGGTCCGCGCAGGAGATTCATCAGGTAGGCAATCTCGTTGGGGCGATTGATGACGGGCGTCCCCGACAGGGCCACAATCTTGCAGCGCTTGGCCTTGTACAGGGCTTGATACACAGGGCTCACCACACCGTCCTTGTCGGCGATACGGGAGATGAAGTTGTGGACCTCATCCACAATCACCACCTTGTCCTCGAACGGGTTCGGCCCATCCTCGGGAACCATCTCCTTCACAGCCGCGCGCGTCAAGCCGTTGTAGTTGACAAAGGTGTAGCGCTGGCTCAAGATATCCTCCACCTGCGCGCGAATCACATCCTGCTCCGTCTTGGGCAGGTCGGCAAAGTTCGGGTTCTCACTGGGCACCGTGGAGAAGAAGCGGTTGTTGCGGTCCAGGAATCCATCGGAGATGCCCATGGTCTTGGCCGTTGCCCGTGTCTCTTCGGTCAATTGCTGCTGGCGCCAGTGGTTCTCGTAGGCGTATACAGGGTCGCCGCACTTGCGCAGTTCACCAATGTAGTTGGCGCGGAGCGACGCAGGGGTCATGACCACCGTCTTCAGGGTCGTCAACAAGGACTCGGCCACGGCAATGGACGAGCAGGTCTTGCCCGACCCGAGCCCATGATACAGAAGGATTCCGCGGTAGGGTGTCTCGATCAGCAGGTAGTCCCGAATCAGTTTTTGGTAGTGGAGCAGTTCTCGTGCATTGGACTGCTTCTTGCAGAGATCCTCCTCCTTGTCGTCGGCATCCTGCGGCTCACGGGGCGATTTGCGGTATTTCAAGAAGGTGCGAGTAATAAAGTCCGCAAACGCCTTTCGGTTGGGGAGGACGTAGCTCATTGTTTTTCGCCACGATTTGATAATGGAGGGTATCACACGGAAAACCCATCGCATCTGGATGGTGTC
>Ga0136642_1001010_pt1 | contig 12807 bp, 19 predicted proteins | sample LowCatLa1302831Y_FD_115313 | JGI IMG/M metagenome (GOLD analysis project Ga0136642, IMG submission 115313) | Freshwater microbial communities from Lower Cathedral Lake, Yosemite National Park, California, USA - 13028-31Y | ecosystem: Environmental > Aquatic > Freshwater > Lake ... | reverse complement strand
TACCCGGGTATATTACTAATACACTTGAAGGTTCTGATGCTTCAAATAATTCACTTATAAACATAGTATTTCTTTCTCATAACATATTTATAACAGTTTAAGGAACTAGCACTGGTGCAGAGAAGTCATCTTCTTTATCCCATGATAACATAAACAAAGTATAATCACTGGCAGTGGGTAAAGTTACACTAAAATATCTCATTGTTCGTGCAGTTTGTACTAAGATATTATGTTGTACGCCCCACCGTTTTAACTTAGTATGTATATGTTTCTGATACGTACCTGCTGTTACTCCACCAACTCGTCCCGGTAATGTAAATTCTATTCTCATAATTTTTAAGGTAAAAAAAATAGACTGAATAATCAGTCTATTCTATAAGTATTTATATTACTTAGGTGTAGATCGTGTAAAGTCTGGCATTTGATCTAAGTTACCTCTGAATTCATAATGACCAATATGATTTAGAAGTGTTTTAGAATGTGCCCAAATCTCTCCACCAAGTTTCTGCCATCTACGACAGAATAACCAATCTTCTGATAAGTAATGACCCTTTTCGTCAATCTCAGTATCAAAGATAGCAAACATAGTGGGTTCATATTGCTTACCCAAACCAACATCATCTACATATTTTGTTTGTGGATATGCAGCACATAGCTTTTCATAAACATCACGCCTAAAGATTAAGAATCCAGTGCCCATTGTATCAACAGTAAATACATCACCCTGAATTTTTGTTTGTGGTAATAAGTTGATTACATAGTTAGTTGGAATTGATTTCTTAGGATAAAGGCCACCAATTACTTCTTTTTCATAAGCTAGCATTTGAAAAATTGATTCGGCTTCAAATCTAATATCGGCGTCAATGAACATAAAGTGAGTTGCTACTGTATTTGTCATCATCTTAGCCATAAGATTGTTTCTACCTCTGGTAATCAAACTTTCATTTACCATAGTATCTAGACTCCAGTTTAATCCAGCCCTGGAGGCCATTAATACAAATTTAAGTAGACTGGTTACTGTTGGTTCACTCATCATTCCCCCATAACAAGGAATTCCAATGTGTAAATGAGTTTTACTGAAGTTATAAGGAACTCGTTCAACTGGTGGACCCTCTTCTTGTACTGCAGCCGCACTATTTTGTTTCATTATATCTGTAATTTGCTGAACTACTGAAGTGGCATCTTTACCTGGTAATGAAATTTCAGGTTTTTCTGGCATCGCTGTGATAATATTAGGTGTAGTGTTTTCCATTGATTTAACTTTATTGATGTTGTGTAATAACTAATTTGTGTATCGTACCTATTAGGCCTGGAGATATTAATTTAATCATGTCCGCTATTCGTGGATCATTAGTATAAAAATATCCGCCTCGTTGGTATTTACTCGCGGTCCGTAGTCGGTATAATAAATTGTCTGAGATTTTTATCTGGTCACCAAGACTAATTAAGTAATTGGCAACTGAATTTTTGTCATGATAGTTGTAGAATCCTTCTTTAATTAAAATTTTCCATTCATATCCATTTGATTTCTTTACTAAAATATGACCTTCATCTAATACTACTAATTCTGTATCATCTTCTAATCTAGATACTTGAAGGATATTATTGCCCCATTCTTGTAACTGATTATTAGCTACTTCATATAAATCAGATTCGGTCTTGGCATATATAGTAAAAAAACTACCCTCAAGTCTGAATTTGAATCCAAGGGTTTTGTCTCTGTGTAACTTTGCAAAATCTATTAATTGAGCATAGTTAGCATTTTGTGTGGAATTATACCAAACAAAATACTTAGTATTTTTTGTGGAAAAATATTTGTTGCTGTCATTAGCCCATGCCACTCTCTCAAGTAGCGTATCAGCATCAGTTTCTGACCAATAACAAATAATTCTGCATTTCGGTACATGATATTTCAATGAGTAATAAAACTGGTTAAAGAATTTCTTCTTTGTAGAAACCAGTTTTACTCCTGGATTGAACTTAGTCCAATCGTATAAAGCCATGCTCATCCACCAATGGTAATGTTGTATCTAATGGTAATGCTAAGTTGTAAGTGATAGTATCAAAGGTCAATTTCTCGTCAACACAATCAATATTAACAACAGAACCATTGGGTAGTCCCTCAAACAAGATTTTCTTACTAACTGGAACTTTAATAAGATCATTAATAGCTCGGGCCAGTGGTCTTGCACCCATTTTATGATCAAATCCCTTAACTAACAAATGATCAACTGCTGATTCACTTAGACGAATTTTAAGTTGCTTCTCGGATAATAGATCATTGATCTCAACTATGAACTTTGCAACAATTTTCTTCATACTGATGCGATCCAGATGACCGAATTTACAAATAGCATCAATACGATTGCGGAATTCAGGCTTGAAGAAGTCCTTTACCGCTTTGTCATCTTCTCCAGTACGCTGTAATTCTTGTCCGAAACCAATTTGATTGCGTTCATTGTCAGCAGCACCTAGATTACTAGTCATTACCAAGATAGAATTCCTGGCATCGGCTCGCTTACCATTGCTAGCAGTAACAAATCCTTCATCCATGAATTGTAACAAGATATTGGACACATCAGGATGTGCCTTTTCAATTTCATCAAACAATACAATAGCATTAGGATTCTTTTCCAATGCACTAATCAGTAATCCACCACCTAGATTAGCATCGTCATACCCAACATACCCAGGAGGAGCACCAATAAGTTTAGCTACACTGTGTTTCTCTTGGTATTCACTCATGTCAAACCTGATCATTTTCATGCTAAGGTTTTCTGATAATAGTTTTGCTAGTTGAGTTTTTCCAGTTCCAGTTGGTCCTAAAAACAAGAAACTACCAATAGGACGATTTAGAGTCTTGATGCCAGCCTTGGCAACATAAATCTTCTCTAGTACATCATTGATTACAGAGTCCTGTCCATATAGGCCTTGACGAATATTAGCTTCAAGATTAGCCAAACTGTTTGGTGCATCTGCTCCAATTTGATCCGCTGGAATCTTAGTGACCTTGCTTATAGCCTCTACGATATGGCTTTTATTGATAACAAATGTTCCCATATTTTCAGGAATGATCTTTTGTTTAGCACATGCAGTATCAATTAAGTCAATCGCCTTGTCAGGTAGTTTCTTATCAGTTTGATAGCGGACACTGTAGTCAACTGCAGCGTCAATTGCTTCATCAGTGATAGTTCCACCGTGGAATTTCTCAAAATGTTTTTTGATACCACGCAAGATTTCTTTTGCTGCTACTGAAGTAGGTTCATCTACAGTTAGACGATAGAACCTACGCATAAGTCCACGATCTTTTTCAAAGCTTTGGCTATATTCTTCCCAAGTAGTACTAGCAATTACTTTGATCTTGCCGCGAGTCAATGCTGGTTTGATCATATTGCTAAAATCAACTGAACTTGATGAACCACTACCAGCACCACGCATTTGATGGGCTTCATCAATGAATAGAATGGTCTTGCCTTTAAGGTTTAGTGCCTTGAGTACATCTTTTAGCTTTTCTTCAAACTCACCGCGATACTTAGATCCTGCCAACAGTGATCCAATGTCAAGATTATAAACTACATATTCTTTTAGATATTCTGGTACATCTCCGTTAACGATATTACGAGCTAGTCCTTCAGCTAGAACTGTTTTACCGACACCAGGATCACCTACTAGTAACACATTGGCCTTATTACGCTTAGCCAGTACCTGAGTCATTTCAGTTAGTTCAGCATCACGCCCAATGATTGGATCAATTTCACCAGCCTTAGCCATTTCATTTAGATTTGTACAATATTCAGCAAGGATGTTATCTGCTTGTGCATTCATAGCAGAATGATTGCCGCCAGATTCGGCATAATGTTGATGATACATGGTAACAACGGTTGCCCTATCAAATCCATATTTCATGAAGAAGTATGCAGCATAGCTATTTGTTTCAGTTAGGATGCTAAGAAGTAAATCAACTACTTTAATTTGTCCTCGACCGCCAAAAAGAACTTGAGTTAATGCACGATTAAATACTCGTTCTAAACTTTGTGTTTTCCGTGGAGCAGAATTAGTAGTTGAAATCAAATAAGTTTGATCCTTCAGGTATTGAATCAAATCAGTTACTAGCCCATCAATATCAGCACCGTATTTTTGTGTAATTTCTTTAAATGGAGCATACTGTGCAATAGATAATGCAAGATGCTCCAAAGTTACATATTCGTGCTTGAATTTCTTTGCTGAGTTACTAGAATTTAAAATAATAGTTTCAATTTCAGTATTAGATTGTGATGCCATGTATTATTTTACCAGTTGTTGTAGTTGTTGAAGCTGAGTTGCGGATATAGTTTGTGGAACTGTTATTGCTATCTCTATATATAGATCACCTCGTACTGTTTGATTAATTACCCATAGTCCTTGTCCTTGAATTCTAAATTTGGTACCTTGTTGAGTGCCTGATGGAATAACGATTTCAAAGTTTTTACCATCCAGTCCTACTACCGTATGCTTTGTACCGATGATTGCATCAATACAATTGATAGTAGCAGTCTGTAGTAAGTCTGTTCCTGCAGTTTGGAAGTTTGGATGTTGACGAACACGGAATTCAACATACAAATCTCCAGGTGGTAGAGCAGTATTGGAATGATCACCATGCCCTGGGCATCGCATTTGCATACCAGTCATGACGCCGCGTGGGACATCTACTGTTACTGTTCGAGTACCGTTACCTTGTTGAACATTAATATGTTGTGCTTGATTTTCTAATGTAGACTCTAATGAGACTTCCATCATTACACGCAAGTCTCGGTTTTTTGCTGGTTGACGGAATTGTCCGAATGGATCACCGTTTTGGAACCCACGCAGAATATCACCGAAATCCATTCCTTGTCCAAAGTTGAATTGGAATCCTGGATGCCCACCATGATGATGTTGTTGATTACCATGTACCCATTGGGCTCGTTTGTCTGGGTCACTTAATGTTGCATAAGCTTCCTGAATTTCTTGAAATTTAGATTGTTCACCACCACGATCTGGGTGATGTTGCATTGCTAATTTTTTGTAAGCCTTTTTAATTTCCTCTGGTGATGCAGATTCGGCCACGCCTAAAATGTTGAAGTAATCTTTCATAGTTTTTGTCTTTGATAGGAGAAAAGGTATAGTAGTATTATACTATACCTTTTGAGTTTGTCAAGTGTTTTATTTCTTTTCTGGAACCGCGGTACCCTCTAATTTTTTATGCACTTTGATTTTCTTGCAATCTTGTTTGACAGTACCGTCTTTATTTTTAACTGGTACTCCAGCTTTATCTACCTTATCATGGCAGACTTCTTTAACTTCTGCTTCGGCATATACTGGATTATTTAATGATAATGCAGTGATGCCAGCAATTATACATATTGACCAAAATAGATTTTTCATAGTTTTCCTTATAAAATTGGATCCTGTATTGGAGCAGGACCTGGTTTTCCACCGAACCCAGTTATTACTTGTGGGGCTGCTGAAGAGGTGGAACCGAAACCACTTGCTGGTGCTGGTGCTGATGAACCAAAACCACTGGGTGACCCGAATCCGCCTGTTTGAGGAGCGCCAAATGCTGGAGCCCCGCCTGCTGATGAACCGAAATTGCCATTACTTCCTCCAAATCCACCACTGTTAGTTGGTTGATTACTATTATTTACTGATACTGAACCTTGGCCTGGAGGAACATAAGTTGTACCTGCTCCTGGCCCGAAACTTCCTATACCACCTGTTTCAGCACCATTTAGTTTCTCTTGTGTTCTACCGTGTGCAGCAATACCTAACACTGCGCCCATCGCAAGATGAAATAGTCCGGCACCTTGCAGTGTTAATGGTTGCCATTGTGAAGTAATTCCTCCATGAAATAATGCTTGAACCATAGTCCATAAGACAGGTGCGAGCAGGAAATCAAACATACAGATTACCATATACATATAGCCCATCAACGGTCGCCACTTTGAATTCATCCAGTCTTCTTTTTTCTTTCCTGCCATGATATTCCCCGATTATAGTGTAATTGGTAACACTAACCAAATGGCCTGCGCCATAACCATAGCACCAACTGCACCAACTGCGATGCTGCCCCAAAACAATGACATTGAGACTGCTAAAATACTTGCAGTTAATAATACAATAGCGATTTGAAACAAGCTACCTGCATATGTATAAAATGGACTACGCTGTTTTGCAGAGGTTCTCTCAGCTTCTAGTGCCCTAGCTTTTAGCATTAACTCTTTTTTACCTTCACCAGTAACGGTATCACTTTCATAACTAGCAGCTTTAGCAGCATATTTTTCTGCATTCTTTACATTACCACTATCTTCTGCTTGGGCAGATGCTAATTCATATGCAGTTTGTTTGATACTTTTCGCTTGATAGAATCCCCATGTATCATTAATAGCTAGGGTGTCATTAAGTACTTTACTACTATTGCTGCCACCAATAAGAGTAGTAACGGCCAAGAGAGCAGCAAGAACAGTAATAAGCCAACCGGCTTTGTCTTTGATATCTGCTTCTCGTTCGGATCTTGATCGGGGCTTAACTTCTGTTGTCATTTTTATGCTCCTAATATATGTAATGCATGATTGTAATGCTTAATGCGATCGGCTAGCCCAATGACACCACCATTGATAATTTTTGTCATCTGTTCAATATCACCAACATCTGCCCATCTATTTAAATTGTTAGTTTCCCAGAACCAACAAGCTGACTGAACAGCACCTTCAAATGTAGCCAAAAAGTCAGGAACATCTTCTACTGCTGTTTGAATACTATCAGCAAATGATTGATAGTTATTTTTACCAGTGAGTTGAACTAACCCACGACCACAATAACGGAATCCATCTCCTGATGCTTCATCACCATTGCCCATTCTATTAGCATATACTTTATTAGCAATAGCCTCTTGATGGTGAGCATATTGTTGGGCTATTGCATCATTAGGGAAATACTTTGGAAATACTTTCCTTAGAGTTTCTGCACGATAGTTTAGGTTTTCTTTTAATGCACAAAACCCACCACTTTCGTGAGCGCATTGAGCTAAAAATGCGGCCATTCTTTGTGGACTAGTGATATCATAATCTGGCAAGCATTGAGTCAATGCAGAATGCCAATAATCTAAGTAAGGATTTCCTGGAATAATCTGAGCTAATTGTTCTTTTTCTAACATAATTGATACTTTCCTGATTTATTTTTGTGCTTCTTCAAAAATCTTCTTTTGTTCCTTATACCAAGTTTGCCAACCGATTAATTTTTCTCTGATTTCGTAGTAGGTTCCGTAGTTTTCAACGACTGTTCCGAGGAGGTCACTTGCTTTAACATTAGTTAATGCTGTTACTTTTAATTTTGGCGGAACTTCTAATAACATTTCAGGCACATTGGGAAATGTTATGCTTACTGGTACAACTGTTGCGCATCCAGATAGTATACAAAAAAGTAATAATATGCTATAGCTTTTCATATTTTGCTCCTGCAGTTTTCAAAATGCCATCTCGTTGCATTAGCTTTACTAGCTTCAGTGAAACAATACGGACAAGAAATTTTAGACATTTTTTTACCAGTAAATAATTTTTTTAAGATATCGTAATGATTTTCTTTTACTGCATTTTTCCAATTTCCTGATTTACCACGATTTGTATTATTCTGTGATATTTTTTCTTTTGTTCTATCAGTATGTTTCCTGCCAGTGGCAGCGTCTGATATCTTTTTTATATGCTCATCGGAATATTCACCTGATTTTCCTTTGTTCCACGGAACTGATGATCCACCAAATCGTTTATTATAGGTAGTTTCTGGACTTTTTATCAGTTGTTTAATAATTTTTTGTTCAAATGTAAATGCCTCTGCACAAGTACCACAAAATAATATTTCTCTAGAAAAGTCATCTGGTCGTTCCAGGTAACAGACCATCATTTCTTTACTTGAGCAAACATATCCATCTGTTACCGAGCCTTTGTGATATCCTACATATATTTTAGCAGTTAATTTATCTGACCAACAGTAAGTGAATGCTTCTTTCATTATTTACCTTCTGGGGTTAAATTTAATTCTTCATTTGATGCAGCCGCATTATGTAATCTTAATGCCATCTCTGTAATATTACATTGTGCATCTAATTCTTTGGCAACAACCTCTTTGATAATTTCTTTATTTGCATATACTGTTTCCTTGATAACCTTGATTTTTGTAATTACTTTGGTTTCTATAATAGTGTTAATTTCTTTGCTTTTTGTTTCAGCAACTTTTAATTTAGCTTCTAACTCAGTAACTCTGGTCTGCCATATTTGTTCAACTACTCTACCACCATACAAATATGTTCCACTACTCAACAATAATACACCTAATATTTCAATAACTAATTTGAATTTATAAATTGGTGGTACCCATACTAGTACCTTACTTCCTATATATGATACAAAACCTATTGTTAATATCAAATAAGTAAAAAATAATACCCAACTATCTGGGAGCCATTGAACTATCCACATGTTATTTTAATCCCGCCATTACTCGTAAGCTTTCAGTGTATTCATTTTTTGGTGCAGTAGTAGTAACTTTAACACCAGCCGCTGTTTTAAGTTTATCAACTTCTTCAGTTGATTTGTGTTTTAACTTTCTATATTCTTCTGGTGTAGAAGGAACTATATCGTTAAGTGCCTCTTTACTAAAAGGTTCACTGCGTGATGGTTTATAATATTCCAATGTCCATTCATCAATTTCAAGTGAAGTCAACCTTACTAAATCTTCAAACAAGTCATAGATGTTGTCAAGAATCCCTTCTTGTCTTTCAGCTTCAATGAATACCATGTATGCACCATTATCAAGTTCACCTGAACTTACATCAGCATCTGCTACCCAAGCATAACCTTTTTCTACAAAGTTGACTAAATCAAGTGCTGGTTCCTTACCTTGCACTTCAAAACTTAATACTAGGATATCCTCATCTGATCCCATTTTACTTTTGAATTCATCAATTACAACGACAGGTTTTACTAACCGTTTAAGATCACCGGCTTCTAAACCTTCATTAAGCTGGGACTTGTTGGACATTTTGTTGTTCATTTTGGTCGAGGCCTTGGATTTGTTCATCTTCTGCTTTGTAGACATCATCATCTACACCTGTTTCATATGCACTTTCAATATCTCCAACATTAACTGTGTCAGCTTCAAGTTCTAGACTACCACGGTTAATATCTTGCATTAGTTGTTTAGGCATAATAATTTCAACTAGCCATACTGGTTTTTTTGCCATACGAGGAACTTTAGTGCCAGGTTTAAAATCATCATATGAATGTACTTTTACTGGATAAAATAATACATCTTTACGATACCTAACTTCACAGTCATAATCAAGCAATCTTTCTCCACCGCGTGGATCGGGCATCAATTTGTACGGCCACATAAAAGTACATTTTACAAAATACTTTTCATAGATTGGTCCTTCAACTAGTTCACCCTTATTCCAGTTTTCAAATACATAAAGGTCTAGTTCATCTATGACACGTTCAAAGTCCATTAGGCTTTCCAATGAACTATCGGACATATAGATGTTTTTTATATTAGTAACAATGTCTTTAATATGAGTTGTCATATCTTCTCTCAGTTATAGTTATTTATTATTTTTGCAATAGCTTTGCCTTTAACAACCAAAAGTAGAAGCAGAAACTATACTTATCTTTGAAAAATATAATTTATATGCTAGTAAAAACCCGGTAGCAAACACCTTAAATACTTTTGTGAATAGTTCACACAAGTCAAAAATAGCAACCGCGATAGGAGACGCACTTGACATCAAAACGTAAAACCCGGGCTACCCATATGGCCCATAACGTTGATCCAACCAACAACACCATCAGCTTCAATAACTATGTTCAACAAAAGAAATCTGTGGTGTTGTTACCAAAAAGTTTGAAACAAGAAGAGTATATTGATTTATTGACTGACCCTAAAAAACTAATAGTATTTGCAACAGGTCCTGCTGGAACTGGTAAAACTATGTTGGCAGTGATGGCTGCAATTAGGGCTTACAAAGAAGGAAAAGTAAATAAAATTATAATTACAAGACCCGCGGTTGGGGTTGATGATGAGCAACACGGATTTTTACCAGGAGATTTAAATGCTAAAATGGCACCGTGGACAAGGCCAATAATGGATGTAGTCGGTGAATACTATAACCCCAAAGAAGTCGTGCGTATGCTAGAAGAACAAACTATAGAGATATCTCCCCTAGCATATATGAGAGGCAGAAACTTTAAGCGTAGCTGGATCATTTTTGACGAAGCACAAAATGCAACAATTAACCAAATGAAAATGGTTCTTACTCGCCTCAGCGAAGGGTCTAAAATGGTAGTAACCGGAGACTTAAATCAGATGGATAGAAAGTTTACAACAGATAATGGGTTGAGAGACTTCATTGCAAAATTGTCGGCTTCTAGAAGTCATGCTATCGCTAGTGTTGAATTTGCTAGAAAAGATGTTCAACGGCATCCAGTAGTTGCGGAGGTATTGAAGCTATACGGAGAAGATTAATCATAGAAAACGGGCCTTAAAGGCCCGTTTATCATTCATTTATATTGAGTTCAACTGTCTGGTTGTTCTCGGAGTAGTTTCCTGTAATCTGCACGCCAATTATGGGATTCTTCTTCATTGTAGGGTAATTCAAGCACATTCATCATTTTGTGCTTTACTCTACGATTTGGACTTCGCCACTTACCAGCATCATTGAATCCCATCATAACACCGACTTCGGCTATTGCCCCACTGCGGCAAATTCCTGCTACACAATGAACTACTACATTCATATGATTGGCAAGAGCATGTTGTAATAACTTTACAATTTCTTCAGCTTGCTTATCAGTTATCTTCAATGCCTCATCATTGATAGGATCAGCATCTTCCAAATCCAAAAATTCAAATTCATGCACTTCTTTAAATTTGTATTTAGGCTCTGGTTTCCAAGTAGGACATGGGTCATAAATCCTAATCAACATACTGTTAATACCAGCTTCATGATGGTATCCGTTGGCAACATCGGATAATGCAATATTTTCTATCCAAGACATTGAGTGAACTCCAAATTAAATAATTTTACGCTGATGAATTAATTCTTCAAATGTAGCCCACAATGCTTCAAATCGTAATGAAGCAATACGAACAATGGCATCAATGTCTGAATCAACATCACTGCGTTTATTAAATTGTTTCGTAAGATGACTAGTAAGCATTTTAAGATCATCTATTGTACCCCATGCTGAATGAATTTGCTGCTCTAGGGTAAAACGATCAATCTTATTCTCTGAATGAGCGTATATCTGTGCAATCTGGTCTTCAGTTAAAGGTCCATCATCAGGTTCATAAGTTTTATATTGATCCGGGCCCAATGAATCAATAAACTCATTATAATCTTCAGGCAGCATCCAATATGCAAGAACAATCTTGATACTATCTACCAATAATGGATCATCAGTAGCTTCAATATTGTTTATTAAGGCAGCTTTAAGCTCATCAACTACAATTGCTGCTGTTTGTTTATCATCAATCTTATTTTTTGTCATAATTTATTCCTATTGTTAATAATATCATAAAACAGTTGGAAGGTCAATACTATTTCCATTTTAATAACCACAAAATATAATCACTTTCATTAAGTTTAGCTGTAATATTAAAAATATATGCATAACTAGTTGGATCATGATGCCTATGCCACATTGGTTTTTCAACCGCATTCGCCATGATCCATTGTCCCTGTTCACTGTCTTCCCATTCTGCAATATCAGATGAAGCATATAATACTGGATCATCAACATCTATTATTTTGAAAGAGTGAACCAATACAGTGTGGACTTTAATGGATTTAATTTGATTATCTGGAGTCATATTAGTGTTAACATATCCTGTTATTGGATAAAAACTATTACGACCAGGAATAGGCATACTATTCGTCAATAGTTGCTTCAAGCAACCTAATCATTCCTTGTACTGAGGCTTCATTCATAGTTACACTAACACTACCACCACCCTCAATATTAATAGTTAATACAGTATCTCCTTCATTATCAATACCAACTGAATATCCACCTCCAATTTGGCGGACAGGACCATTAATATATGGTACATGTTCTGGATATTTTCCGTTGTTGAACCAATTAAACATCATATTAACTCCGATAATTGTTTTGCTGTATATGGGGCTAATGTCCATCCTAAATGTCCATGCCCAGTGTGATAAAATACTTTTGGATTCTTTTTGCTTTGTTTAACTATAGGCATCATATTTGCAGTCATGGGTCGCAAACATGCCCAACTTGAATAATCACTAGTATTAACATTTGGCAAATTCTCATGAACCCAATTCAATAATGGTTCAATCCTATCACGCCGAATATCATAATTCTCACCAGTTAATTCCGCAGTACCTGCCACTCGTAATCGTGTACCTAAGGTAGAAGTTACTATCTTTGCTTGATCATCTAATAGACTAACCTTAGGTAATGCATCAATTGATTTTTTATCGGTCGCATTAATAGTAATACTATATCCTTTTACTGGATAAATGTCCAAAGAATCACCAATAGTGTTAGCTAAAGCCACGCTTCCTACACCGTTTGCTACCACTATACGATCATAACTATCAAGGTCTTTAATAAGGTGATTTATTTTAGTATCAAAACAAAATTCAACTTTATATTTTGTTATTAGTTTATTGGTTAGTAATTTACAGAATTTATGTATATCACCAGTCCAATCGTCTTTAGTAACTGCACCACCAATTACACCTTGAATATCTTTTAATGCAGGATCATATGT
>Ga0136642_1001009_pt1 | contig 12809 bp, 10 predicted proteins | sample LowCatLa1302831Y_FD_115313 | JGI IMG/M metagenome (GOLD analysis project Ga0136642, IMG submission 115313) | Freshwater microbial communities from Lower Cathedral Lake, Yosemite National Park, California, USA - 13028-31Y | ecosystem: Environmental > Aquatic > Freshwater > Lake ... | reverse complement strand
TGGGAATCTCTGCCCTGATCTTTTATCTAGTGCTCGCCAAGAGTGCGATCTCAACCCTGACCCCAGCACAGCAGAAGATATTGGGACTTAAGCCGGTCAATCGCAGCTGGCGCTGGGTCTGCGCCGTGCTTCTTAAACTACTCAGTTTGGCGCTCGGAAAAGAATCTCCGAGCCAAGAAGTTGCGAAAGAACGGATAGCGCGGACTGCTAGATAGTTGAATATTCAACCATCTGCTATGATGTGAAAATGCCATTGACCCCTGCTTTGTACATCGGACACGGTGCGCCACCACTCTTGGATGATCCACTGTGGAGTTCACAATTGTCTGCCTGGGGAGTTGATCTGGCACGTCCCGCCGCGATATTAGTTGTGAGTGCACATTGGGAATCAGCCCCGCTGACATTGGGATCTACGTCAGGAGCCACTCCACTCATTTATGACTTCGGGGGATTCGCCCCTAGGTTTTACAACCTGCAGTACCGCGCGCCGGGTGCACCTGAATTGGCAGCACGTATTAAGGCCTTGATGAATGAGCCGGTTGCCGAACAGCCCAATCGTGGCCTAGACCATGGTGCATACATTCCTTTGCTCAAAATGTTTCCGAAGGCAGATATTCCAGTGTTGCAGATGTCGATTCCTACTCAAGATCCAGAAAAACTATTTGCGATTGGCAAGAAACTCGCGCCACTGCGCGCAGAGGGCGTTTTGATTATCGGAAGTGGGTTCATGACACATGGACTGCCATTCCTGCGCGATTTCAGTATCGATGCAACCCCACCAGGGTGGAGCGTTGAATTTGACCTTTGGGCGCAAGAAGCTTTAAGTCGCGGAGCAGTGGACGAGCTAATGAACTACAAGTCACTTGCCCCCGGAATGCCTTATGCACATCCCACGGTCGAACACTTTGCACCGATCTTTATCACTCTCGGAGCGGCCACGCAGGCAGATGCGGCTCCCGAGACAACTATTGATGGTTACTGGATGGGTTTGTCTAAGCGCTCTTTTCAAGTCGCCTGACGTTTAGGGTTTCCGACGTAAAACCGGCCGAGGAAATCTCGTTTGAAATCTAGGAAATCACCATTCGCAATTGATTCTCGCATTTGATCGACGAGACGAACAATAAATCTCTCGTTGTGAATTGTCGCCAAAGTTCCCGCGACCATTTCTTTAGAGCGGAAGAGGTGAGCGATGTAGGCGGCCGTGTAGTTCTTGCAGGTATAACAATCACACTCCGCGTCGATGGGTTCAAATTGACGTTGGTACTTTGAGTTGCTCAAATTCACCCGGCCATCGCGGGTAAAGACAGCGCTGGTTCGCGCTTGGCGACTGGGAGCAACACAGTCGAAGGTATCCGCTCCATTTTCCACACCTACAAAGAGGTCATCGGGTTCGCCAATCCCTAAGAGATGACGCGGCTTGTCGCGGGGGAGTTCCTCGCACATCCAACCCACGATGCTTCCTAATTTCTCTTTATCGAGCGCGCCACCCAGACCAAATCCATCGAAGGAGACTCCCTCTGCGTTGAGGTTAGATAGGTCCTGAGCGGCTTTACGACGTAAATCTTCGTACTGGGCCCCCTGCAAGACGCCGAAGAGCGCCTGGTAAGGGCGGTGGGCGCGCTGGCTAGTTAAACGACCGTGTTCAACTAAGCAGCGCTTAGCCCAGAGCCGGGTGCGCTCCAATGAGCGCTCCTGATATCCCCGGGTGTTGTGCAGCGTGGTGCATTCGTCGAAGGCAAAGATGATGTCTGCCCCCAACTGGTGCTGGACCTGCATCGATATTTCGGGGGTGAAGCGGTGCATCGACCCGTCGAGGTGGGATTTAAAGGTGACCCCATCTTCATCCACGTGCGCTAGGCGCTCTTTCTTCTCGGCAATAACCTCATCGGATCTAAATGTCTCGGTATCCATGGCGATTACTTTCTTGAAGCCCACCCCGAGGGAGAGGACCTGGAAACCGCCGCTATCGGTAAAGGTAGGACCGTTCCAGTTCATAAAGGAGCCCAGGCCGCCTGCCTCATCGACGATGGCGGGGCCAGGCTGTAAGTAGAGGTGATAAGCATTGGCCAGCACGGCTTGTCCACCCAAATCTTTGATTGATTCGGGCAGAACCCCTTTGATGGTGGCCTTAGTTCCGACGGGGATAAAGGCAGGAGTTTTAATCTGCCCATGGGGAGTGGAAATAACCCCAGTGCGGCCAAGTGAGCCCGCCAGGCGTGTCTCTTCGCGGAAAGAGAAGAGATTTGTAGCCTGATTGTTATCTGCCATGGCGCAACTCTATTGAATAAAACCCGACAAATAGGGCAAGATAACCCCCACTTGGTACCCCTCGTGCAGGCTGGTATCGCCATAGTCAAAAGCTAGGCGAGATTGGTCGGCGCACCTATTAAGGAGAAAATATGAATGCACGCCTTAAGACGCGCACTCTCGTCGCGGCTGTTGCTGCTGCGTCGGTCGCGTTAATCGGCTTTGTTGCTGTTCCAGCACAAGCCGCTGCACGCAGCACCGTCGTTATTATTGAGAGTAATACGTTTACCTCACTCAATCCCGGAACTCCTGCTACCAATATCGTCATCAACGGCGATGTCGGATACCTCACCGGCATGGCCCTGTTCCATTATGACGACAAGCTCAATATCGTTCCGAACCCAGTTCTCGGTTCATACAAAATTTCCCGCAACAAGCCAGGGGACTTCGAAGTCACTTACACCATCGCTCCAGGACGTCTTTGGTCCGACGGAGCCCCAATCACAGCTGTAGATCTTCTACTTTCACACGTGATTGCAAGCTCTGCCTACGCGAACTCTGCTGGACTTCCAGATCCTACAAACGCAGATCTAACCCCAGCGTTTGATTCAGGCCAATATGGCGGAGTTTATGACAACCACGTCACCGGGATCCCAACACTCAGTGCCAACAAGATGAGCTTGACTGTTAAGTACGACGCGGCCATCCCTGACTACGCATTGAACGGTGTCGGAATTGGTCTTCCGGTCCACGTTCTTGAAGAGCTCGCTGCAGGTAAGACCTCTCTCGGCACAGATGCCGAGAACCTTGCCGCTACAGCAAAGTTCTATACAGATGTCATGACCAAGAACAAGGGTGCTCTTGTTGCAATGGGTGCTGCTTACAGCACTGGTTTCAACACGACAACAGTTGATTCTTCAACCAACCCTCTATTGCTCGTTACCAACGGTGCTTATCAAGTTAAGTCAGTCGATAACAGCGCAATTACTATGGTCGCAAACCCTAAATACAACTCCGGTCCAGCTACCTCTGGTATAACAACAGTGGTCATCAAGCAGGGAATTGCTGATGGTTCACCATCGGCACAGGCTCTTGCCAATGGCGATGCAGATGTTTACCAAGGCCAACCAACAGCTGATGCTGTTGCACAGCTCAAGGCAATCAAGTCTGCGACTGTAACAATGACAAGCTCACTTGCTTTCGAGCACATCGAGCTACGTGTTGCATCAAGCGGAACTGACACATACTCAGGCCCATTCGCAATGGCAGGTGGCAAGAAGGCCGCCGACTTGCGTAAGGCATTCTTGCTTGCTTACCCTCGTGCGGACATCGTCGCCAAGTTGGTTCAACCAATCAACCCAAATGCCGTTGTTCTGGGTTCGGTAATCAACTTGCCTGGAAACCCACAGTACGAGCACACCGCTGCACTTAATGGAATGGCTGCTTACAACGTTGGTACACAGGCTTCACGTACCGCTGCGGCACTTGCCCTAGTTAAGAAGTGGTACCCAACTGCCGGTCAAGGCAATACACCAATCGCTATCAACCTCCTTTGGGGTTCACCTGGAAACACCCGTCGTACTTCAGAAGCAGCTTTGATCATTGCTGCTGAAGCCGCAGTTGGTTTCAAGGTAACAGCTCCTGCAACTAAGGGTTGGGGTGGAAAGTTGGGCAATACAGCATATGACGCCCACTTCTTCATCTTCGATCAGACTGCAAATCCACAAGATGCTCAATCTTGCGGAATCTTCCAATCAACTGGTGGATCCAACTACACAGGAATTAACGATCCAGCGATCGATAAGGCTTGCGTAGCTCTCCAGGCTGGAACACTCCCTGCTTCAACTGTTACGCGTTTGCGTATTCAGATTGAGCAAGCTGTATCTAAGGATGCATTCTTCTTGGGTATCTTCCAGAACCCAGAAGTCACCGCATACAATTCACAGCTCTCTGGTGTCATTCCAGCTCCGCTATCACCAAGCTTGGTTTGGAACTTCTGGACCTGGCACTTCTAAGAACTCGCTACTAGCAACTTCTTAGGTATAAGAGCGATTCGAGAGAATCCGCTTATGAGCAGTGCATCTCGCGAGGGGTGAAGAGAAGTGGTGCTGGATTCATTCCAGCACCACTTCTTGCTGATTTAGGTTTGATTACCAATTAGTATTAGCCAACGCTAAAAAGTAGAACAGAGGAACTTATGCTCGCTTATATCGGTCGGCGTCTCGGAGCCATGATCGTTATCCTCTTTGGATCGAGCTTCCTGCTTTACAACTTAGCCGCATATTCTGGCGACCCTACCGAGGGGCTTAGAACGAGCACGGATCCCAAGGCGCACCAGCAACTGCTGTCGCTCATCCGCACCTTGCACCTTAATGTTCCTCCACCAGCACGTTTTTTCATCTGGTTCAAGGGAATTATTGGAGGATTTACCGGTAATTTTGATTTGGGCATGACTCGTGACGCAAATCCGGTGAGCACTTACATCACTAACGCAATACCAGTCACCATTCGCCTCGTCCTACTCTCTACAATTTTGGCCATCCTTCTTGGAATTGGCTTTGGGATAGTTTCTGCGCTCCGGCAATACAGTCGCTTCGACTACGCTCTAACCTTCTTCGCATTTCTTTTATATTCTCTCCCCATCTTCTGGGTTGCGGTATTACTCAAGGCATATTTGGCCATTAGCTTCAATAACTTTCTTCTTAACGGCTCTATCGCTCCACTCTGGATTATCAGCGCCTCTGCAATATCTGGGTTTTTTTGGGCGGCTGTCATTAGCGGTACAAGACAACGAGTTCTCGCCATTTTCGGGATTGCTGGTTCGGCCACGGCTATATTTCTCGAGCTATTGAGCCTTAATAAGTGGTTCACTCATCCTGGCCTTGGACCAATAATGATGCTTGCGTTGGGTCTCGGATTCGCGCTCGGAGTAACTTATCTTTCAACCGGCCTTGGAAATAAGGCGGCCCTGCGCTCCTCTCTCACCGTGATAGTCCTTGGATTCATACTTTACTTCCCGGTTGAATACTTGCTGAAGAAGTATGGGAGTTTATCGACCTTATTTGAAATGTTGCTCGTCACCATTGCTATTGCTTGGGCAGTTGGATTTGGGTTTGCCAAAATCGACCGCAGACCTGTCATACGAACCAGCATCCTCACATCCCTCTTTGCAGCGCTACTTTTCGTTATTGATAAATTGATGAAATCTTGGGTCCCTTACGTGAATACCGACGCGGTTCACCAGCGTCCTATCCCCACCATCGGCCAGGCGAACGATCTGCTACCGTCGGGAAACTTCTGGTTTACTTTCCTAGATACCGTTCTTCACCTCGTCTTACCTACTGTTGCGCTTCTGCTCATCTCTATGGCTGGGTATATACGTTATTCACGCGGCACGATGTTAGAAGTTCTCAATCAAGATTACATTCGAACAGCGCGGGCGAAAGGTCTTTCCGAGCGCACCGTAATCATGCGACATGCTTTCAGAAATACGCTGATCCCTATAACAACGATCATTGTGGTCGATTTTGCAGGCGTATTGGGAGGGGCGATTATTACAGAGCGCGTCTTTGGTTGGCGAGGTATGGGAACGCAGTTCAATAATGCCCTCAATAATCAAGATTTAAATTTACTGATGGCAGTACAACTTGTTACATCGAGCATGGTGATCCTTGCCAACTTAGTGGCTGATCTTCTCTATTCCGCCTTAGATCCCCGTATTAGAGTGGTAGGTAAAAAATAATGAGCATATTCTCTCGCAGGGCAAAGAGTATTGAAGAGCAGACCGAAGGCGACATATTTAATAAAGAGACCGAAGGACTGACCCAAGGGCAAATTGTTCGTAAACGTTTCGTTCGACATCGTGGAGCTATGGTGTCGCTGGTTGTGCTTGTTTCTCTGGTTTTATTTGTGTTCAGTACGCTTGGATTTAAGATTTTTGGCTTTGGATTTAATGGCTGGTGGAAATATAAGATTATAGATATACCGGAACTCAGGACCAATGGCTGTTCAGTAGCTCTTCCAGGTTGCCCGACTTTGGACTTATTGCCAGGAAAGAATTTTGGATTGGGTGATCACCCTTTTGGGCAGGATGACCTCGGCCGAGATTACTTTGCGCTTGTGATGCGAGGAGCCGAACGTTCCATTGAGGTGACTGTTGTTATTGGGCTGGTAGCCGGTGTCATCGGTACTGTAGTTGGATCAATTGCTGGATTTTACCGTGGCTGGGTCGATGCGATTTTGATGCGCATCAATGATTTTATTATTACTATTCCAACAATCATTGTTGCTTCGGTGATTGGCTTTCACTTTGGTAACAAAGGAGTGCTATTTCTTGCAATATTCGTGGGCCTATTTATTTGGGGCGGGCTCTCTCGACTAGTCAGGGGCGAGTTCTTAACGCTTCGTGAGCGCGAATTTGTAGATGCAGCAAGAGTTGCTGGCGCAAGCAATCGACGTATTATTTTTAAGCATATTCTGCCCAATGCCATCGGCATTATTGTAGTTTCGGTAACGCTCTTAATGTCTGGTGCGATACTTCTAGAAGCTGCTTTAAGTTACTTGGGATTTGGAGTTGTAGCCCCAGATGTATCGCTGGGTCTATTGATCAGCCAATACCAAGATTCGTTTACCACAAGACCATGGCTCTTCTGGTATCCGGGATTGATTATCATCATTATCGCTCTTTGCATTAACTTTATCGGAGATGGTTTGCGCGATGCCTTTGATCCGCGCCAACGTCGCAGGATCTCTCATAAGGATCGTGCTGCGGAACGCAATCCGACGGCGAAGAAGAAATGATGTTAATGACCGAAAAAATTGACCGTGATGGCGGCGATCAAAGAGGCACCAGCGATCACTATTGGTCTGTAATGTCGCACTTTGCTCGTCCTCAGCGAGGTCGCTCCGGGGGAATTTTCAAATTTCTTGAGACGAACGCGGGCTCTGTAAGTGGCAGCGCCGCTATCGGATTTGGGGGAGTCGGCCGGTCTTATGCTCCCATCGATTTCAATTCCGAGTCCCTTAACTTCAGTAATGTGAATATCGCGAGAGCGGTGTCGACCTGGAGCTGGAGCGGCCCAGGCGCTAGCGGTGAACTCTTTAGTCTCAACCAACATCGACCATTTGGCGTCCAACTGGAGAACATCGGCCCATCCGATCGTGAACTGATCTATTGGGTTGGTAATTACGATTCCTTCATCGGAGAAAGTGATTTTGGGATGCGCAAGGAAGATGTAGATGCAGGTCAATATGAATATTGCAACGAGGGTGCTGGTTGTTTCAGTTGCGACGCCACCTTGGTAGAAACTCGACCAGATGAAGAATCCGCTCATCGCCACCCCGATTCCAGCAAAGATCAGGTTGGACCTGGGACGATAGATTTCAATATTGGTCATTCCTCAATCCTTTCACATCACTCGCGCAAGGCCTGCGACTCAGTTAAGGCGGTTCGATAATGTCTACTCCAGTTCTTAAGGTTTCAGATCTCACGGTTGAGTTCTGGGTTGATGGCGTCTGGTACCCCGCTGCGGTAAATGTGGATTTTGAGCTCAATGCCGGTCAGACGCTCGCGATAGTTGGCGAGTCAGGATCAGGGAAATCAACGGTTGCAATGGCTGTAATGAGCCTCCTTGCTACAAATGCCCGCGTTACCGGCAGCATCAAAGTGAAGGAGCAAGAAGTTCTTGGCGCATCTACTCAGATGCTGCAAAAGTATCGCGGCAAGGAAGTCGCTTACATCTTCCAAGAGCCTATGACTGCGTTGAACCCGGTTTACACGATTGGTTTTCAGATCATGGAGACCTTACGCAACCACTTCGATATCGGCCCAAATGAGGCAAAAGAACGCGCCATAGAGTTGCTCAAATTGGTGGAAATTCCTGATCCAGAGCGTTCGGTTGATAAATATCCGCATCAACTCTCTGGTGGCCAGCGCCAGCGAGCAATGATCGCCCAAGCCTTGGCCTGCGATCCTGCTCTTCTTATTGCAGATGAACCAACAACCGCCCTCGATGTAACTGTTCAGGCAGAAATTTTGGATTTGATGCGCGGCCTGCGCACTCGATTAAATTCCGGAATCCTGTTGATTACCCACGACATGGGCGTTGTCGCCGACATGGCTGATGACATCATGGTTATGCAAAGCGGCCTTACTGTTGAACAGGGCACAGCTGATCAGATCTTTAATCGGCCAACTCATCCATATACACAACAATTGCTCGCTGCGGTGCCGATGCTCGGAAGTACGACCATGCGTTTGCTGGAGCCAAGTCAGGCTGCAAAGCAACCTGTGCTCAAACTTACAAATGTAACAATCGAGTATCCAAAGCACGGCCGGATACCGGCATTCGTTGCTGTTGAAGATTTTTCACTCGAGATTTATCCGGGTGAAATTGTCGGGTTAGTCGGAGAATCGGGATCAGGTAAGACGACAGTGGGTCGCGCTTCAATTGGTTTGCTACCCATTAAGTCAGGTCACCTAGAGGTTGTTGGGCAAGATATTAGCGGGGCTTCGCAGAAAGATCTGCGCAAAATACGGCAAAGTACCGGAATCGTCTTTCAAGATCCTGCCAGTTCGCTCAATCCGCGCTTGCCAATCGGGGAGAGTATTGGAGAGCCACTTTTCCTCGCCAAGATTGCCAAAGATAAAGAGCTAGATAAGAGAGTTGAAGATCTGTTGGCTAGCGTTGAACTGCCACGCAGCTATCGCAACCGTTATCCGCACGAGCTTTCCGGTGGACAACGTCAACGCGTAGGAATCGCCCGCGCCTTGGCCCTCACTCCGCACATTTTGATTGCAGATGAACCTACATCCGCACTCGATGTATCGGTGCAGGCTCGTTTCCTTGAGTTGCTGCAGGAGTTGCAAGAGCAGTTGAAATTTGCTTGTCTCTTCATCAGCCATGATCTTGCAGTTGTCGACATCCTTTCGCACCGTATCGCCGTCATGCAGAATGGCAAGTTGGTCGAAGTAGGTACTAGAGACGAGATTCTGAAGCACCCCAAGGACCCTTATACCCAGCGCCTGATTGGCGCGGTGCCGGTTCCAGATCCTGCGGAGCAGAAGTTACGTCGCGAGGCGCGTTTAGCCGCCAAGTAAGGCTTGATGCAGAGTTACCAGATTCGGACTCTCTCTGATTCTGGTAACCAGAGTGGGTCTCCCTCAGTGATATCGAAGGCTTCATAGAACTCTGGGAGATTTTTTAGAATCTGATTGCAGCGAAACTCTCCAGGGGAGTGTGGATCGGTTGCAACCTGGCGTTTGATCTCCTCTGGACGCGTTTTTGCGTTCCAACTCTGCGCATAACCTATAAAGAAGCGTTGCGCGCCGCTCAGACCCTCTAAAACGGGCGCTAGAGCGCCTTCTAAGGAGATTTGGTAGGCCTCGTAAGCAACGCAAGCCCCGCCGAGATCACCAATGTTCTCGCCGATTGTGAGGGCTCCATTCACATGTACGTCGGGGGCGTCTGTTGGGTGCAGAACTTCGTATTGATCGATCAGTTTCTTGGTGCGATTTTCAAACTGGGTGCGGTCCTCTGTACTCCACCAATTGTTGAGGTTCCCATCTCCATCAAATTTTGAACCCTGATCATCAAAACCATGGCCGATTTCGTGGCCAATGACCGCGCCAATGGCGCCGTAGTTGACTGCATCATCCGCACCTAGATTAAAGAAGGGAGGTTGCAGAATGGCCGCTGGAAAGACGATCTCGTTGTAGAGCGGGTGGTAATAGGCGTTGACTGTCTGCGGCGTCATGCCCCACTCCTGGCGGTCTATGGGGGCACCGATCTTGGCGAATTCATAATCCTGGCCGAATTTCGTCACCGCTTCTAAGTTGGCGATCAAATCATCGGCAACGATCGCGAGTTTGGAATAGTCGCGCCACTTATCAGGGTAGCCAATTTTGGGAGTGAACTTATTTAGTTTCTCTAGCGCTTTGGTCTTGGTCTCATCGCTCATCCATGACAACTTTGCGATATCTCTGCGATAAGCCTCGATCAAATTTTCAACTAACTGGACCATGCGCTCTTTAGCGGCGGGTGGGAAATGGCGCGCCACATATTCTTGGCCGATTGCTTCACCAAGAGACCCTTCTACCAGTGAAACTCCGCGCTTCCAACGTTCGCGTAACTCTGGGGTACCTGAAAGCGTACGACTGTAAAAATCAAAGTTCTCTGCCACGAAAGCCTTAGAGAGGTAGGCCGCGCATCCGGAGATTAAATGCCAGGTGAGCCACGACCGCCAAGACTCGCGATCGAATTCGCGAAGTAATTCTGCAATACCGGCGAAGTGCGAAGGTTGTTGAACGATGAGATCTTCCATGACGCGTTGTGGCACTTGAGCGGATTTCATCCAGAGTTCCCAGTCGAACCCGGGTGTGAGTTCGGTGAGGCCAGCGAAATTATAAGTATTTAGAATCAAATTCATATCGCGGTCTTTGACCTGGTCGAAGTGATTGGCTGCAATCTTGGTTTCTAGGGCGAGGACTCTCTGGGCGTGAGATTCCGCTTCCGGAACACCTGCTAGTTCGAACATTTTTTTGGCATGGATCAGGAAAGCCGAGCGGATAGGGGCGTATTCCTCTTCGCGGTAGTAAGCCTCATCTGGAAGGCTGATTCCGCCTTGCGCCATGTAGACGACATAGCGGTTGTTGTCATGCGCATCGACTTCTACGCCAATATAAAAAAGCCCTCCGATGCCACGTGCTTCTAACGCTCCCATTACTGCGAGTAAATCGCCGGCGGTGTCGATGGAGAGAGTTCGTTTAATGTCGGCGGCTATAGGTGAGATTCCTCGTGCCTCCACGCGATCCTCATCCATAAACGAGCGAAATAGATCGCCAATTTTTTGGGCATTGCTGCCAGCCACGGCGGTCGTCAGCGAGAGGTCTTCAATGATCTGGCGGACTTGCGCCTCGCTCTTTTCGCGAAGGAGCGTAAAGGATCCATAGCTGGAGCGGTCTGTCGGAATCTCGAAATTCTTCAGCCACCCGCCATTCACATAGCGATAGAAGTCATCTTTGGGGGAGACCTGGGTATCGAAGTGATCGTGCAGGATTCCGCTGGAAAGCTCATTGCCTTTGCTCATGGAGTAAGCCTAATAGGCACAATTATCAATTTGCGACCCGGAAGTAATTGACCTTTCAACAAAATCGATTTCAAAGTAACATTAAGCCATGCCTGCCAAGAAGATAGAGCCCAAGTGGCTCTCGCCCAAAGAGCTCAAAGCCTGGCGCTCATATATCGTCGCCTCTCGCCGCCTCTGGGATGCCATGGAGGGCGACCTCTCACCCCACGAGTTATCAATGTCAGATTATGAAATTTTGGTTCATCTCAGCGAAGCCCCCGATCGCCAGATCCGCATGAGCGAACTTGCCGAAAGTGCCATGATCTCTAAGTCGCGGCTATCGCACCGCATGAAGGTTATGGAGAAAGCCGGCTGGGTGCGTCGCGAGGTCTGTTCTATTGATAAGCGCGGTCAGTTCGCCATCATGACCGAGAAGGGCTGGAAGGCGATTGTAAAAGCCGCACCAGATCATGTCTCAAGCATTCGCTCTCGCTTCATCGACCACCTCACGGTCAAGGATCAGGAAGATTTAGCACGTATATTTGAGCGGGTCAGTACCAAGATGCGCGAACAATTTGAAAGTAATTGCGGAGAGTAATTTCTAAGAAGTACTTTGAGAAATAAAAAACCCCGCCACTAAAAGTGGCGGGGTTTTTCAATGGGGATTTACTTCTTTGCAGCAGCCTTCTTACGTGGCTTTGCAGCAACTTTCTTAGCAGCAGCCTTCTTGCGAGGCTTTGCTACCTTCTTGGCAGCAGGCTTTGCTACCTTCTTGGCAGCGGCCTTCTTGCGAGGCTTAGCAGCGGCCTTCTTAGCAGCTGGCTTAGCAGCGGCCTTCTTACGACGCTTTGGAGCAGCCTTCTTAACAGCTGGCTTAGCAGCTGCCTTTTTACGGCGCTTTGGAGCGACCTTCTTTGCTGGAGCTGCCTTCTTAGCAGCGGCCTTCTTACGACGCTTTGGAGCTGGAGCTGCCTTAGCAGCTGCCTTCTTGCGACGCTTTGGAGCAGTTTTCTTAGCTGCAGCCATGTACATCTCCTATCAGAATGGTTCGATCCGTCACCGAACCTGTTCAAGGAGAATCGTGACAGTAATTGCACTAAGAAGCCACTATTTTCGCTATAAAAGTGAGTGCGTGTCGCAACAATCTTTTTTTCGTTTTTTATGCCTTTTCGACTTTTTTTAAGGAAATTTTTAATCGATATCTGGCAGTTTATTCTTCTTCGTTCTCTGCGCGATCGCGTATGTATTGGTTCTTAAATCGAAATTGCGAAATTCAGGCAATTTTGCCGCCGCTAAAGTGACCAGTCCGATGCATAAAAGCCCGCCAGAGATGACTGAGGTGCGCAAAGAGGTAGCTGCAGCAGTTGTACCAGCGCGTAACTGCCCGCCGAGTGGTCCGACCGTATAGGAAAGTTGCTCGAGACCAGCCAGGCGACCACGATATTCATCGTCGATCGTTTGATTCCATAGATTGCTACGGCAGAGAGAACTGACTT
>Ga0136642_1001008_pt1 | contig 12828 bp, 9 predicted proteins | sample LowCatLa1302831Y_FD_115313 | JGI IMG/M metagenome (GOLD analysis project Ga0136642, IMG submission 115313) | Freshwater microbial communities from Lower Cathedral Lake, Yosemite National Park, California, USA - 13028-31Y | ecosystem: Environmental > Aquatic > Freshwater > Lake ... | reverse complement strand
GGTGTAGCTAGAACCAGGATTGCAATCGGTCGATAGCGCTACCTTCGCGCCGGCATCAATTAGATCGCGACCGCGCGGGTAGCTTGATCTAGTTGAAAACTCCGCACCGGGAACTAAAGTCGCAACGGTATTGCTGGCAGCAAGAACAGAAATGTCAGAATCTGTCAGGTGAGTGCAGTGATCAACTGATGCACAATCAAGCTCGACTGCCATTCCGATGGCATTTGTATTCTCAAGTTGATGTGCATGAATTCGAGGTAGTAGACCGGTTGCAATTCCGGCTTCCAAAATTCGCCGAGTTTGGTCAACCGTGAACGCACCACGATCGCAGAACACATCAATCCACTTTGCATGTGGCGCGCAAGCAGTAAGCATTTCGCCCACAACTAAATCGACGTATTCATCCGCGCGATCCGAAAATTCTGGAGCAACGACATGTGCGCCTAAAAATGTCACGTCATTTGTGAATTCCTTAGCAAGGCGAACGGATCTTTCTTCAGTTGCCACATCTAATCCGTAACCAGATTTGATTTCAGTTGACGTTATTCCGCAGGCAACCATTTCTTGTTGTAAGCGAGCAATATTGCTGCGAAGTTTTTCATCCGTTGCACTTCTGGTAGCAGCCACCGTAGTTCGAATTCCACCGGCGGCGTAGGGCTGACCTGACATGCGGGCAGCGAACTCAGCGCTTCGTTCCCCGTCAAAAACCAAGTGGGTGTGACTGTCTACGAATCCCGGGGAAACTGCAACACCTTGCATATCAATCGGATCAGAATTTGCCACAGACTTAACTTCACTTGCAGAACCAACCCAAGCAACTAAGCCATCCGCGATAACAACCGCAGCATTTTCTAAAATTCCTAACGGCCCTTCAGCGACGTTTGGGTCATTGGTGACCAATTCACCAATGTTTGTCAGGGCTAAATGGCTCATGTGATTAGAGTAAATCGCCGGCAGCGTTTGTCATTGCGTGATCGTGCTCCTGCATTGGAATGCGAACATTTTTAGCTTTCGCTACATCTATTGCATCTTGGTATCCAGCATCCACGTGACGGATAACTCCCATACCGGGATCGTTGGTTAAAACACGTGCCAGCTTTTGAGCAGCAAGTGGTGTGCCATCTGCAACCGACACTTGTCCAGCATGAATCGAGCGTCCGATACCAACGCCACCACCATGGTGAATGGAAACCCACGATGCACCGGAGGAAATGTTGATCATTGCATTTAGTAGTGGCCAATCCGCGATTGCATCCGAACCATCAAGCATGGCTTCGGATTCGCGATACGGGGAAGCAACTGATCCACAATCCAAGTGATCGCGACCGATAACAATTGGCGCACTAACTTCGCCACTTGCAACTAATTCATTGAAAGCCAAACCTGCCTTATCGCGTTCGCCATAACCTAACCAGCAAATTCGAGCGGGTAGACCTTGGAATGCCACACGCTCTTGTGCCATGTTGATCCAGCGATGTAGGTGTTCATTGTCTGGGAACAAATCAAGCACTGCTTTATCGGTGCGCGCAATGTCCTTAGGATCACCCGAGAGGGCAGCCCAGCGAAATGGGCCTTTACCTTCACAGAACAGCGGACGAATGTAAGCGGGTATGAAACCTGGGAATTCAAAGGCGCGGTCGTAGCCACCTTTACGTGCTTCGTCGCGAATGCTGTTGCCGTAATCAAATACTTCGGCGCCTTTATCCATGAAACCAACCATGGCTTCGACATGCATAGCCATCGACTCTTGCGCGAGTTTGGTGAATTCATCAGGTTTCTTGTCTGCATATTCCCGAGCATCTGCAAAGTCCAGGCCAGCTGGGATGTAGTAAAGCGGATCGTGCGCTGAGGTTTGGTCAGTAACGATGTCGATTGCAACATCCATAGCAAGAAGTTTCGGTAACACTTCAGCTGCGTTGCCTACCAAACCAACAGAAAGTGGTCGACGAGCAGCTTTCGCATCCAAACAGCGACGGACTGCGTCATTGAGGTCAGTAGTCACTTCGTCGAGGTAGCGAGTCTCAACACGTCGTTGTAGTCGAGTTTGATCAATGTCGATGATCAAACACACGCCATCATTCATAGTTACCGCAAGTGGTTGTGCGCCACCCATGCCACCGCAACCACCAGTAACAGTTAACGTGCCAGCCAATGTGCCGCCGAACTTCTTAGCTGCAACCGCAGCGAAAGTTTCATATGTTCCTTGCAAGATTCCTTGGGTTCCGATGTAGATCCAAGAACCGGCAGTCATCTGGCCATACATGGTCAATCCCATGTTTTCTAGGCGCCGGAATTCTGGCCAAGTTGCCCAGTCACCGACCAAGTTGGAGTTCGCAAGAATTACCCGGGGAGCCCATTCATGAGTTTGGAATACGCCAACCGGTTTACCGGACTGAACCAGCATGGTTTCGTCATTTTCCAAAGTGGTTAGGGTGCGCACGATGGCATCGAAGGATTCCCAGTTGCGAGCTGCTTTTCCAGTTCCGCCGTAGACCACAAGTTCATCAGGGTATTCGGCAACTTCTGGATCCAGGTTGTTTTGTAGCATGCGCAGCGCGGCTTCCTGCTGCCAACCCTTTGTGGTCAGTTGCGTACCCCTGGTAGCGCGAACTGGGCGTGGACCTGAAGTCATGTTCATCCTCATCTAGCGCCTGAATTCTAGGCACTAGATGAGGTTACTCCAGGCACTTCGCCAGATTTCGAGGATCCCGAAAGGCTATGGTTGAGGCGTTGAAAGGGTATTAATGACAAACCTGCATGTAGATGAACACTGGCCGCGGGCCGGATACTGGCTTTCCAGTGGATCAAGTGCCGAGCACACTGACATGACCGTAGTTGGTATCGGGGCGCACTTAACTTCACTCACGCCTACTGGAGCCGACCAAACACCAGCGGCAATTCGTGAGGCTATGTATAAGTACTCAACGTATTCCTGGGAACACGATTTAGACATTGCTTCGGTCTCGGTTCGCGATGTTGGTGACATTCCTGATCCCGATTGGGAGGAAGGTGAAGCCCGGGTATTTGCAAAAATGGCAGAGCTTCGTGGCAACCAAGATTTGTTGGTTGCTTTGGGCGGCGACAATGCAATTACATATTCGGTTGGCAAAGGTTTGTGGGCTGATGAAATTGGAAAAGCTGGATTGATAACAATCGATGCACATCACGATATTCGCGAAGGCATCAGCAATGGGTCTCCGGTTCGACGATTAATTGCAGCGGGACTACAAGGCACCCACATAGTTCAAATTGGTATCAGCGATTATGCAAACTCTGCGGAATATGCAAAGCGCGCGAAGGAATACGGCATCACAGTTATCACCCGAGGTGCAATGCGCACGAGGCCGCTCGAAGACGTTATGGCTGAGGCAATACACATAGCAGGGGCAAGTGGGGGGCCAATCCATTATGACCTTGACGTTGATGTCTGCGACCGCGCGGTGACACCAGCCTGCCCAGCAGCCACGCCTGGTGGGCTTTCTGCCGACGATGTCCGACATCTGACATTCTTAGCGACATCACATTCCAACGTCACTAGCATGGACATTACTGAAATTGACGCAACGATGGATTCCAAGGATGAGCGAACGATTCGACTTGGCGCATTGTGCGTATTAGAAGCTGCAGCTGGCGTAGCCAGTCGCTCGAACTAAGGGAAGAACATGACAACGCTAAAGAACTTCATAAATGGCAAGTTTGTTGATCACGCCAGCAACGAAACCATGTCATTTGAAAATCCAGCGATTGGAAAGGTCTACGGAACTGCTCCACTCTCACGCGAAGCTGATGTTGATGCTGCATTCAAGGCTGCGAGCAATGCCTTTGATGGTTGGAAGCGAACTGCGCCAGCCGATCGTTCACTTGCGCTATTCCGCATCGCCGATGCAATGGAAGCTCGTGCTGATGAAATTATTGCTGCCGAAATCCAAAATACCGGTAAGCCACTTTGGTGGATGCGCGATGCTGAATTCCCACAGTGTGTTGATCACACCCGGTTCCATGCCACTTTGGCTCGCAACTTGCCAGGTTGGTCCACCGGTGAGTACTTAACTGGTTATGACTCATCTGTTCGTCGCGAACCTGTTGGTGTTTGCGCTCAGGTTGCACCTTGGAACTACCCACTTCTTATGGCCGTCTGGAAATTTGCGCCAGCACTTGCGATGGGTAACACTCTCGTTCTTAAGCCTTCCGATACAACACCTCACACCGCCGGCATCATGGCGGAAATTTTCGCTGAGCACTTACCACCAGGCGTGGCAAACATTATCTTCGGTGATCGCGACACTGGTCGCGCGATGGTTGCGCACAAGCGCCCTGACCTGATCTCAATCACCGGATCAGTTCGCGCAGGTATGGAAATTGCGGCGAATGCTGCTCCTGATTTGAAACGAGTTCACTTAGAACTTGGTGGCAAAGCTCCAGTCATCGTTTATGACGATTGTGACCTGGAAAAGACCGTGCAGGGTGTTGCCGAGGCAAACCTTTACAACGCAGGTCAAGACTGCGCTGCTGGTACTCGCGTAATCGTGCAAGAAGGTATCGCTAAAGAATTCACTGCAGCCCTTGCCAAGAAGGTTGCTGAATTTAAATTCGGTGCACCTGACAATGATGATCACTTCTATGGTTCATTAAATAGCCAGAATCAACTTGACCGCGTTCAAGGTTTTATCGATCGTCTTCCAAAGCATGCCGAAATTCTTACTGGCGGCAAGGCACAGCGCTTGAATGGTGGTTATTACTTCGAACCAACTTTGATTACTGGCCTAAAGCAAGATGACGAAATGATTCAGAACGAAGTATTCGCTTCGGTCCAGACGGTCCAGACCTTCAAAGACGAAGCCCAAGCAATTGAAATGGCAAATGATGTTGCTTACGGTTTGGCCGCTTCAATTTGGACTGAAAATCATGGTCGCGCGATTCGCACTTCACAGGATCTGGACTTTGGACAGGTTTGGATTAACTGCCACTTGGTTCAGGCTGCTGAAATGCCTAATGGTGGCTTCAAGCACTCCGGTCACGGTAACGACTTGTCGACCGAAGCCATTGAGGGCTACACCCGCGTAAAGCACGTAATGAGCTTGACCGGACGCTAAATTCCGCACGGTAGGCTGGGGGACTCAAGAGTTTCCCAGCCTTACCTATTACTAACCTTCCCCGGAGTAACCATGGATCTGAAGAATCGCGATTTTCTAAAAGAAATCGACTTCACCAATGATGAGTTCCTGTACTTAATCGATCTTGCGATTGATCTGAAGGCACAAAAGAAGGAACGTCGCGAAATCCAGCACATGGTTGGTCGCAATGTTGCGTTGATTTTTGAAAAGACATCCACTCGCACCCGTTGCGCATTCGAAGTTGCTGCGTTCGATCAGGGTGCCCACACAACTTATCTAGATGGCCTGTCTTCCCAAGTAGGACACAAAGAATCAATCGCAGATACCGCTCGAGTGCTATCTCGCTATTACGATGCCATTGAATATCGCGGACAAACTCAAGCCCAAATTGAAGAGTTAGCTGAGTTTTCTGGAGTTCCGGTCTACAACGGATTGACCAACGAATGGCATCCAACTCAAATGTTGGCTGACTTCATGACCATGGTTGAACATTCTGGCAAACGCCCAAATGATATTTCGTTCACTTATGTCGGCGATGCTCGTTCAAACATGGGTAACTCACTTCTAGTAACTTCGGCACTCTTAGGCTCAGATATTCGAATTGCATCGCCTAAGGCGTTATGGCCAGCGAAGGAAGTGCAAGAGATTGCGCAAGGCTTACTTGCTAAGAGTGGCGGCTCGATTCTGCTAACTGAAGATATGGACGAAGCACTTCCTGGTTCAGATTTCCTTCACACTGATGTTTGGGTTTCCATGGGTGAGTCCGAAGAAGTTTGGAAAGAGCGTGTGGAATTGCTCGGCAGCTACCAAGTAAATGATGTGGCACTCGCAAAGACTGGAAATGCAAATGCAAAATTTATGCATTGCTTACCTGGTTTCCATAACGAACAAACTACGGTTGGGCGCGAAATCGCACATAAAACCGGAATGCATGACGGCCTTGAAGTCACACACGACGTATTTGAATCCGAAGCCAGCGTGGTATTTGATCAGGCTGAAAATCGACTGCACACAATCAAGGCGATTATGGTCGCCACCATCGGACATTAAGTGAGCAAATTATTTTCCGAATTAACAGTCGGTGGAGTTACCTTCAAGAACCGTGCGTGGGTTAGTCCGATGTGTCAGTACTCGGCAGTCGAAGGCGTAATTCAAGATTGGCATGCCGTCCACTACGGAGCCTTCATTACAGGTGGTGCTGGCTTAGTCATGGTGGAAGCATCTGCAGTTCATCCTGCCGGTCGAATCACGCCTGCCGATTCTGGAATTTGGACCGATCAACAAGCCCAAGTTCTAGCTGAGATCCCACGCTTCCCACATCGCCAAGGCACAAAAGCTGGAATCCAGATCGCACATGCCGGACGTAAAGCATCCGCTAAAGCGCCCTGGGAAGGCGGTGCCCAAGTAACAGTTGCCGAGGGTGGCTGGGAATGCGTGGCACCATCTGCGATTGCCTTTGAAGGGTTCACTGTGCCAACTGAGCTAACCCTCGCCGACATCGCACTATTGCGCGCTGATTTTGTTGCGGCCGCCGAACGCGCAATCTCAGCAGATTTCGATGTGGTGGAGATTCATGCTGCGCATGGCTATTTGTTACACGAATTTCTTTCGCCGATTTCAAATCAGCGAACTGATGAATATGGCGGATCGTTTGAAAATCGGATCAAGTTACTTTGCCAAATTGCTAGCGAAGTCCGCATGGTAGTTCCAACTTCGCGCGCACTATTTGTTCGAATTTCAGCATCTGACTGGATCGAGGGTGGCTGGGGGATCGATGATTCAGTTGCCCTTTCACGCGAACTTAAGGCTCGTGGCGTTGATTTAGTTGATTGTTCTCCTGGTGGAACTTCCACGGCCCAGAAGATTGAACTTGGCCCTGGCTATCAAGTGCAATTTGCTCGCCAGATTCACCAGGAATCTGGAATCCTGACTAACGCAGTGGGCATGATTACAACGGGCGAACAGGCCGAAGCTATTTTGGAAGACGGCGAAGTTGCCGCAGTAATGATTGGCCGATCCATGCTTGGAAATCCACGATGGCCAATTCAAGCTGCAGCAGATCTAGGTGAAGAGATTCCTTGGCCAAATCAGTATGCGCGTGGCTTTACGGCTCGCAGTTAACTAGCTTCGACATTTCGTCGCGTTGCCATAACTGATCCAATCAAAACCAACGGAAATCCAATCAAGATTCCAATTGTGATCGGCTCACTCAGAATGATGATGCCAAGAATAATTGCAACTGCTGGATTTATGTAAGTAATAACAGTTGTTCTGGTTGGGCCAACCTCATCGACTAACGCGAAAAGGGCCACGAATGCAATTGCCGAACATAACACTCCGAGTGCAATGACACTCAAGATCACATTAGTTGTCACATGCGAAACGCCAGGTGCCCGCCACGAATCGCGAGCAACTTCGACAAGCACGATCGGCAGATAGATCAAGCCCGCGATAAACAGTGACCAGGCAATGACGCCGATACTCGAAACGTCACTAAGTAACTTGGTGATAATAATTGGGCCAAGGGCATACCCAGATGCAGCCAGAAAACAAAGCAAGATTGCCCAGTAGTTACTTGCGCTAACATCAAACCCAACGAGCATGCCAACGCCAATGAAACCTACGAACAGTCCAACAATACGTCGCACATCCCAGTCTGAGTCCAGCCCTAGCTGTCGCGAAATGACGGCATTGAGAAGTGGGACAGCAGCAATCAGCAGTCCGGTGAGTGAACTAGAGATTTGCTTCTCTGCGATACCAAGCGAGCCAAACGGAATGCACATCTCGATAACTGCAAAAGCTAGGATGCCTTTCCAATGGGTCCTTAGCGTGCGAGCTTGTCCTTGATGTATCGCAATCGGGAGTAGTAGCGCGGTAGCAATCAGCACTCGACAAAAAACCACAACGGCAGGAGATAGGTCGGTGACTGCAATTCGAATAAACAGGTAAGGCGTGCCCCATATGATTCCTAGCGCGACAAATAGGATCCAACCGCGCTTAGACACAATGCCGATTCTAGACTCTGGCAGTTTCCCAGTATTCTTAGGGATCATGAGCGAGCAGGCCATTCCAGATCCCAATTTCTATGACGTTCACGCGGTCCAGGAAAAATGGCTGCCAGTTTGGGATGAATTAGCCCCATTTCGCTCGGGTCGCCCTGAAGATACGCGCCCAACCAAATACGTTCTGGACATGTTCCCTTACCCATCGGGTGACTTACATATGGGACATGCTGAGGCCTACGCACTTGGCGATGTAATCGCGCGCTACTGGGTGCACAAGGGTTTCAACGTCATGCATCCAATTGGCTGGGATGCATTTGGGCTGCCCGCTGAAAATGCGGCAATCAAGCGAAACGAAAGTCCACAGATTTGGACTTATGAAAATATTGCTATCCAAAAAGCTTCCATGCGACGCTATGCCTGCTCATTTGATTGGGATCGCGTATTAAATACCTGCGACCCGGAGTACTACCAGTGGAACCAATGGTTCTTCTTGCAGATGTATAACCGTGGTTTGGCTTACCGTAAGAACTCAAACGTTAACTGGTGTCCTTCCTGCCAGACCGTTTTGGCCAACGAACAAGTGGTCGGCGGTGAATGTGAACGCTGCGACTCTGTTGTAACAAAAAAGAAATTGAATCAGTGGTATTTCAAGATCACGGATTACGCAGATCGTCTGCTTGATGACATGCAGGAACTTGAAGGCGAATGGCCCGAAAAAGTTCTGCTCATGCAGCGCAATTGGATTGGTCGCTCCAAAGGCGCGGAAGTGTCCTTTGAAATTGAAGGACGCAACGAGCCCGTAGTTGTTTACACCACACGTCCCGATACATTATTTGGTGCAACGTTTTTCGTAGTTGCAGTTGATTCTGAACTTGCCTCCGAACTTGCAGCTGGAACTGAAAGTGAAGCAGCCTTTAAAACGTACTTAGAGGGGGTTAAGGCAACAAGTGAAATGGATCGGTTAGCAACTGATCGGCCAAAGACTGGCGTATTTCTAAATCGCTACGCCATTAATCCTGTGAATGGCGAACGGTTACAAATTTGGGCTAGTGATTATGTATTGGCTGATTACGGTACCGGCGCAATTATGGCCGTTCCAGCTCACGATCAGCGCGACTTAGATTTTGCTAAAACTTTTGATTTGCCCGTGCGAGTTGTAGTCCAATCAGATACTGATCCAACTGTTACTGGTGAAGCAACGGCGGATGATGGACCACACATTAATTCGGAAAATCTTGATGGTCTTGGCAAAACTGAAGCAATCACGCAAATAATTTCTGAATTGAGCAGTAAGGGACTGGGTAAACCGGCAACTAACTATCGCTTGCGGGATTGGTTAATCTCTCGCCAACGTTTCTGGGGAACTCCAATTCCGATCATTCACTGTCCGTCTTGTGGGGAGGTTCCAGTTCCGATTGAGCAACTTCCGGTGCGTCTCCCAGATGCTGCCGGACTAGATCTATCCCCAAAGGGAACCTCACCACTCGGTGCGGCTGATGATTGGGCAAATGTGCCTTGTCCAAAGTGCGCCGGTCCGGCTCGTCGTGATGCTGACACCATGGACACCTTCGTAGATTCATCTTGGTACTACATGAGGTACTTAAATCCACAATTAGATACAGCTCCATTTGATCCAGCCGAAGCCAAGAAGTGGCTCCCGGTTGATCAATACGTTGGTGGCGTCACACATGCGATTCTGCATCTGCTTTACAGTCGATTTTTTACCAAAGTCATGTATGACATGGGCATGGTGGACTTTGTGGAACCTTTCAAGCGCCTGCTAAACCAAGGCATGGTCCAGATGGATGGCTCGGCAATGAGTAAGAGTCGTGGCAACTTGGTAAAGCTAAGCGATGAACTATCCGAACATGGCGTGGATGCCATCAGGTTGGCTTTGGTTTTCTCTGGACCACCTGAAGATGATGTTGACTGGGCAGACGTTTCGCCGAGTGGCGCTAAAAAGTTCTTGGCCCGGGCTTATCGACTAGCAGGCGACGTCTCAAGTAAGCCCGGCGCTGATGTAGCAACTGGCGACTTAAGTTTGCGTAAGGCAACGCATAAAGCGTTAAACGATACCCAGCTTGCGGTTGAAACTTACCGATTCAACGTTGCAGTTGCTCGAACGATGGAATTGGTAAACGTAACTCGCAAAGCGATTGACTCTGGTTGTGGACCAGCAGATCCGGCAGTTCGCGAAGCAACTGAAGCCGTAGCAATTATGCTTTCCCTAGTTTCGCCGTACACAGCAGAAGAAATGTGGGATCGACTTGGCCACATGCCATCAGTTGCATTAGCACCTTGGCCAGAAGTGGATCCGAAATTGCTAGTTGAGGATGAAGTTCAATGTGTAGTGCAAGTTAACGGCAAGATCAAGGAACGTTTGAGTATTTCGCCAAACATAACTGAAGCGGAACTTCGCGAACTTGCCATGAGCCAGGCCTCAGTAGTGGCTGCGATTGCTGGACAGAACATAAAAGTTGTTGTGGTGCGTCCACCAAAACTGGTCAACATAGTTCTGGCTTAGCAGTGTCAGTCGGGATCGTCACGGACTCAACGGCATACCTGCCAGAATCTGTTGCGCAACGACTAGGCATCGAAGTAGTTCCAGTTCAGGTAATAAGTGGTGGCATGGCCTTTGACGAAGTTGGCGGAATTTCAGTAGACGAAGTCTCGGCAGCCCTGCGCGCCAACAAGCAAGTAACCACTTCGCGGCCATCCCCTGAGAGATTTATTGAGACTTACCAAAAATTACAGGCTGCGGGATGTGATTCGATTGTCAGCACACATTTATCAAGCGGCCTCTCGGGAACTTATGAGTCAGCATTACTGGCGAGCAAACGAATGGACATCGAAGTTGAGGTCATCGATTCTTATGCGATAGCCATGATGCTTGGTTTTGCTGTCGAAAGTGGAGCAGCGGTCGCCCAAGCAGGTGGATCTATTGCAGATGCCGTGACAACTATTAAGAGACGCTGCGCTGCCGGTTCGATAACTTTCTATGTCGACTCATTGGAGTTCCTAGAGCGTGGTGGTCGAATTTCTCCCCTGAAATCAAGAGTTGGATCTGCGCTGTCAGTTAAGCCGCTTTTGCATATGATCAATGGCAAAGTTGAACAGAAAGAATTGGTGCGCACGAGCGCCAAAGCACTCGAGCGTCTCGTTGAAATCGCAAGTTCAGCGGCTCGAATCCCATCAGATATTGCAGTGCATCACGTAGCTGCTGAAATCCGAGCCAACCAAGTAGCCCAAGAACTGTGTGAGATTTTGGGAATTCCAGAGATAACAGTCACTCAAGCTGGCGCAGTCGTTGGAGCACACGTTGGCCCTGGGGCAATTGCTGTTGTAGTTAGTCCACAGGTCTAACTTTTAAACAGTGCCTCACAAGTTGAGAAAAAGTGTCTTTTGGTTTCTAACCTCATCGGATGCGTGCGTTTCAAAATACTCGAATCACAACTACAAACGTTGCTCAAGACCGACTGCGATCTATCATCGGGGAGCGAACCAGAAATGTAGCAACTGAGATGCCGAATCCGGTGCTATTTGAACCGCCGCCCAGTGCCCTGGCACCAATTGCAAAAATGCTTGCAGGCGCGGTAGCAGTCATCGCTATCTTCATATGGCTAAATCGGCCGCAAAACATTTCACCACCGACCGTTGTTGCTTCTGGCATGCCGATTAGCTCGAGTGCGACAAATCAACCAACTCCAACTGGAAAAATAGTTGTAGATGTTGAAGGAAATGTCGTGCAGCCAGGTCTCCAGACTTTGCCAGCAAGCAGCAGGGTCGCAGATGCCATAACTGCAGCAGGAGAATTAAGCGGACCTGATTCAGCCGGATCAATAAATCTGGCACAACGAATTACCGATGGCGAATTAATCATGGTTGGCGCGACCTCGGCAACGTCAAAGGAGACCAAAATAAATTTGAATACGGCCACCGCTACCGAACTTGATTCATTGCCTGGGGTTGGACCAGTCATGGCTGGACGGCTTGTTGCGTGGCGAGATACCCATCAGCAGTTCCATGCAATTGAAGAGTTGCAAGAGGTGCCAGGGATAGGTCCAAAGGTTTTCGAAAACCTAAAAGACCTTGTTCGCATATAGGTGGACCTCCGACTTGCCTGGCTTGCGATTAGCGTTTGGCTTTCAGTCGCGATTTCACTTGCGATTGAATCCCGCTTCGATCCAATTTGGGTTACAGTTTGGATTTGCGTAGTTGCGCTTGGAGTTACTGCAACGAAGAGTAAATTACAGTCATCAAAATATGACCTAAAGACAATCACACGCTTTGTTCTGCTCGGCGTAGTGGTAGGCGTGATCCTTGCTACGTTACGCGTGCTCCCATTAATAACTGGACCGATTCATGAATCGAGTCAGCAGGGTGCAATCGTTAAAGGCACTGGAGTCCTCAGTTCCGATCCAGTAGTCACTCCCAAGAAGAATGCATTGGATTGGAGCGCAACCCAATTAGTTCGATTCACGCTGCAGGTGAATCAAATTGACGTGCACGGGAAAGTTTCAAAAGTACGAATGCCAGTAATGGTATTTTCTTCGCAATCGGAGATAGTTAATGAATCCAAAAGGCTAATCCCAGGAGAAAAAGTAGCTTTCACTGGGAAATTAAGCACCTCGTTGCCTGGCAGAGCAATCGCCGCAAATTTAACGCTCACCGAACCTTTGAAATTATCAACCGGTCCGCCTAAATATCAG
>Ga0136642_1001007_pt1 | contig 12862 bp, 12 predicted proteins | sample LowCatLa1302831Y_FD_115313 | JGI IMG/M metagenome (GOLD analysis project Ga0136642, IMG submission 115313) | Freshwater microbial communities from Lower Cathedral Lake, Yosemite National Park, California, USA - 13028-31Y | ecosystem: Environmental > Aquatic > Freshwater > Lake ... | reverse complement strand
CCATGGTGTCGGGAGGCGTTCAATCATGTCTATTTCAAAAGTCAGTGCTTCGCCTTGAGAATTTTGGAGAGCTTGTGCAGCAAAGTATCCAGCGGGACCAGCGCCTACTATCGCGACTTTGTACTGAGGCACGGTAAATCCCTTCGGTAACTACTGGGATGAATTAAGGAACGATACGTGGTCCGGATTAAGTTCATCGAGTGAGCGAGCGCCCAATAGTTTCATAGTTCGTGTCATTTCGCCTCTAAGGATTTCCAGGGTTCGGTCCACGCCTTCTTTACCCCCGGCCATGAGGCCATACAAATAGGCCCTTCCAATCCAGGCAAAATCAGCCCCTGCGGCGATCGAAGCAACAATGTCAGCGCCATGCATAATTCCAGTATCCACATGCAATTCAGCTTTATCTTTTATCGCTGCCTTCACTTGTGGGATGAGAAGCGCCGGAACAGGCGCACGATCGAGTTGTCGGCCTCCGTGATTGGAAAGCACGATTGCATCGGCTCCTGCTTCAACGGCCATAATTGCATCATCGACGTGCTGGATTCCCTTAACAATTAACTTGCCCTTCCATTGCTGGCGAATCCACTTGAGATCTTCAAAAGTGACAGTTGGGTCAAACATAGAATCCAAAAGTTCAGCAACCGTGCCGTTCCATGAATCTAGAGATGCAAAAGTCAATGGGTCGGTTGTGAGGAAATTAATCCACCAAGCCGGTCGTGGAATCGCGTTTAAGATTGTTTTGGAAGTGAGCGAAGGTGGAATCGTCATTCCGTTGCGAATATCGCGCAGCCTGTCACCGGCGACCGGAACGTCAACAGTTAAAACGAGTGCTTCAAATCCGGCTGCGGCCGCTCTATTCACCAATCCCATGCTTCGTTCGCGGTCTTTCCACATATATAACTGGAAAAAGTTTCTGCCGGTAGGGGCTGCTTTTGCCACATCTTCAATGGAGCGAGTTCCCATAGTGGAAAGAGTGAAAGGTATGCCTGCGTCCATGGCCGCTGTGCAACCAGCAATCTCTCCCTCGGTCTGCATCATTCGAGTAAATCCAGTCGGGGCAATTCCTAATGGCATTGCTGCTTTCTTGCCAAGCATGGTGGTCGAAAGATCGAAGGTGGAAACATCGCGCAAAACTCGAGGGTGAAAAGTAACTGATTGAAATTCTTTGCGTGCGCTCGTGAGGCTTGATTCAGTACCTGCTCCACCATCTGTGTAATCAAAAGGTGCTTTTGGAGTGCGGCGCTTAGCAATGACACGCAGATCATAAATTGTGAGTGCGCGAGTAAGGCGGCGTCGCTTGGGGCTCCAAATTATTTTCCTGAAACGTAGAAGTTGGCGAAGGTCTTTATAGCCTGGAATTCTGCGGCGTACTTTTATTTTCGTCATGGTGTTTCCGTTCCCTAGTTCTTGCGAAGTACGGCACCGGTTTCACGCACTTCAGATAAATTACGATTTCCAGTAAGAGCCATTGTATTGAGAAATTCTCGTCGCAAAAGCTCAACAACTTTTTCTACTCCTCGCTCGCCATCTGCCATAAGCCCATATAAATATGCACGTCCAATCAATACGGCTTTGGCCCCTAGCGCAATTGCTGCATAAGCATCTTGGCCAGACATTACTGAGCCATCTATATAAATATCCATCTTCTTACCCACGGCCTTGACTACATCGGGCAATATTTCAATAGGAACTGGACCTCGATCTAACTGCCTGTTACCGTGATTGGAAAGAACAATTCCTTGTACGCCCATCTTTGCAAGGGTCTTTGCATCTTCCACGCTCTGAATACCCTTAACGATGATTGGGCCCTTCCATTCTTTCTGCAGCCATCGAACATCATCAAAAGAGAGGGCTGGGGAGAAGATTGTCGCTGCAAGTTCGACGAGGGATTTATCCCAACCTCGAAAGGCGGCAAATTCTAATTTTTTTGTTGTGAAGAGATTAATCCACCACATTGGTTTGCGTGCAATTGCAAAAACTGTTGAAAGTCGAATGCGTGGTGGAATAGTGAGGCCATTTCGCAAATCTCGCAAACGAAGGCCGCTGACTGGAGTATCGACGGTAAGAATTAGCGCTTCAAATCCTGATTCACGTGCTTGCTTGATAACCGCCAAACTATCAGTTCTGTTTTGCATCACATAGAGCTGAAACCAGCGCCTAGCACCAGGAACAGCTGCTGCAAGTTCAGCTGGTGAGGTAGTCCCCATTGTCGAGAGGCAATAAATAAGGTTGTTCCGCTCTGCAACTGAGGCAACCGCTGGCTCACCTACATGTTGCATTAAGCGCGTATAACCTGTCGGCGCAAAAATAATGGGCAGATCTACTTTTTTACCAAAAATTACTTCTGTTGCCTCTACCTTGGAAACATCGCGAAGGGTTCTTGAATTAAATTCAACGTTTCTCAGCGCCGATTGAGATCGCGAATATCCGATTTCATCCAGTGCTGATCCTTCAACGTAGTCATATACAACCTTGGGTGCTCGCTTTTTTGCCAAGAGCGCCAAATCATCAATTGTTTGAGCCTTGGACGAAGCTAATTTGCGACGATTAAGAGATGGCAACTTCCACTCTATAAGTCCATAAAAATAAGGAAGGTTGGGAAAGTTCCGCTTTGATTTAATCATTTTCTTGAATTCTTTTATGCAGAGTGAATAGCAGTCATCACTGCACGTGACATCGTTGGGTAATCCTTAGTATTTGATACGTTTTCTACGAGTTCATAATCCCTCATAACCAAAATACGGTCAGCAAGAGAAATCATTTCTGGTAAATCACTTGAGATGAGGATGATTGAAAGACCCGCATTCGCTAGTTCAACAATTAGCTCGTGGAATGATGCCTTTGTACGGACGTCGACGCCAACGGTAGGTTCATCGATGATAAGAATATTTGTTTCAGCAGCTAGCCATTTTGCAACAGAAACTTTTTGCTGATTTCCACCAGAAAGTGTGCCGGCTAGTTGATTGTTATCAACAACCTTAATGCCTAAGCGTTCAACATACTTACTTGAGATTGCATCTTCTTTTTGAAAACTAATGATTCCAAGCTTCTGCAGGATTTTAGAGAGAACGGTTACTGAAATATTTTTGCGAACTGGAAAGTCAAGAAAAAGTCCTTCTTCCTTTCGATTCTCAGTGACGTAACCAATATGGTGAGAATGAAGAGCATCACGAAGTGAGTTGATACGAACCACTTGTCCATTGATTTTTACTTCGCCACCCGTGGTTTTATGAAGTCCAAGAACGCTGCGCGCTAATTCGCTTCGCCCAGCACCGACTAATCCATACATTCCAAGTACTTCTCCGGGATACAAGGAGAGTGAAATTTTTTCATGTCCGAGAACTGTTTGAACATCGATGAGTTCAAGAACTGGTGCAACGCTTCTGTTTACTTCTCGAAGTTCGACCTTGCGATCAGCGAGGTGACGACCGACCATCGCATCCACAACTTCACTTTGTTTATAATTTGCAAGTGGTTGTGATTCAAGAATACTTTGGCCATCGCGCAAAACGGTAACTGTGTCACAGATTTCATAGACTTCCTCAAGCTTGTGACTTACAAAAAGAATGGCCGTACCTGAATCCTTCAATTTCTTAATTACTTCAAAAAGCTTCACGGTTTCACCGCTAGTGATAGAGGCTGTTGGTTCATCCAACAAGATAATTTGAGCCTTCGTTACTAGCGCCTTAGCAATTTCAACAAGCTGCATCTGAGCAACAGAGAGATTCTTTACTCTCTCTTGAAGATTAATTTCAAAGCCCAGAGTTTGAAGCGCCTCTTTTGCCATACGGGTGCGCTCCCCCTGATCCACGATTCCAAAGTGAGTTGGAGGATTGTGGAGCGTAATGTTCTCTTCAACTGAGAATTCAGGAATTAAATTTCTTTCCTGGTGAACAACTGCAATACCGGCGTGCGTAGCTTCGACTGGAGATTCGAAGAATTTCTCTTCACCATTTGTTTTAAGAGATCCAGAATCTGCGCGATATACACCTGTAATAATTTTAATAAGCGTAGATTTACCAGCGCCATTCTCTCCCAATAGTGCATGCACAGAACCACCCTTGAGGGTGAGGTTCACTTCATTCAGCGCTTTCACGCCTGGGAATGATTTAGAAACTTTTTCAATTCGAAGTTCTGTGCTCACCCGGAAACCTTCTTTCCTTCAAGTGCGCGTTGGCTGCGACGACGACGCCACTCACTGAGTGCCACAGTTGAAAGAACAACAATTCCCACGGTCAAACTCACGATGCTTGGATCCAACGAGTATTGCGCGCGAGCGATATCAACTAGACGAACAACACCTGCTGCCACAACTGTTCCAAAAACTGCCACAGTTCCGCCGGCCATTAGCACGCCGCCGATAATCGGGGCAGCGAAAGATGCGAGCATCCAATCTCCACCGATTGATCGATTGATTCCAGGTAGTGATGAAATAGTGATGATTGCTGCAATACCAACGAGGCTTCCCGAGAGAGTGTGGGCAAGAAAGACTGAGCGTCCGTTGGAGATTCCAGATAAGCGCGCTGCAATCTGATTTCCACCTGTCGCAAGAATTCTGCGGCCTGCCATCGTTCTACTAAAAAAGAGTGAAAGTAGTACCGAGGTAGCGAAGGCGATAACCAAAATTAGTGGGAAACCCAAAATGCTCTTGTTGCCAAAATCCGGCAAAGATTTAGGATAACTATCTACGGTAAATGTACGAACAAGGCGATATTGGAAACCTAAAAGAATCGTCATCGTGCCAAGGGTGATGATGAACCCATTGAGTTGAGTGATAACAACCAAGGCTCCGTTTAATGCACCCATCGCCGTAGCTGATAAAAATCCAATGAGTAGCGCTAACCAGATTGGAAGATGATGATCTGCCATCAAAACAGCCATCATCGCAGCAGATACGCCGCCCATCGCTCCGACTGCAAGGTTCATCTGACCAATTGCAAGAACAACCATCTGCGCCATTCCGATAACAATCGGCACAGCCAAATAGGTAAGGAATCCTTGTAGTGATTGGCGCGTAAGCAAAACTCCGCCCGATGTTGCTACAAGCAAGACAAAACCTACGACAAAGATAATTGAAAGAGAGAGCTCTGTTGCGCGGTGCTTAAAGAATAATTTAAAGTTCACGTTCGACCTCGCATACGGATTGCCGTGAACATCTTTTGAATCTGACCTAATGAGAGGGCTGTTAATAAGACCAGACCAAGGGCAATATTCAGCGTTTCAAGTCCAATACCTTGCACAGATAAACCTTGACGAATAACAAGTGTCAACATTGTTCCGATAAAAGTTCCGAGAACTTGGACAGATCCACCGACAAGCAGTGTTCCTCCCAAAACTGGGCCAAGGAATGATGGCAGCATGAATTGAGAACCAATAGACGCAGTAAAGGAACCATTTGTAAATGCAAGCATGACTCCGGCAAGCGCCGCGAGAAGGCCGGAAAGTGTATGAGCAATGATCACGCGTCGATCTACCGGAATGCCAGAAAGTTTGGCAGCGCGAAGATTAGATCCCGTTGAGAGAAGCTCTCGGCCGAGTCGGGTTTTCGCATAAAGGAATCCAACAAGAACGAGGGCGATAATTGCAGGAACTAACATCATTGGGAAAACCTTTGGGCCACAGAAACCGCCGACGCAATATTGATGCAAACTAGTGTTTCGCCAGAATTCCATACCCTTTGGTTTTGTGATGAACGCAGCTGTCGCGCCAGTAAATGTTACGTAGACAAATGTTACGAAACCAAGCAAAGCAAAATCCATCGCGAGAGTCACAATAAACGCGTTCACTTGAGATTTAACAATAATTACACCGGCAACAAAGCCCAGTGAGCTGCCAACGATGAGGCCAATGAGTAATCCTGGAACTAGTGATAAGTGCCAATACTGATAAGCGGCGCCACTGGCGAGGGCAGCAACAGCTGCCATACGGCCAACAGCAAGATTTAAGTGCCCGATGGAAAGTGCGCACAGCTGCGCTAATCCAATTACGGTGAGCACTGCTCCGTCTCGAAGAAGAGGATAAATTACAAAGTCAGTGCTAAAAAATGCGCTGTTCTTCAATCCGAAATAGATAAATAAACCAACAGTGAGGGCTGTCAATACCACTCGTTGATCTGAGATGATCCGGCGTATTTTTAAGGTTGTACTCATGATGCAATCAACCCATCAATGACATCAAAATTCCAATCAATCCCTAAGCCTGGAGTTGTTGGGGCAATTGCGTGCCCATTTTCAATTTTCATTTGAGTATGTGTTATGCCACGAAGTTGTGGAATATGTTCAACATACATTCCATTTGGAATCGCAGCGGTAAGGCTGACGTGAATCTCCATGAGGAAATGTGGGCAAACTTTTACATTAAATGCCTCTGCCATGTGAGCAACCTTAAGCCATGGGGTAATTCCTCCGACTCGCGCCACATCAACTTGAACAATACCAACAGCATCTTGGTGCAAATATTGCTGAAATTGCATTGCTGAGTACATCGTTTCGCCAACGGCAATCGGAATAGATGTTGACTTCACCAATGCTGCATGTGCCATTACATCATCGGCTGGCATTGGCTCTTCAAACCAAAAAAGATCTAGTGGCTCAAATGCCTTCGCTCTGCGTTTTGCTTCAGCGAGCGTGAGCGAGGTGTTGGCGTCAACCATAATGTGCATCGATGGACCAACGGTTGAACGGACTGCCTTTAATCGATCGACATCCTCGTGCACATTGGGTTTACCTACCTTGAGTTTTACTCCAGGCCAACCTTTATCCTTTGAAGCTTTCGCTCCTGCAACAAGTTCATCTGTGGTGAGGTGTAACCAACCACCCTCCGTGTCATACAGGGGAACACGATCTCTAAAACCACCAGCTGCGAGAGCTAGGCTTTGATCACTGCGCTTGCATTTCAAATCCCAAATAGCTGTATCAATTGCGGCAACTGCGAGTGAAGAAATCGCTCCCGTTTCTGTAGCGCGGGTGGAGTAATAAATTTCATTCCAAATCTTTTCAACGAATCGTGAATCCATCCCGACTAATTTTGGAACTAGGTAATCACGCAACAATGCCAATACGGCTGTGCCTCCGGTGCCAATCGTGTAGCTATACCCGATGCCTTCTAGGCCATCTGATGTTTTAATCCGAACAAAAGGAGTTTCTTGCTTAAGAAAAGCCTGCACTGAATCTGTGCGCACGGTTTCTACTGGAATATCAATTAAGAAAGCTTCTGCGGATGTAATGATGCTCAACGAAGAAGCCCTTTCTGGTGGGGAGTGGAAATTTGAAACTTATTTTTTAATAAAGTGAAATCAGGCGATTCGGATTTAATTGATTCGAATCGCCTGATTTCAAGTTTTACTTATTTGTTTATTATGCCTTGCAGGTCATGTACTTGGTCTGGAAATCCTTAAGGATTGCCTTAGAAGTACGCATACGTGTTGCGTTATAGGTTGAGACGTTTGTCTTGGTAACCAAGAATGAACCGGAGTCTACGTAGAGACCAGGTGTCTTCATGGTGCAGGTCTTTGAACCAAGTGCCGCCATAACCCATGAACCGACGTATCCCTGTCCCCAAGGATTTTGTACAACAGTTCCTGAGATTGTGCCTGATGAAATAGCTGCCAAGATCTTTGGATCATCATCGATTGCGATGACCTTGATTGGAAGCTTTGTTGTAGCAACAGCTTGTGTTGCTGCAACTGCTGGATTGTAAGCAGTTGTAACGATTCCGTTAATCTGCTTGCCCTTTGCAGCAAAGAGATCCGAAACAGCCTTCGTTGCAGTCTGAAGGTCAGTATCGATATCTGTAATTGTTGTAAGAAGCATTACTTTTCCGCCAGTTTCAGCGATTGCCTTCTTAACGCCATCCATACGACGAATGGTGTTTGCATCTACAGCATTACCTGTTAGGTGAACAAGGTTTCCCTTACCACCCATCTTGGCGATAACAGCCTTCGCTGCAAGATAAGCAGCCTTACCTGTATCAGTTGAGAGGCAGAAATCAGCTGAATTCTTCTGTGGTTCCTTCACGATGTCATATCCACCAGGACATGATGCGAGTGAGCCAACTGCGAATCCCTTTGACTTAAGGTTTGTGAATGTTGTGTTGATATCTGATGGTGATACACCAAAGAGACCAAATGCGTTGTATCCCTGAGCAGCGAGCGAATCAATAGCAGCGTTCTGCTTTGTTTGATCCCATTCACCGGTCTCGTTGAATACTGTTCCACCAATATGGAATTCAGCTGCTGCAGCTTTGCCGCCAGCAATCCAAGGTTGGAAATAAGGGTGTGCTCCGCCAGGTACGAGAGCTACCTTGATCTTAGAAAAATCAGGTGCTGCTGCAAAAGCTGAGGATGGAGCGATAAGAGCAATAGCGAGAATTCCCGCTAATAGCGACTTCTTCATCATGCATTGTCCTTTCAAGTCCTGCTGTCGAATCCTCAAGGCGCTCAGAACGAGCAATCCTATAGGAAGTGGTTAGGTGGAGCATTGCCTATGCCGGACTCGATAGCAAGGAAGTTATATAACAGTTTTATAACGAAACTATAGGATTTCCCCGACTTACGCTTGCTTGAGGATGAAGGGCAGGATGCGGTCGCGTGAATTTTCAAGGTGGCTGGTCATCGCAGCCCTTGCTTCTTTTGGATCGCGCGAAAGTATGGCCTTCAAAATCAGGCTGTGTTCGCGTATAGCCATTTTCTGAATCGGCGCCGAGGTTGGGTTGAGGCGAAAAAGATGAAGGTGGCAATGTGAGCGCTTAAAGGCCGCTTCCATGAAGGCGTTACCCGACAAGGTCACAATTAATTGATGGAAGCGTTGATCGTGCTCACTCACGCTTCGGTAGGCGGAATACGTTTCACCAGTTGTGATTTTTTTGGCCAAGTTGAGCTCTTCTTTTAGCTTTTCTTCACCTTCTACTGTCATTAATTTTGTCGCGGTTTCAATCGCGCGAGGTTCCAACATAAATCGAAATTCGTACAGTTCAATTAATTCGTTCAAGGTCAGCACTGGAGTCGCAGAATATCCAGTCAAGGGTTTGCGAACTACTAGATCATCAGATTCAAGTCGAGCAAGTGCCTCGCGAATAGGTGTTTGTGAAACCTTGAGTTCTCGTGCGAGCCCATCGATAGAGACACGTTCCCCCGGCTGAATCACATGGTCCATCAGAAGAGATTTTATAGATTCATAAATCTCATCTGTAAGGACTTGTCGCGTCTCTTCTTTTTTACGATTCATGGGAGAACCTTACTTTGGAATTCGCAGCCCTTGCATCCCACCATCTACGGCAAGAGATGTCGCTGTTGTTGAAGCTTGGAGTGGGCTAGCGAGAAAACAAATTGCACTCGCAACTTCATCGGCACTTACTAGGCGGCCCATTGGTTGGCGAGCTTCTAGGGCTTTGCGTTCAGCCACTGGATCTGTAGCCTGAGATAGCAACCTTTGGACCCACGGCGTATCAGCAGTTCCAGGATTAACACAATTAACTCGAACCCCGTCTGCAAGGTGATCATTAGCCATAGCTAGCGTTAATGAAAGAACCGCGCCTTTTGTTGCGCTATAAATTGCACGCTTTGGAATTCCGGCGGTTGCTGCAACAGAGCAGGTATTAACAATTGCTGCATGCTTACTCTTGCGCAAGAGTGGAAGGGCAGCGCGACTAGTGCGCACTAACCCGACTACATTCACATTTAATACTCGTGCCCATTCTTCATCTGTTGAAGTTTCTACACTTCCTACGGCACTGATTCCAGCATTATTGATCAAAATATCAAGGTGAGAAATTTGGGCGAATGCTGCGGTGACAGATTCTGAATCTCCGATGTCGCAGCGAATCCATTTTGCTACTGGAGACATATCGCCTTCATTGAGATCTAATCCAATAACTGTTGCTCCACGAGCCTGCAACATTTGCGCAGCTGCAAGACCAATGCCAGAACCCGCACCAGTCACTGCAGCCGTAAGGCCTTCAAAATCTTTTCCGTAATTCATGCATTAATCCATTCTTTACCTGTTGGATAGGTGAAATCTGCAACGCTCTGCTCAAACATTTCAGCGCCTGCTCCTGGTTCCGTGGGAGCCACATAACGGGCACGTTGAATATTTGTCGGTACGACAAAATGTTCGTGCAGGTGATCAACAAATTCAACAACTCTATCTGGGTTCTCTCCCGCAACTGCGACAAAATCAAACATTGCTAAATGTTGGACCATCTCACATAGGCCTACACCTCCTGCGTGAGGACAGACTGGAATACCGTGCTTAGCTGCCATCAATAGCATTGCGATATTTTCATTCACTCCCGCTACACGAGTTGCATCGATTTGAAGAAAAGAAAGTGATTTTGCTTGAATCATCTGCTTAAAGATAATTCTATTAGCTGCGTGTTCTCCCGTAGCAACACGTACAGGCGCAATTGCTTTTGCAATTGCAGCATGTCCGACAACGTCATCGGGATTTGTTGGCTCTTCAACCCAATGAAGGTTTACATCGCCGAGTGAGTTAATCCAATTAATTGCATCAGGAACATCCCATACTTGATTGGCGTCCACAGCTAGGCGGATATCTGGACCAATTGCTTCGCGAGCCAAACGAAGTCTGCGCTTATCATCTTCAAGAGATACCCCGCACTTAAGTTTGATTAACGTAAACCCATCAGCAACAGCTTGCTTTGCCAATCTAACCATTTTTTCATCGGTGTAACCCAGCCAACCTGGAGTTGTTGTATAAGCAGGTAAACCTTCAGCAAGAAGTTTTACTTCATTTTTTGCCTTATTAGATGAAGCCTTCGTAAGTAAGGCGAGCGCCTCATCCTTTGTGATCACATCTGTGATGTATCTAAAGTCAACTAACTCAACGATTTCTGCGGGTGAGAGATCGGAAAGATATTTCCATAAAGGTTTACCTGCATTTTTTGAAACCAAATCCCACGCCGCGTTTAGCACAGCGCCTGCAGCCATGTGCGTTACACCTTTTTCAGGTCCAAGCCAACGCATCTGAGAGTCGCGCACCAGACTGCGGGCCAATTCACCCATTCCTTTTGCGAGCTCATCGACATCACGCCCGACAACATAGCCAGCAAGAAGCTCTATGGCTGAGCATTGCAAATCATTTCCGCGACCGATGGTGAAAACTAATCCGTGACCAGAGAGTCCTGGCTTGTCGGTCTCAAAGACAAGGTAAGCCGCTGAGTAGTCGGGGTCTTGGTTCATCGCATCTGAACCATCGAGCCCTCGAGAGGTTGGGAATCGAACATCTACCGTTCTGAAGCCCGTTACCTTTGCCATGTTTCTTGCTCCTTTACTTGCTGCTTCTGCTCAATAATTTCACAAAAGTTCTATTGCGGTTGGGAAAAATCCTATACGATTCTGAACATGATTCGGCACAATACCAAAGTTGCAATCGCAAAAACAGACCTCCAGGTCACCAAGTTAGGATTGGGAACCGCCCCGCTTGGCGGATTATTTACTTCAGTTCTCGATTCTGACAGCGATGAGCTCATTCGTTCGGCCTTCGATCACGGCTTAAATTTTTTTGATACCGCTCCTCAATACGGGCATGGGACAGCTGAAATTAGACTCGGTCGAATTTTGAAAACTATCGGCAAGCCTTTTGTTTTAGAAACAAAAGTAGGCCGAGTGCTCAATCCAACAAAAGAGGCCGATAAAGCCTGGTTTGCAGATGCAAACCCCCATTTAGAACCAATCTTTGATTTTTCTGCCGATGGAGTAAAGCGTTCGATAGAAGAAAGTCTCAATCGTCTCGGAGTTGATCACATAGATATCGCGTTGCTTCATGACGCTGATGATCACCTTGATCAGGCCATTCGAGAGGGCTATCCAGTTTTGGATGATTACCGGAGGCAGGGAATCATTAAAGGCGTAGGAATGGGTCTCAACTTGTGCGCACCATCCATTGCCATCATGAAAGAGTGCGACCTTAACGTTGCTTTGATTGCCGGTCGATTTACCCTTCTTGACCAAGAAGCACAGGATGAATTATTTCCACTAGCTCTCAAAAAGAATGTTTCAATTCTTGCTGCTGGGGTTTACAACTCGGGTGTTTTAGCAAATCCAAATCCTGGAGCAACTTACAACTATCTACCTGCATCTGATGATGTCATCGCCCGTGCGAGAGCAATCGGTGAATTCCTGAAAGCAAGAAATGTTTCGCTCACAGCCGCCGCTCTTCAATTTCCATTACGTCATCGCGCAGTCACAGTTGTTCTTACTGGATCAAGAAGCAAGGCCGAATTAGAGTCGAATATTTCTGATTTCAACACCGACATACCTGAAAGCATTTGGGAAGAACTCGAAGATGCAAAACTTATCCAACCATTAAAGGTAAATTAGCCCGCAATGAAAAAAATGAGAAGAATTTGTTCCTTGATAAACGTCAAGCCCGAGACTCTTACAGAATACGAGCGCATTCACGCTGATGTGTGGCCTGACGTCCTGGCTTGTCTGAAGCGATCAAATGTCCAAAACTATTCCATTTATCGTTATAACAATCTTCTAGTTTCTTACATGGAATATGTGGGAGACAACTACGAGGAAGATATGGCAAAGATTGCAGCAGATCCTCGAACTCAAGAGTGGTGGAAGGTAACTGATCCTATGCAGTCTCCCCTCCCAGACAAGCTCGAAAGTGAATGGTGGCACGCAATTCCAGAAGTGTTCCATCTTGACTAACAGAGCGGGCGTTCAATGAAGATAGCAGTTCTTAAAACTAATGAAGCTTCGCATTTGTTCACAATCCAAAAGGGTGATGAGTACTTTGCGTGTCCATCCATCTCCACTCTTACCGATGCATTTCAGCTGACACTCGCGCAATTTCGCTCACTTGTGGAATCAAATTCGGGAACGAGTGTTCAGGGT
>Ga0136642_1001004_pt1 | contig 12955 bp, 10 predicted proteins | sample LowCatLa1302831Y_FD_115313 | JGI IMG/M metagenome (GOLD analysis project Ga0136642, IMG submission 115313) | Freshwater microbial communities from Lower Cathedral Lake, Yosemite National Park, California, USA - 13028-31Y | ecosystem: Environmental > Aquatic > Freshwater > Lake ... | reverse complement strand
CGAGTACCAGCCTGCAGCACCGTGTTGGTGTTGTGCAGCGTGAAGGTAACAACACCATTGGCGTCGGTCTTGCCCGTCAAGAAACCCTGTGGCGTCGCGCTGCCGGTACCGGGGTACGAGTTCAGCGACGTTTCCGCCCACGTGATGCCCTTGGCCGAGGAGTAGCCGAGGTTGCCCTGAAGAGCGACCGCGGTATTCGCGAGAGGCTGACCGTAGGAGCCAGTTACTGTCCACGTCAACGTCACGGTTGCGCCGGGGTTGAAGTAGTTGATGTACCAGTGGTCGGAAGGTGAGAAAAACTCGTTGATGAAGTAGGCATCACCGTTGACGGTGTCGTCAATCTGGCTACCGTCAGTACCGGTCACACTCGTGAGCACTGCCTTGTCCGGGTTGGTGAACGTGGGGTTCTCTACCTTGGTATCGGGGCCGGGAACAACGAAGGTGAAGGTCACGGGAGCCGCGGTGGCGGCGCCAAAGTTACTGTCAGCAGCCTTCGTCGCGGAAACGACACACGTGCCAGCAGCCGAGTCGTTCAGCGCACCTGCCGCATTAATAGTGCAGCCAGTGCCCGTCACGGTGAAGGAAACCGCACCCGTACCGGCGCCACCAGTGGTGAAGACATTGGTCGCGGTACCAACGAGGCTGTCGGTCGTGATGTCGTTACCGATAACCAGTGTGGGCTGGTCACCCTTGGTGAAGGAGAAGGTCACGGGCAGTGAGGTCACTGAACCCTTGGTGGCAGTGACGGGGCAGGTACCCACGGCCAGTGCGTTGAGCACACCAGTGACGGGGTTGATCGAGCAAACGGCACCCGTTGTCGCGAAGCTGATGTCACCCGAACCCGAGCCACCCGAGGCGGTAACGACGATTGTGACACCAACCTTGGCGGTCAACGTGGTGTTCGTAATCTTGACCGAAGGAGCGGCGGCGGCGAAGACGAAGGTCTTCGAGGCCGAAGTTGCGGCCGCGTAGCCCTTGGAGGCAGCCTTGGTTGCGGAGACCTTGCAGCTCGTGGCGGCACTCGCGCTGAGCGATCCCGAGGTCGAAATCGTGCAATGGGCGCCGGCGACAACGAACTTCAGTGCACCGGTACCGGAGCCGCCTGAAGTGGTGACCTTAATGGACGCGCCCACGGTGGCACTCAATGAGGTGTTGGTAATCTTCAACGGCTTCTGTGCCATGGTGGCAGCGCCAGCGGTCGAAGTCACACCCATCGCCAGCAGCAATGACGCGCTCAGCGATACGGTGGCCAATCGTGCGCCACGAGCGCGGCCACGCCCCGCGACGAAGGCCGAAGCCGCAGTACCTGCGGTGGCCGTAGACGAAACGAACTTATTGTTCACCTGGTTCTCCCCTAAGTGGATTTCATTGCAGTCCCCACCCAACCACTGTGCGCTGCTAGAGAAAGCATAATCGAAATGGTGTGAATCATTCATGGGATTTAACATCTGGTCGCGGTACTAGCAATCCGTTCGCTCCGGTCACACGAAGACAACGTTGTCTATCGAAACACACCATTACATTCCATTTTTTCTGTGCACAAATGTAAAGACCATCTACACTTAGACGCATGAAACTAAAAACAAACTTTGCCATTGCCGCAGCTGTTCTGGTAGCAGCGACGTCATCCGTGATCTCCGCGAGTGCCGCACCATCGTCACTCAAGGGCTTGACCTGTGCCATCCCTGGCTTGTCAACGACATATAAGGGATACACCTACACCTGCATCGTGATCAAGGCGACGAAGACCACCAAGGCGAAGGACGTTTACGGAGCTGGCGTGAAGGTCACTCCTCCCACCACCACCACCACGAAGCCTTCGGCCCCGGCCCTGCCGACCAATAACTTCGACACGAACCCCGGCACGCCAATTTGGCAGGAAAACTTCGCCGGCGCCGCGGGCACGACGCCGAACACATCGATCTGGACTCCAGTGACCGGCTACGGCACCTACGGTACCGGTGAGATTGAGAACAACACCAACTCACCTGTAAACCTGCAGGAAGACGGTAACGGCAACCTGGAAATCATCGCGAACTGTGTTGCTACCGACCCCATCGGTTGCACCGCCTCGTCACAGCCCATGGGCCAGACCTGGACCAGCGCTCGAATCTGGACCGAAAACAACGTGTACTTCCAGTACGGACAGCTTGAGGCTCGTATCTGGATGCCGACCGGTTCATTCAACTGGCCTGCGTTCTGGATGATGGGTAAGAACTTCAACTCCGGTCAGACCAACACCGGTTGGCCGTACTGTGGCGAGCTCGACATCGCCGAAGGCCTTCAGGGCAACAAGCAGGACCAAGCGACCATCCACTCCAACATCCCCGGATCGGCTACCGACTGGGCTCAGGGCAGTGGCTTGACACAGGTTGCGCCAATCACCGGTACGCAGATGACCTCCGGCTGGCACACCTACGGCATCCTTTGGTTGCCGAACTCCATCACCTTCACCCTTGACGGCAAGGCCTGGGCTCGCGTTTCCTACGACCCCAAGACCACTGACATCACCCAGACGGTGGGCTCCCAGTCGGCGACCTACGGTCCCGGTACTGCCATTGGCTCCATTGGTGGTAACTGGCCGTTCAACCAGCCGTTCTTCATCATCTTGAACGATGCCATTGGTGGTGTGTCCTCACCGATTGCACCGAACGGCTCGTCAGCCACGATGCGTATCAACTGGGTCAAGTACTACAAGTACCAGGGCCAGGGCACCATCTCCGGTAACGTCACCCCCGGTGTGAACGTCAACAACTAATACTGCGGTAGAAAACCCCCACTCGGACTGGTGACAGTCCGAGTGGGGGTTTTTCTTTTGCCTCATTACGCCCTGGGCCCCGTGTTTTCCCTCGGAACTTGGCGACTGCACTGTCTGAGGTTCGCGTACGTTGCAAAACCTCACCAGACCTCGCTCCAGCGTCTCCGTTGGTCACCCGAGCAGCGATGGCGACGTCTCCGTCGCGTACTCATGCTTGGTCGAACACGCAAAGAGGCGGGCGCCGCAGCGCCCGCCTCTTTTACTTCGCGTCGTGCTTTAGTACTTGCAGTTTGATCCCAACATTTCGAACTTCACACCGTCGGGGCAGGTAGCGCCGGTGAAGGTAGCGGTTGCCACGTTGGCCACACTCAGCAATCGAGAGTTCGCAAGGTTCACGTTCGTAAAGTTGGCGTTCAAGAGGTTGGCACCTTCGAAGTCCGAATTCGACAGGTTTGTCCCCGTCATGTTGGCGTTCGAGAAGTCCACGTTCTGGAAGTTCGAGCCCGACATCACCGCGTTGGTGATAGTCGCACCGGCGAAGGTCGTGCCAACCAAGTTGGAACCTGGCATGTAGATGCCTTTCAGGTTGACGCCGCTAAAAACAGAGCCCTTCAGCTGCGCCCCGCCAATGCTCGCCCCGGGACCGACCAGGTAGGCAACCACGTTGCCTTCGAAGTTTCCGTCAACGAGCTGCCAGTTCGTGGGCAACGTACCTGGGGTACCGGCGACATAGGCCGAGATAACACCGTTGAAGTTGGCACCCGTGAAGTTGGTACCCGCCAAGGTCGCGCGCGACAGTGAAACACCGATCAGCGTCGCACCAGTGAAGTTAGCGTTCGTCAGATTGGCACTGAAGAAGGTCGCCCCCCGCAGGTTCGTACTCGTGAAGTTGGTACCGGTCACGTTGGCTCCGAACAAAATCGCATTGCTTAGGTTCGCCTTGGAAAGGTCCATGCCCGCCAGATTGGCGTTCGTCAGGTTCGCGCCGGGTCCCACCAAGTACCCACCCAGCAGCTGCCAGTGCGCGGGTAGCGCTGTCGGCTTCCCGGTAATGCGACCCGAGATTACGCCGTTGAGATTGGCAGTGGAGAGGTTCACGCCAGCCAAGTTCGACTTGGTGAAGTTGGCATTCGTGAAGTTGGCGTGCGCGAAACTCCCCGACACCGCCTTCGATCCCTTCGCGCAGGCGTGGGCCGAGGCGCTGATGTTCCTCAGTACACCAGCGGCCGAGCAGCCGTAGTACTTAGACGGTGTGGCGGCGCCCGATGGAAGCGACGCCACAGCGACACTCACACACGTAGAGGCAGCGAGAGCCAACTTCAGCATTGATTGATTCTTCATAGTGTGTTCCTCACTAGTTGGAGAGGGAGAATCCCTGTGTTCCCGTACCGCAAAGTATACCGTTCACCCTAAATTTCCAAAGAAAAAGGGCAGCTCGTGCGAACGCACGAGCTGCCCTTTCGACAGTTCTTCGAAACGACTTAGCCCTTGGACTTGGTCAACTTTGTCAAGACGTAGGCCACGTTGTTGCCACCGGGGCCGGGGTAAGCGTACTGGTTCTTCGGAGTCACCCAGTTGTCGAAGCGGAGCGTCGAGTAGACGTCCCAGTCCGGACCGTAGAACAGGGGTGCCGCGGGAACTTGGGTCGACATAATGTTCGACAACTTGTCCACGTACTTCTGGAAGGTGGCGGTACCGGGCGCACTCGCGGCCAGACCGACGAGAGCAGACAGCGCTGCGGGGCTCTGGAACTGACCGTAGTTCGTCGAACCACCAGTGTTCGAAGCGTCGTCCATCCAGTTCTGGAACTGGGTGTACGGGTTCGAACCACCGGCACCCCAGTGAATGATTGCGTCGAAGTTGTGGTTGTACACGTTCGAGTTCCACTGGCCGGTCGTTACGCCCATGGTGTTCACGTTGATGTGGTCACCCTGGAGAGTCGCCGAAATCAGCTGCTCGTCCTCGGCGTAGTCCGAGTACCCCGTGGGATCTTGGATGTTGAAGGTGCACTCGGTGTTGGGGCCGAGACCAGTCGCCTTTTGCGCGGCGGCACTCGTGACTTGGTAGTAGTTACTCGAGTCCAGGGTGTACCCGTGGGCCTTCAGGAACTTACCAACCTTGCCCGAAGACCAGCCACTGAGTGGGAGGTCATTCTTGTATTTGCCTTGGTACTTCACCTGCGTCGGCAGCATGCCACTGCTCGACGTGGCGGGAAGAGCAAAGCCCGTTTCACCAATCGAGGCCAGCTGGTTACGGTTGATACCCATAGAGACCGCGTAACGGAAGTTAGGGTCAGCCAAGCAGTCCTTCGTACCGTCGGGAGCCGAGTGGCTGGTGTTGAACCACAGCGTCACCGTCGACCCTGGTGGGTAGTAGAAGTGGTTGTGCTTCGGGTCCACGTTGACGAACGTCTGCTGAATCTGGGGGATGTCGTTACCGGCCCAGTCCAACTGGTGCGAGGCGAGTGCTTCGGTCGCGGCCTGGTTGGAAGCAAAGTACGGAATGTTAACACCAGTAACGTACGGCTTCTTCGTGATGTTCCAGTGTGGGCTCGCCGTGTACGTCAGCATCTGACCGCTGTAGCTAGTGGGCAGGTACGGACCATTGCCCACCACGTTGTTGTGGGCCAGAGTGACCGTACCGCTCGAAATCACGCTGCTGGGGTGCTTCGTGGCCACCACGTCACCAGCGACGGGGAAGATCAAGACGCCGCCGAGAGCTTCACGATTCGAGAATTGGGGACCGGTGAAAGTCAACGTGACGGTGTTGCCCGTCGACGTTGCGGGCTGGGCCTGCTGCGGCACACCAAAGACGTTCAAGCCGGGGTTGGTGCTGATCGCGTTGAATTCATTCGCCACATCCTTGGCAGTGAGGGGCGTACCATCGCTCCAGACGGCCTTGGGGTTCATGGTGAAGGTAACAGTCTGACCCGTCGAATTGAAGGTCTCCTTCGTGGCTAACCAGGGGTAGAACTGGTCCGTCTTCAGAGCGTTGAACTGCAGTAGCGGCTCGTACGAGAGCGAGTTCGTCGCCATCTGCGTACTCGTCGACTGGGAGTCAGCGGGGTTGAAGTTGTCGGTGAAGGTCACGCCAACGTTGGTCTCTTCAGTGAGAATGGTGGGGTTGGGAATAGCACCACTCAGGCTGCTCGACACGCCAACGAGTCCAATCGCCATGGTTGACATGGCGAGGACACTCGTAAAAATCTTTCTTTTCATAACACCCCTTGGTTGAGACGAACGTCACGAGTCCACCAGAACCGCACACCACTTTCGTGCCTCGGTCCACAGCGAGAATCTGTTCGCGTTGATACTTCTGAACTACTCGTAATTATAGATGTGACTTACGCCACTGGTTTCGTTGAAATCGCGACTGCCGAACGTTGTTCCGATGTCGCCTGGAGCCAGCACCGAGACAAGTGCCCCTCTGCCACTTCTGTGACGGGGGGCTGATTGCCGTGACAAATGTCCATCACCTGTGGGCAGCGGGGGCTAAAGCGGCAGCCCTCATAGTTGAAGCCCGTTGAACCACCGACCTTGGCCGTGGCCTCGTGGCGACTTTCGAGGTTTTCAGGGTCGGGCACCGAGTTAACAAGCAACTGCGTGTACGGGTGTACGGGTGCGTCGATAATTGACGAGTCTCGAGCACGTTCCACAATCTGGCCCGCGTACATTACAACCGTCTCGTCAGCAATGTAACGAGCCGACGCAATATCGTGCGTGATGTACATCATGGCGAGATTCCGGTTGTCGCAGAGCTCGCGGAGGAGGTTCAGCACGCCGAGTCGCACCGACACGTCGAGCATCGAAATCGGTTCGTCCGCCAACAGAATTCTCGGATTTACCGACAGACCACGGGCGATGTTGATACGTTGCAGCTGACCACCCGACAGTTCGTGTGGGAACCGATCGAGGTACTGCTGCGGCGGGGTCAACGAGACACTCTCAAGTACGTCGTGGGCCTTGGCGAGAACCTCATTCTTGGTGGTGCCGTGCAGCAAGAGGGCCCGCTCGATTGAGTGCATGATGCGGTGCACCGGGTTGATGGCGGCAAAGGGGTCCTGCAGTACCAGCTGCACTTGGCTCGCGTAGGCCTTGGTGCGCGGTGCCTTGAGGTCGACCGTCTCGCCATTCAGTACGAGCTCACCACCACTAGGGGCGACAATGCGAGAAAGCATGCGGGCAAGTACTGACTTACCCGAACCGCTCTCGCCCACCACCGCCAGCACGTGTCCGGCGCGCAGACTCAGGTTAACGTCGTCAACGGCTCGCACCGTCCGGCGCTTGGCGAACAGGCCACTGTCGCCGCGTACCGAAAAATGACGCGTGAGGCTCTTCGCCTCGAGGAGGACATCGCCCTTTGTTACGTTGCTCACTGGGAACCTCCGGCATTGGCAACAAACTTCTTCGTGATTTTCACTGGTGACGCAGCGCCCACCGAGGGGTCGTGCAGCCAGCAGGCCACGAGACGAGTGCCGTTGTCGAGAGGTAACTGTGGGGGTACCTTTTCACGGCAAATGTCCATGGCGTAGGGGCAGCGGGGACTGAAGGTGCACCCCGTGGGGAGAGCCTTCAAGTCCGGTGGCGAACCAGGAATGCCGGTCATGACTTGGCGCTCACCGTGCAGTGGTGGGAACGAGTTCATGAGGCCCAAGGTGTAGGGGTGACGGGGCGCGTTGTAGAGCTCCGTCGCGACGGCGCGTTCAACAATGTGACCGGCGTACATAACCATAATTTCGTCAGCCAACTCCACCAGCAGCGAGAGGTCGTGGGTAATGAAGATCATGGCGAAGCCGAGCTTCTTACGGAGGTCGTACAGCTCGGAGACAATCTCGCGCTGGGTCACCACATCAAGTGCCGTCGTGGGTTCGTCCATAATGACCAATTCGGGGCTGAGAGCGAGCGCCATAGCAATCATCACGCGCTGACGCTGGCCACCCGAGAGCTCGTGGGGGAAGCGGTCCAAGCGGTTGGCGTCGAGGCCGACCATGTCCATCAGTTCGACGGCGCGCGCCTTGCGGTCCGCTTTCGACATGGACTTGTCGTGAGTCCGGAAGACTTCGTCAAATTCCCGACCAATGCGACGAAGTGGATTTAGTGCGCTGAGGGCGCTTTGGAGCACGATCGAAATGTTCGTCCAACGGACCGAACGGATCTCATCTTCAGTTGCGGCCAGCATGTCGAAAGCCCGAGTTCCCTCGTCGGAGGGGATGTTCAGCGTGACGTCGCCACCAGAAATAACGCCAGGTGCGCGAAGCAGCCGGGTCAGGCCGTACACCAGGGTTGACTTACCCGAACCACTTTCTCCGGCCACGCCGAGCACTCGTGAGGTACCGAGGTTGAAGCTGACATCGGTGACGGCCCGGACTGACGAGTCGCCGTAGCCGTAGTTGACGCTGAAGTCCTTGACTTCGAGAATGTTGGTCTGGTCGGTCATTGGGTGATTCCCTCTGCGCTCGTCACTGGAATCGTGCTGATTTCGGGATAGACCGTCACGCGATTAACTGGCGTAAAACCAAGGCGGGGCCGTCGGGCAACACCAAGCTTGCGGCGGCGGCGGCCACTCAGCCCACCAGCGCGAAGACGTGGGTTGATGAATTCGTCGATACCAAAGTTGATAAGGGCCAGGCTCGTGCCCACGAGGGCAATCGCGATACCTGGAGGACCAACCCACCACCACTCATTAGCGAGTGCTGCGTTGTTCGACTGAGCCCAGTAGAGCATGGTGCCCCAGTTCCACGTGGCGACGTTCGTCAGGCCTAGGAAAGCCAACGTGGTGTAGACACCGACAGAGTAAAGAATGGTGAATAACAGTGACGAGGCGAGGATCGGCAACAGGTTCGGTCCAATCTCCGAGAACATGATGCGCGACCGACTCTCACCAATAATGCGGGCTGCTTCGACAAAGTCACGATCGCGCAACGACATGGTTTGCGCGCGTAACACGCGAGCACCCCATGCCCAGCCGGTGAGAGCGATGACGAGACCGACCACGAGCGGGTTGGCCTGTTCACCCGAGGGCAAGTAGCTGTTGATAACAATCAATAGTGGAAGGCCGGGAATAGCGAGAAACACGTTCGACAACAGTGACAGACCTTCGTCAGTACGTCCACCGAGGTACCCAGCCGCCAAACCCACCACGATCGACAAGATGGTGGCGACGAAGCCGGCAATGAAACCCACCACCATCGTGGCGCGGCAGCCAACGAGCAGCTGCGACAGAACGTCCTGCCCCAACGTGGTGGTACCAAGCCAGTGTTGCCACGACGGCTTCAAGTTGGGAAAGTAGGCACTGGAACTTGGGTTGTAGGGCGCAATCCAGGGGCCGATGATGGTCAACACGATGAACACCAGCAAGATGGCGACGCCGATGAGGACCTTCGGCGAGCGGGGAATTTGAATCGATTTCATTAGTGGGCCGTCGCAGTTCGGGTCCGAGGGTCGAGGAGGTAGTACAGCAGGTCAGCCAAGAAGTTGGCGCCCAGCACGGTGAAGGTAATCAGCAAGAAAATACCTTGCAGTAATGGGTAGTCCTCGTTGCCAACGGCCTGTACGAGCAAGTTACCCACTCCGGGGTAGTTGAAGATCTGTTCGACCAACAGTGAGCCTGAGACCAACAAACCAATGGCCAGGGCGAAGTTAGCCACCGAGGGCAAAATGGCGTTGCGGGCCGCATGGAAGATGACACGTCGGCGAGGCAATCCCTTCGCCACGGCCATTAGGACGAAGTCTTCGGCCGCCGTCGTAATCATCATGTTGCGCATTCCGAGCATCCATCCGGCGAGTGAGGAGAGCACGATGGAGAGGATGGGCAACTGACTGTGGCGGAGCAGACTCCAGATGTAGGTGCTGTTCCACCCCGGTGTGAGGTACTGGTCGTAGGCATTTTGTAACGGGAAGAAGTGGTAGTGAACGGCGAAGATCATGATCAAGATGGTGCCGAGGAAGTAGTACGGCACGCTCTGGAGGAACGTTGCGACGGGAATCACCGAGTCAGCGCGTGAACCACGAGTCCAGCCGAAGACCACGCCGAGGAACGTACCGATAATGAAACTCAAGACGGCGGCAACACCGATAAGACCAATGGTCCACCAGATCTGCGAACCGAGAACTTGCGCGACCGGGGCGGAAAGGCTGATTGAGGTTCCCAATTGACCGTGCAAGAGGTGGTCCCAATAATGCAGGTACTGGATGTACAGGGGTTGGTCCAATCCGGCGCCGAACTGTTCCTTGATTGCTCGAATTTCTTCCGGAGTAACGCGGCCGGTCAGCTTGGCAATCAACTGCTGAATAGGATTTCCCGGCATGAGGTGGGGCAAAATGAAGTTAACCGTGATAGTCACCCAGGCCGTAAAGGCGTAGACGCCGAAGCGTCGAAGAAGCAATCTCATTGGGACATCATTTCTCTTACCGGACTCATTTCTTCACCATGTGAACTACGACATGACAATTAAGCCGCCGTTGGCGGAGAGAGAGCCACGATGCTCTTCTGCGTTGGGGGGCAAAAACTTTTAACCGCAGGAGCGGATTAGGAGATATTACGTCACTGTTGCATAGCCCCGCAACGGAGATGAGTTCATTACTCCGCAAAAATCAAAGGTTTCATCCAATGCACCACAGGACAACGTTGTCTTTCCCTATCGTGCGTCGGCAGCCTTTCACTTCGTCACGTCACCGGTCGTGATGAGCATCCGAAGTGCGTCGCGATCGAGGGCGTAACTGCGGTGGCCCGCGCGCCCTTCCGTCGTTTCGTTAACCACGAGAGAGTTCCATACGGCTTCCTCGGTAGCGTCGACGACGGCATCGAAAAAGGTATCAATGCACCCCCACGGTACGAATGCCAGCGCGTGCAGCCCTTCACTTCCGTTCGGGAAGGTGCTGTCTAGCGCCCCGGCGTTCGCGGTGGAGAACGCGAGGAAAATGTCACCGGAAAAATGGCTTCCCGACGTGCCGGTGCGAGCAAGGCCGTTCGTCACACGACGAGCGAGAGCGCGAAGTTGATCCGGCAGTAGTGGTGCGTCAGTCGCCACAACACCAATGCACGAACCCGCGCCAGCGAAGTAACGGTCCCGAGCAAACCAGTCATCGGTCTCGATGGGGCAGGGTGTCTCCATCCTCTTTCCAATGGGAAGTCCGCGGTAGGAGAGTTCAGCCCGGTCGCCAAAATTTGTTTGCAAAAAGACGCCGACGTGATAGTCACTTCCGGCGAAGGCCACGCGGCGTGACGACGTACCGTTACCACCCTTGAAGCCGTAGCAGTTCATACCGGTGCCGCCTCCGGCCGAGCCTTCGACCACGCCGTCAACCGACGCGGTGTCGAGGGCGGCCCACACGTGCGAGCCGTGCACGTGGTCTCCATTGATGTCATTGAGGTAGCCATCCCACGTCTCGGCAACCACGGGTAGCAGCCACTGAGCGGCCGCATCGCCGTGGTGGCGGGCCACCCACTCAATCACGGCACGGTGGACCGTTCCCACCGCGTGTGTATTCGTCAGTAGTAGTGGCGTGTTGAGCGAGCCCGACTCGTTGATCCAGTGTGCGCCGGTAAGTTCGCCATTTCCGTTCTGCGAGTGCAGCCCCGCCGCCACCGCTACGCCTACCTGTTCGGCGCCGAGGGGAAGTACTGCCGTAACACCGGTGCGCACACTGTCGCCCGACACCAGAGTGGTCATGCCCACGGTCACACCAGGGACATCAGTGATGCCATTGCGAGCTCCCGTCACTCCGTTGAAGATAAGACCGAGATCGCGCGCCCTCAATGGTTGTGTGACGGAAAGGTCTGCCATACGTTCTCCTTTTGCTGGTGTCTTCACATCGCAGTTTTCACCACGAGACCAGTTCCAGGGTGGACGCTAACTAGGGTGAGGTTGTGAAGCTTTTCCCCGCAGTGCTGAGTGAGTACATCGGTAGCCTTCTCCTTACCGCGATTGTGATTGGCTCCGGCATCGCCGCCCAACAGTTGTCACCGGGGCAGATTGGCCTCGAATTACTGCAGAACGCTGGGGCCACGGCCGCGGGTCTCTACGTGCTCATCACACTTTTCGGACCGGTCTCTGGGGCGCACTTCAACCCACTGGTGTCATTGGTGGACGTCATCGTGCACAAGGCCTCGTGGCGGCGAGCCCTCGCGTACCTACCCGCACAGGTCGCCGGCTGCTGCACCGGCGCCGTACTCGCCAACGCCATGTTCGCTCTTCCGGCCGTCACGCTTTCCACTCACCTCCGGATCACCGGCCCCCACCTCTTGGCCGAAGGCGTCGCTACCGTGGGACTCATCTTGGTTATCTTTGGTCTCTCGCGAACCGGTCAGTCGGCCAAGTCAGCGCCGGCAGTATCGTGCTACATCGCCGCCGCCTACTTCTTCACGAGTTCTACCAGCTTCGCGAACCCCGCTATTGCTATCGGGCGCATGCTCACGAACTCCTTCGCCGGGATCGCACCTTCCTCGGTGCCGCTCTTCATCATTGTTGAGTGTGGTGGTGCCGCTATCGCGTTGGCTCTCTTGCACCTCTTGTTCCCAGAAAGGAACACCCATGACCACTCCTGAAGTTCTCTTTGTTTGTATCCACAACGCTGGTCGAAGCCAAATGGCCGCCGCCTTCTTAGCGCATCACGGTGGCTCGGACGTGATTGTTCGTTCGGCCGGCACCGCGCCCGCCAACACCATCAATCCCATCGTCGTTGAGGCCATGGCCGAGAAGGGCATTGACCTGCTCGCGTCCGGCGCTACCCCGAAGGTGCTCGAGGCAGACGTTGTCCAACAGTCGGACTACGTCATCACGATGGGTTGTGGCGATGCCTGCCCCTTCTTCCCCGGTGTCAACTACCTGGACTGGCAACTCGAGGACCCCGCTGGGCAAGACTTGGCTTTTGTCCGCACGGTCCGCGACGCCATCGAGGCGCTCGTTCTCGACCTCGTTGCCGAGTTGCGGAGTAAGTAGCCGGCACGGGGATTGTCGCCGGTCCTCGTCGTAAACTTCCGACCGTGTCAACAACGTCGCCCTCGAAGTACTTCACGTACATCGTCACCAGCATCACGTGGGGCTGCTCGTTCATCTTTATCAAGCTCTCCCTCGGCTTTCTCACGCCCTTCGGTGTCGCCTTCGGCCGGTGCCTTTTTGGTGCCGCTACGTTGCTTCTCATAGCCAAAGTGCGATCCATCACGCTGCCGAAATTTGGCGTAATCTGGGCCCGCCTT
>Ga0136642_1001003_pt1 | contig 12955 bp, 12 predicted proteins | sample LowCatLa1302831Y_FD_115313 | JGI IMG/M metagenome (GOLD analysis project Ga0136642, IMG submission 115313) | Freshwater microbial communities from Lower Cathedral Lake, Yosemite National Park, California, USA - 13028-31Y | ecosystem: Environmental > Aquatic > Freshwater > Lake ... | reverse complement strand
TTTGGAAAGCGTGTCGAAGATAATTGGTCGCTTCTGGCCCACCTCGATACGTTTGTCACCTTGAGTGAGCGCCTCGGGGCGGGGCTGCTGGTCGGGACGAGCCACAAGCGCTTTCTCGGTACTGCCGGTCCCGTGGAACTCGACGTTACCGAGCGTTTCGAGGGCTCCCTGGCTACCGTCGCCTGGGCAATGGCGCAAGGTGTAAGTATGGTGCGGGTGCACGATGTCGTGGCCACGAATCAGATCCGGGCGCTGCTCGTTCGGCCGGTCGAAGAGGTGGGGTCATGAGGGGTAAGTGGTCATCGGGTCTCGAACCTCGTGGGTTCACCTGGGTTTTCAAGGGTCTGCTCGCCGTCTCGGAACGCCCTGGTGGGAATACCGGGGTGCACCGTAAAGTCCGTCGTGACGAGGAGTTGCTCTGGCTTCACCAGCACGGCTTTACTCGCGTGATTTCGGTGCTGCCATCAAACCAGCATCTGGAGGGGTACGCGGAGCGTGGTTTGTCGCTCAGCCACTACGTTTTACGCGGCGGACCCCAACAACGCGAGGTGCTCGAAGCGTGTTATCAGGATCTTTCGCGGTGCCTCGAAAATAAAACGGTCGTCTTGCTTCACGGTGATGATGTGTCCGACCGTCTCCTCGGGGTGTTGGCGGGCTATCTCCTGTGGAGCAAGCGAGCGCCTTCGATTCCGACGTCCATCGCACTGATCGAACGACTCTTCAAGCGCTCCCTCGGCCCCGATGGTCGGAGCCTGTTGAGCGAGTTGCCCGAGGCGCCGTGACGGATCTCGTCGAACTCGTTGACCTACGACTCGACGCAATTGTGGGGGTGCTACCTCACGAGCGAGTGGCGCCCCAGCCCCTGCGACTTGACATCGTGTTTGCTCGTCCGTTCGACGAAGCGGCCGCCTGTGACGACCTGCGCTTCACGACGAACTACGCGGCGGTGATTGCCCTCGCCGAGGATATTGTGATGACAGGAGCGTTCCTGCTCCTCGAGACCCTCGTGGTGCGGGTGGCCGACGCCATTTTGTCCTTTGACGTCGCGATTTCGTCGGTCACCGTGCGAGTGGCCAAACTTGAACCACCAGTACCGCAGCACATTGCGACCGTGGGTGTGTCGACCACCCGCCATCGACAAGAGTGAGGTACTGCTACCTCTCGCTCGGCTCCAATATGGGGAACCGCGGCGCCTACTTACGAGCTGGCGTGGCCGCGATGACCGAGGGCGTGGCCCGCACGTCACCGGTGTACCAAACATCCCCGTGGGGTGGCGTGGCGCAGGACGATTTTTGGAATATCGTCCTCGAAATTGAGACCTCACTTCCGGCCGAGACACTGCTCGCGAAAGCGCAGCAAGCGGAGCGCGAGGCGCTGCGGGTGCGCCATGAGCACTGGGGGCCACGCACCCTGGATGTTGACGTTTTGCTACTCGGTGACGAGGTGCACGACACTCCCCATCTCGTCGTACCCCACCCGCGCATGTGGCTCCGCCGCTTCGTTGTGGCCCCACTCCGGGATCTTCGCCCCGACCTCGTCAGCGAGGCCGCGTTGCTGGCGAGCGATGGCGAGGTGCACAACATCGGTACACTCGAGTCAGTGCACTGACCGAACGGCACCCTCGCGGGCCGGAACGGAAAAGGAACAATCATGATTGCCACGCCACTTCACTTCACTGGTTGCCCGCGAGTATTCCCGTGAAGACGTTGAACACGATTACCCAGTGGCGCAACTTCTGTGACGAACAACGACGGGCCGGCCATCGCGTCGGTCTCATCCCGACCATGGGAGCGTTGCACGATGGCCACGCCGCGCTGATTCGAGCAGCCGTGGCCAATGATGACGTGGCCGTGGTGACCTCGTTCATCAATCCCCTGCAGTTTTCGGATGCGCGTGATCTGATGGAGTACCCGATTACGACGGAGGAGGATGAGGTCATCGCCACTGCCGCTGGGGCCAGTGCACTCGTACTGCCGTCCATTGCTGAGATGTGGCCGGACTTTCCGAATGAGACCTCTACGTCGGTGCACGTTGCCCACTTGGGCGATGTCCTCGAGGGGCTAGGTCGCCCCGGGCATTTTGATGGCGTGGCGACTGTTGTTGCGAAACTGTTCGCCATTAGTGGTCCGTGCAACGCCTACTTTGGGGAAAAGGATTTTCAGCAAGTTGCCGTTGTGCAGCGATTGGTGCGAGACATGGCGTGGCCCGTGGTACTCCATCGAGTTGCCACGGTGCGCGACGCGGATGGCTTGGCACTGTCGAGCCGAAATCGCCGGCTGAGTGCCGATGGCCGACGTCGGGCGTTGTCCCTCTCGGCGGCCTTGACGACAGCGGCCTTCTCGACGCTGACACCCTCACATCGCCGCGCCGCCATGGCCGAGGCATTGCAAGCCGCAGCGGTCGATGTCTCCTACGCCGATATCGTTGACCCCGCTACTCTCTTGCCGGTGAAGGACGACTTCGTGGGCGAGGCCCGAGCGCTCGTGGCGGGTGTCGTTGATGGCGTCCGATTGATTGATAACGCACCGGTTGCGTTGGGAGGAAGTCATGCTGTTAGCCATTGACGTAGGGAACACGGAGACGGTCATTGGCCTCTTCGGCGACTCACCATCGGGAACTCCGGATCGGGGATTTGCGCGAGCGACGGACGAACGCGGTCTGGCGTACCACTGGCGCATCGCGACGAAAGCCGAACGGACGCCCGACGAGCACGCCCTTATGCTCTCGCAGTTACTCGAACTCGAGGGACTCAACGTCCGAGAAGCGGTGACGGCGATGGCTATCTCCTCGTCGGCCCCGTCGGTGACCACGCAACTGCGTCACATGGCCGATCGATGGTTTACGTCGTTGCCACTGACTGTCCTAGGGCCGGGGACGAAGTCGGGTATGCCAATTCACTACGAGAATCCACGCGAAGTGGGTGCGGACCGGATCGCTGATGCGGTGGGTGCGCACGATCTCTACCCCGGCGCTCTCATCATTGTGGACATGGGAACAGCGACGGTCTTTGATGTGGTGAGTGCGCAGGGGGAGTACCTCGGTGGTGCAATTGCCCCAGGGGTGGCAATTTCCCTCGAAGCCCTCTACAGCCACGCTTCCGCCCTTCGCTCAGTGGAGTTAGCCGAACCCCGCTCGGTGATTGGCCGCTCGACCGCGGAATCAATCCAATCGGGTGTGCTCTACGGCTTTGCGGGCCAGATTGACGCCATGGTGTCGCGTATTCGCGCCGAGATCGGTGACTGCACCGTTATCGCCACCGGAGGCCTCGCTGGACTGATTGCACCCCACACCACGACAATTTCTCACGTAGAACCATGGTTGACCCTCCACGGATTGCGTATCGTTCATGACAGAAACCACAGCGGAGCTTGATGTGACCACCCCCTACACCTTTGACCACTCGGCGTACGCCGCTCACCTGCAGGCCACCTACGGCCACCTGACCGATGGTGAGGAGTCAGGCGTTGTCGTCAACGTCGCCGGTCGCGTCATGTTGCTGCGCACGCAAGGCAAGTTGGCCTTTGGCACCTTGCGCGATTCGAGTGGTGAGATTCAGCTCTTCGCCCTGTCCGCCATAACTGAGGGGTTCGATCAGTTTGTGAAGCTGCACCTCGGCGACTGGGTGGGTGTCACTGGTGAGGTAGTGCGCACCAAGCGCGGTGAGCTTTCCGTCAAGGTCACCTCATGGGTGCAGTTAGCGCACGCGCAGCACAACTTCGGCGACAAGTGGGCGGGGATTGCCGACCACGACCTGCGTTACCGCCACCGCGAGGCCGACCTCTGGGCGAATCCGGAAACGCGCACGGCCCTCACTCGTCGCAGCGCCGTGGTGCGAGCGGTGCGTCAGCGCTGTTGGGATCAGGGTTTTATGGAGGTCGAAACACCAATCCTGAACGCCATTCCCACCGGAGCGGCCGCGCGACCCTTCAAGACCCACCACAACGCCCTCGACTCCGAGTTCTTCTTGCGCATTGCTCCTGAACTGTGGCTCAAGCGACTCGTTGTGGGCGGTTACGAGCGGGTGTTCGAACTCGGTCGAGTGTTTCGAAACGAGGGCGTTAGCCCTCGCCACAATCCCGAATTCACGTCACTCGAGCTCTACGCGGCCTACTGGAACTACACGGACATGATGACCTTCACCGAGGAACTCGTCGCTGGGGTCGCAATGGACGTACTGGGCACAACGGAAGTTGAGTACCAGGGGCGCCCCTTCTCCTTCGCCACCCCGTGGCCCCGTCGTACGATGGCCGATATTGTGTCGCAGGCCTGCGGTGAAGAACTTTCCGTGCACACGCCGCGGGAGCGGCTCGTCGAGTTGCTTGCTCAGCATGGAGTGACAGCGCATGCCTCGTGGGGCCCGGGGCGCTGCCTCGAGGAGCTCATGGCCGAAGCCGCGGGTGACCAGTTGTGGCAGCCGATTTTTGTGACGGACTTTCCCGTTGAAATTTCGCCGTTGGCCCGTCGTCATCAAGAAGATCCCGAACTCACCGAGCGATTTGAGTCCTACGCCGTCGGGCGAGAGTTGTCCAACGGCTTCACCGAACTGAATGATCCCGTCGATCAGCGGGCCCGCTTTGAAGATCAGGCGCGTCTGGCCGCCGCCGGTGATGATGAGGCTATGCAGATTGACGAAGACTTCATTAAGTCACTCGAATGGGGCCTGCCGCCGACGGCGGGGCTGGGCATTGGTATTGATCGTCTGGTGATGCTCATCGCTGATGTCGCCAATATTCGAGAAGTGATTGCCTTCCCGACGCTCAAACCATTGCGCGGTTAGTACGCAGGAAACTCGGCCATCAGAGACCGCAGGAAGGCGTTCAGACCATCCTGCGCCTCGGGCGAGGGAATGACCGCTATCGCAGCCTCAGCGCGAGTGACGAAATCGGCGGCAGCGTCAACGGCCGCCTGAATGCCTCCCGAGGCGATGACCAATTGACGGGCCTGTTCGCGCTGGGCGTCATCGAGCGGTCCGCCGAGTAGATCAGCGAGTGCCGTAGCCTGCGGACTGTCGTTAAGGGCCACGATGGTCGGGAAGGTGTAGACACCTTCGGCGATGTCTTGACCGGCGGGCTTTGACAGTTTGTTCTGGACGTCGATGACGTCAAGAATGTCGTCACGGAGTTGGTAGACCATCCCGAAGCATCGGCCAAATTCGCTAAGCCCCTCACGAACCTCTTCGACGTGACCGGCGGTCAAGGCGCCAACGCGGCACGAGGCGGCCATCAGCGCCGCCGTCTTCCCCTCGATGGCTTCGAAGTACTGCTCGATGGTGCGGCCGGTGTTGTAGATGGTTTTTACCTCCGAGGCCTGTCCACGCGTGAGCCACGCCAGTGTGTGGGCCATCAGGCGAGCCATCTCCACGCCGTGGTCGGCGGCAATGCCGGCGCTCCGGGCCATGAGGTAATCGCCGCCAACGATAGCAATCAAATTGCCGTAACGAGCATTGACACTCGACACGTTTCGGCGAATGTCTGCCTCGTCCATAACGTCGTCGTGGTAGAGCGACGCGAGATGCATGAGCTCCACCGCGACACCACCCATCAGGTCGTCGTGGGACGCCTCCCGCTGGCCGAAGGTGGCGGCGCTAAGGGCCAAAAGGGGGCGCAGGCGCTTGCCACCGGCCTTGATCAGGTGTGTTGTGACGCTGTCGAGGTATTCGTCACCGAAAACGACCGAACCTTCGAGAAGGCCCTCAAGGCGCTGGACATCGGTCTCGACTAAAGGTAGGCGCAGATGTTCGTAAGGATTCACTCGGCTAGCCTAGGGGTAAGAGGTACTACCACCACCATTTGCGCTTCGCGGATAACCACACCGTAAGCGACACGTGAAGCTCTGATAAATAGAGGCTGTCTGGCAAGTTCCGATGTCATCGAGCACCGTTACACTGCTAGCAACAACGTTTAAAGGAATTCAATTGTTCGAGCGTTTCACAGACCGAGCCCGTCGAGTCCTCGTCCTTGCGCAGGAAGAAGCTCGTGACCTTAACCATGCCTTCATCGGTACGGAACACATTCTTCTCGGCTTGATCCGCGAGGGTGAGGGCGTCGCCGCTAAAGCCCTCGATGCCCTGGGCGTGACCTTCGACGTCGTGCGTGAGAAGGTCGAAGAGGCCATTGGACCCAACGCCAACCCCAGCCCCGGCTCACCGCCCTTCACGCCTCGTGCGAAGAAGGTACTGGAGCTTTCACTCCGCGAGGCTCTCCAGCTGGGTCACTCCTATATCGGCACGGAGCACATGCTGCTCGGACTCGTCCGCGAGGGTGACGGCGTTGCCGCTCAGGTGCTCAACGAGCTCGGTGCGGACATGACGAGGGTCCGTACTCAGGTCATTCAGATGATGACTGGTCAGACCGGGAAAGATTCCGGTGCCTCGTCCACTTCGTCGTCGAAGGGCGCCGATGCCGATGCCTCTGGCGGTTCGGCCGTCCTCGATCAGTTCGGTCGCAACCTGACTCAGTCGGCTCGCGAGGGCAAGCTCGACCCACTGGTGGGCCGAGACAAAGAAGTTGAGCGCGTCATGCAGATTCTGTCGCGCCGCACCAAGAACAACCCCGTGTTGATTGGTGAACCCGGTGTCGGCAAGACGGCCATCGTGGAAGGTTTGGCCCAGAAGATCGTCGCTAACGAGGTCCCTGTGACCTTGACCGACAAGCAGCTCTACACGCTCGACCTCGGCGCTCTGGTGGCCGGTTCGCGCTACCGCGGTGACTTCGAAGAGCGCCTGAAGAAAGTCTTGAAGGAGATTCGCACCCGTGGCGACATCGTCTTGTTCATTGACGAGATTCACACGCTCGTCGGTGCGGGAGCGGCCGAAGGGGCAATCGACGCTGCTTCAATCTTGAAGCCCATGCTGGCGCGCGGTGAACTCCAGACCATTGGCGCCACAACCATTGACGAATACCGCAAGCACATTGAAAAGGACGCCGCACTCGAGCGTCGCTTCCAGCCCGTCAAGGTCGATCAGCCCTCGGTCGCCATGACCATCGAAATCCTCAAGGGACTTCGTGACGTCTACGAAGAGTTCCACGCTGTCAAGATCACCGACCAGGCCCTTGTGGCGGCGGCGAACTTGGCCGACCGCTACATCGCTGACCGGTTCCTGCCAGACAAGGCGATTGACTTGATTGACGAAGCGGGCAGTCGCTTGCGCATTCGTCGCATGGCGGCGCCACCCGCGGCGAAGAAGTTCGACGAGGACATTGCCCGCCTCCGTGCGGACAAGGAAACCGCGATGGAGAAGGGCGCCCTCGAGCAGGCCAAGGCCCTCGACGAGCAGGAGCGTGAGCTTCTCGCGAAGAAAGACGCCCTCGACGCGTCGGTCAAGGCCGCGGGTGGCGACACCTTCGACCTCGTTGACGAAGAGACCATTGCCGAAGTGCTCGCCAACTGGACCGGTATTCCGGTGTACCGTCTGACCGAAGAAGAGACCTCGAAGTTGCTGCGCATGGAAGATGAACTGCACAAGCGGATCATCGGTCAGAACGAGGCCATCATTGCCCTGAGCCGCGCCATTCGCCGCACTCGCGCCGGCCTCAAGGACCCGAAGCGCCCCGGTGGCTCCTTCATATTCCTCGGTCCGACCGGTGTTGGTAAGACGGAACTCGCGAAGACGCTGGCCGAATTCTTGTTCGACGATCAGGACGCCCTGATTCAGCTCGACATGTCGGAATACATGGAGAAGCACTCGGTCAGCCGCCTCGTGGGTTCGCCCCCCGGCTACGTCGGCTACGACGAGGGCGGTCAGTTGACCGAAGCCGTTCGTCGCAAGCCGTTCTCAGTCGTTCTGTTCGACGAAGTTGAGAAGGCCCACCCCGACGTGTTCAACACGCTTCTACAGATTCTCGAAGACGGACGTTTGACCGACTCGCAGGGTCGCCAGATCGACTTCAAGAACACCATCTTGATCATGACCTCGAACCTCGGTACCGCCGACCTTCGCAAGACGATGGGCTTCGGTAAGGGTGACGACTTGGCCAGTTACGAGCGCATGAAGGAGAAGGTCCACTCGGCGCTGAAGAACCACTTCCGTCCCGAGTTCCTCAACCGCATCGACGACACCATCGTCTTCCACGAGCTCTCGAAGGACGAGGTCATCGAGATTGCCCAGCTCTTCATCAACCGCTTGCGCGAACAGCTGTCGGTGCAGGGTCTTGGTCTGGAACTCTCGGCCGCCGCGCAGAACTACCTGGCGGACAAGGGCTACGACCGCGAGTTGGGGGCCCGACCACTGCGTCGCGCCATCCAGCACTACGTCGAGGACGTCTTGAGCGAGAAGATTCTGTTCAAGGAGTTCCACGCTCCTCAGACGATTGTGATTGACGTGGCCGAAGGCCCCGAGGGTCCGTATTTGACCTTCGAGGGCGTTGACGGATTGCCACCCTTAATCACGTTCGAAAACACGACGCCAACGGCCTAGTCCGCCGCTTCGACGAAACGCCGCGACCGTGTCGCGGCGTTTCGTCGTTAACGTCACCAACCCCGTCTACAGTCACTCTCATGAAAACGCGCTCGGTTCACGTCTGTCGCGACTGTGGCACTACCTCGGTCAAGTGGGTGGGCCGCTGTCCAGGCTGTGGTGAGTTCAATACGTTTGACGAAGAAGTTGTCGCGGTCGACACGAGTCGTGCGGCACCGACCGTCGCCACCGTGGGCCTCGCGGGCATCGGTGATGATGTCGCGCCGCGGCGTTCCACCCTGGTTGGTGAGTTCGATCGAGTCTTGGGTGGTGGCTTAGTTGAGGGATCGACCACGCTGCTCTTCGGTGAGCCCGGGGTGGGAAAGTCCACGCTCGCCCTCATGGTCCTGCGGGCACTTGCTGCAGAGGGGGCGTTAGTACTGCTCATTGGGGCCGAAGAATCGGCTACTCAGGTAGCCCAGCGAGCGAAGCGCTTTGGACCCATTCCGGCTGGCCTCAACGTCGCCAGCACGACCAGCGTGGGCTCCGCAGTCCAACTCTTACAAGAACAGCGACCGAGCGTGTGCGTTATCGATTCGATTTCGGCCATGAGTGACGACGGGGTGCCCGGCGTGGCCGGCTCGGTGGCGCAGGTGCGCAACGCCGCCGAGCGTGTTTGCGCGGTAGCCAAAGCCTCCGGAACGGCACTGATCCTGGTCGGTCACGTGACTAAAGATGGTGAGCTCGCTGGACCTCGGACGCTCGAACACTTAGTGGACACGGTCATTCGCATTGAGGGTGACCGCTACGCCTCACTGCGCTTGGTGCGGGCCCTCAAGCATCGGTTTGGTCCCACGGGTGAAGTCGGGCTGCTCGAGATGGTGAACGACGGTCTGCGGGAGATCCCCGACGCCGCGCTCTCGTTGCGCCAAGCCACTACCCCGGTGTCGGGGGTGGTGTTTACTGTGACCAATGATGGGTCACGGTCCTTTCTCGTCGAACTTCAGGCCCTCGTGGCCTCGAGTACTGGTTCGCCCCGACGCGTGGCCCACCAGGTTTCATCCCAGCGTCTCTCCCTTCTCCTCGCGGTTCTCGAGGCTCGCTGTGATATCAACGTGGCGACGGTGGACGTCTTTGCCGCGACCGCGGGTGGACTTTCCGCCACTGAACCAGGTGTGGACCTCGCGCTGGCTCTTGCGGTGGCCTCGGCCTCAGTGGGCTTCACGGTGCCCCCGGGACTCGTGGCGGTTGGAGAGGTCGGCCTAGCGGGCGAATTGCGACCGGTAAGTGGCCTTTCTCGGCGGGTTTCAGAGGCTCAGCGACTTGGAGCAACCCGTGTGGTGGTCCCGAGTACCGGTGACCTCGAGCCCGTCGCGGGTATCGTCATTGAGCGCTGCGACACCCTCGCGGCGGCAATTGCGGCAGTGCGTTCCTAGCATCGGACACGTCTGTGGAAAAGTGCGGTAGAATAAGCAATCCCCTTTCGCCAGTTGGCGATTGCTTTACGAGGAGAACCTGAGTACATGGCCACGCACAAGTACAAAAAGGGTGATCGTCTGGTGTACCCACACCACGGCGCTTGCACCGTCGAAAAGATCGAAAAAATCACCGCCTTTGACGTCAAGCAGGACTACCTCAAGCTGAAGGTCGCCTACACCGACCTCGTCCTGATGGTTCCCGTGGCGAATGCCGAATCGGTGGGTCTTCGTGAAGTGATTAACGACGAAGAAGTCGAAGAAGTCTTCGCGGTGCTTCGCAAGAAGGAAGCGCGCATGCCGACGAACTGGTCGCGCCGTTTCAAGAACCACTCGGAGAAGTTGCGCTCCGGCGACATTTACCAGGTGGCCGAAGTTGTTCGTAACCTGTCGATTCGTGACAAGGACAAAGGCCTATCAGCCGGTGAAAAGCGCATGCTGACTCGGGCTCGCCAGATTCTGGTGTCGGAGTTGACCTTCGCGTTGAACGTTGACACCGACGCGGCAGAGGCCAAGCTCGCCTCGGTGCTGCCTTAGTCGTGAATGTTGCCGCAGTCGTCGTGGCCGGCGGCCGCGGGACTCGCTTCGGTAGCCAAAAGCAGTTCACTTCCTTCGCTGGAAAGACTGTGGCGGCCCACGCCGTCGAGAGCGCCCGCATTGTCGCTGACGTCGTAGTTCTCGTGGTGCCAAGCGACTACGCGGGTTCCGGCGAGGGTGCAGACCTCGTCGTGGTTGGCGGTGACTCGCGGACCGCTTCGGTACGGGCGGGTCTCGACGCCGTGCCGCTGGCTGACGTCGTTGTTATCCACGATGCGGCTCGTCCGCTGGCCAGTGCCGAACTGTTCCTCCGCGTCGTCAACGCGGTGCACGCTGGCGCCGACGCGGCCATACCGGCATTGGCTGTGACCGACACCGTCAAGCGCGTCGCAGGTGATCGCGTTATTGAGACGGTACCTCGTGAGGACCTCGTTACGGTGCAGACGCCCCAGGCATTTCGCCGGGTGGCCCTGGTCGCGGCGCACGCTGCCCAGGTCCAAGCCACTGATGACGCGGCATTGGTGGAAGCTAACGGTGGGCGAGTAGTGATTGTGGACGGCGAACCTGACAACATAAAGATCACGAATCCGGGTGACGACATTCGTCTCCGTCAACGTCGAGGAGTGGGCATGAAGATCGGTCAAGGACTGGACGTCCACGCCTTTAGTGATGACCCCACTCGTGAACTCGTGCTGGGGCTGGTCAAGGTTGAGGGTCCCGGACTAGTTGGTCACTCTGATGCTGATGTTGCCACGCACGCCCTGTGTGACGCCCTCCTCGGCGCCGCCAACCTCGGCGACCTCGGACGCCATTTCCCCGACAGTGATCCCACGTGGTCGGGCGTCGCTTCTGAAGTTTTGCTGCGCGACGTTATCGAAAAAATCGCTCGCCTCGGGTATCGCCCCGCGAGTGCCGACATCACGATTGTGGCCGAAAGGCCCAAACTGGCCCCCCTCATGCCGGCTATGTCCCGTGCACTCACGGCCGTTGTGGGATGTGTTGTTTCGGTCAAGGCAACGACGTCCGAAGGCCTCGGTGCCATTGGGCGAGCCGAAGGCATTGCCGCTACCGCAGTTGTTCTACTAGAGGAGTTTTCGTGAGCCCCCGTCCCGCCCCCCGCCCCCGACCTGGTGGTCGCCCTTCTCGTCAAGGTGGTCGCCCGCTCCACGGCGGCCAAGTCGGCCAGCGACCGATGCCGAGTCGCGACAAGGAAGGGCTCGGCGGTGAGCAGGTCGAAGGACGCCACGCCGTACTTGAGTTGCTCAAAGCCCGCCGTCGTACCATCCAGCGGATTTACATCGCCGACGCTCAAGACCCCGCGGAAATACTCGATGAAATTGAACGCCTCGCGCAGAAGCTTCGCGTGCCCACGCAACTGGTGTCGATGGCTCGTCTCGATCGTGAGGCCCGCACCGAAGGGCACCAAGGCGTGATGGCTATCGCGAGTCGTCTCGATACTGTGCCCCTCGAAACGCTCCTCGAACACGAGAATCCCTTCCTACTCGTGTGTGACGGTGTTACTGACCCACGCAACCTCGGTGCGATGCTCCGCAGCGCCGACGGCGCTGGAGTGACCGGCGTCGTCGTGCCTCGACACCGATCGGCTCGGATTTCTCCCACAGTGACGAAGACTTCTGTTGGCGCCATTGAATACCTGACATTTAGCGATGTCGGTGGAATCCCGACCGCTATCGAACAGATGAACAAAGCCGGAATTCTCACTGTTGGCCTTGCGGGGGAATCCAAGGACTCGCTCTACGACCTCGACTTGGCTTCGACGCCCGTTGCAATCGTTGTTGGTGGGGAGGAAAATGGGCTTGCAGCATTAACTCGAAAGCGCTGCCAGGCGATTGTGTCGATCCCTCAGATAGGCAAAATCGTCTCACTCAACGCCGGTGTGGCAGTTTCAATCGCTGCCTTTGAAGTTGCGCGTCAGCGGGCTCAGCGTAAATAGTGCATATGTGCAATCTCGCCTTCGAAGCGTTCGCGAAGTCCGAAGAGAAAATGAGTCCATCATGAAGCGATTATTAATCATGGGCATCACACTTGCTTCAACAGTTCTTGGAATTGCTGGTCAGGCCAACGCTGTTACCGCTCATGTAGTGACATTCTTTGAGAATCCTTTTGTCGCTCCAAATGTTGCAGCCTACGAACCGTCAGCAGTTCCAGCCCCGTTGACATCGTTTTTATTGCTGGTACCAGCATTTACGAATCCGGGGTACGTATTTTCGAAATGGAATACCAAGCAAAATGGTTCGGGAACCACATATCTGAATGGTGCTAACTATTCCTTTTCAAATGACTTAACCCTTTATGCCCAATGGACCCCCGCTTTCCGCACGGTTGCTTTTTGTCAGAACAGGTCAATAACCGACAGGACTTGTGCTCTTGAGACAAGGAACGCATCTTCGTCACTCACACTTTTCGCAAACCTCAGTCCTTTGCTTTCAAACCCTGGGTACTCGTTTAGCAGTTGGAATACCAAGGCAAATGGCTCTGGAGTCCGCTACGCCAACGGTCAGTCTTTTTCGTTTGCGTCAGACCTAAC
>Ga0136642_1001002_pt1 | contig 12957 bp, 14 predicted proteins | sample LowCatLa1302831Y_FD_115313 | JGI IMG/M metagenome (GOLD analysis project Ga0136642, IMG submission 115313) | Freshwater microbial communities from Lower Cathedral Lake, Yosemite National Park, California, USA - 13028-31Y | ecosystem: Environmental > Aquatic > Freshwater > Lake ... | reverse complement strand
TCGGGATGAAGGCCTCTGCGTACCGGGGCAGGTACTCGTCATCGTGACGAACGTCATCCTTGGCCCGACCGTCATCGATAGCGTGCAATTACGTGCCGTGCCACCGATCGAAGCGCCAGGGGCCTAAGGGCGCGGTGCGAAGCTGGCGTATTTTGTCTTGAGGTAGGGCGGGTTGTCCTCAACCCGCCGTTGAGCGGTGAGAGAATAGAGTGTCGGGAGAGGTACGCACGTCCGTCGGCGAACGGACGGCTGGGGACAGCCGTCCCTACCAGCAGGCGAAGACGCGGCGGAGCCGCGAGGGGGCCACGTGGGCAAGGTGACACGTGGGCAAGGGAGGCGTTTTGTGCGAGGTAGGGACGGCTGTCCTCAGCCGTCCGTTGAGCGGTAAGAGAATAGGATGTCGAGAGAGGTGCGGATGTTAATCGGGTTAACGGCGGGTTGGGGACAACCCGCCCTACCTCGATGCAGAGGAATGGAGATGCCTTGGGTAGGGCGTGGTTCTCCGAACCCGCCGTTGAGCGTGGAGAGGAATGTGCGAGTATAGAGTTTGGAGTGCCGAGTATGGGCGGAGAGATTCGCAGGCGATGAGGCGAACGGACGGCTGGGGGCAGCCGTCCCTACCAGCGAAGGCGAAGCCTGAGAGGGGGCAAGGGGCCAAGACAGATGCAGACTAGGGCAGCACGCGGTGCTGCCCCTGCCTATTACATCTGGAAATAGCGGCGGGCGAGGGCCTGGGTGCCGGAGTCGCCTTCGCCGGCGGCGACAACTTCGCCGTAGAGTTTCGCGGCGAGTTCAAGGCCGGGAAGCTTGATGCCCTGTTCGCGGCAGACATCGAGCGAGAGGCCGATGTCCTTCACGAAGTGCTTCACATAGAAGCCCGGCGCGAAATCGCCCTTGAGCACGCGCGGAGCGAGATTGAGGAGCGCCCAGCCCGAGGCACCGCCGCCGGAGATGGAACGCAGGGTGGTCTCGAGGTTCAGGCCGGTCGCGTGCGCGAACGCCAAGGCCTCGGACATCGCAATCATACCAGAGGCGATGCCGATCTGGTTAGCGAGCTTGCAGAGCTGGCCCGTGCCCGGTGCGCCCTGCAGGACGATCGTCTTGCCCATGGCAGCGAACAGCGGTTGCACGAAATCATAATCTTTCTGGGCCCCGCCGACCATGATGGTGAGCGTGCCTTCACGGGCACCGCGATCACCACCGGAGACCGGGGCGTCGAGCGGGCCGAAGCCCTTGGCTGCAGCCTCGGTGGCCAGCGAACGGGCGAGCGCCGGACTCGAAGTAGTCATATCAATGAGCACACAACCAGGCTTGGCCGAAGACATGAAGCCCTGCGGACCGCGCCAAACTTCTTCGACGTCGTTCGGATAACCGACCATCGAGATGGCGACATCGACGCCTTTAGCCGCCTCCGCTGGCGAGGCAGACCACTTGGCGCCCAGCGCGAAGAGGTCATCGGCCTTGGCCTTGGTGCGGGTGTAGACCGTGACCTCGTGGCCAGCCTTCAGCAGGTTCGCAACCATGCTCTTCCCCATCACGCCGGTGCCCACGAATGCAATTTTCATAGTCGGAGTGAAAGAAGAATGGAGAACAGAGTCGAGGACTGCGTAAAGGACTGAATCGGGTAGGGACGGCTCTCCGAGCCGTCCGTTCGCGGACGGAGATACGAAAATCGGTCGGGTCAACGCCGGGCTCGGAAAGCCCCGCCCTACCCAAGACATCCCAAGACCGCTTGCCCTTCCCTGTCGAATCCTTGAATCTGCCGGTATGTCTTCGGCGCCCCTCACCGTCAGCGAGCTTTCCGATGTCCTCAAGGGCACGGTAAATCGCATCGGGACCGTTGAAGTCGTCGGGGAAATCTCGGGCTACAAACATTACTCCTCTGGGCACCACTACTTCTCGATTAAGGATAGCGGAGCGACGCTCTCCTGCGTGTTACTGAGCTATCAGGCTCGCTGGGTGAAATTTGCCATGGGCGACGGCGTGAAGGTCATCCTCAAGGCCAAGGCCGATATCTACGCCCCTTCCGGTAAACTCTCGCTCATGGTCGACTCGATGAAGCAGGCAGGCGAAGGCGACCTCTTCCAGAAATTCAAGGAGCTCCAGGAGAAGCTGAAAGCCGAGGGCTTGTTTGACGAAGCGAACAAGCGTGCCCTACCCGACTTTCCGAAAGTCGTGGCATTCATCACCTCAGAAAGTGGTGCGGTCTGGCACGATTTTACGGAAGTCCTGAAGACGCGCGGCTGGAGCGGCACCGCCTGGCTCGTGCCCGCGCGCGTGCAGGGCGAGACCTGCCCAGGCTCTATCATCCACGGACTCAAGCTGGCCAACGCCATCCCGGGGATTGACCTCATCGTCGTCGGCCGCGGCGGAGGCTCCATGGAAGATCTCTGGGGCTTTAACGACGAAGCCCTTGTCCGCGCCGTGCGGGCGAGCAAGACGCCCGTCATCTCCGCCGTCGGCCACCAGACCGACTTCACCCTGTGCGACTTCGCCGCGGACAAGCGCGCCGAGACCCCGACAGCCGCCGCCGAACTCATCGTCTCCGGACAGATCAAACTTCGGGAGAAGTTGAAGCTCCTCGCGGCAGAGCTCGCCCGCCACTCCCCGAAGGCGAAGCTTCAGTCGCTTTTCCAAGACCTCGACCTCCTCAACGAACGGCTCGATGGCGCCGCTCAGGAAACCATCGCCACCCATCGACACACCCTCTCCGAGCTCGGCAGCGAACTTCACCGCCTCTCGCCGAAGGCTCGCCTCGGCATCACGCGCGAGAAGCTCAATCAACTCGGCAAGCGCCTGCAGTCGGCTGGCTTCGAATCGATCCTTTCACGCGGCTACTCGATTGTCCGCGATGCCGACGGCTCTGTGATTACGTCGAGCAAGGGCGTCACCGCCGGCCGTAAACTGCGCCTGAAGTTCAACGACGGCGAAGCCGGCGCGACGGGCGGGTAACGACAACGAGGGCAGCACGCGGTGCTGCCCTCTGCCTGACCCAGAGGATTAGTAGGCCTTCGCCATCACGACACGGCGAGCGCTGGGCTCACCGGTGACAACGCACTTGCCGGGCTCGTCCTTAGCATCGAGCGGGATGCAACGGATGGTGACCTTGAGTTCATCCTTCAGGCGTTTCTCGACTTCCTTTGAGCCGTTCCAGTGGCACAGTGCGAAGCCGCCGTGGATTTCAGCCTTCTCGGCGTTCTTCGCCGTGAAGAATGCTTTCAGCTCATCCCAGCTATTAATTTCGCGGGTGTGCTCGGCGCGGTGGGCCTTTGCCCGGGCGAGGAGATTGTCCTGAATGGATTGCAGACGGGCGACGATGCCGGAGACGAATTCAGCGCGAGGGACGCCAGCCTTCTCGCCGGTATCGCGGCGGGCAGCGAAGACCGCATTGGCGGCCATGTCGCGCGGGCCGACCTCGACGCGGACTGGGACGCCCTTCTTAATCCAACCCCAGACCTTATCGCCGCCGCGGATGTCGCGATTATCAATCGTCACGACAATCTTGCGGTCGTGGAAGCGCTGGGCCGCGAGTTCCTTTTGGAGTGACTGACAGTAGGCAAGGATATCGGCCTTCGTGGCGTCGTCCTTGTAAATCGGGATAATGACCACGTGTTGCGGGGCGAGGCGGGGCGGCGCGACGAAACCATCGTCGTCGGAGTGCGTCATGATCATACCGCCGATGAGGCGGGTCGAGACGCCCCACGAGGTCGTGTGCGCAAACTGCTGCGTGCCCTTCTCGTCCTGGAACTGGATATTGCAGGACTTGGAGAAATTCTGGCCAAGGTAGTGGGAGGTGCCGGCCTGGAGGGCCTTGCGGTCCTGCATCATCGACTCGATGCAGAGCGTGTCGACCGCACCAGGGAAGCGTTCGCCTTCGGTCTTGCGGCCCATGATCACCGGCATCGCCATGTAGTTCTCGGCGAAGTCCGCGTAGACCTGGAGCATCTTGTTGGTCTCCTCGACCGCTTCGGCCTCGGTCGCGTGAACCGTGTGGCCTTCCTGCCAGAGGAACTCGGCAGTGCGAAGAAAGAGGCGCGTGCGCATCTCCCAGCGGACGACGTTGGCCCACTGGTTGATCAGAATCGGCAGATCGCGGTAGGACTGGACCCACTTCGAATAGGTCTCGCCGATGATCGTCTCGGAAGTCGGGCGCACGATGAGCGGCTCTTCGAGCTCGCCGGCGGGGACGAGCTTACCGTCGGGGCCCATCTCGAGGCGCGAGTGGGTGACCACTGCACACTCTTTGGCGAAGCCATCAACGTGGGCGGCTTCCTTCTGAATGTAGCTGACCGGAATGAAGAGCGGGAAGTAGGCGTTTACGTGACCGGTCTCCTTGAACATCTCATCGAGGTCGCGGTGAATATTCTCCCAGAGGGCGTAGCCCCAAGGCTTAATCACCATGCAACCGCGGACTGGGCTGTTTTCGGCCAGGTCGGCATGCTTGATCACCTGGAGGTACCACTCAGGATAGTCTTCCTGGCGGGTCGGGGTGATGGCGGTCTTGGGTTTGGCGGCGGGCTGCTGGGACATAAAGGTACTAAAGAGGGAAGGAACGCCGAAGGGCAAGACGGGAGGGCGAGGCAAGAGGGCCCTCTTGTCCTCCGGTCCTCGAACTAGCCTTTCCTTACCTGCCAGAAGCGCGCTCGACCGCTCATATCGGGCAGGCCGGAGGCTTCCACGTAACCGAGTTTCGCCGAGAGTTCGCCCAAAGCTGGGTGCTGATTGATGCCTGTTTCGCAGAGCACCCAACCGCTCGGGCTCAAATGCTTCGCGGCACCTTCCAAGATTTTTCTTAAATCAGCGAGCCCGTCTTCCGCGGCGACCAAGGCAGACTTCGGGTCAAACTCGCGCACCTCGGGGTCAGCGACGGCGACTTCGGCTTCCGTTAGGTAAGGAGGGTTCGCCACAATGAGGTCGTAAGCATCCGTGACGGCGGAGAACCAATCGGACTCCGCGAAGTTCACTCGCTCGGCCAGGCCGAGCTGGGCGGCGTTTTCACGGGCGAGGGCTAACGCATCCGGCGAGCGATCCACCGCGTCGACCTTCCAAGCCGGCCGCTCCGAGGCCAACGCCAGCGCGATGGCGCCGGAACCCGTGCCGAGATCAAGCACGCGCACGACCTGATCTTCGGGAAAAAGGGCGTGGGCGTGGGCGATCAGTTCCTCGGTCTCGGGGCGCGGGATGAGTGCGCGCTTATCGGATTTCAAGACGAGGTCGCGAAACTCCGCTTTGCCCGTGATATGTTGGAGCGGTTCATGATTGCCGCGGCGGACGGTCATATCGCGGAGACGCACCACTTCGGCGTCGCTCAGTAAGCGTTCAAATTGCAGGTAAAGATCGAGTCGCTTGAGGCCAAGCCCGCCGGCGAAGAGATGCTCCGCTTCCATCCGCGGTTTCTCCAGTCCCTTGCGCGTCAAAAACTCCGTCGCCTTCTTCAGCGTCTCAAGCAGGTTTTGCATCAGCGGGCAGCGGCGCGGGTCAGGCGGTCGTTGAAGGCCACGCCGAGACCGACGGGCGGAGCTAGTTCGGCGTGAATCGTGGCGAAGCCACGGCCATCGAGCTGGCGCAGCAGGTCGAAGAGATGATGGGCGGCCTCCTCCATGGAGCCCGACTCCGAAAGCATAAAGACGTCGGCATTGGTCGGCGGCGAAACCCGGCGACCCAGAAAGAGAATCGCGGAGCGGAGATTGGCGATGACAGGTAAAGTTCCGTGAGGGAAAAGGGCGACCTGGGTAGCGGGGCTATAATGACGGGCGAGCATCCCGGGAGCATCTTGAGCTACCCGGGAACCCGCGGTACGCGTCACCTCTTCGATCTCACCGAGTAACGCGCGGAGCGTCTCGATGGAGATTGGACCGGGGCGGAGCAGGCGGGCGCGGGCGGGCGACGAAAGGTCCAGAATCGTCGACTCCAGTCCATGCTGGCAGGGCCCTCCATCGACAATCCACGGACAGTGTTCGCCCAGCGAGGCGCGCACGTGTTCGGCTTTCGTGGGACTCACGTAGCCAAAAGGATTAGCGCTCGGTGCGGCGAGCGGGCGAGCGGCGAGGCGAAGTACCTCGCGGAATAGCGGGTGGGCAGGAATGCGGACGGCCACCGTATCCTTACCGGCGGTGACGAGATCGGGTACGACGGCTTTGCGGCGCAGTACCACCGTGAGCGGCCCCGGCCAGAGGTGGGCGATTTTTGCGAGACGCGGATCCGGCTCGGCGACTTCAGCGAGCCCCGCGAGATCGAGCACGTGAACGATGAGCGGATCAAGTAACGGTCGTCCCTTGATGGTGAAGACCTGGGCAAGGGCGCGCTCATTGAGGGCATCAGCCGCGAGGCCGTAGACCGTCTCGGTGGGTAAAGCCACACACTCGCCCTGACGCAATAACTCGGCCGCCCGAGGAAGTTCGGTGGCGGTCAGCAGACTGGGAAGGGGCGCGGACAAAGGGGAAATGAAGGTAGGCGGAACCGGTCGGAAAGTCTCGTTTGATTTACGGTGAAGGCGCCTCAGGGGCAACCTCCTACGCTCCCAACAAAAAGGCCGCCTCAAGAGGCGGCCAGGGGAAGTCGTCGCGAGGACGATTACTTCATCGTGATCATATTGCGGGCGCGCTTAACGGCACGGGCAATATAACGCTGCTGGCGGGCGGTGAGGCCGGACAGCTTGCGGGGCAGAATCTTGCCCGTCTCGGTGACGTAGCGCGACAGAGCCTCGGGTTCGGTGAAATCGAAATCGAGGGGGTTGCGGGAACGCTTGAGCTTACCTTCGGTAGTCATGGGAGGTTTGGAAGTAAGCGGAGGTGGGCCGAGGGCAAGGAGAAATGGGGATACCCCACAGGTGCAGGGGGAGGGGCAGGGGGAGAAATGAAGGAAATAACCCCAATTTGGCTCTTTTCTAAAAACCCCCTAGCCCTACCACCTCTAGCCCTTTTAGGCCCTTTTGACCGTGATCAGGAACTCTTTGTTACCATCCCGGCCTTCGATCGGCGAGGGAATCACCCCGAGGACCTGGGCGCCGGGAAGTGACTGAATGGAGGCGGTCAGGCCATCGACCACGCGGGCATGGATGACCGGGTCCTTGATGATCCCTTGTGCCTTGTCGGCCTCAGCCCGCGTCGCCTCGAACTGTGGCTTGATGAGCGCGATCAGATGCCCGCCCTTCCCTGTCCGCTCCCAGGCGGCCGGCAGAACTAGCCGCAAGGAGATGAACGAGAGATCCATGACCACGATCCCGTAGGTCCGGTGCGGTAGCTCGACGGTGTTGATTTCCCGGGCGTTGAACTTCTCGAGGTTCTTGATGCGCGGATCCGTGCGGAGTTTCGAATGGAGCTGAGCCGTCCCGACGTCGACGCACGTCATGCTGACGACGCCACGCTGGAGCAAGCAGTCGGTGAAACCACCGGTCGAGGCGCCGATGTCGAGGCCGTGGAGGCCCTCGACGGAAATCTTAAAATGATCGAGCGCGCCTTCAAGCTTCTCGCCGCCGCGCGAGACGAAGCGCGGAGGCTGGTCGACGATCAGCACCGCATCTTCGGGGAACGATTGCGAAGGCTTATTGACGACCGCATCTGGGCCAGAGCGCACTTTGCCGGCCAGGATGAGCGCCTGCGCGACCGAACGCGTCGGGGCCAGTGACAGCTTCAGCAGCAGTTCGTCGGCGCGGATCCTGCCAGGCTTCGCGGCCATCGGATTAGTCTAGAAAACCCGTAAGGGGTGAGGTCGGCTCGGCTTTGTCGGAGCCGGCACCCAGCCCGGCTTCACGGGCGAGACGACCCGCTTCGACCGCCAGGCGAAAGGCGCGACCCATCGCGACAGGGTCGCCCGAAGAAGCGATCGCCGTATTTACCAACACCGCATCGGCACCCAGTTCGAGCGCTTCAGCCGCGTGTGAAGGTGCACCTAAGCCGGCATCAATAATCACCGGCACGCGGGCCTGTTCGATGATGATGCGGAGGAAGTCGCGGGATAGAAGGCCGCGGTTCGAACCAATCGGCGCGCCAAGGGGCATGACCGCGGCGGCACCGACTTCTTCGAGGCGCTTCGCGAGGACCGGGTCGGCATGGATATAGGGCAGAACCGTAAAGCCCTTCTTCACGAGTTCGCGGCAGGCCTCGAGAGTCTCCACCGGATCCGGCATCAGATACTTCGGATCGGGGTGGATCTCTAACTTCAGCCAAGAAGTGCCGAGGGCTTCGCGGGCGAGCTCGGCGGCGAAGATGGCTTCCTTGGCCGTGCGTACGCCAGAGGTGTTCGGCAGGATGAGGTGCTTCTGCGGGTCGAGTGCCGAAAGGATGCCATCATCCTTGGCGCCGAAGCGTACGCGCTTGATGGCCATCGTAACGACCTCGGCGCCGCACGCATCGAGCACGGCCCGAAGCTGTTCGGCCGAGGCATACTTACCCGTGCCCGTGAAGAGGCGCGAGGTGAAGGTGCGGTCGGCGATACGGAGCAGGGCCATCGGGGTTTTCACAATCCGAGACTGGGCGGGCTTGTCCAGCCCTCCTCGCCAAAACCTAGCCCGCCGTCGCCTCGACCAACGTTTTCGCAGCGGAAACCGGGTCAGCGGCGAGGGCGATGGCGGCACTGACGGCGAGGCCGTGGGCACCGAGCGCACGCACCGCTGGAAAGTCAGCAGCCGTAACACCGCCGATCGCATAGCAAGGCAGCGGTGCTGCCGCAGCGATCAGTGCCGCTAAAGATTCAGCAGAATGGATGGGCGCCAGCTTCTCCTTACTCGCCGTAGGACGCAACGGCCCGACGCCGGCGTAATCCACCCGCACCCCTTGAATCCGGGAAAGGTGGGCGGGCTCATTTAAGGTTACCCCCACGAGAGCGAAATCTCCGAGCATCGCTCGAGCTTCCGCCGGAGAGGCATCGTCGGCACCAAGGTGCACTCCATCGGCCTCGGCGCGCAAGGCGACACGCGGGGAATCATTCACGATGAACATCGCGCCGTAATCACGGCAGAGTTCGGCAATCGCCGTGGCCTCCGCGACCCAGACTTCTTCCGGAAGATGTTTCGCCCGCAATTGAATCCAGCGAACGCCACCCTCGAGGGCAGCGAGGGCCTGCGCCCGATGCGAGAGCGGCGAAGCGTCAAGCGTCAGAAACTGCAGGCGAGCGAGCACGACTTAGTACTTCCGCTTCAACTTACGCATCTCCTTACCTGACCAGGCGCGCTCGAGTTCAAGAAAAGCGCGGACGGGGTCCGGTTGTTTCCAGACCGAACCGATGAAGGCAATGCCATCGAAGCCCATCTCCCGGGCCGTGGCGGCGTTCTTGGGCGTGATGCCGCCGAGCGCATGGACTGGGCAACCGCCCTCGGCCTTCCAGCGTTGCAGAATCACTTCGTATTCGCGGAGCGTGCGGCGGGGGCGGTGATCTTTCTTCGAAACCGATTCAAAAATAGGCGTCAGGAAAACGTAGCCGCAGCCCTTATCGGTGGTGCGGAGCTCATCGTAATCGTGGCACTTCGCGCTGACCGTGGCGTGTTTGGGCCAGCGGCGCGGGATACGTTCACCCGGGTGCATCTGGAAGCCGCCGAGCTTATGTGATTCCACCAACGCCGGCTCCTCGCCTAAGACGAGGCGCGGCCAGAAGACTTCCGGCATCGTGCGGAGGAACTGTTCGTAATGGCGAGGCTCCCAATCCTTGCGGACCTGAATATGCAAACGGGAGAGCCCAGCATCGAAGAGACGGCGGACCGTCTTCGTGTCCCAGCTGCCGTCATTGGGCGTCAGGAGCACCAGACTCTGCGGGGCAGGGGTTTCTGGTTCGGAGACAAAAAGGCCTTTGATGAACTTGAACATAGGGGTCAGCCGCCTTGGGCAGCGCGGATCACAAGGACGCGGGCGTTTTCGGTGAGCGGCTGGGCGGACCAGCGGGAACGCGGGACGACTTGATCGTCGAGCGCGGCAGCGACCGCGGGCTCCTGGGCAACGCCGAGCTCCTGAAGGAGATCGGCCAGCGTCCGGGAGGCGGTATCCCGGGGCTCATCGTTGACGGTGACGCGCATGTGAAAACTGACCCTGCCCCCCGAGGGGCGGGCTGGCAAGCGGAGGTTTGGGGTTGCGGCAGAGGGCGCGCAAGGTTGGCTCAAAGCCATGAAGACTACCCGCCTCAGCCTGTTTTCCCTCCTGGCCGTCGTCGCCGGCCTCACCCTCTCCTCCTGCAATAACCAAGAACAAATGAAAGAACCTAAAGCCACCGTCGCCCCTCGCGCGATCATCCACACCAACTACGGCGACATGACCGTGGAGTTCTGGCCCGACGTGGCCCCCCGCACCGTGGATAACTTTCTCAAACTCTCCCGCGAGAACTTCTACAACGGTACGGCGTTCCACCGCATCCTCAAGGGCTTCATGATCCAGGGCGGTTGCCCCAATTCCAAAGTAGGCTCCCGCGGCCAGCCTGGTACCGGCGGCCCAGGCTATATGGTCAAGGCTGAGTTCAATAACCGCCCGCACGTGCGCGGCGTCCTTTCGATGGCCCGCTCCCAGGACGTCGATAGCGCCGGCAGCCAGTTCTTCATCTGCCACGGCAACGCCTCTTTCCTTAATAATAAATATACCGCCTTCGGCATGCTCATCGGCGGCGACGACGTCTTGAACAAAATCGCCAACGTCCCTTGCGTCGGCATGGAAGGCTCGACCCCCACCGAACGTGTGGAAATCACTAGCGTCGAGATAGTTGGAGAAGTCTCTAAGGCCGCCAAGTAAGGCGGGCTTCAGACTTTACACTCCCACCATCCAAGACATTCTAACCCTTCCCCATGAAAACCCTGACCTCCCTCGCACTCCTCCCGCTGATGGCTGCTGCCGCCTCGGCTTACACCCTCGATGTCGCCGTCGGCGCCTCCAGCCCTTCCGGCTACGATTCTAACAGCATCGTCGGCCTCGGCATCGGCACCCAGCTCAACAACGATTTCCACCTGGGCCTGAACCTAAGCTCTAAGAAGCTGGTCAATAACCTCAACGGCATCGACGCCACCGCGCGCGCCGCCACCGTGGATCTCACCTACGAACTCAACGGTACGGGCGGCATCCGCCCCTTCATTGGTGCCGGCGCGGGTAACGTCTGGTTCTCTGGTGCCAGCATGGCCTCCAAGAATGCCCTGATCACTCACCTCTTCCTCGGCATCAGCTTCCGCATCAACGACACCGTCGACATCGTCCTCACCGAGCGCAACAGCGAGACCTATGGTGTGCATGAAATCGCTGGCGACGCTGGTAAGTCCATCAACAGCTGGGATTCCCTCGCTGCGATTCGCTTCAAGTTCTAAGCGGCCAATCAGCCCAAACAAAAGCCGCCCATCCGGGCGGCTTTTTTATTGGCCGAATGAGCGGGTCGCTTAGGGCTGCTTGAGTAAGCCGCGATCAATCATCCATTCGCCGAGCACATCCGTCCAGCGCTTGGCGGCGAGGCAGCGCTCGCTGGCGCCCCAACCGTGGCCGCCCTTGGCCCACACGTGCACTTCAGCCGAACCGCCCATCGATTTGAGCTTAGCCGCCAGCGCCATCGATCCCTCGGCAGGGTAACCATCATCCGCGCTATGGGCGAAGAAAGCCGGAATAGGCTTGGTGCCAGGGGGCGGCACCACGCCATCAGGTCCTTCGCGCAGGATGCTATCCGGCTTATCCTTCTCAAAGAGATACGCGGGGTAAATCATCACCGCGAAATCCGGGCGAGCCGCGTCGGCTTCGGCGGGCGAGTAAGCAACGCGCGCGGCGAGATTACCGCCCGCGGAGAAACCAAGGATGCCGACTTTCTTTGGGTCGGCATTCCATTCGGCGGCATGCTCGCGGACGAGCTCAAGGGTGCGGCGAGCGTCCATCACGGGGACGATCCATGGCTTCAGCGGATCTCGACGCGGGACGCGGTAACGCAGCACCACGGCGGCGCTGCCCAAGGCGTTAAGTCGCCGGGCGACCTCCACCCCTTCGTGCTGCTCAGCGAGGCCTCCGTAGCCACCGCCCGGACAGACGATGACAATCGGCGCACCCGGCTTAGCGGCCGGCCAGACGACGTACTCGGGAATGTAAACATCCCCGCGGCCGCCGCTTTTACTGACCGTGCCCTTGGGATCCTGGCCAGACTTGGGCTTGAGGGTTTCGGCCGGAGGCGTGCCCGCCCAAACCGGAGCAGGCGGGAGTGGCGCGGAGCCAGCATTACCTAGGTGGGCGCACCCGCCAAGCAAGGCGGTGCCCAGCGCGAGGGAAAGCAGACGGAGGAATGGAGATGTCTTCATAAAAATAATCAGAGGGGGGCGAGGAAATGTTGATCGATGAGCCAATCACGGAGGTGATTCGTCCAAGCCTTCGCGGCCGGGCAACGATCGCTGGCACCCCAGCCGTGACCACCCGTCGCCCAGACGTGCACTTCGGAAGAGCCGCCTAATGACTTCAGCTTAGCCGCCAACGCCATCGACCCCTCGGCGGGGACCCGGTCATCCGCACTGTGGGCAAAGAAAGCGGGCACGGGCTTCGGGCCCTTGGGCGGCACCACCCCTTCGGGGCCTTCGCGCAGAATACTATTAGGCTGATCCTTCTCAAAGAGATAGGCCGGGGAGACCATCACTGCGAAATCCGGGCGGGCGGGCGCAGCCGTCGCCGGAGTGTAGGCGACGCGCGCCGCGAGATTACCCCCGGCAGAGAAACCGAGGATCCCGACCTTTTTCGGATCCGCATTCCATTCCGTGGCGTGCGCGCGGACGAGTTCGATGGTGCGACGGGCATCCAGCGTCGGCGCATCCCAAGGCTTCAGCGGATCGCGGCGGGGCACGCGATAACGTAGGACGACGGCGGCACAGCCGAAGGCATTGAGTCGGCGGGCGACTTCGGCGCCTTCATGGTCCTCCGCCAGAATGAAGTAACCACCACCAGGACAGATGATGACAATCGGCGCACCCGGTTGGGCGGCAGGCCACACCACGAACTCGGGAATCATCACGTCCGCGCGATGGCCGTT
>Ga0136642_1001001_pt1 | contig 12979 bp, 19 predicted proteins | sample LowCatLa1302831Y_FD_115313 | JGI IMG/M metagenome (GOLD analysis project Ga0136642, IMG submission 115313) | Freshwater microbial communities from Lower Cathedral Lake, Yosemite National Park, California, USA - 13028-31Y | ecosystem: Environmental > Aquatic > Freshwater > Lake ... | reverse complement strand
TTCGAGTGCCCACGTATCCAACTGCAGCATGTACGCGAAGCCCTTGGGGCAATTCAGGTCGCCAATAACGGAGATGGGCCCCGATGGTCCCATAAGGCTAACCGCCTTGAACCCAATGTCCGGCTCGTCAAACGACTTGGCCCTGTCATATAGGACTTTGCTCCCCAACGCCTTCACCAAAGCCGCATAATCCAGCGGGTTCATGAAGACGTGACTTGGCATTCCGCCTTCGCGGACGACGAGTGCAGCCGTATCGATAAGCGACTCTTCGATGGGCCCACCGCTACCAGCGGAGTACCTAATGCCCGACAGGCGCGTTACGTCGGTAGACCTGTCAAGCCCAAAGAAGTTGTCGCCACCCGTCGGAGCGGTCGTGGGAATCCACGCGCCGAGCCCGGAAAGCAGGCTCTTCGTGGCTTCAAAGTCGCCATTCTGAAAGATGAAGTCACCGGCGGCAGCGGCTGCGATACCCGCCGTCCAGTTGCCCGACGCGGTGAGAGTCCCGAGGATGCGGTCGACCCCAATGAGGGTGACAGTGCCTACGCGCTTGGCGCCCGTTGTCCCGTCGGTCGCGCTCAGGTTGAGCACCATCCCGACTTCGAAATTCACTACTTGCGTGATGTCCGCGAGTGTGATGGTGGGAGTGCCCACGCTAGACGCCGCGGATATCTTCCCGCGGGCACCGCCTGAGTTGCCGTACATGCCAATCGCGAGCGACCGCATACACGTGTAGATGGCGCCATCGACTTCGCGCTTAAGGCCGTCGACAAGTGAGCCGGCATCGTTTTTCGATGCTCGGATAGCCTCCGTCGTAATCTGGGCGAACGCGTAGTCGCTAATACGAGTGACGGTGTACTTGTTGTAGACCGACGCGCTCATATTCGCTAAACCGGCCGTAAAACCAGCCGTTCCAGCGCCACGTCCTTGCGGAGTGCCGTTGCGAATCGCGACTACTTTATTGGCGCCGACGAAGTCCTGCCGCTTCGAGATGGCTGCGTAGAACGGATTCCGTTCGTAGGTGAGAAGGTTGACTTTTTTCTGCGTGTACTGAGTCTTGAGAACCGCGTTTAGTGCGGTAGTATTCAGTGAGGCCATTTGGGCTGCTCCGAGTCAGAGGTGGTTCCCTCCGCGCTCGTGCTCCCAATGGGCCGTCAGTCGTCCCTGGATGCTGAGAACATCTGCTCGATTAGTCGGCGAGATTCCGCATCTGCATCGGCTTGTGACCATGGTTTAGCCACCGAGCCACGCTGAGCGCTGACACCATTGGTGAGCGTGCGCGGTCTGGCCTGTGACGGTTGGCCTTGGATATCGGAACTACCCTGTCTGGGCGAAATGGCGCCGAATCCGACTCGAGCGCGCCGCTCGGCGAGAGCTTCGTGTCTCGCTTTAGCTTGTGATTCCAGGTATTCCGCGATGACCGAATCATCGGGATAAACACCGAACTTTGCGTGATACGCCGCGCTGTGTTGCGTAGCCACGGTCTGCGCCTCGCGAGCAATTTCAGCTGGCGTCATCTCAGCGACGAGATGCGGATACTGCTCTGCTGAGTTGTCGACGAACTCGACGAATTGTCTAGTTGCAGCCTCGAATTGCTGGCGGAAGCTCTGCTCCTGTTGCTGCTTGGCTTCTTCTGCCCGGGCGGCTTTGAACGCTTCCAACTCAGCCTTCAGCGCGCGAACTTCCGATGTCGACTCATCGGCTACGCGCTTAGCTATCGTGCTCGGCTCATGCTCTGTGGCGAGCGACTCGAGGAACTCCCTCGGGCTCATCCCTAGCAGCTCAAGTGCCTTGGAAGGAGAGACTTTCGCGGCCCTGAGTTGTTCCACAAGGCTCGTCTGAGAGGTGAGCTCAGACCGCGCGCGTTCAACCTCTGCCCGCTCTTTGGCGACTTCAGCTCGCACCGCAGCAATGGCTTGCTGCTCCTTTGCGGCCCGAGCTTCTGCCCGCTTAGCCGCAATAATGCGCGAGCTTACGCTCGGCTCTTTGGGGGCATCTTTGGCCGGCTCTTCCGTTGCGGCTTCGGCTTCCTCGGGCTCCGCGGCGCGGGCATCCTCGAGTATCTTGACCAGGTCCTCACGCGACACGTCCCCCTCGGGCACTGTCACTTCGGCCGCGGTATCAATCGGAGCTGCTACGGCTTCACTCACGAGGGCATCCCTCCTTGGGGCGGCATCGGCATATCTGGCGGTGGGGGTGCTCCAGCGACTTGGCCCTGGGGCGGCATCGGCGCATCCGGCATGGGCAGCGCTCCGGGGCTGGGCTGCGGTGGCGGCCGAGATAGGAAGTCGACCGTGTACGCGAGATACCTGCGAAGCAGCTCTAGCTTGTCCTCGCTGACACCATCGAGTCGTGCGCAGTGATACGCCTCAGTGACGATGCGCATCGCGAGCTTGTGGTCATCCGCGGGTTCAGGAGACACGAACTCTCCGCGTTTCAATATCCACTCGACGTTTCGCTCGATAACGAGTCGAGCCGCGTTTTTGCGTCGCTGATACTGCTCCGTGTCAGGGTAATCGAGGATATCGAGTACGTCCTCTGGAGGTATCGCGCCCGAGTTGATCATGTCTTGCGCCCAAGCCTGCTTTCCTGCGGGCGATGACGGGATCATCGATGTCGGGTGCACGCGAATCGCGTACATGTCCTCTTTGAGCTTGATGTCGCTCCAGCGAATGACGTCAAGTTTGCCCTTTCCAGGCGCGCGCACTTTGGTCGATCCGCCCGCGCGCTTGGCGCATCGGATGACTTGCCTGGCAGTATCGATAACAAGCTCTTCGAACGCTTGCCCTACCTCGAGGAAACGCTCCGTCTGGATATCCTGGTAGGTTCTCTGAGCAACGCCGCTATCCAGCCCCGCTGGCTTCTGGCCAGTCGCGTTTAGCTGCGAGATGCCGGTGACCTCAAAGGCCTTTGCGTAGAGGTCCCAAAGGTGCTGGTACACCGCAGGATTGATGGCCTGCGGCGCCTCGTACCTTGGTGCAGTGCCGGTGTATCGCACGATGGCCGCAAGGTCATTGTTGATGTGCTGCGATTGGACCTTGGCCCCCTGCTCAACTAGCCAGTGACCTGCGATAAGGTGGTGTCCTCGCTGAATTTGCTGGACGAGCTTGTTTATCTCCTCCTGTATCCCGCGCAGTTCTTCAACTAGACCAACGCCAAAAAAGCCCTCCACGTCATCCGTCCAGCGAAGGACCGCGAACGGATGCGGGCCCTCCCATTCCTCGTCCAGCAAGTCTGCGCCGTCGATGGTGATGCAGTGACGGCCCATGACGCCGTCGGCCTCACCAACGTGCCAGGACTCGGTAACGAGAATCTGGTCTGCGCTAGTCTGGTAGGAATACTCGAGGTCCTCGGTGTCTGACGCGGCGTCAGTAATCTTGCCTGCGAGCTCCTCATCGTCCTTGGCCCACGTGTGGGTTAGGACTCGCCTGTCTACGTACTTCCGCCGGTAGATGTTCGGCGGGTCACCATCGATAGACTCTAGGTCGTCAACGACAATCTCGACGGGGCGCACGCGTTCGACGCAAACCTTGCTGTCGCCAGAATAGGCAAGCAGGAACCCGGTGCCGTAAATGCAGGCATCGCGGAATACCTTGCATAGATTCGCGTAGACCTTTTCTTCGTAGAACACCCCCGCGACGAACTTCTCCAAGGTCTCAGCCTTGTCGCGAAGTTCAGCGTCGCCCCCCTCGGTCAGAAAGGTGGGTTTCGGTTTATTTTTGGCTGCAATCTTGGCTGTGGCGCTTCCGACCATCGTGCGGACGACGTTGATCGTGATTCGCGAATCGGCCTCTACCGACCTTCGCGAAGTGCCGAGACCAAAGCCCTGGATTGGCCGGTTACTGTACAGGCTCGCGTGCCGCAAGTCGGCAATCTTGCGGTATTCCTGCGCTTGGCGAATCTGTCGGACGACGCGGGTAACGCACTCGTGCCGACGTCCCTCAAAAGAGGGCAGCCACCATCGTGCGTCGTCAACGGCCACGCCATGGTTCTGCGGTAGCGAAGCAGTTCAGACTACGCGATTGCTACTACGCGGATATCGCGTAGCGATAGTGCGAGAGCTATGCTTGATACGCAATATGCGTGACGCCGCTGTGCGAATCGAAGTCGGAATCAGTTTGAGGCGCATGGCCGCCAGGATTGGCGTGAGTGACTGCACTCTCAGGCTGTACGAGGCCGACCCGATGGCCGTGAAGGATGAGGGAAAACGCAGGCATATCGCAGCTCACTACGAGCGACTGCGTAGCGTGCTCATCCCGGATGACGTGGCATGAGCCGGACAGGTGAACCGAGGTCATGGTTCGTTTTCGGTGCCTACGAGGATGGTCGTGTCGACGTCAGCGACGGCGAGCGCGACGTGCTTGTGGGCGTATCCAGAGAGGACGCAGAGCGAGCCATCGCCGAGCAGCAAGCCATTTGGGATGCGTGGTTCGATGGTGAGGGCTAAGACTCCCACCAGTTACGAGGCGAAGAGATGGCTTCTTCGCGGCTCTTCCACAGCTGCTCTTCTTGCTCACGTAGCGCCTGCTCCCTTGTCGGCAATGCGGGCTTAGGTTGCTCGTGGAAGGCATTGGCCGCACGCCAGGCGTAAAGCGTCGCGTCACTGCAATGGTTATCGAATCCGTCAGCCTCGCGCTGGTGGTCCTCAGTCCAAGGCAGTTCGAGCCACTCCTTGACCAGGTCCGTGCAATTCCGGCTCACGACGACTCGACCCCGTTCTAGGTCGCCGTTCATTAAGCTTTGGTACCCACGCTTATTCTGCTTTTCAGCGGGCTCTATCGGGAGGGAAAACCGGCGTCTGGCTTCTTCGGCGTAGCCTTTGCCCAGACCGCCGGTGTCGCCGACAATTTTCACCGGCTTGTACCGTTCGCTCAGCTCGGCAGCCACCTCTGCGGCGTCGCTCGGCGTAAGCCCACGACGGGCAAAGCACTCAACGACGTAAACCGTACTGTCATGCTCACGCCAGCCGAGCAAAGCGAATGCCGTCGCATCCGTGTAGCCATAGTCGATGCCGAGTAGGTACGTGTCGAGAGCGGGCATATCCGCTCGCATATTGCGAGCCTGGTCGTATCGGTAGACCAACCCACCGCTGTCGCGCACCCATATACCGTCTTCGAGCTGCCGACGCGTAGTCTCATCTAGCTGCGCAAGGGACTTGCGGTACTCATCAGCGTCCAGGTGCGGGTTATCAGACAGTAGAGCTGCAACAAAGCAGCGGCCCGGGTCCCCGGACTCGACAAAGCGGCGACGTACCCACTCATGCCCAATTCCTCCCGGGTTGGAGCCAGCGCGCGCTCTAATGGGCACCTGTGCGGTGGGAGATACTTTCGTCCTGCGCAATCGCGACAGTAGGTAACGGTAGGATTGTTCTGGCCATTGTGTAAGCTCATCTACGCCTATAAATTGGAATTCCGCACCTTGATACCGGTACACATCTCGTGCCGTGTCGCAGTAACCGAATGTAAGAGTCGCACCACTCGGGAATAGCCAGCGCTTATCCCTGTCGTTCCACAGCGCGCCAGTGCCACGCAGCCACTCGTGGGACCTAGACATGAGAGCGCCTGGCAGGGCAAGGTCTGCATAACTACGGCGAAGAAGCAGTGCAGCATATCCCGGTACGTGCACGTATTGGAGCGCGCACATGAGCAAAGTACTTGACTTACCTCCACCTGCAGCACCTCCGTATAGGGCCTCTAGGCAATCGAGTGCGATGAACTCCGCCTGACGAGGCGTAGGTATCTGAGGGATGTACTGGGCTGGAGTGCGAAGTCGCAGCTCGGCCTCGTGGGCCTGCACTAGCCGCCGCACTTTGGCCCAATCTATCGACATTCACGCTCACTTCTTAGCTGGAGCCACAACCGCGTCAGGCACGTCCGTCTCCGTCCACCACGAGACATTGGATACCGGTATCTTGCGGCATATGACTTGGTCCCCTGCCGACGCAGTGACCGAAAACACACCATCGCTCAAAGCCAGGATATGCCCCTTCACGTTGGCAAACCTGGTCTGAGGTGAGCCATTCCTGAGTACATCTAGCACCGGCTCGCGGGTTATCAGCTCGACTATCTTTTTCACGCTGCGACCTCTTGTGTGTCGAACATTGGCATACCGTCGTACTTCCACGTCTCCGGCATCTTTAGGCGCTTCCCGTCTGGAGTGAGGTGCGTGTACGTCATGGCCCTGGCGCGGAATTCGTCGATGAGCCACGAACCGATACCCAGGCGTTGCCATCGGGGTTTTACGCACACGTAGTGGATTACATCACCTTCGATGCATAGCCATCCGTATACCCTCTCCGGCATGTCCGGTAGGCATGCGAGGACTACGCAGCTGCGGCGTATAACGTCCTTCACCAGCGGGCCGTATAGGCGCATCAGCACCCCTCGAGGGATGCCTAGCTGTACGGGGCCAGGCCGCTCATGAGTGCCAATATAGGTCCTAAGCCACCCACTGAGCACGAGGTTGCGCTCGCTCTCGTCCGTTCCGAGTAGGCGCAGCAATGGCTCGTGGTCTAGCTTTAGGTCACTCATCGCTATCCGCCTCCCCCTCCGCAGCTAGGCCGTATTTGACCACCTTGGCCATGAGCTCCTTCTTCTCTTCGTCAGTCACATTCTCCACCTCAATGCGCTGGACAGTAAGGCGCAGTAGCTTCGCCTGTAGGTCGATTGCCGCGATGGCTGACCTCCTATCTGGCGCAGGCAGTTCGACACCTGCATCCGTGACCCGAGTGGCCGATAGGGCGCTAGAAGCGATGCTCGCCAGCGACACCACCATCCTTGCTCGGATGTCCTCTAGGTCGCCGCTCATGGCCTTACGGATGACCCTCGCGGCCTGATACGCCCACCTCTCGATGTTCATCACCGAGCAGTCGTACTTTCTCGCTAGCTGTCGCTCAGACAGCCCTGGTATCCACTTGCATTCAGCCATCATCGATACGATTTCATCGACCCCATGATCGACGCGCGTAGCTAAGAAAGCGTTGCGGTCCTGACCCGAAAGCGCTTTTGGTACAATCTGCTCAAGATTCGAGTACTTGGAGCTCATTTGTTAATGTAACGCTTTAGCACGTCAGAACGGTATGTCATCGAAGTTGCTGCCGCTGTCATCGGGTTGCGCAGCATACGGCTGCGGCTTTACCCATCCGCTACGGGGCGCCTGGGCTGGTTCCTGACGTGGCGCACTACCCTTGTCGCCAAGCAATTCAATGTCTGTCGCATGAATCTCGACAGACGTGCGCTTCTCGCCGTTCTTCTCGTAGCTGGACGAGCGGATACTACCCTCGACAGCCACGCGTTCCCCTTTGCGGAGGAACCCAGCTAAAGCCTCACCACGTTTTCCCCATACGTTGACGCGGTGCCATTCGGTTTTCTCTTTACGCTGTCCGTCCTTGTCTTTGTAGGACTCGGATGTAGCTAGCGAGAACTTCAGCAAGCTCTCTCCACTCGGAATGGATTTTAGTTCCGGGTCTGCGCCTAGTCGTCCAATTAGTATGACTCTATTCATCTGCCCATGCCTCCCATAGGCAATCCAGTTCGTCGCTCAGCCTATCGATACGCTCCACTGTCTCTGACACAGCAGACTCAAGCGCTAGCACACGGAGCTCCAAGCTGCCTCGTCCGGGCTTGCAGCATGCATGGTTGTGCGAGTGCGGATGCTCCTCGTCACAACCGTCATCGCAGCCTAATTGGCTATGCACTTCGCACGCCCTCATGCGACCTCGCTAGCTGGCTTGGCTCGCGATATCACAATCTCGATGCGGTACTTGTCTGGTTCAGACCGCTTCGTTTTGACTTGCGAGTACGTGATCAAAGCAATCCTATGGCTCCGGTCCGATTTCAGACCTAACTCGTCGCATGTCTGATCGCAGATGGCCTTGAATGAGGCAGGTAGCCCGTCATGAGGATCGAAGCCTGGGCCCGGGGAATACCTGATGAAGTGTAGCGATACGGGATACAGGCTCACTATCATCGCGGTAGTTTGCCGTTTGATAGCGGACAGGTAGAGGTGGACGATATCGCGCTGCTCCTTCCGCAGCTTGGCCTTCGCTATTCCGCTACCTCGAGTCCAGCCTTGCGAGCCGTTCAACGGGTTCTCGGTACGGATAGGAATGGTGATACGTAACTCGCTCATAACCGCTTGCCCCCATGCCGATACGGCCTGGTCCTGTTGTATTCGAGCTTGCGTAGCACCTCGGCCTCGAGGTCTATATCTAGCTCCCCGCACATATCCGCGATGCGTATCAGCACGTCAGCCAGCTCGCTTGCTACGCCCTCTGGCTTGCCGTCAGGACCATCGGGTCCCGTCGTCACCACTCGACGGACCCCTGTCATGTAAGGGTTGTCGCTCCCTGGCGCGTACGGGGCAGCGCGGTAAGCTTCGAGCGCCTCACTTAGCTCTGAGTGAATAAGCGCAATGCAATCGCCGAATGTCCTTGGCCTGTCATGCCACCCCTTCCGGTGCGCGTCCCTATACGCCGTGGCCACTAGCTCTCGGATGTTCATTCTTGCCACTCCACATCATCGACGAACTGGGTTGTGGGCCCGTCAAAACGAAGATGAGCAGTCCCCGTAGGGCCGGAGCGATTCTTCTCTACGATGAGCTCCGCTTTGCCCGCGTTGCCTTTACCAGGCTGATAGACCTCATCGCGGTACAGCATCGCAATCACGTCAGCGTCCTGCTCTATTTGTCCGCTGTCTCGCAAGTCTGCCATGTTGGGCCGCTTATCTGGCCTGGACTCAACAGAGCGATTGAGCTGCGCTACCCCGATAATCGTACAGCTAAGCTCTTTCGCTAAGCACTTGAGTTCGGTGCTTACTTCGCCGATAGCAAGCTCGTGCCGCTGTTTAAGTAGCACCTCTCGCAGTCGCACTATTTGGATATAGTCCACCACGATAAGACTTAGCCTTTTACCATCGCGTTGAAGGTTTGAAGCGAGCCGTCGAGACCTCGCCACAATGTCCGTTATATATGGCCTCCCCTTAGCTGCGTCGTCAACATACAGACCCAGCTTTGATAGCTCTTTTAGACTCACTGTCACCTTCGTCAATTCGGTGCTGGTGAGCGCTGCGCCGCGTGTTCTGGCGAGTGATACACCAGCCTCCGTGCACATCAGCCTTGCCGCCAATTGCCGTGCTGGCATCTCCAAGCTGAATATGGCTGCACACTCGCCACGCTTAGCCACGTTGGTGGCCATGCCTGTAATGAGCGACGTTTTGCCCATGCCCGGGCGAGCGGCAATGACGATAAGGTCGCCTCGGTGCAGACCACCTGTCATCTCGTCATAGGCTCGATAGTTCGTCGGGATACCTGGACTACCTCGCCCATGTGCGCGCTCGTACCACTCGGTTAGTTCCTCCGTCAGTGGCTCCTTGATATGTCTGAGCCCACCCTCTTCGTGGCTCGATAGCGACAGCTTGAGCACCGACTTCTCGAGTTCTGCGAGTATCTCGGTCACGTTCGCGCTTGGCTCATAGACACGTGTGAGCGCCTCGTGGAGCACGCGAGCAGCAGCACGAAGTAGAGCCTTGTCGGCGATACTCTTGCAGTGCGTGTCGAACGCCCCAGGCGTAAGCACTGGAGTGGTTTCAGCCATCCGCTGCAAGTAGGACGAACCATCGGCCAGCTGAGGGAGTCGACCCTGCCGACGAAGGAGTGCTTCGACCGTCGTTCTATCCACGTCTATGCGGCCTGCGATGAGCTCGGATATGGCCGAGTAGACAGCGGCGTGCGAAGCCACAAAAAAGGCCTCAGGCGTAATCGATGCTGGTACAGCGCGGATATGGCTAGCGTCAGCGAGCATCGCCCCGATAACCCAAGCCTCGGCCTTCGGGTCCGCGGGTGGCTTGGGTTGCGGAAGCTCGGCCACTAGAGCAGGCCTAGCTTTTTCAGCTCGGCTAGCGACCGCCTAGAGCCAGGGCGAGCAGTCGCGACTGGTGCCTCTTGCTGTTGCTGCCAGTAGCTCTTCGGCTGAGATGGCGGAGCGGGTCGAGAGGCTCGAGCTTCCTTATCCGCCTTCTCTCTGCGGAGGACAGATATCACCCACTGCATCGCGTCGTTCGCGGATACCTTTTTCTTCCGCTCACCAGATTGCCTGTGGCTCGAGTACAACAGCCACATCGATGCAGGGTCCTCTACCCGTAGAGCTGAGCTCATGTGTATCGTCTCGACGAGCTCTAGCCACCACGACGGTTGTGGCGCGACTACGAGGCTAGCCTCGGTCTCCGTCTTTGATTCTTCCCCCCCCACACACGCGGATTGCGGTTGGGTATCTGTCTTTGGTTGTGAGGACAATGCAGGCGTAGACGGAGGGGCCTCCGGACACACCTCACCATTAATCTCTCCCCTCGAGTCCATCATACCCGTCGAGTCGATACCCAGAACCAGAGCGTGTGTGGGGATACCTTCGGTATCGGAGACAGCAGAGGCAGAAGGCTTGCAACTGCACCTACGGTCCAGTTCGAAGCCATACCCAGACGAGAGTCTTAGGAGAGAGGTAGCGGCCGAAAAGTGGTTGTCAAGTTTTGACTCGATGCGATTTATTGAACTGCCTAGTTTTTCGATATGGTCTAATAATTGATAGAGTATTTCCTGACCGATAGGTCGATGTGTCCGCCTTGACACAGTTGTGATCTCAGGGTCGAATTCGTCACTCGCGTTACCGTTCGTAACGGTGTTACTAAATTCGTTACACTCGTTACCCTTTCCGTTACGAAGGTTACGGATATCGTTACCTTCGTTACCGGTTTCGTTACTTCCGTTACGAGTAACGGTGTCTACGTGTAGGCTCGACGACGCTTTTCTCATCCTGTGTAGCCTCACCCTCTCTCGCGTAAGCTCTCTGCTGCGTTCCTTCTTCGCTTGCTCATCCGCCATGGTTGACTGCCTCTCTCGTGTCGTGGTGTCGTGTCGCTAGGGGGGGTGAATATGAGGATCATCGCTATCGCTACGTGCGCAGTCTCGGTTGCCTGCTCGTCGCCAGCGCCGTCTGGCGGGACGACGGTCAAAGCCAACGCATGCGTGACTGCAGGCGCCTCCTACCAGGTCAGGTATGCTGAGGACCCAAGCGGCACGTGTGGCCCCATCCAATCGAGCATTGCCTACGTGCAGCCGGATGGGACCCTAACGGCAGAAGCCTCGTGCACCGACCGAGGCAGGTACGACGGGTGCGATGTCTATATCGACAGCACTTGCGTCGTTAAAGGTGTGACGGTTGTCACCGCAGGTAAGATTACGTGGTCCAGCGACGGCAAGTCGGGGACTGGCAAGGAGTCGTACAGCCTGTCTGGGTCGTCTACGTGCACGTCAACGTATACGGTGACAGCTACCCGCCTTTAGGCCTCTGGCTGCACGTACTGGCCTACCAGCGCTCGCCCCGAGTCGGTGAGTACCCATGCCTTGCGCTCTGCCATCCACGTGAGATGACCGGAGCCTCCCGGGTCAGTGTCGGCTCGTACGATGCAATCCAGTACAGGCCGGCCAAAGCGCCTGCGAATGTCAGCCCATGTGCGAGGGTGGTAGAACCATGCGAGCTCGTGGGGCTCGAATGGCTCCGATGAAGGACGACGCAGCATTACAGCCTCGCTTTCGCACACTTGCGGCAGAGATGACTGTCGCAAGGCGTCGACCTCCCTTGCGGCCATATATCCACACGCAACCATCCTGGTGGTATGTCCCCGCCCTTTCGGTACCATCGCTTTCGTCGACCGACCTTGTCGTGCACTTTTATTTTGGCCTCGCACCTGTCGCAGACAATGGCGTCCACCCATATGTCTATCTTGGTGGCTATTGTTGACTCGCTCATGATTTCGCCTCACGTCCCTGGTAGTCGACGCTGCATATACACTTCGGATTCGTACGCGATGCGGTCACACTCATCTCGCGTCAGCGTCTCGCCGTGACCCTCGTAGATGAGGGCTGAGCGTTCGAGGACGGCGTATCGCAGGTCAGCCGGTAAGCGCTCTATCTTGGCGGCCATATCTCGGCGTAGAGAATCGCGAGCCTCGGGTACTTTCATGGCCCTCATGGCCAGTCCGCTGATGCTTGACATGTTGGCTGGATACCCATTCGGCCGCCCCTCCGCTCGTTGCCACCACTGCTCTATCGATACATCTGACGATGAGATATCTAGTCTTCGGCGGTGTCCTCTTGGCCGAGTCCAGTAAGTCGAGGAGCGACGGATTGCACTCGGCAAGGCGGTCGCCGTCGATGACGAGCATGTACCCGTGCCCGTGGAGCAAGAGCTCTGGACGCCGGCAGTCAGCGCGGAGCGTGAACTCGGCCGGCAGGTGGTCCACGTGCCAGGGGACATCGTCGTAGCGTGATGGGGTATCGATATCCACGTCATCGTCGTTCATTGGCCACCACCTTATTTGTCTGCCGATGACCCTTTGGCGTCAGCGTGTACCGATACCCCAGTTTTGCGGCCCGGCCACGCTGACAGAATGTCACCTCGTGGCACGTAGAAATCGTCAGCTTCGCTCTATTGAGGTAGTGCTCTTGTACGCTGGCCCAGCCAACCCAATCCACATCAGGCGACTCTCCATGCGTAACAAAACGCGGCGTCATCGGTAGCGAGTCGTACGGGTCAATCGTGCTCGCAGTCTCATAGTCGGCATACGGTCCATGCCATGTACCGCAGTAGTGCAGCCACCACCCGATCATCTCTGCAACCTCCCGTCCACGAGACGCCAACCAGATATCTCGGAGTACGAGGTTGCGCCGGTCAAGTCCGCGCCGCGCAAGTCCGCGCCGCACAAGTCCACGCCGCGCAAGTTCGCGTAGCGCAAGTTCGCGCCGTGCAAGTTCGCGCCGTGCAAGTTCGCGCCGTGCAAGTTCGCGCCGCACAAGTCCACGCCGCGCAAGTTCGCGCCGTGCAAGTTCGCGCCGCGCAAGTCCGCGCCGCGCAAGTCCACGCCGCACAAGTCCACGCCGCGCAAGTTCGCGCCGCTCAAGTTCGCACCGCTCAAGTCCACGCCGCACAAGT
>Ga0136642_1001000_pt1 | contig 12981 bp, 13 predicted proteins | sample LowCatLa1302831Y_FD_115313 | JGI IMG/M metagenome (GOLD analysis project Ga0136642, IMG submission 115313) | Freshwater microbial communities from Lower Cathedral Lake, Yosemite National Park, California, USA - 13028-31Y | ecosystem: Environmental > Aquatic > Freshwater > Lake ... | reverse complement strand
GGCACGATGGTGGACACCTGGGCCACGGTGGGGAGCTGCGCTCAGATTGGAGCCAATGTCCACCTCGCCGGTGGCGTTGGCATTGGCGGCGTATTAGAGCCCGCGAACGCCACACCGGTCATCATTGAAGATGGCGCCTTCATTGGCTCGCGTTGCATGGTGGTTGAGGGAGCCCGAGTCGGCAAGGGGTCGGTGCTCGGTGCTGGCACCATTCTGAACACCTCGATTCCCGTGATTGACGCCGAGACTGGGGAAGAGGTGTCGCGTGGCTACGTTCCCGATTACTGCGTCGCTGTATCGGCGAGCCGCCGACGCGAGTACCCCGGCGGTGAGTTCTTTCTGCCGTGCGTCTTGATTATCCGGCGACTGGGTGAGGGTGAGCGGCACGACAAAGTAGCGCTCAACGCCATCCTCCGCGAAAGTGGCGTGTCGACGTGATCACATTGGCTGACGTGCAATCACTCGTCGCGATTGAGTCGGTCAGTCGAAACGAGCGCGCTTTGGCTGACCACGTCGCCCTCTGCCTCGCCACCAATCCGGCCCTCGAGGTCACGCGCATTGGTGACAATGTGGTGGCCCGTACGCGTCGGGGGGCGGCAACTCGACTGCTCGTGGCGGGTCACCTCGATACGGTGCCCGGTGACGCGTCACTGTCACAGATCAAGGGTGATGTCCTCTGGGGGCTCGGCGCCTGTGACATGAAGGCCTCCCTGGCCGCAATGCTGCACCTGGCGGTCGGCGCGCAAGAGGGTCCGCACGACGTGACCTACGTGTTCTACGCCCGTGAGGAAATCTCCCGCGACGAGTCCGGCCTGCTCGAGATTCACCGCGAGCGTCCCGACTTGCTCTGGGCCGATGCGGCAGTGGTAGGGGAGCCAACGAACGGTGGTATCGAGGCGGGCTGTCAAGGTACGCTTCGCGTTGGCGTGACCCTCGTGGGTCAGCGCGCCCATACCGCTCGACCATTTACCGGTCGCAACGCCATTCACCGTCTCGCCCCGCTGCTCGAGCGCGTGGCCTCGTACGAGCCGCGTGAAGTTACCATTGACGGTGTTACGTACGTCGAGCAATTGCAGGCCGTCCTCGTGGACGGTGGTATTGCGGCCAATGTCGTGCCCGACCGGGTGCGGGTCACACTGAATCACCGCGTCGCACCGGACCGTGACGACGCCAAGGCCGGTGAATGGTTGGCTGGATTCTTGGGTGGGGCCCTAGAAGAAGGCGATGGCTTTGTCATCCTCGACTGGGCGCCGGCTGCTATTCCCTCACTAACCAACGAGCATCTCGGGCGACTACTCGCGCTGAGTGGTACCCCCGCTCGGGCCAAAGTGGGCTGGACCGATGTCGCAACCCTGCAGTCACTCGGCATCCCAGCGACGAACTGTGGCGCAGGCGACCCCCTCCTGGCTCACCACCCCGATGAACACGTCCGCGAAGGAGACCTACTGGCCTTCACATCACTTCTTGCACGATGGTTAGCGGGAGATTCTTAGACCGCTGTGTGCGTAGGAAGTCGCACCGTCCTGCTAAGTTTTTTATTGATCACATGATCAGATCTAGTACGAGCTCCAAGGGGGCTTGGGCTAGATACAACCACAAAAGGGAGACGGTCTATGAAGATTCGTTTGAACAAGACGGTGGCTGCGGTCGCGTCGAGTGCCTTGGTGCTTTTGGCTGTGCCGGCTTCCGGCATCGCAGGCGCCAGCACCATGATGGCCAAGCCGACGTACGTCATCGGTTACGAAGGTCCTCTGTCGGGCGGTAACGCTCAGCTGGGTATCAACATGAAGTGGGGCGTGCAGCTCGCTATCGCGAACGCGAACGCTTCGGGCAAGTTGCCCTTCAACCTGCAGGCTGCATGGTACGACGACCAGGGTTCAGGCACGCTGTCGCCTGCACAGGCCCAGTCGGCTGTTGCGAACAACAAGCTCGTGGCCATGGTGGGACCAGCGTTCTCGGGTGCAACCCGCGCCGCTGAGCCCTTCTACGCCAACGCCGGCATTGCTACCGTGAGCCCATCGGCGACTGCCGCCGCGTTGGCCACTGGCATCTCGAACAACAACTTCATGCGCGTGGTCTACGGTGACGACGTCCAGGGTGCTGCTGACGCCAAGTTCCTCGTCAAGACGCACGGCGCCTCTTCCGTGCTGACCATCGACGATGGTTCGTTCTACGGTGCTGGCTTGGCCCAGGTTGTCAACACTGCCGCGAAGGCTGACGGCGCCACGGTGACGAGCAACTCACTGCCGCAGACCTCCAACTGTGGTGGCGTTGCCTCGTCGACCGAGTACACCTCGGCCGCGACGCAGATTGCTGCTGCTAACCCCAAGGCCGTGTTCTACGGTGGTTACTACTGTGACCTCGGTTTGCTGCTTGGCGCTTTGAGCCAGACCAGCTACTCGGGCATCATCATGTCGGGTGACGGTTCTGAGTCGTCGTCGTTGATCTCTGGCACGACGCCTGCTTCCGCCGCTAATGGCGTGTGGCTGAGCGCCGCCGGTGGTGGCTCGAGCGCCTTCACGGGCAAGCTTGAGACCCAGTTCAAGGCAATCTCGCACGGCGTCAAGTCGTCGACCGCTTTGTACTCGACCCAGGCCTACGATGCTGCCAACATGATCATCACTTCAATGTCGAAGATCAAGTGGAGCAAGAGCCTCGAGTTGAACCGCATTGCCATCAAGGACCAGCTGCACATGACTACCTACAAGGGTGTCACGGGAACGCTGAAGTTCCAGAGCAACGGTAACCTCGCCGGTTCCGGTGCTGGCCAGGTGAACTTTTACCAGGTCGTCAGTGGTGTGATCACTGCAAAGGGTCACAACTAAATCGCGGTACTCGCAGTCTGAAAGAGGCCGGGGGCGTACGCCCCCGGCCTCTTTTTTGTCGTAGGATATTGACTCGTCTGGATAATGAAAGGGGCGGTTGTGAGCGGGTTTTTCAGCTATTTCACTTCGCACTTCGCCACTTTGGGGCACGAATTTTGGCCGTTGCTGGTCGGTGGCCTCGCCACTGGCTTTATCTACTCAATGGTGGCCATTGGCTACACCATGGTGTACGGCGTTCTTCGTCTTATCAATTTCGCTCACTCCGAAGTCTTTATGTCCGGGGGCTTCGCATCGTTCTTCCTCACCAAGTGGCTGGTCGGCTCGGGCACTCCAAGCGCGTGGCAGTCGGTTCTCTACGTAGTGCTCGGTGTGATGGTCGGGGGCCTCGCTGGCGCCGCTATCGCAGCCCTGGTCGAGCGCGTTGCCTACCGACCACTACGTCGCCGCAAGGCACCAAAACTGGCCTATCTCATTAGTGCCATTGGTGCGAGTTACTTTCTCTTCAATCTCGCCGCCAAGGAATTTGGCCGCATCAATTTCGCCATGTCGCCGCCCTTCGTCAACCACGCGCTATTTCAATTCGCCAACGCTCCCGTCGAAATGCTCGACGTCATTACGTTGGTTGTGGGTCTCTTGATGCTCTTCGGTCTAGACCGCTTGGTGTCGAAGAGCAAGTTGGGACGCAGTATTCGTGCGGTGGCCCAGGATGCCGAGACGGCGTCGCTCATGGGGGTCAATATCGACCGCACCATCGCCGTGACCTTCCTCTTGGGTGGGTTTCTCGGTGGTGCCGCGGGGTATCTCTTTGGACTGAAATTCGGCGTGGTGTACACGATGGGCTTCACCCCGGCGCTCAAGGCCTTCACCGCGGCAGTGCTCGGTGGCATTGGTAACTTGCGCGGTGCCCTGATTGGTGGCCTGCTGCTTGGTGTGGTGGAGAGTCTGTCGGTAGCCTTCGTCAATGGCGCCTATATCGACGTCGTCTCTTTCGGTGTTCTCGTTCTTGTCTTGCTAGTGCGACCTACCGGCATCCTCGGTGAGAGTCTGGGAAGGGCGGCCTAATGAAGAATCTCAACGCATCCTCTCTGAAGCGTTGGGGCAGCCTCGTCGCGCTTTACGCCATCGTGACCGTAATGACGGGCCCCCCGGGTAATCAGTCGGCCCCGACGCTCGGTTTCACGAGTTCCTTTAGCGAATCGGTCTCGTTCTTCGGACTATTCCCCGCACCACGCGGTTTGTTTTTCGCCGTCCTCTTCTTGATCATTGGTGGGGGACTGGCGCTCTATCGGCGCACGGCACTGAAGCGCGTGCTCAGTGGTGCTCGCACGGCAGTGGCGCCTCGTTACGCCGCCTTGACACAGCGCAAGGCTACCCGTGGCGTGTTCTACGCGATTGTCATCCTGGTGGCCATCTTTTTGCCGCACCTCGTTACTGACCCGTTCTGGCAATCGGCGATGGTGTCGCAAATCGCCATTTACGTCCTGCTCGCTATTGGTCTCAACGTGGTGGTTGGTTTCGCTGGTCTACTTGACCTCGGTTTTGTCGCGTTTTACGCAATTGGCGCCTACACCACGGCGTGGGTGACAGGAGCGCTGCCGGCGGCGGCGCCGTTCCACCACGCCATCAACCCGTTCTGGGCCATTCCGATCGCCATTGTGTTCGTGATGATTGCCGGCGTGGTGTTGGGGCTACCAACCCTGCGGCTTCGAGGTGACTACTTGGCGATCGTCACGCTGGGCTTCGGCGAAATTGTCACAATCTTCCTCAACAACCTCTACGGCGTTACCGGTGGCTCAACGGGGTCGAACCAGATCCCGCACTTCTCGATTCACCTCGGTCCGCTCAAGTACCTCTGGGGGCTTGACCCGGTGCCCTACTACTACCTGACACTCGGGTTCGTTGTGGTCTTCCTGGTGATTTTTTCGGCCCTGGAGCACTCCCGCGTCGGTCGCAGCTGGGTGGCGATTCGCGAGGACGAGATCGCCGCTGAATCAGTTGGCATCAATCCGCTTAAATACAAAGTCATCGCCTTCGCCATTGGTGCGGCCAGTGCTGGTTTTGCCGGTGTGATCACCGGTGGGCAGTCGCTCTTCATCAATCCAGCGACATTCACGCTGTCGTTCTCTATCAACATCCTGGTGCTGGTTATTTTCGGTGGCATGGGCTCAATCATCGGCGTGGTCGTTGGTTCGCTCATAATCCAATCAGTGTCGATGTATCTCATTCACACCCCTCCCGCGGGTTTTCAAAACTCTGACCTCTACATTTACCTCGGCGCACTCCTGATCGCGATGATGATCTTCCGTCCCGCTGGCATCTGGCCGTCGAAGCGACGGCGCCGTGAAATTAAGTTCGTAGCCACTGGCGAGGAGCTCGATCAAATCAATGGAACTTCTGACGTGAATGGGGAGCCCGTATGACTTCGCCGCTCTTTGAGGTACAGAACGTAACGCTCCGTTTCGGTGGTGTGGTGTCGCTCAATAACGTGTCGATGCACCAGAATCGCGGAGAAATTCTCGCCGTGATCGGTCCCAATGGGGCCGGCAAGACCTCCCTCTTCAATTCACTCACTGGTGTGTACGCACCGCAAGAGGGGTCAATCACTTTTAACGGTGAACACGGAGCGCTCTCGGTGATTGGTAAGAAGCCGTACCGCGTGAACGCCGCGGGCGTGGCTCGCACCTTTCAGGCGTCTCGGATGTTCTCGGCAATGACGGCCTTTGAGAATGTGAAGATCGGTGCGGAGTCGCACAAGGGACTGGGAGTCGTTGGTGCCATGCTGCGTGGCCCCTCCACTCGTCGTCACGAGCGCGAGACGGACGAGCGGGCGTGGTCGCTTCTTCGCTTCGTGGGCCTCGAACAACAGGCCAATACACTTTCGGCGTCGCTTAACTACGGTGCCCGCCGACGTCTCGAAATTGCCCGCGGCTTGGCCACAAGTCCTTCCGTTCTCCTCCTCGATGAACCGGCGGCCGGCACAAACCCGGCGGAGAAAAATGAGCTCACTACGCTCATCCGCCGAGTACGTGACGAAATGGGGGTCTCGATTTTGCTGATTGAGCACGACATGAAGCTCGTGATGTCACTCGCTGAACGCCTGTACGTCCTCAACTTCGGCTCAGTCATTGCCGAGGGTACCCCCGACGAGATTCGGTCGAATCCGGCCGTCATCGAGGCGTACCTTGGTTCAACGGATACTGGCACCGCCCAGGGGGGTCTCTAATGCTGCAGGTAGAAAACGCGGTCGTTCGATACGGCGAAATTACTGCGCTGCACGGGGTGACCTTCGAAGTCAACAAGGGTGAAATCGTTACGTTGCTCGGCGCCAATGGTGCCGGTAAAACCACCACATTACGCACCTTGTCGGGTCTCCACCGAGTGACCTCTGGTTCGATTCACTTTGAGGGTAACGACATCACCACGGTGCCGGCCCATAAGTTCGTATCGCTGGGCATCAGTCACGTTCCCGAAGGACGTCGTATTTTTCCCGTTATGACCGTCGAAGAGAACCTGGCGATGGGGGCATTTGATCGCCGGGACAACTATGACAACGACCTCGAGCGCATCTATGCGATGTTCCCTATTTTGAAGGACCGCCGTAAGCAGCACGGCGGTAACTTGTCTGGCGGCGAGCAGCAGATGTTGGCCATTGGTCGCGCACTCATGTCCCAACCTCGCCTGTTGTTGCTTGACGAGCCATCGATGGGCCTGGCGCCAATGATTATCGACCAGATATTCCGAATTATCGGTGACATCCGAGACAGTGGGACGACGGTATTCGTGGTGGAGCAGAACGCATCCCAGGCACTCCGTCTCGCCGACCGTGGTTACGTTATGGAGAACGGCCACATTGTGTTTAGTGACGATGCCAGCAAATTGCTGGTTGACCCTCGCGTACGTGCGGTCTACCTCGGCGAATCTGTCGCCTAAGACCTAGTAGCTGCGCAACACCGAAACGACTCGACCGTAAATGGTCACTTCACTTGCGTCGAATTCCATGGGCTCCATGGTGGCATTCTCGGGCTTAAGGACAATACGTGAGCCTTGAGGGAAGTACCGCTTCACCGTTGCCTCGCCTCCGGGAATGCCGGCGACGATGATGGCGCCCTTTTCGGCGTGCGACTGACGTTCGACCACGATGAAGTCGCCTGGAAGAATGCCGGCTTCGATCATTGATTCACCGCGGACCTTGAGTACGAAGCTGTCGTGGCGTCCGGCGAACTGCTCGGGCAAGGCCATCAACTCGTGTTCATTCTCTTGTGCGAGAACGCCGGTACCGGCAGCCACGTCACCGACGTAGGGGATAGAGCGAATGGACGTTATCGAGGCCATTGGTGCGGGTGACGTGTCTTCCCCGTCGAGGCGCACAATAAGCGTGCGAGCTTGATTGGGGCTGCCGACGAGGTAGCCAGCATTTTTCAAGACGACGATGTGGTTCATAACGGTGGCTGGTGAGCTCAAGCCGACGTTCGTGGCAATTTCTCGGATCGTGGGCGGGAAGTCCTTCTCGCGCTGAAAGGCCAGGATGTATTCCAAAATTGCTCGACGCATTGGGGTAAGGACTTGAGCCATTAGATCTCTTTCACGAACAGTTGTTCGTAATAATAGAGTCTCCAGCGACCAAAATCAAACATCTGTTCGCCCCAACGCCATTTCGAGGCTGGGAAGGTGCGACCGTTGCGTGGCGTTCGAAAGGCGACGCATGAGTGAAATTGAAATTGGCCAGTGTTGGTTGGATCTTGCCGATGTGTTGGCGGGAGGTGTTAAGAGGGTCCTGTTGTACGGACCCCCCGGGACCGGTAAGACGTACGCCGGTCTGCGACTGGCCGTGTCGGGGACTGCGGAACGGCTGGTGTGTACCGAGGATTTGACGTCGGGCGAGATTACGGGGACATGGATGCCTACGGGTACGGGGCGCTGGGAATGGCGTGAAGGACCGGCAATACGCGCATGGCACCAAAACGACGTGGGTGGGCGCCTCGTTATCGACGAGGTTGATCGCGCCTCCGGTGATGCCCTCAGCACGCTCTTGGCGGTCACTGACTCACAGGACTCGGCACGGTGGCGAAATCCAGAGACTTCGGCGTGGGTTCGCCCAGGTCCAGAGTTTTCCGTCGTAATGACCACCAACGTCGAACAGCTCGAGTATCTGCCTCGTGCGCTGCGAGATCGGTTCCCGGTGGCAATTCGCATCGATCGGCCACATCCTTCGGCGTTGATGAGTTTGAGCGAGGACTTGCGTCTACCCGCCCTCGCCTCCTCACTCGCGGAGGAGTCTCGGCGGTTTTCGTTGCGGCAGTTTTACGCCTTCGATGTCCTCCGGTCATCAATGGGCACGGAGCGAGCGGCTGGACTTGTTTTCGGCGCCGACGCCAAATCTGGCGTTCTTGATGCGCTGACTATTGGGGCGTTACGGTGACTGTGTACCCCGAACTGGCCAGCGCGCGTACGGACGATTTTCCCCTCGGACCGTGGCGCATTCGAGAGGGGTCGTCATTGCGAGGTGGCGCTAGCTGTAACTTCAGTGATCGCCTGTTGATAGTGCCATTCGGAAATTCTGAGGTTGATCGCATTGTGCGGGCGCACGAATTGGCCCACATCAGAATCAGTCCACACGTTTTCGTAGCGAGTGACTCTTTGGGCGTTCACCCACGCGCTCTCGAGTGTGCGGAGGAGTATCGCGTCAACCAACTGCTGCTGCACTTGGGCTTTGATATATCGCTGTTGTGTGATGGTTCTGAACGCACGGGTGGTGCGCGGTTGGCAGAAGGTAGTCAGTGGGATGAAGCGTTGTGCTTCCTCTTTGCAGTGCTTGGAACGGGCGCGGAAAAACCCTATCTGGCCGGCATTCGTAGTCAGCAGCGAGCGTGGGTGGCTCCACTCCTGGCAGTAGTCAAGCGTGTGCGGTCGGTCATGGGCACAACGGCTCCAGAAACTTTCGGATCGACCATTACGACACCCGCGGGTTTGCCGGATGGCTATCTTTCCTACACCGTGCCGATGGCGAAAGTCATTTCCACTGCCATGCAAGCAAAACTGCCACAGTCTTCGGAGGAACTGCGTCGATTTCGACGAAGTTTGGAACCTGGCTCTCGCAAGCCGCCGACCGGTGCTTTCGCCCCACTGGTGTTGGCGGAGCGTTCAGAAAGCTACGTGTTGCAGCGCCGGAAGGTCCACCGACGGACGACCTCTTCTGTCACGGGGCCTGTGCTGCGCTACCCATCACGACTTCTCACGCAGTCTGAACCGAAGGCTTTCGCACGGAAGCAACGATCTATCGGCGGCGTCATAGTGATTGATCAATCCGGCTCAATGGACATTTCAACTGATCAACTCGACCGATTGCTCGAGGCCGCACCAGATTCACTGATTCTGGGATACAGCCATCGCCCAGGGGATATGGGTGCAACACCGAACGCGTGGGTATTGGCAAATGCGGCTGGTGTGGTCGCAACACCTCCCGCTGGGAACGTTGGTAACGGTGTTGATGGTCCAGCGCTTGAGTGGGCGATTCGTTTGAGAAGACCTGGTGAGCGACTGATTTGGGTCAGTGATGGCCAGGTCACGGACGCCAACGATCATCCGTGTAACACCCTCACCCTAAGTTGTGCTTCGTTGGTTCGACAACACAACATCTTCCTGGTTCGTGGTCTTGATCAGGTTGAATCTGCATTTCGGGGAAAGCAGTTTCCCCTTGAAAACTTCGGGCGCGTGGGTCGAGCCCTTGCACAACGAGGTTAAAAAATATTGCATACGAACAGATGTTCGTCTAAAGTATCGAACAGATGTTCGTATGAAAGGAAACCCAATGGCTGCCCTCGAATTAGTAAGCACACTTATCGACACCACATCAACGGTTCGACCAACGCTGCGATTGGTGCCAGCTCCTTCGGAGGCACCACGCACATTTCTGACGGGGCCACTTGTTGCCCAGCGGCGCGCGGTTCGGGCTCGCATGTTGCAACGTCGCCGCCGTACGATCGCCGCATTGGCCCTCGGTGGGCTGGTTGCCTTTTTGGTCTTTCCGGGTCACGCTTTTGGTACCACCGCGACTGGTTTGACGGCTGACGAACTGGGCTACGCCCCGTTACAGGCTGGCACCACGTACACCGTGCAAATCGGAGACACACTCGCCAGTATCGCGGCGGGTGTCAACCCGAGCAACCCAGCTGCGGCCTACCGTGTGCTGGTTTCTGAACTGCACACAACGTCGATTGTGGCTGGCGAAAGTATTCAAATTCCCTAATTTTTCGGGGTTTTTGCGGTACGATTGGGATATGAAGTGCCCATTTTGTTCGACCGATGATGATCGAGTCATTGATTCTCGGTTAGCCGAAGACGGCGTCGCCATCCGGCGTCGCCGTGAATGCTCGGCGTGCAACCAGCGATATACCACCTTCGAGCGTATTGAAGAAGTTGGCATTTATATTGTGAAACGATCTGGCGACCGTGAACTATTTGACCGGGCCAAAATCTTTGGTGGTGTTCGGGCGGCGTGCAAAAACCGACCATTGGACGATGAATCAATCAACGCAATCGTTGAGAAGGTTGAAGAAGCGGTGCGTCTGCTGGGGCGAGATGTCTCGAGCGAAGAGGTTGGCCTGGCGACGATGAATGAACTGCGGGCGGTTGACGATGTGGCCTACGTGCGTTTCGCTTCGGTCTACAAAGGTTTTGAGGACGCCGATGACTTTGCCCGTGAAATTGGCATGTTGATTAAGACCACTGCGCCAAAACTCCGGTCGTAGTAGTGCGCCTCGCCGTCTACACCCCCTCCGTGGCCATGGCGGTCTACGCCCATCCTGACGACGCTGATGTCGCCGCCGGTGGGATTCTTGCGCTGTGGTCATCGATGGGGGCTGAGGTGCATTTGGTCGTTCTTTGTGATGGGTCAAAGGGGTCCCACCTCTCGTCTGATTCGACGCTCGCCGTGGCCCAAACGCGCCGCCAGGAGTTGTTGGATGCCGCTGCACTTCTGGGAGTTCGACAGGTGCACTGCCTCGATTACCCCGATGGGGAGATGTCGAACGACGTTGCGCTCCGTGAAACCCTGGTCGGCCTCGTTCGTTCGGTATGCCCGACGATTGTAGTGGCCCCTGATCCGACCGCAACATTCTTTGGCGGGGTCTACGTCAATCACCGCGACCATCGAGAAGCGGGTTGGGCCGTTCTGGATGCCGTGGCTCCAGCGGCCGCCATGCCCCTGTATTTTCCAGCCCAGGGCAGCGCTCACCGAGTTGCTACGTTGCTGTTGTCTGGCACCCATGAGCCCGATGTGACGGTGAACATCGAATCCGCCATTGACGCCAAGATCGCCGCCGTACTTGCGCACCAATCGCAAATGGGTGACGATGCTGACGGTATTGCCGAGGTGGTCCGGTCGCGGGCCGCTCAGGCCGGACGTCCAGTGGGTGTCGCGTTCGCCGAGGCCTTTCGCAGTGTCGAACTTAACGCCTGAAGCGCCCACCCTCGCTGAAGCGCCAATTCTGCACGTCGATCTGGACGCATTTTTTGCTTCGGTCGAAATTCTGGACAACCCGGCGCTGAGGGGTAAGCCGGTATGCGTTGGCGGCAGTGGCACTCGTGGCGTGGTGGCCTCAGCTAGCTATGAAGCCCGTCGATTCGGGATTTCCTCGGCCATGCCGAGTGTGGTGGCTCGCCGGCTGTGCCCCTCGCTGATCATGTTGCCAGGGCGCTTTGATCGATACGAGTCGTATTCCGCTCAGTTCCACACCATCATTAATGACGTCACCCCGCACTTCGAACCAATAAGTCTCGACGAAGTGTTCCTCGACCTCCGGGGTCTGCACGCCCTCCGGCGGACTCCGTTGGATGTCGCTCATGAGATTCGCACCCGTTTACGTGACGAACTCTTTCTCGACTGCGGGGTCGGCGTGGCGCGCAACAAACTGTTCGCGAAACTTGCCTCAAAGGATGCGAAGCCGGTCGTTGACGCACGTGGCGTGCGTCCCGGTCGCGGTGTGGTCTGGGTTGATCCCGCCACTGAGGCCTCGTGGCTCGCGACGCTGCCCGTTCGTGCACTGTGGGGAGTTGGCCCCGCCACGGCGAAGAAATTGCAGCAGCTCGGACTGGGCTTCGTCCGGGACCTCGTCACTGTTGATGAACGGATCCTCACGCACCACGTGGGCCCCGCCATGGCGGCGATGTTGGCGAGTTACGCCATAGGGGAGGACCCTCGCGAGGTCATTTCACAGCGTGAAATGAAGTCGCTCGGTCACGACCAGACGTTCGGTCAGTCCGTCGTCGGCCTTGATGGGTTGCGGCCCCACATTGCCCATCACGCTGGCGTCGTCGCGCGGGCGGTGCGGGGGCGGGGCCAAGTGGCGAGGACCATCACCTTGATCGTCCGATTCGATGATCTCCAGAGCGTGCAGCGATCGCAAACGCTGCCCTTTGGCGTTGATGATGAAACGGCCATCGCTACAGTTACCACGGCGCTAGTGGAAAGCATTCCATTGCTGCTCCCCATTCGCTTGCTCGGCATCCACCTCTCCTCATTCCTCGAACGTGAACGCAATGAAGTACAACTGAGTTTCGACGTGGTCCCCGCGGCCCAGAGAAAGAGTGAGGCAGTGGAGGTGTCCCGAGGAAGCCAGGTCGGGAATGAGGCACTTCGAGACACGCTCGACGCCATCCGACAGCGGTACGGGGCGAGTTCCGTTGGCTTGGCGCGCGACGTGGGCACCGGTGGTATCAGCGTTGACTCACAGCGGGGGAGCACCCCCTTTGGTCCCGAGGGGCCTAGCGAACAGTAACGAGGGTGCCCAGGGGCGTGTGCGGCCAAACGACGTGGGCCGCAGCGAAGGGCATCTCAACGCAGCCCAGGGACTGGGGAGATCCATACGAGTTGCGGAGAAAGCCGTGGAGGGCCTCGCCGCCGTGGAAGTACGAAACCCACGGGATGCCCGCGTCGTTGTAGGTTGACCCGTCGGGGTTGGTGCCCCGCATGGTCTGACTGGTGTAGCGAAGGTACACGGGGTAGGTGCCAACGGTGGAGGGCGCCTGGGGAATACCGGTATTGACCAGCGTGTGAAAGATGGCCACGCCGTTGACGTAGAGCGTCAACGTTTCGGGCAGTGACTGTGTGACATCAACGTAATTCCAGGTGGAGGGATTGCTGCGATTGGTGGCGACG
>Ga0136642_1000997_pt1 | contig 13020 bp, 8 predicted proteins | sample LowCatLa1302831Y_FD_115313 | JGI IMG/M metagenome (GOLD analysis project Ga0136642, IMG submission 115313) | Freshwater microbial communities from Lower Cathedral Lake, Yosemite National Park, California, USA - 13028-31Y | ecosystem: Environmental > Aquatic > Freshwater > Lake ... | reverse complement strand
CAAAGGCAGGGGTTGCACTCACAATCACACCTGATGGATCAAAGAAACCCGTTGCAACTGCTGCGCTTACCCTCGTGCTTTCAACTTTGCACCGTCTGCATTCGAAAATGATTCTTGCTGAAAATAACCAATGGGACAAGCGAATGAGCCTTGGCCAAGGGTTAAATGGAAAGACGGTGGCAACAATTGGGCTGGGGAATATTGGAACTGAGTTCTTCCGCTTAATTGCACCATTTGATTGCAAGCGCATCTCTTATGACCCTTGGAAAACTCAAGATGAGGCAAGCAAGTACGACGTCACCTTGATGGGATTAGATGAACTTCTTGCCGCGGCCGATGTCATTGTCGTTTTAGCAACGCTCACTCCCGAGACGCATCATTTGATTAATAGACAACGCATATCTCTCATGAAAAGTAGCGCAGTTCTTGTGAATATTTCTCGCGGACCTATAGTGGAGGAAGAAGCACTCATCGAAGCTCTCCAAAAAGGAAAGATTGCTGGAGCTGGATTAGATGTTTTTGAATCTGAACCACCGGCTTCGGATAATCCATTACTGAAATTAGAAAATGTTATTGCCACACCTCACAATATCGGATGGACGGATGAACTTGCACTTGGAATGGGAACGAGTGCGTTTAAAGCAATCACCGCAATTTCTAAAGGAAACGTTCCTGAATTTGTTGTAAACAAAGATGTTCTTGAGACGGCGCAATTCAAGAATAAATTAGATCAATGGCGCTAATTAACGATATTGGCTAAACCCTCACCAGAAGCAATACGGGCAAGTTGTTGTTCTACCAATCGCTTTCCCCGTGGTTCAAAGGCCGTTGAATCTCCACCAACATGTGGAGCAATGATGCAATTAGGAGCCTTCCAAAGCGGGTGATCTGCAGGAAGTGGTTCAGGATCTGTCACATCAAGGCCTGCAAAAATTCTCTTTGAATTAAGTTCAGCTACGAGCGCATCGGTATTCACGATTGGACCACGAGCTACGTTCACAAGCAAAGAACCATCTTTCATCTTTGATAGACGCTCTGCGTTAAACAAATTCCTGCTCTCATCGTTGAGAGGCAGGATTAAAAAGATGATGTCATAAGAAGAAACATCTTTATCGAGCTCACTCATCTTTTTAGATCCGTCGCTACCACTGCGTGAATACCCAGTAATTGTTACATCATAAACACCCAAGTACTTAGCCAAGGTTTGACCAATTGCACCAAATCCAACAATCGCAATATTGCTGTCATTGAGTGAGGCATATCTACGGTGTAACCATTCGCCTCTATCTTGTGCCCGTACAAAGTCATAAATGCCCCGTCGAACAGCCAGAGCTAATCCGACTGCTAATTCTGCAGTCGATGCATCATGGACACCTCGGGCATTGCACAGCGTCATTCCTGGTCGAACAAATTCCAGGGCATCGTCATAACCCGCATTTGGCATTTGCAATACCTGAAGATTTTCCATCTTTTCACTTGGTAGTAGTCCGGCTCTGCCGCTCATGTAAGTAGGAACATAAAAAGTAATTTCCGAGAGATCGGCGCTGCTTAAATCGCAATTAGCTGGGGATAGACGGGTATATCCAGCAGGGACAACAAGATCATCCCATTGAGACCAAACAACATGCTTCATTTAGAGCTCCACCAATACTTTCCCTGAGTTTTCTGAATCCTTAGCAACAGAAAAAGCTTCATCCGCTTTTTCCATTGGGAATACATGTGTAATAGTAGAAGAGATCCATGGATTTTTGCTCAACACGTCAACGGCTTGATCAACCTCATCTTTAAATCGAAATGTACCCCGTAGTTGTATCTCTTTGGCTACAAGAGGGGCAATAGCAATCGCATGATCGCCGGCCCCAAGCATTCCGACCTGAACCACAATTCCACCACGTCTTACAGCTACAAGTGCTCCACTAATCGCCGGGGCAGCTCCCGAACATTCAAAAACAATATCAAAATAATTTTCTGGCATTAAATCTTTTCCAATTTGCAAAACACCGGTTGCGCCAAGTTGTGTTGCACGAGCCAGTGGGGCCGCCAATAAATCACTTGCCACTATTTCAGAAGCGCCAGCCACTTTTGCCGCAGCAACAGTTAAAATCCCAATGGGCCCAGAACCTGAAACGAGGACTTTTTTGCCGCTCACTCCACCGGCAATATTAATTGCGTGCAAACTTACGCCTAGAGGTTCAGCTAGCGCAGCGTCTTTCAGAGTCAACGACGAAGGAAGGACTCGAATACTTGAGCGCTTCATAATTAGAAATTCCGACATTGCTCCTTGCGTATGTGGCCACGTGGAAGCGCTACCTAGATATCCGCCACCGGGCCAAATATTTGGTTGATCTTCAATTCCCGGTTCTGATTTACCAAAAGTTGCAGGGTGCACTGTTACTGCAGTACCAACTGCATATTCACCACTGGGATCTAAATCAATTGTTCCGCTCAGTTCATGACCAGGGATTAATGGTTCTTTTACAACAAAAGCTCCATTTGCACCGTCGTAGTAATAATGAAGGTCAGAACCGCAAATTCCGACGAAAGCAACTTTTATGCGGACTTCATCCTGCGCGGGTTCTGGAGTCATAATTTCTTCGATTCCGGCATCGAGTTTTCCGCGAATCAAAAATGCTTTCATGTGCCCAGTCTATTGAGAAAGGCTCCGGATTGCCTTTTCGTTAACCAATAGGTTGGTTCACGGTTAACCAAGTGCTATCTAGAGCAGGTAATCTGCGGGTTATGAGCGAAAAGAGCCGCCTAAGTCGAGCCACTGCGCCAGCCTCTGCCTTGATTATTAAGGGGCCCACTCCAAACATGGGAATTGTTCATCTGGGGTTAGGAAATTTTCACCGTGCACATATGGCTGTTTACACTGCAAAAGCTGTGGCCGAAGCAGGCGGTGATTGGGGAATCTACGCGTATTCCTTCCGAAGCAAAGCTCTTTCAGAAGCACTCAATAAACAAGAACTGCTCTATAGCGTTATTGATTTTGCTCCTAATACCGAGGCTGTGTGCATCCCCGCAATCCATACAGCCGCCGTTGCGGGACATGAACACGTGCACGAGGTAATTAATGAAATTGCAAAATCCTCTACAAAGATTATTTCAATCACGGTAACCGAAGCCGGATATTCGATATCCCAACAAACAAATGGCTTGGATCTTGGTTCAGCAGATATCCAATCTGATCTTGCTAGCAATCCCCCAAAAACCCTTGTCGGTGTAATCGTACGAGGACTTGAAAAACGCCTCAGTGAAAATGGTGAACCGATTTCTGTCATGAGCTGTGACAATTTGTCAGCCAATGGAGATCGCACAAAGAATCAAGTTATGGAATTCATTGATGCAATACCCAACTCTGGCATACTAAGCGATTATGTAAGTAAAAAAGTTACTTTCCCGAATTCAATGGTTGACCGAATTGTTCCCGGAACAGAGACGCGTCACATCACCCTCGCCGAAGAACGACTTGGAGTCCATGACTCATCTCCAGTACCTGCCGAGCCATTTTCAATGTGGGCCCTTGAAGATAATTTCATTGCAGGCCGGCCGGCATGGGAGAAGGTTGGCGTAATTTTTACCGATCACGTTGAACAATTTGAGATCATGAAATTACGTTTGCTCAATGGAGCACATTCACTCTTGGCTTATTTCGGCGCTCTAGCTGGACAGGAAACTATTCCTGATTCTCGCTTCCGACCATTTATAGAAGAATCTTTACGAACAGTTCTCGCGAATGAATATTTACCAACTCTGACAATGCCTCATGGGATAAGTGCTGAAAGTTATATTGAACAACTTTTCTCTCGCTGGTCGAATACAGTTCTGGCAGATAAGACAAACAGGGTTGGCTCTGATGGGTCAACGAAGCTCCCTCAACGTATTACCGAACCTGCCATCAAAATAGTTCGCCAAGGAAAAATCCCAGAGTTCTTAGCGCTTACGGTTACAGCTTGGCTTGCATGCATTGCGCCTATCAATGGATTTGAACCTGGACCGCATGCACGAGCAATGAAGGATCCTGCTCAAAGCCGACTTCTAGAATTTGCTGCTCGCGCCTCCAATGGAACTGAATTGGTTGACCTGCTATTTAGCGAAGGTAATATTTTTGCCCCGGAGCTAGCGTCATTAAGTGGGTTCACCTCAAGAATTGCAGAATACCTGGACCTCATCATCACCTCAGGGATTAAACCCGCCGCAGAATTAGCCCTTAGCCGCTCGGGTAGACTTTAGGAATGACAGAGCTTTCCGCGACCGAAAGAGCGCGTAGTTATCGCAAGATCTACATCTTTATGTTGATCTCCTCTTTGGCCAGCCTTGGAGCATCACTAGTTCTCTCGGTTGATGCGATTGCGATTGCAAAAAATGCAGCGACAAAGCTTTCATGTGACGTAAATGCGATTGTCTCTTGTGGAAAAGTAGCAAGATCCTGGCAATCAACTCTTCTTGGATTCCCAAATTCATTTATTGGCTTGATCTGTGAACCAGTTGTAATTTCAATTGCAGTCGCAGGTCTTGGTCTTGTTATGTTTCCAAAATGGTTCCTCAAAGCAGCGCTTTTAGTTTATGGATTTGGACTAGCTTTTGCCTTTTGGTTGTTATCTCAATCATTCTTTGTTATCAAAGCTTTTTGCCCATGGTGTTTAGTTGTCACTATCTCTACCGTGACCGTCTTTTCAACGATGCTTCGTATTAATTTAAGAGAGAATGCCTGGAACGCCTCCCCGGAGCGACAAACAAAGATTGATAATTTCCTCAATCGTGGTTGGGATCATGTAATTGTTGCTGCTGTTTATTCAGTAATCTTGATTGCAATTTTCTTCAAGTACGGCAAATACTTCTTGCCAACAATCGGCGGCTAGCTGCCCAAGGCCCTAATCCTTGAAAATATCTGGCTGGACCTATTCAAAATCTAAAAGGCACGACTACTATTGAGCGCATGGCCTATAACATCGAAAAAATCCGTGCTGATTTTCCTGCGTTAACTTCTGGATTAGCTTTCTTTGATGGCCCCGGAGGAAGTCAGGTTCCAACACAGGTCGGGCGTGCAATATCTGAAGCTATTACAAAGCCTATTTCGAATAGAAATACCATCACGCTTTCTGAGCAGAACGCAGATGAAATCGTTACGAATTTTCGCCAGGCAGTGGCAGATCTTTTGAATGCAGATCCGGCTGGCGTTGTGTATGGCCGTAGTTGGACTCATATCACTTATGACTTTTCAAGAACACTGGCTAAGAGCTGGGAGCCCGGCGATGAAATTATTGTGACAAAACTTGATCACGATTCAAATATTCGCCCGTGGGTGCAAGCGGCCGAAGCAGTCGGAGCCGTTGTTCGCTGGGCCGAGTTTGACACAACTACAGGTGAATTACCCACATCAAAGATTTCTGAATTGCTTAATGAAAAGACTCGCCTTGTTGCCGTGACTGGTGCTGGAAATACTCTAGGCACAAGGCCCGATCTTCCAGCCATATCCAAAGAAGTCCATAAAACTAAAGCACTGCTTTTTGTAGATGGCGTTCACTTAACCCCTCACACTCCGATTGATATTCAGGCGATGGGCGCTGACTTCTTCGGGTTCTCTTTTTATAAAATATTCGGTCCACATTGCTCAGCAATCGCAGCAAGCCCCGAACTTCTCAAAACTTTAAACAATGACAAATTATTGCCATCAACAACCAATGTCCCTGAGCGTTTTGAATTCGGAACACTTCCCTACGAACTCATGGCAGGTTGTACTGCCACAATCGATTTCATCGCAAACTTGGTTGAAGGAACTGGAAGTCGGCGCCAGCGAATTATTAATTCGATGGCCGCAGCAGAAAAATACGAGGAAGAGCTTTTCGGGTATATGGAATCAGAAGTTGAAGCGATTCCTGGAATCACTTTGTACGGACACGCTAAAAATCGAACACCCACTCTTTATTTCAATCTCAAGGGCGTTGCAGGCGCTGATGTTTATAAGCATTTAGCAGGACTAAAAATTAACGCTCCTGCTGGAAACTTTTACGCTCTCGAAGTCTCACGCGCACTGGGACTCGGTGATACTGGCGCGGTGCGTGCTGGACTAGCTCCTTACAGCACAAAGGATGATGTCGATCGCCTAGTAAGTGGACTTAAAGAACTTACTAAGTAATTTACATTCAGCATCCAGAAAGTTTGTTAACCACATGTTTCTTCCTCAGATAGGCTTTCCGGATGCACATAGACCCTAGGTTTTCCAACGTCGCAGATAAATTTTTTCAACTGACCAATGAGCAACCGCACGGTGGTGCAAGTCTGGCGATCTACAAAGATGGCGCACCTGTAATAGATATCTGGGCCGGCGAATCTAGGCCAAACACCCCATGGAGCGAAGAAACAAAGTCAGTAGTTTTTTCTACCTCTAAAGGACTATTAGCAATCCTCTGTCATAGATTAATTGAACAAGGTTTAATCGACCCTGACGAAAAAGTTGCAAAATATTGGCCAGAATTTGCCCAAAATGGGAAGAGTCATATAACCATAGCAATGATTATGCGACACCGTTCAGGGCTCAGTGCTGTTCGCGAAGACTTAACGCTGGAAGATTTGGAATTAGTGATTCCTGTTGAAGAAGCACTCGCTAGACAAGAACCGATCTGGGAACCCGATCAAGGATATCTTTACCACGCCGGAACCATCGGCCAGCTCCTTGGAAAAATTATCTACAACGTTACCGGTATGCGCGTTAATAAATTTCTCCAAACTGAGATAACTAGCCCTCTTAATGTTGAGGCTTATTTTGGAACTCCTAACGAGATTGAAAATGAGATTGCATTTCTTAAAAGCGATAACGCACCCATCGATACGGTCTTTGAATTTGAATCACCGGGCTACTGGAATAAGCGGGCTATGTCCTACGGCAAAGCTTTCACCGGGCACGTAGATGCATTTATTGGTGGTTATAACGATCCTCGAGTGCACGCAATCGAGCATGCAGGTGCAGGAGGAATATCCAACGCTCGATCGATTGCCAAGATTTATTCAGCACTCGTTCACGAAACTGATGGCATGCGACTTCTCAACGATCAGACCATTGAAAAAGCCATTTCACGTCCTAACCCTGGCCGTAACGTTTTTGGCGACCCGGAGCCATATCCGGTTCATTCTCTTGGTTTCATTGTGGCAAAGCCAACTCATTCCCCCGTCCTGAGTGACAAAACATTTGGTCATGATGGACTCGGAGGACAGCAAGGCTTCGCTGATCTAAATTACAAAGTCGGGTTTGGCTATGTAACTAATTGGATTCCAATGGTTAGCGACGGCATGGCTCGACATCGTGCAATAACTACAGAATTGCGCACTGCTCTAGAAAGTTTGTAACTACTTCTTCAATGGCTTAGCCGCGTATTCTGCAGCAAGAACTTTCCCAAGCGCTTCAGCTCCCTGGCTCCATGAAATTCCATAAACTGCTTGGAAAGCTTCGTTCCAGCTCAATCCCTCGGCACCTTTTGCAAGGAGGGCCATTGTCGCTTGCGGTCCACCGATCGCAATCAGTGCTTCGGTTGCAGCCATTCCTACCGAGTATCCGAGTTGCCAATCCGGATTTACTGATGGGTTATAACATACTTGTGGATCTTGCCTAGTTAAGAAATTGGTAAATCCAGCAGCGCTAAAATCATTGAGGCTTACAGTTGTACCTGGATTTATTGGCCGCGTGACTGTGTAGTCCCTGACTGCTAAATATGCATCCAGGGAATTCTGGAAAACTGCGATTCCAATTCCGTTGGCTTGTCCTTCAGAAAACCAACACGGTGACGCGTGATGAGCTTGGGCACTTCTATCACCTTCATTGGACTTCAACGGTACGCCAATGAACTGGGCATATTGCATTCCATGAGTGAACTCGTGGTTAACCTGAGTCATGGGCCCGTCATATTGATGAGCCGTTGTCCATGCGTCATATCCATTTGCCGCTTGCACACCATAAATTGCAATACCGTCTCGGAGCGGAGTCCCATCTTTCTTAAGAAAGACAGGGATTGTATTTCCTCCAAAACATTCAGTAGCAGTTCCATTTTCTATATTACAAGCTCCGCGAAGTTGACTAAGCACTCCTTGATCATGTCCTGGACTCGAGACATATCCGATAGGCGCAAGGACTTCAAAGACTTTCGTTTCAGCCCACTTCTCATCTGCCGGGCCAAAGACTATTCCTGAAAAAGTTGGAGGTTGAGAAAAACCGGTAAATAATCGATATTCACGCTTAATCGCATTGAGAATTGGCTCCTCTGTAGTTTTTGTGTTGGGTCCAATTGTGATTTTGATTGGAATCGAAGCCTCAGGATTTGCCGAGATCACAGCTTGAATTCTTTGCCAGGCAATTTGTGGGATTTGAGCGTAGTTATCGGCAGCATTTGCAAATGAAATTGTTCCATTTTGTGGAACGGGTAGCGTGATTGGAATTTTTGCTTTAAAAGTAAACTTTGTTGGAGCGGGCGTTGGTATCGTAGTGGTAGTTGGCGTCGCGCCAGGCATCTGTGTTGCGGCCATCGTTGCTTTATAGGCGCTCGGTCCATACACAGGCGAAACAACGGCTCTAAAGATCTTCAAGTATTTGGCCGTCATCGCGCTCTTTGTGTAGATGAACACAGGATCGGCATAACCCTTTCCGTACTCCTTGCCACCGTGACCATCGTTGCCAGATTTACCTTTAATCCAACGGTACTTCGTTCCGTCCGCCACTTTCGTTGGTAGGGCAATCCATGGAATTGAACTGTTTATTCTTGTATTGTCACAAAGCGGTCCCGGGGTTAAGGCAACCGGAAGCGCTTGCGTTACCCACTTTCCATTCAAGAAAAGTTGAAGCTCTGCCCATGTGCTCGTATCACCAGGCGTCCATGAAGAACATAGACCGCCAGCGATGAAGTTAGTCTCGAGATACCAAGTGAGTGAACCACCGTTACCTTGACATGTCATGAGCTGTCCATTGTTGACGCCGAAATCACCAAGGTTGGTACAAGCAGCGGTTGACTTTGGAGTGACAAAATCTTGTGCAGACGCAGGGAGTGTTATCGACCCAAGGAGCACGAAGGCTGAGACTACAAATGCTAGCGGTCTACGCATCGAGCGATGATAGAGAACTGAATAAATCTGTTCAAGTGATATGAGAGGTATGTCGTATGAATTTACTTCTTCGCCTTAACTACAACTTTGATGAAGTACTTCGTACCGTTTTTGTTGAGAAGTTGGACGAGGTAGGTACCTGGCTTTGATGCCGAGAAGGCGGGAATAGTTACAGAACCAGATGGGCTAGTTTTGATAATGCCCAGCGAGATTTGCTTGCCGTTGATCACAATGACGGCATTCAAGGTGACTGATCTAGGAAGTGCTTTGATTGTTGGCGAAATTGGTTGCCCTACAGACACTGAAATTGACGGAGCCTTTGCAGTAGACGTTGAAGGCGCAGGCAAGGAAGGTTTGTATGCGCTCGCCGCGCTCGTTGAGCTCATTTGATTTAATCCTTGCCCAAGAGATTTTGATGCTATGAAACTAGTGCTTGGGCTAGGTGCTACCGAACGGGTTGGTGACGCGCTTGGGGTTGGTGACGCGCTTGGGGTTGGTGACGTGCTTGGGGTTGGTGACGTGCTTGGGGTTGGTGACGCGCTTGGGGTTGGTGACGCGCTTGGGGTTGGTGACGTGCTTGGGGTTGGTGATGCACTTGGGGTTGGTGATGCACTTGGAGTTGGATCTGAGTTAGTGCGACGTGGGGTAGAAGTAGGCGGAGTAGGCGTTGGTGGCATTGGTGGCGTTGGCACGACATATCCATTAGTTAAAATAATTTGGCGAGACTTTCCAACCCCAGCCTTGTTCCAACCGTGAACCAGAATCTTATAACGAGTGCCGAATACCAGACCGGATAAATGAACACTATCTGCAGATGAGGCAAGTTGAGCGCTTATAACCGTAGGACTCGAAGAAATTCTAGCTGAAGAAGGCATTGACGCTTTAAGGTACGAAACAATTGACTTTTTGGCCTTTAAGCCTTTAGGAACACTCGCCGAGTGCAGTGAGCCGGTTCCATCTTGAATAGGTATTGCTTCGACCACATACCCGTCAACACCTAGATTATCCGTCGCTACAGTTATTGATTCGATTGAGGGACTTACAAAGCTCACATCAATTGATGAGACATTTTGCTCTGGAAGTGGATTAGTTGTTACTGTGACGGTTTCAGGTGGCGGTGGTGGCGAAGGTAGCTCAACATCGACAGTCGTGGAGCTGTCTGACGAAGCAGAAACTTTGACGATAGAATAGCGACCAGCATTCAAAGTATCTAGAACTAAAAATTTGTAAAAATAATTTAGATCAGAGTTTAGAGTAAGCACGGGGTTTTCTGGTGGTTGAGGACTGCCCAGCTTTCTATAATTATACATATAATGAGGGTCTACTAAACTTAAATGGAATCCCTCGGAATTATTAACTACGACTCCTTCTTTATAATCTGGATTACTTCCATCAAGAAAGCCAAGAGGAAAGTATTGAATTAATTGGTTCGTATTGCCAACCCTTCCAATAATTGGTTGTTGCTCAGTTGCATCACACGGGCAATCCGTTGAATCGACACCCTCGATAGGAGGAATAAGCTGGAAATACAAATTAGTTATCGTAGATCCACTGCTTTTGTCGTGTGCCTTAATAACTACATTTTTAGATTTTGGAAGAATAATTTGTGAATCGGTGACGGTGGTCGTCTCTGGAAACCCTATTTTTAAACCGATAGGAAGTTCTTGATTAGAGTCTGCTGAAGCCCACATGTTTGGCATATTTGAGCCATAATCAATGAATCTTGGATCGCCGGAGGCAAGATACTTGTTCAGGGTTGGATCAAAAGAGGATACGACGCACCCATATCGAGTATTTGTTGAATTAATTTTCGTTGACCAATTTCCATCAAGGTCAGTAAGAGTTCTAGCAAAATTTTGATTTTCATCATTGCAGAGCACGCTAACCCTTGAAACCGGTGCAGTTTCAGATGCAGTATCATCAGTGTACTGCAATACCTTGCCACTAATCGCTATCGACGGTGGAAGTTGAACCAATATTTCTGTCTTTGGCGTGACATCTAAATTTTGTCGGAACGCTTGCCAATAAATATCACAACAACCTGGCGTAATGGATGCGGTTACATTTACCAAGGGATTAGCAGGGTCTTGCACTTCCAAGTAGTTGCATCTCATTGATACGCAGTAAAAATCTGCAATACCGTATTCGTCTGTTTTGAGTGAAATAGCTGTCTGGTTGCAAATAGCTTCTAGACTTCTAGGCATCGTCGTTAACGGATCACCTGTCCGTGCAAACATAAAGGCGTTGTAACAATCCTTTCCATTTCCGTTGTTTGCGGGATTGAGGTATCTATCATCAGACCCCACAGCAATTGGGGCGTAAGCAAGTGGTTTTCCATCAGCATCTGTTGCCAGAACATGAATTCTTTGTGGGGCACGGGTCGGCCAATTCACAACAATATCCCCAGCTTCGTTCTTAAACGAAGTTGACCCAATTGTATTTTTAAAGTTTTCCCCATTGAAAGTTGGGCTGTTGTATGGATGCTCCCTGCCAAAATCTATTCCAAATAATGTAAATGAATTGGGGTGCAAAAGTTCTTGAACTGGACTTTGGTTGATTAAAGGCGCTAGAGCGTCAGGGCGAAGCAAAATTGAGCTCAATTCGGAACGGACATCCCCCGTTGGATTTATGAGTATATCGAATCGTCCGTTCGGCCCTGTAGTGCTCTGCGCTGAAGACATATAGTCCAATTCGAATGGAGAGAAGCGCACTGCGAAGTTTGAAACAGGGGGACAATCAGAGAGTGACCCTGGGACGAGACTGCAACCGTAACTCCAGGGAACTTGAGAAATATATCCTTTGAGATGAATCGGCTTCGGGATTCGAATTACTAATGTGTCATTTAGATCAACATCTGAAACCTTTCCAGTACCAAAGCGAGCTGGATTTTGAGGATCTATACCATATGCAATTACATCACTCGTGTGGGATGACAAAGGTACAACTAGGTCTGTTTGCCCATCTTCATTTGCATGCAATTCTGTTTGCGTAATGCAATAACTTTTAAAATAGATGCTTGGGCAACTTTTCATCTCAGGCGTTGCAATAAGTGCATTCGCTACGCTGCTATCTGTTTCTTTTTCCACAATCTTTAAATGAACTATTTTTGCTTCTATATTGAAGTTCAATTCTTGTTCGGATTCACCGGTAACTTCCAGGCTTTTCTGTAAAAAAAGTCGGGCGGGTAGACGAGGATTAGACTCTCTGCTCGTAAAAAATGGAAAAATATCTTTTGGGAGTGAGGGATCGTAGCCATTAACAACTGCGTCCCATTGACCGGGTGTTAACTCAACTAAATAGGAGCCATCCGCGCTGGTGTAAGCAGTAAGTCCGACAGCTGGAAGTGTTGATGTTTGATAGTCTAATTGCATATGAGGAAAAAATCGCACTGTTGCATCCCTAATCGGTGAACCGTTTGCAAGAGTAACTTTTCCGCTTAAAGTGACTGTGCGAGTTCCGTCAACAATCACACTATTACTAGTGGTTGAACTTTCAGTTAGATTATTTTCCATGGCTCCAGTGAAATGATTTGAGAGCAAACGATTCGCTGGGGTTTCTGATAACTTTTTGTTCTGAATAACTATGCCGCTTGCGGTTTGGTTTGAAGCCATAGGGACGGCTAGAAAGCCAAACAATAATGCTGCAATCAGCCATCGAACTCTTGAGGGAGCTGAAAAATTACTAAAAACCATAGAGCAATTTTATGACTCTAGAATCCTTAAGTGTCAAGAAAGTGGTCAAAAATCAAATAAACGGGTGATTTTATTTTTTAAGCTATATATATTGTGAATCTTGAGTAATCGTCTGGTGCGCTTGAAGGGATTCGAACCCCTAACCTTCTGATCCGTAGTCAGATGCTCTATCCGTTGAGCTACAAGCGCAGGTGCGTAATAGTACTGGCTTGCTAAGCGTTGCCCAAACCTAGCAATT
>Ga0136642_1000996_pt1 | contig 13031 bp, 27 predicted proteins | sample LowCatLa1302831Y_FD_115313 | JGI IMG/M metagenome (GOLD analysis project Ga0136642, IMG submission 115313) | Freshwater microbial communities from Lower Cathedral Lake, Yosemite National Park, California, USA - 13028-31Y | ecosystem: Environmental > Aquatic > Freshwater > Lake ... | reverse complement strand
CTATTAGCATTATAGCTTGTTCACTTGCAGGGTGTGCAGATGCTACCCGTACTCTTCCTATTTTAGTTTGGGAAGATAGACCCATTGATAGTCTTGTTTATAATCAACGTGCTCCTCTGGTTGTACCTCCTAACTATAAAGATCCAGTATTGCAAGATTATAGCAAGAATAACTTCTCAGGAAATACATTAAAAGAAGTAAAAAATGTACCTCTTCCAACTCCTCGCCCGTATAATTTAACTACACCGCCGTCACTGAGAAAATAAAAATGATTGATATTTCAGATTTAGATTATCATAACAGAGAGTATGTAAATCATCTCCCAATATCATGGGATGAACTTGATCAAGACTGCAATAAACTTGTTGAACAGATCACTGCAAGTGGTTTTGTTCCAGAGTTTATTGTTGGTATTACCCGAGGTGGCTTGACTCCAGCTGTCATTCTCAGTCACATTTTAAAAGTTCCAATGTATACTCTTAAGGTAACATTGCGGGATGGTGTTGAAGAAGACTGTGACCATAATTGTTGGATGAGTGAAGAAGCATTTGGATATGGTGACTTGGGATGTTTGGAAAATACTCCTACTAACATCTTAATTGTTGACGATATCAATGACAGCGGTGCTACTATTGCGTGGATTAAATCAGACTGGGAAAGTTCATGCTTACCTAACAGTGTATATTGGAATAAAGTTTGGCATAATACAGTTAAGTTTGCTACACTAGTTCATAATGCTGCCAGTAGCGAACGGGTAGATTATACAGCAAGAGTCATTGACAAATCCAAAGATAATGTTTGGATTGACTTTCCGTGGGAACGCTAGTTTTAACACACGATTTGGATTTAGGTAAAGAATGGATTCTTCAATTAGGTTTGGAGAATCCATTTATTTTAGATGAACGTGAGATCGCCAAAAACAATATTTCTAAGTTTCTACATGGATTTTTAGATTGTAGCTACAGCAAACAAATGGTCGAAACTGTTAATGTTAATGTAACATACTTTAAATCTAGTCGTCCATTATTCATTCTTATGGATATGCGTCATCAAACGGCTGTGTATACTATCCTGCATGAGCGCAGCATTTTGATATATGACGGCAGTTTCTCTAAGAGATTAGCATATCATCCCACATATGAAGTTAATCAATTTGTTACAAATTTCCGTTTGACAAAACCTAGAACTCCTATATAGTTGTAATTGTGAAATACGCAAACATGGAGATGCACAATGCTTTCACTAATGACAAATACAACTTATAATTCAATCACTGTTCCTGCTACCTTCTACGCTGATCAGGTAAATGCTCAGTTCAAAAAGAGCCAATCCCACTATGTTGGGTTAGCTGAGAGACTTGCTTCTTATCAAATTGAAGCTTGGCAAATTGCTGTCCTTGATGATGCAATTGCTAGTTTTAAGCAGCGTCATCCAAAATTAAAGAAGTGGGCAGAACTAAAGTTTTGTAAAGCACTATCTTCCGCAATGGACCTTGTTGATATTGATATTACTCTACAGCGAGTTTTGGATATCGTGCATGTTGCTAACATCTTAGATAATTTCGAAGCACTAATGGCAATGCCAATTTGTGTGTACGAAGACCCTATTCGCCCCGGTAAGTACATTTGTTGGGATGGTCAGCATACTGCAATCACTCTTTTTGTTATTGCTGAGCGTATTTTGAACTTGGACATTAGCAAGATTGAAATGCCAATTGTTGTATATGCCAGTAATCAAAAGTCTGATATGCGTAAATGCTTTATTACTCTTAACGGTCCTGAGGGTAAAAAGTCACTTGATCATATTGATAAGATTCATCAGAAAATTTATGGTGTCCGCACTGATGGTAGCACACGACCTGATTGGTTGCTGGTGGAAGCAAAGCAGCAGGTAATGGAGCAGAATAAGATCTTCCTTACACATCGTAAGTTTGGAAATGATGATGAGGGCGGAGCGCAGTCTCGTATGGATGAATTCATTGATGATTCATACGATTTGGAAGTTAACGAAAACTTCGCAAAGTGCTTCTTTAAGACTTGTTATGCTACTCGTCCAGTACAGCCTAAGGAAAGCTGGATGATGTACGAGTTCTTTAAGCTCTGTCAGTCAAGCAAGATTGATGTAGATGATCAGTATATTTCCGGAGTTGCTCATAGTTTGAAGACGGCATTTAATGGAGACTTTGATTCTATCAAGTTGTATAATCGTGCTAAGTCCTCTTACCAGGATTGGTGGATGGCTAATAAGCCAAAGCCAGACGGTACGTTGCTAGGAATTAGCTATTCTGAATATAGGATTGGTCTAACCTTCCTTATTAAGCAGATTGCTAAGAACTTTAACGGTAAAATGCCTCGTTATACCCCGCATTGGAATATCCTTGAGAAGGATTTGTTCTAATGTTTTTGCGATCACCTGAGCAAGATAGGCGTAAAGACGCCAGTGCTATACAAGAACAACTTGCTAATAAGTCTACTTGTAAAGCGCCTGACTGCAATACGCCAATTACTCAACATAGAGGTCCAGGCGATCGCCATTTATGTCGTGAACACCAGCTTCAACAGGTTGAGTATGGTGGGCTAGGCAAGCTTGAACGTCCATGGACGTTTAGCAGGGAATGGAGTTGTAATTGGTGCGGATATAGTCCAAAAGACGATCCGTGGTTTGATAATCCCCCATTCCCGTTTGATGATGAAACACACAAACATCGTGTAATGCGTTCCATGTTGGTAGGTGACCATAATGGAGAACGAAATGTAGATGGCGGTAGTCATGGCAAAGATAATGTTCAAACACTTTGCCAAAACTGTAATGCAAAAAAGACTATGCTACATAAAGATTACCAACGTTCAAAGATAGTTTGTGATTGACAATAAGTAATAGTATGCTATTATAACAATATGGTCCCTTAGCTCAGCTGGATAGAGCACCGGATTTCTACTCCGGGTGTCAAAGGTTCAAATCCTTTAGAGACCGCCATATTGTTTGAAAGCAAAGACAATGATCACGATATACTGGTGCAAGGGTGTTAAGTTTGATTTCTACGACAAGAATCGAGTACCAGATTTCGTAGGCATTAGAAATCCTGCGCCAGCCGCAGTCAAGAATATCCTAAATGACAGATACAGAGTTAGAGGACAGTATAACTTTTGCCCCGCTTATCGTAATCATTTGACCAATCTATATTCAATTAACAGTCCGCTAGATTACGATTTAAGTATTGTAGATGATCAAATTACCAGTAGCATGTACGATCAAAAGTTCTTTGATGAGTTTGTTACTATTAGGTCCTTGCAGGAAAGACTAATCTCATTTAATCATCAATATATGTTAGTGCCAGACTGCGATAGTTTGGAAATGACACTGACTAATCCATATCTAGATAGCAATGGATTTGCTGACAATATTATAGCGGTGCCTGCTACGTTTGATATTGGCAAGTGGCCTCGTTTCATCGAATGTGCTTTCCATATGAAAAATAATTCAGTGACAGTAAAAGAAAACGATGCTATGCTGTATTTGAAGTTTAATACAGACAAAAAGATCGTGTTCAAAAATTTCATTATGACTCCTATGATGAATCGATATATGGACATAATGACATCAGCTAGAGAGTATAAGAGACTCAGCAGCACAATGGAGTTCTTTTATAACTTGATGAACAGTAAGAAGCAGCTTAAGAAGAAGATGCTTATCGAAGCAAAGAACAATACAATAGACTAAGGAGACTAATATGTCAGAACACTCGACTAAAATTACGATTGGCATAACAGAACTAGAAACACTAGTAAAGTGGATCAACACCATGGATCCACGTCCACGTATAGTCAAGATCGTTGCTACAGCCACTGGCATCGGTACTCATTACCGTGCTGAAATTGAAACTATCGAAAGTGAGGGCCGGTTCAAAGACCTCACAGATTATGAGAACTGGTAATGACTGATAGACTTGAGATGCCCATTGAACATTTTGTTGAAGCAGTAAGTAAAGAAAATGATTGGCTGCGTCAAGAAGTTGAACGTCTTACAAAGAAGTGTGATACGCAAGCTATGATTCTTAGGCGCTTGGATGCTGAGAAGTTCCCAGGCACATACTTCATCCATAGTGGATTAGGTGAGACTGATGCTAACGGCATGCCAGAGCGATTGATGGTAGTGCCTGCTTACGGCGTCGATTTCAGCTACATCTATCAACGCACAGACAAGACAACCGGACCGGAGTGGTAACATGATAAAGAAGATTAAATCCAAGTTTTGGGATCCTGTGATGGATCCAGCGCATAATCCATTGGCAGCATTGCCCCCGATGCCACGATACCAGATGATGGTTGTGCTGGCTTCTATGTGGAGTTTCATCTTCTGTGCTATGGTAGGCTGGTGGATGTTGTTTCCTTATTGGATTCTCGGGCATATTGCTCTGCTAACTCTGGGGACATTCGTTACTAACTGGACCTTTAATTCAGTTAGTAAGCCAAGTCATCGTGACATGTATCGCAGCAAAGATGGCAGACATGCTCATCATGATGATCTCTGGGGCGGCTAATGACAATCACAAGTGAATACTGGGATCGTGAACTTCGTAAGGAAATTGATCGCTTACGTAAGTATGAGTCTATGGTCCACTACATCGCCAATGACTATATCGAATTGAGTTATGAGAAGGCACAGTGGCAGCGTGATGATTGGCTAAAGCGTTGCCGCAAGACCATCGCAGAAGCCCCACTTGAGTGGACTGAGAACTATGGACAAGGTTCAGAACCGTGGCTAGAGGATGATGAGAAATGATGATGACATTATTTGTTGATAGATGCCATAGGAAAAACTACTGGTATATCATCAAGAGTGGAAGTTTTGTTGCTGGTCCTTTTCCAAACAAAGGCCTAGCATTGGCATGGAAAAAGGAAAATGGCGATGTATAATAGTAAAATCAATGAACTTGCTGAACAGGCTGAAGTGTATTCTTCAATGTGGGTAGGAGACGAAAAACAAGAAGCATTACTAGAAAAGTTTGCCGAGTTGATCGTAGAAGACTGTGCCAAGATTGCTGATGACAACTTCAACAAAGGGTTCTGTCCTGTTGGTGATTATATCAAACAACATTTTGGAGTCTGTTGGTGATTATATCAAACAACATTTTGGAGTAACAGATGTTTAGGTTCCACTTCGCACTAAAGAATCCTTTCAAGCGTTCCAGTATCGAGCAGACGGATTATATCGAGTATGATCGCAAGATCACTACTAACAAGTCTGTTGAAGTCCAGTTTAGTAGGTGGGAAGCATACAACATCTTTGAGTTCAGTTTTGATACTATCTGGTTTGGACAAGATCACGGTGGTATCGGCTTTGACGTTGAAGTGCTAGGCTACTACTTCTCTGCTAAGATCTACGACATCCGCCACTGGGACTATGAGAACCACTGCTGGGAAGAGTATGAGGAGGAAGAGAAATGAGAATTGGACTACCGTTTGACCCACTACACGATGCGATAGCATCTGCTATACATTGCGACTTCCTTGAGATCACATATGAGGATCGAGATTGGGAAACTTGGCGCACTCTAAGCAAGGAAGAGCAGACTGATAGCATCAGGAACCATACAGTTCCAATGCTCACTAAGAATCGTCGTGTATATAGCGATGAGATCGAAGTAACTATGTTCCCACAGACTTGGGGTAGCACCGCGACAGGCTATGGCGGAATGGGTGGTTCTGCTATTACTAGTGCTTATACTATCATCGTCTGTTATAAGATGACCGCCTATTGCGTTTACTTTGGTTGCGGCCGCCTTGCTTATAAACTTAATTGGGCAGACATGACTCCTTCGGGTCGTGACAACTTTCTAAGTGACATGGCTGCTCGCAACATGGCATCAGTGGCTAAGAGTGGGAAATACGCATGACATTACAAACAATTATGACTGTCATTGCCATGCATTGGATTGCAGACTTCGTTCTACAGACTGACTGGCAAGCTAAGAACAAGTCAAAGAACAACTTAGCTTTGGTACTACATGTCACAACTTATATGTTATGTCTGTCAGTTTGTGGTTTTATATTCTTGCCATTGGATGCTTTGACAATTAAACTATGGGTGCTAGCTCACGGTGCTGCTCACTTTTCTGTAGATTATGTCACCAGCAGGATCAACACATATCTTTGGAATAAAGGTCGTGTACATGACTTTTTCGTGATGGTAGGCTTTGATCAGTTGATCCATTATGCTTGCCTATTTGGTTCACTAGCTTTCATAGGAGTCATGTGATGGAGACACTGCTGCTTGTATTGTTCATTCTTTTATATCTGGGAGTTGGACTGTACGTCGAACACATGCTAGACAAATACAGAGATGATGTAGATAAATTAGGCCCTTTCTTGTAAAATAATTAGGTAATCCAACTGAAGTTTGTTATACTAATAAAGTAAAGAGCAACGCAGTTGCTCACAACACAAAGGAAAATGAAACATGTCTAAGAATTTTAAGCCCTTTACTACTCTAACTGTTCCCCAGGTTACCTTCCTTGAAGGTCATCTTCGCGGCACAGGTCGTCAGATCTCAGCAGCACAGGCTAAGGCCACTTATGGCATTATGAATCTACGGGCTCGTATTAGCGATCTACGTGCTGCTGGACTTAAGGTCCGTCGTGACACGAACACTGAAGGTCGTGCAACTTATGCTATCAGCGCACGTGATGTTCACGGTAGCCGCGCACAGGTCTTTGCTATCTAAGTATAAAGATCTACTGTGGCACAGTATAACTGATCCCTCCAAAGATATCAGCAGGACTTAGTAGAATAATTTAGTAACAAGACCTTAAAGGGCATATTGTTTTATGCCTTTTTTTTCCGACTAAATAATTCATCGTTCAACTTTAAAGGTATCTCGATGAAGAAATTGTTACTTGCATTTGGCTTTATTGCCGCATCAACTACTGCTGTATTATCATGGACGCAGACTGTACCAGTAGATCCTAGTTATTGTGTAACTAACCATGCACCGTGGGGCGCTCCACAAGTTACAAAGCCTGATGCAACTGTTATTTGTCGCAGAGGTTATTTTCTATTACATGACAATCAAGCTAAAATCCCAGCATGGGTAACCTGGCAGGTAAGCCCATCAACAGTTAATGGATGTGTTCCGCGTAGTAATGCATTCGTAGCTGATGCTAGTCTTCCTGATAACAAGCGTTCAGCGCCAAGTGATTATGCAGGTAATGGATATGATCAAGGGCACTTAGCAAATGATGCTCATCAGAGTTGGGATCAGCAGGTTGAATATGAGTCATTTTTGATGTCAAACATGAGTCCACAGCTACCTGGTCTCAATCGTGGTATTTGGAAGTTGCTTGAAAGTGCCACTGGTGCTTGGACATTCAGTCGTCAACATACATTAATTGTTTACGCTGGTAATATCTATGATGTTGCTAAAGATAAGAAGATTGGAGCTAATCAAGTTGTAGTGCCAGATTACCTATATAAAATTGTAATTGATAAAAATACTGGTGAAACATTAGCTTTCTTATTTCCACATAAAGAAAATCAAGGAAATGATTTAACTGTTGTTCAGGTTACAGTAGCTGACATCGAAAAGGCCAGTGGAATTACTTTTCATCTGCCCCCAAATGCCAATAAGACTGTTAAGAGTCCATTGTGGACAATTGATTTCAAAAGTGTAGCAGACAACAAGAAAGCAGTTTGTAAAGGATAAAAAATGAGCGAAGTATTGCATCCTGACTATCTAAATGATTTTAAAGAACTATTAGATTCAAACATTATAGATAACATTATCGCCAGACTACAGAAAAATGAGCCGGGTGCTATACTGTTGCTTATGCAATATCCAGCTGCTGATGATCCTAGAGTTATTGAGTTAATAGCAACTCTTATGAATACCAACAACTACACAGGATCGCAAGTAATTGCCCAATTAATTCACTATAACGATATTGGAAATAAGCCTGAATATATTAAATTAATTGCAGATTATATACATCTACACCCACAAATTGCAGTAGTAGCCAGTTTATCTGCTATTGCAAATCATAAAACTTTGTCTCCTGCAATTCAAAACATACTGGATAATGATACTACTCTTAAAGAAGTAGCTGAGGTTGCAGCTAATGCACCAATTCCTGAGATAGATTTGAGCTATCCAGCTGGACATATTACTGAAGAACTTAGTTCTATTCCTGTGCCTCCAGAACCAGTAGTGGTAAAAGTAATTGATAGAACAATTACACCTTCAACACCTTTTGATCCATTTGCCCTACCAAAAATGTGATTGACAATCCAGTGTATTCTGCTATACTAAGATTATGGATACACTTAAACATTTCAAACTTCGCCATCAGCTACTAGCTGATCTTGTGGAAGATATCGAGAAGGAAAACCTTAAGCACTATGATGCTGATCATATGTTTTTGGTTTCACTCAAGAAAGAAAAACTCAAAATTAAAGATGAAATCTTAAAATTGGAGCAAGATCGTGGATCAACGAATTAAGCGTATTATTGGCAAAACACTAGTCAATCTCTGCAAGTTGTTTGCATTTGTGATTGTAGTTATGTTCTACATGTTTGCTTGTATTTGGTTATCTGTTCAAACTACAGGCGATGTCATGTTGGGTATAGCAGCTTTCTTTATCCCTATAATAATTGCTGCTGTATGGGATCAATCTAAGGCACAAGTTGATCACGAACTTTGGAAAGAAGAAGACACAGTTTCAGCACTCTCACGAAAGTATGAATGATGTCAATGCATCTTGAGAAAGCATTTCTTACGACTACTCGCTACAGCAGCAAGCAGAAGAAATCAAATTCTAAGAAGCTTGCTGAATCCGAAGCTAAACACAATGCCTGGTTGGAAAAGCAGGGGCTTACTCCTAATCAGATCAAACTTAAGAAGGCGTTTGTAGGCAATGCTAGAATCAATAATAAACCAGATCTTACCACTAGTAATCCTTATGAACTTAGCAACAGCGTTGGTAACGGTTACAAGAAGGGCATAATGGAGAACCTCCACAAGGAGTCTCCTGAAGTGCAGAAAGAAATCATGCTTAAGGCAAGTCGCTGTATGCCACTTTTTAATAAAGGTGGTTTACAATATTTGACCCCAGGTGAGGACGTGACCCAGGTAGGTAGCAAGAGCCGACGTGGCTAAGGAACAGCAGTAAATGACTGTAATAGATGATGATATCTATAACCGGAGGATACTGGAATTAGCCTCAGATATTCCGCTAATCGGAAGATTATCACAACCACATGCTACTGCGACTGCTCACAGTAAACTGTGTGGAGCTACAGTCACTATAGATTTATGTTTAGAAAATGGTGTTATCAGTGATTTTGCCCATGAAGTAAAAGCATGTGCGCTGGGTAAGGCATCATCATCAATCATGGCAAGGAATATAATTGGATCAACAGCAGATGAATTACAAGACATTCGTAGAATAGTGATAGCAATGCTAAAAAACAATGGTGAACCACCCACGGGCAAGTGGAGTGATATTTCAGTATTGATTCCAGTGCGTGACTATAAAGCAAGACACGCATCTACGCTTTTGACATTTGACGCAGTAGTAAAAGCTCTAATAGAAATAACAGACTTTAACATCGAGAAGGTAAATGTCTAAGGAATTACCAAAACACTACGATCTCATGGGCAAGCAAATTGCTGAAGGCGGTTTTGTTGTCTCTGAATTGAACAAGTATCGCCATCTAGAACTATGCGTAGTCGATAAGATAAATCCTAAGATGATTAGGCTCAGAGCTATCATACCACAAGGTCGCAGCGGCGCATATTATACTGCTAACAAATATCCTGCTGAGATGATGATCGTTGACAATGAGGAGGATATTACAATGTATATCCTTAGAAATTTAAATTGAATATTGACTGTGATTTAAAAATATAATATGTTAATAGAAACAATAGGAATATCATGAATCCCTCATACAAACTATTTCAATCACAAGCACAGGAAAATCCCCAACTGTTCACATTGCTTCGTCTTGCAGTTGGTTGCGAGCACGTTTCAGCTTTAACTATGAATTCATATGAAAGCGCAAGTACTTTTCTAACAGCACAGATTAATAATATTAACATCTACAATCTAAGCGAAGTAGATACAGAAATTAAAAATACATTAGAAAACTATGCTAAAGAAATTGGGGTGAAAATTAAGATCGAACCCAATAAGGGTGAGATTGAAACAACTGATTTGTTGTATGTTAATACTCCTGCTGAGGGAAATTATCGTGCTATGGAACTAGGTAAGTATGCTAAGAAGGTTAGGAAGTATATAGTATTACCTAATACCGTTCAAAATGCACATAAGCCAAGCGATGCCATTAAGCTGTCAGATGAAATTAAGCCAATTGGATTAGTATTTGGCATTAACCATTTCCTTCAAAGTCATGACAATTGGTTTATCTTGGAGCATGATGATTTTGGGGCTGGTGTAACTATTCTTGTTAATAAGGATAATGTCAAATGCTGAGTAATTTTGAACTGGAAAGACTTCGCACATTAGATAGATTGTTATCAGTTGGGCATGAGACAGTAGACGATCTATTATCGCAGGCTATTACAGTTGCTAATATGATAGATCCGCAGCCCACTGATAGAGTGAATATTGGTCCTTTAGAAAGGTTAATCGCAGAAAATATCAACCTCAATAATCGACTTGAAAAGCTAAGTTTAGACTTACAATCATTACGTATGAATCAAAGCAATAAGTATAATCAACCTTACACAAGCGATATTCAATGGTCTGGGCGAGGAACGTATACTGGCACTAGCTGGCCATCAAATCCTGGATTATATTCAAGCTCTTCAACATCTAGTGCAGGCGTTACAGCTTTGACCGCGGAAGCTCAAATTAAATCTGCTAAGCAATTTGTTCAGCATGATCAAATTAGAGAACAACTAAGGAATTTAACAACTGACATGAAGAATAAGTAATAGATGACAAAAGAAGATCTAATAACATTAGAAGGATTAGTGTGCGAAGTTTTACCCAATGGAACATTCAGAGTTGATGTAAATGGCAACATGGTTCTTGCGTATATAAGTGGTAAAATGCGTAAGAATCGTATTAGAATATTAGAAAGAGATAAAGTTGAACTTGAAATGAGCGGCTATGATCTCACAAAAGGTAGAATTACATATAGGTATAAATGATATGGCAAATGTCGTTAACATAACAGAAGCAGCTAAGAAACACATAGTCACAGTTCTTAACACTGTTAATAAACCTTATCTTGTTTGGGGTCTAAAAGGTGGTGGTTGTGCTGGGTTTGAATACTTCTGGGAACCTGCAGATAAAGAACTATATGCCAAAAACGGCACTCCTGACAGGGACGAAGTAATTGAATTAGCAGAAGGTAAAAAACTAATTGTTGATTGTACTAGCTTGGTTTATACTCTTGGCAGTACCATTGATTACAAAAGTGACCTGATGAGCAGCCAGTTGGTAGTAGAAAATCCCAATTCAAAAGGCGGCTGTGGCTGCGGAACAAGTGTAGCTTTCTAACTTAAACCTCCTGCTGTAATAAATACTCAGCAGGAGATTTTGATGACACAGCAAGTAATTAACATTGGTTCCGCTCCCAATGATTCTACAGGCGACCCAATACGAACAGCCTTTAATAAAATCAATACAAATTTTACCGAGCTGTATACTACAGGCGCAGGCAGTAGTAATTTTAGATTACAATTAAACACCATGTCTACTTCTGTTGGCAATATTAATTTGTCTCCAGCAAGGGGTGGTTCTGTTGTTACTGGATCACTTAATAAACTTTTTGTTTCAAATACTGCTGTTTCAACTGATCAAAACACCGGAGCACTTGTTGTTGCAGGAGGTGTTGGCATTGGCGGCAATGTAAATGCAGACAGTGTAATTGGCAGTCAATTTGTTGGATATCATACTGGCGCAATTGGCGCTAATGTTGCTAATACTGGTAGATTTACTAATGTAGATTCTACGTTATCAAATGCTACTATTTTTAAAGGTGGAAATGTAGTAAGCACAACAATGTATGTTTCTACTCAAGCTGACTTTTATAGTTTGGTATCAACTGCTTCAAATTTAGGTAACGCATATGCTGCTAATCTCAGTATTGCTAATACATTTACTGCTAACAATGCTTCAATTTCTAATGCTTATATCTTTGGTGGAAGTATCAGTGGCGTAAGCATATCTATTACTGGTGTTGATAATACACCAATTGGTGCTGCAACTCCAAACACTGCTGTATTCACAAAGATGACTACTTCAAATGCGCAGATTACCGGCGGATCAATTTCTGGCGTATCTATTACGCCCAGTGCTGTTAATGGAGCACCAATTGGTAATGTAACTCCATCTACCGGACAGTTTACTGCATTAGGTGCAAGTGGAGTAGTATATACCAACAGTGCAACTACTTCTACTAGCACATCAACTGGGAGTATTATTGTTGCTGGTGGTGCTGGCATAGCTGGTAATATCAATGCTGGCGGGAACGTAACTGCTACTATAATTGCTGCTACTTCAAATGGTTTAGGAACTAACTTTAAAGTCGGTGATGATGCATGGGTTGGTGATATCAACATCAACAATACTGCTAGACTTATGGGGCAACAGGATAATACCAAAGGATATATTGTATTTGGTAACGGAGATACTGCTTCATTAGGACGTAGTGGCACCAATGCTCTAACATATGCTGGCAATTTCAATGCTGCTGCAATTACTGGCTCAACTGTCAGTGCAGGAACTATTGGTAACTCAGGAGCATTGTTAATTGGTACTATAACTACCAATGCACAGCCTTATATCACAAGTTTAGGTATTTTAACTGGACTTGTTGTTAATGGGACATTAGGAGCTACTACAGTAAATGGTGCATTTGGCGGTCCATTCAACGGCACAATCGGTGCAAGTGTGCCTAATGCTGCTGCGTTCACAAGTATAATTGCATGTAACAATGTAACTATCTACGGCACATTGACTGCTTCACAATTTAATATCGTTGGTAATGTTACTGGGAATCTG
>Ga0136642_1000995_pt1 | contig 13031 bp, 11 predicted proteins | sample LowCatLa1302831Y_FD_115313 | JGI IMG/M metagenome (GOLD analysis project Ga0136642, IMG submission 115313) | Freshwater microbial communities from Lower Cathedral Lake, Yosemite National Park, California, USA - 13028-31Y | ecosystem: Environmental > Aquatic > Freshwater > Lake ... | reverse complement strand
TTGCCTGAAATATGTATATTGATCTTCATGTCTTGGAAAGTTTTGCCAAAGCCCATCCAGCGAGCCATGTCAGCATGATATTCAAATTCTTCAATGCTACGTTCCACGATGCCGGGATTTTCACTACTCAGCACACAGAATTGTCCGGGATGAAAGCTGATGCGCACATCATGCTTGCGAGCTGCTTCGCCCACTGGTGCAAAGATACGTTCGCAATGACGTTGCTGGTCTGGATCTTGCCACCACGTGATCCAATCTTTTTCGGTATAGCCACTCAGCATTTCTGAACCAATACGCATCATTCTGCGTTCAGCCGGCAAGGTAGCCACACGTTCAATCTGTTTCACGGCGGCCGCGGTGTTGTGATTCATTAGGTCATATTGACGCTGTTCAGCTTCCAACGGATGTTCACGAAGCCATCGCATGGTGGTTGAGCGGCCATTCAGCTCTCTATTGGCGGCATTGACCTTCATGCCTCTCACTTCTGTGGCATCATCTAGCCATTTGCAAGCATAACCGATTCGTTTTTGTTGTGTCATTACCAGTGCCTAATCACGCCTAAGATTATAAAAGTGTTTGTAAGTATATATGATAACACAATCACCGTCCTAATGCAAGCAATTCGATCCGATTCCTCGTTCGAACTGCCTGATTTTTCACCTAGGGCTTTTGCCCAAAGGCGCCAAAGCTGTTTAACCTTCGTAGATAGCCGAATTGGCACCGTGTTCTGCACATTCTACCCTAACGCAATAGCAACGATTGTCAGTCTTTTCTCTGATCAAAGCATCAGCAAAATTGAAAGCATGTTCGGCAAATTTCTCTGCGCCCACACCATCAAACATTCGTATCTCTGCTAGATCCAGTGCTTCCAGTTCTTGGAACTTGATCAAATGTGGATCATTTTTATCCAACGCCAATTTGTGATCAAAGTGATCTTCTAGCCATGCCTTGAGCGGTTTGAGTCCGCCAAAGTCCACTGCCCAGTTCTTGTTGTCTAATTCATCACAGCCAAATGTGAATGTGAACGCTAGACTATAACCATGTAGCAGATGACAGTGGCTGTGATCTGCATTGGGTTGACGAAATACCGCACTGAGTCCAATGTTGTGTCCGTAATGTTTTGTTGAGTAAAATTTTGCCATTGTTTAGTTTCCTTGTTAACAATGACACGCAGAGTTTATAGTGCGGGATGAGCGTCTAAGTCCGCATATAGTAATTATACGCTTTTAAGTTGCAAGGTCAACCTTATTGGCTAGCAATCATGCCAAATGGTGCCCAATGCCCAGGAGTACCACTGGCAATACAGATCCAACCAACATAACTGCCCGTTGTTGGCTGAGTGTTCCAGCAAATGTCGCCCGTGGTGTACAAACCCAACAGAGGTGCTTGGGTGTCGTGTGTTTGAACTTGTCCGCCCAAGCTGACATCGCCAGGCACTGTGAGATCCATTTTGGGGTCTGGATTTTGAGTGTTGATGCTCACTGGTCCAAACATTCTAATGGGCTTTCTTGTGTTGTTGCTGTCGCCAATCACAATGCTGTTGTTGATGTTGGCAATGATGTTGTCCATTTGTGCTGTGATAGCAATATCGCCACCAGCATTGATACGACCGGTATCTATGGTCAATGCAGCACTACCTTGGCCCACACTTACGCTGGATGCTGACGCTTGTCCGAACACACTCAAATTGCTTAACAAATTGACATCGCCACCCACTTCCAGTGCTTGTAAACTTCCCACCGTTGTTAGATTACTGAAGATCACTCCTGGACCGAGACTGGTGCGACTCAAAACAGGTTGAGCACCTATGTAGTATTCTTTGTTTGTGCCAATGTCTATGCTTTCCGTGGTGTACAATCTATCTGGACCGCTCATCAACATCAGTTGTTTGATGCCGCTGGGAGCACCGGTCCAAACCAATCCAAGTCCATAAACTGTGGAATTGCCTGTGTTGTAGAACTGTAGACTGCTGTTGCGTTCCACTCTAGTGTCTGCCACAATCTTGGTTACATTAAGTGTGCCATGTATGTTCACCACAGCTGACTTGTTGATGTTGTTACCAAAATCTACCTGCCCGTTATTGGCAATTGTGATACGTGCTTGATTGTCTGTAACGATACTCAATGCATGATTGCTTATAGTACCAATCGTGGCCAAATTGATAGTGGGGCTTCCTATAGCAATATTGACATTGTTTTCCAAAATGTCCAACGCCAATCCAGGTTCATTGGTTCCTAGTCCCAAGCGATTGTATTGGCTGTTGAAATAGGCAAAGTTTCCAAATATGGCATCGCCGGAAACATCCAAGCTGTTAAGTGTACCCACTTGTCGTAGGTTACTGGTGCTTACTGTTATGCCCAGTGCGGTGCTGGATAATATAGGTGTATTATCAATACTAAATGCGTTGCCTGCACTTAGATCCAAACTGTAATTGGACCAAACCCTTCCGTTACGGTTTATGAATAGTTGTGCAAGATTAGTTTGATTTGTAGGTATAGTGGCCATAAGTTGAGTCTCTTTATGATATTTATCACTAGACTCAACTTAGGCCAGGTGCTTTATTGCACTCGGAGCAGGATTGTTTCTTCGTTGATACGACCGTTCATCTTGGTATCTGTGGCATTGATGTCATCCAAGAACTTGCGCAGCTGCACTTTGCCAGCGGCCTTGAACTCTTTCAGCTTGTCTTCGGGCTTGCGCAGAGTCTTTTGTACGCTCTTGAACTCGTCAAAACCGGTAATTGTGGTACCTTTTACACCCAAGTCCGCAAACTCGCTGGCAATGTATTTGCCCAACTTGCGAGTCTTGGTGTTAAACACCCACAATTCCTTGCTACCAATAATGTCAGTGGGGTTAATGCTCACTAACTTTAAGGGTTCGTTGGATTTCATGTACTTGAGCTTGGCAACCAATTTGTCCTTGGGCACTATTTTGGTTTTACGTGGAGCACGATTCACTCGGGCTTCTTGAGCCAACATGTCGCAAGCACTCATTATCTCTTGATAAAACGCAATCAAACTGCGAATCTGCTTCTTTGTACGGTGGCTATAGCCCTCTTTAAGCTGTTCATCTGCGTTGCCGCTAGCCAACTCTTCAAGTTCAGCTAAATCCCTGCTGTAGAGGGTTTTAATAAGTCTAGCATGTGCTGCTTTGACCTGTTTGCCCTTGAGCAAGTTGAGCACTTTGAACGCTTTTGGATCAAAGTTTTCAGGATCCTTTTGAAAGCCTTCAATGGCATCTTCCAATTCTTCAGTCATTCGGTAAGCGGCTTCTTTAACACGTTCCTGAATGGTTGGCACATACACCGCAGGCTTGGCTAACTCTATGGCCTTGGCTTCGACTTCGTCTATGTCGTCTTTGCCAGCGGCAATAACTTTCACAATCTCAGCACGAAGCCAAGCCGCTGTGTCACGACCTTGATTGAAATCAGCTCGCTGAGCTGTCATGCCGCGATTCAAACACGAAGCCACAGCACCCATTGTGGTACCAACACGGCTATCTTTAACTTTTTTGAACGCTGTGATGTCAGTTCGGGTACAACCAACACTTTCCATCCATTTGGCCACAGCTGGCTTGTAAGTTTTGATATCACTTTCCAAACGGTAGTAGTCCATGGCCTTCTTGAAAAAGCGATGAAAGGTGTCAGCATCCCATAACTCACAGCCTTCCCAAACTGGGCTGTAGTCCTTGACTGCACGAGTGCGATGCGCAATCACTTGCTTTTTGGTTACACGGGTTTTGGTTGCGGCTTTAGCCAATTTGTGCTCCTGTTTGTTTAACAATGTATGTATTATAGCAGTATTAAGGTTGCATGTCAACCATAAGTTGCGCATGTTCTTCAAGCATACTTATAAATATTCCCATGAAGACAGCTTTACTAGTTGGTTGCGGATCCAAATGGGGCGCAGAATTTACCAAACACTTATCCGATCGTGGATATCAAATCGATTTATTAAGCGGATCCGACTTCTCCTATCCCAATGTCACTGCAATTCGCATTAACTGGTTTGAGCTAACAGTTGACAAGATCAAAGAGCTAGTGCCAAAAAAAAACTACGATTTGATTTTCTTCAATCAAAACAGTGGCGGTTCCCCAAATGATCACTATTTGAAACCGGGTAATGAATTGGATGTAGGTCAATGGAATTATCACAACTGGATCAATGTTCAATTGCCTTACTATCTAGTTAAGCATCTAGCCACCACTACAACAAAGGTGGGTTGGATGCTGACAGGATTGATTGCTGGCCATGATGCAAACATGTTCCAGTATGCAGGCTATGCCACAGTTAAGTCAGCCAATCTACACATCATGAGAGGCTTTAGTCAATTTCATCCAGGTGTATTTTTTGCAATAAATCCCTTATGGTTTCCTTTAGAGGATTATGCTAAAGATGCAGAACAGATTACTAGTGTAATTGAATCTTTAAAGTTGACGGATTCAGGCAAGACTTTTAATAAAAATGGTTCCGAGTGGCTGTTATAAAAACACATTGAACAACAAAGTTCTTCTTACATCTTCGGTTACCTTAGGAACACAGTGCCAAGTACGCTCGGTATTAAGCCAAGCTGTGCCGGTAAATTTAGAACCGCGTCCTTGATGTATTATAGTACAATCATCAAAGTTAGTTCCACCGTTATCCCAAGGTTTTTCTTCCCAGCCAAAATATGTAGTAGTTGTATTGTCTTGAACATTGATACTGCCAGACAGCATGACAAATCTATTGTCCAGGTGCCAAGGTTGATAAAATCCTTTGTAGTCCACTGTACCCAGTACAAGTGCTCTATCTCTCTTTAACACTTCACTTTTATAGAACTTGTCAAAATCTTTAGAAAATGACATAGGGTATCTATTACCAGTATCCACAGATAGCAATTTTTTAGTTATTTCGTAGATAGGGTAAGCCATTATTCTTTTTAATTTTTCGTATAATGGATGATGGCAAATAACATTAACCCTACCTTCTTCCACCGACAAGTTACCGTAATCGCGCCTCTCACTAGGCTGTGAAAAATATGTGTCAAAATCAAACACTGATAGTTCAGGAATTTCAATATCCAATATTGGCGGATCTGCTTGTACTTCTGTTAATATCATATTACCAAGTTTGTATTTTAAATTGTTCTGCTAGTTCAACAAAATGCGGATGCGTAGCAAACAAGTTTTGCTTACGGTACTTATCAAATCTTTCTTGTGCTGCAAAGAACTCTTTTATCTGCGATTTAGAAATGTTTTTGTCCAGTGAATTATTGTAATGTTGTATCAATTCTTTTATTCTTCCGTAATAGTCTGGTAGTGTTTCCAATCTAGCTATTTCACTTGTCAGAATATGTTTGGGCGAAAGTTCTAAATAATTTCCCCCTGTGACTGGGATAAAATAAAAAAGATCGGTAAATTCGCTGACCGATTTTATTAGGTCGTATAAGTTGTGTGCATTTAAATTTTGTGAAGTGACAGCAATAACTGGCATAAAATTTGTTCCTTGACTGACCTCGCATGCTTTTTTAAGATTCCTATAAATTTTTTCCCACTTGCCAGGCCACCTTATGTATTCATATGTACTTCCGCTACCGTCAATGCTGACATTCAGATCTACAAATTTAAATTTACTCCACATTTCGATATATTTTTCTACATCAACTTGCAAGTTTGTACTGTAACGAATTTTAATATCTTTGGCACGATTTTTTTGAATCAGTAATTCCATAATTTCATCATGAAATTCGTTAATCAACGGTTCACCGCCCAGCATGTAGATGGTGTTTAAGTTGATCGATTTATGAATTAAATTTAATATCTTGTCTTTGGTTTCCCTAGAAAAGTCCATGAGCTCCGGACCTTTGTACATTTTGAATTCTATAAACTGTTTTGCCAACAAACTACTACTGGTGGCATTACACATTCTACAGGCAAGATTGCATTTATTTCCCAAGGTTATATCCAAATACTGTATGTCTTCAAACCCTACAGTTTTTTCCAACTTGATAGGAATTGCTGATTTTAATCCGTAGTAAAGATCATCGTTTGAAGTATGTCTAAAACTACGATTACCAATGTCTTCAATTTCCCAACATCGATTACATGTGGATGGTTTCTTGCCTTTTAGGAAACTAGACCTCAGAGCTTGACCATTTTTATTATTGATTATCTCATCTACACTTATATTATCTATTTTGACATGATAAGACGACTCAGTGGCGCTACAGCAAGGTCTGAGTTCTCCAGTGGCCGGTATGCTAACACTATTGAACGGCAGCACACAAATATTATTCATGGGGTTTTTCCCAGTCTTTTTCATCGAAGTAAGAATCTTTTTTAGCACCTAGTTCTCCATAGTCTAATGCATTGAATTCTACAGCACAACACTGTCCACATTTTAAAGGACGCATAGATTTATTACCGTCTTGTTGCCATGTATCAGGAATCCATTTTTGGAATATATCTAAATTAAGAATATCAAACAAATTGTGTTTGTGCATATTCAATTGATCAACACCTCCTTGAAGATTGATCATTTTCATGTAGTTTACATCCACAGCCTTGACCTTGGTATCGATAAAAGGTTCCGATCCAAGATAGCAACATGGGCTTACATGCCCGTCTGCTGCTACAAATATTTCGTTATTGGGCTGATGTTCTCTGGTATTTTTTACAGAGCGGCAGGCAATGGTAAAGTCGGTGAGATCTATTTCATGATACTCGCCATTGGCAAATTTATGGTCGCCATTCTTAATACCAATCATTCTCTTGAAGTCTTCTAAACGAATACTTTGATACTTGCTTTGTTTGAAGTAAGTGGACTCTTCAAAGTTATGCTTGAAACGATCTTCATTGGGTTGTGTTAAATCGTACAGGTATTTGCCCTTCCAATAAACAGGGTAATAGCCTTGTTTCTTGATTAGGCCTTTGTAACCAGCCCACCGAGTGGTTCTTTTTACATTAAAGTTCTTGAAGCCCATAGTTCGGGCAAGTTCTCTGGCTTCGTCAATTTGATGTTCGTTATACTCAAATACAATAAAGTCCCAGTGAGCAACACCACCTGCATCGATAAACGCCTGTGCGTTTTCCATTATCTTTTTCCACACGGTATTGCGACGATACAAATGATTAGTATCTTCTAATCCATCTAGACTGAATGTACAGTAGTTACCGCCATTCTGTTCTTGTTTCATTACTGCACCCAGTCGTGCCCACCATGCAGGATTTCTTAAACTCCCATTGGTGTTGCAAGCCAATCCTATACCCGGACTTATTTCTCGCAAGTATTCATATATGTCCACAAACTCCTTACATGCACAAGGATCTCCAAAATTGCCGCAAGCTAGAATTTTATGTAACCCTCGAATGAATTCCACTGGCCATGCTTGCTTGAAGCCCCCTAAAGTCCATTCTGTATTTGACAGTGTGCTTATTTCAAAACCTTTGTCATCGTATCTGGGGCACATGGGGCATGCACTATTGCATTTGTCAGTTGGTTCCCAATGTACTTGTGTTATTCTACCGTCCCACATATTTTATCCTATTAAGTAATTTTTCATCTCTGTGTAGTATTCAGGAAATGTTTGTTCAAATGATTCTTTTCTTATGTTATCTCTGACTTTTATTTCTCGCCAAAATTCTCTCCAGTCATGTTGATCATGTTGGCTGTTAAGCAAATGGCGAATAATCATTTCTCTATCTAGTTGCCATTGTTGAGGCAAATGCTTGGATTCTTGTGTTTTGAGTTTATCAACAATGATGTGTTTCAGTTCGTTGGGTAAGATCCTAACACCATGATGGTCGTGTACCACGTTAACATAGATACCTATACCTTTACTGGCATAGTGTTCAAATGTTTCAAAAAAGTAATAAACATTAAATGCCGATACACTAATACACGCACTCAACCACCACTGTGTTTGGCTTGTGTTTTTTGCTTGGATAAATTTGTCAATATTTTCTTCCACTTCAGTCCATACGGCAGGATGACGACAGTATTCAAACTTGTTGCCTATTCCGTCACTACTGACTTGTATGTCTACAATTTTGAATTGTTCCAACAAGGGCATGTATTTTTCTGGATATATGGTGCCGTTAGTGTTGTAGTGTATGTGTTGATTCTTGCTCCAACCGTTATCTACGCACTTGCCAACAATGCTCCAATGCTTTTCGATATAGAAAGGTTCACCTCCCGCAAAATCAAATTTGGTCACATTAGGTAACAATGCTGTGATATCGTCCCACAAGTAATTGTTGGCATAATCAAAACTTGCTTTGACTATGGCCCATCTTGGTTGCTGTAGGAACTGTTGCTTGTCTTTGGGGGATTCTATCTGGGCCTGCTCAATCATCCAAGGTGTCGAGTGCGTGGGGCTACAAATCCTGCATTTCAAATTGCACAGATTACCCATACTGAGATCAACCACGGTAGGCAACATGGTGCCGTCAGACACAGTGTGTTGATGAGTCTTGTTGTCTCTTATGCGTTTACTTTCTTTGCCAGCATCTTCTTCCTGCCAGCAAGACTTACACTCAGGTATTTTGATACCATTATTGAGATCCGAAATCATCTGCTGACGACGTTTGCTGTTCCAGAACTCAAGAATACTGGCACGATTGATGGTGGTAGCACCCGAGTCCGTGACAAATTCAAGATCGCTCATGCAGCAGGGCTTGACAACACCCTTGGGGTGTATGCTGAGATTCATGTAGGGATTCACGCAACCAGTTTTACTTTGCATAATTGTCGTAAGTTTCTTTACACAACGCCATAAAGTCTGTGTACTCAGGGAATGTTTTTAGCAAGTCGGTGCCAAGGCGCTTGTCGTTCTCTGTGAAGAAGCTGTAGAAGTCTCTGCGCCCAGCACGGATCTTGTCCGCTGAGACTGTCTTGGCCTTCATGTAGTCTGTAACACGCAAGAACTTTTCATACTCCAGATCACTCAACCATTCATGAGATTTGATAAATTCAAGTGTTGCATCCATGTGATCAATAAAGTCATCTGTTAGGATATTGATCATCCAGTGTGGTGGCTCTTTCAAGTAAGGTGTATCAAACTTGATGGCTTCCATGCCAAACTCCTTGCGCCACTCAACCACTTTTTCCAATAGGCTTTTGAAATTGGTAACGCACAACACATTAAAGGTACACATGAAGTTCACCGTGGTGCCTGTGGCCAATACTGCTCGCATGTTGCGCTCCCAGTGAGCACAATCCAGTCCAGTGCGCATGTACTCGGCTTGCGCTCCCCAACTGTCTATGCTGGTGTAAAAACTAAAACTGCGAATCTTTTTCTGTGTGATGAGAGAGCGCACACGTTCTATCAAACTGTCCACTTTGGCAAAGCTCACGCCAAGGTTGCTGTTGAGACTGATCTCCAGTTGCGGTGCTGGCTCTTTTTCCAACAAGTCAAAGAACTGCATGGCACCGGGATTCATCAGGGGCTCACCGCCAGTGATGCGTAGTGTGTGCAAGTCGTTGCGCAAACTGGGCCACCAACGCCAAAATGCTTCAATGTATGGGTTCTCATCTTTAGGACCGTAGTACGAGCCGTTGCTCATGAACTCAATGCCATACTGATTGTATGTCAAGTCGTAATTGCCATGCTTCTTGATCTCTTCAGTCCACATGGTACTGGCTTGTGGACAGCAATAGCCGCAACGGTAGTTACAGCCGTTGCCAAAGCTCACTTCTAGATAGCGTGGATTGATATCTCTGTCCCAAGGCAACTTGGCCACATCATCGATTATGGGCACACTGTAATCACTAGAACTGTGTATCATACGGTCGCTAATGTGCTCGCCTGGCAAGTCTTCAATGTTCCAACAGTAATAGCACTCATCGGGCCTGCCGCCTTCCAGCATGGTTTTGCGCTGTTGTTTCTTCCATTTGGTATTGTGTAATGCTGCAGGATTGGCCGCAATTTCATCCAGACCAATGTGGTGTGGTCTTGGATGATAGCAACTGTGATTATCGCCTGTGTGTAGATAAAGTGTTTGATGCAACCACTTCATGGTACAAAAGCCGGGACCGGTTGTATTCAACTTGTCTCTAACCAGTTTGATATATTGTAACTTATGATCCATTTAGGTCCTTGCACTCTTTCCAAAAATTTGATAGTTGGGGGAAAACATCATTAAAGTCAGTTCCTCTACGTTTGTCTTGTTCTGTAAAATACAAATAGAAGTTTTTCATAGCCAACTCTCGGTCAAATCCTGCTGGTGTCTTGACCCAGTCAACAAGTCTTTGTACTTTACTGATCTCAAAGTCTTTGAATCCTTTGAAACGATTAAACTGTGTTTCTTTATTGTTGTTCATATACTTAATGCTTTTTTCCAATTCCGTCACTAGTTCCGGAATCAGCTTGGCATTCATCCACATGGGATCATTGAGCATTGGCACATCAAACCAAATCAGCTGTCTATCAGTATTGTACTGTTGCCTCAACTGATGTATATTTTTGATATATTCTACAAAGCCTGTGTAACTTAACACATTAAAAGTAATAATAAATGTAAGACTATGTTTACGACTGGTGCGCAAATAATCAGTTACATTGGCATACAATGTGTTGAAGTCTAAACCATTGCGTATGTACTCTGCTGGTGCGCCCCACGAATCTAAGCTACAGTACAACATAAAGTGATCGATAGCGTCAACATCAGTTATGTGTTTTAAACTAGACATAAATTTACGCCATTGATCTCCAGGCGGGTTACAATTACTTGTGATACTTAGATGCAAATCTTCTTTAGGATGCTCTTTTACATAGTCAAACATACGGAAGGTGTTTTTGTCCATCAACGGCTCGCCACCAGTCATACGGAATGTATGCAAAGTTGGGTAGATATCAGGCAACCATTCCCAGAACGCTTGCAAGTATGGATTGTCCAAACCGTTGTCTATGTTCAACTTCTTTACCCATGTCAAGTCGTTGTGCCAACGATCTGCAAGTATGAATGCCCCGTTCTTTTCAATGTCGGTCATCCATGCTGTACTTAGATGAGGGCTACAGTAACTACACTTGAAGTTGCAGGCTTGGTTGAAGTTCACTTCCACATAGCGTGGTTTGGCATTGCTTGTTGAGCCCATAGCCAGTGCTTCTTCTATGATGCCTTCGCTGTAAACATCCTTGCTGCGATAAGCACGATCGCTGAGATTGCTGCCACTGTCTTCAATTTGCCAGCAAAAGCCGCATTCGTCTGGTCTTACGCCATCCAGCATTTTTTTACGCTGTTCTTTCTTATATTTGGTATTGTGCAAGGCACTCACATCAATCCGTACTTCCTCTAGAGGGATACTGTGTATTGGAGGATGATAGCAACTGTGAGTTTTGCCTGTGGGGATATGTATACTAACATTGAACCACTTGGCTAGGCAGAAGCTGGGAGAGACTGTGTTCAATTTTTCAAACACAGTCTCAGAGTCTAGCAAATACTTTGATTCGAACTTGCCGTTTATCTTGCGTACTTCATCGCCCTTCATTAGGTCCACAAACTTTGACGGATTTTGATTAGACGAATCATCATTTGTTCTTCTTCTGTTTCGTAATCCTTTTCAATCTTTTGAAGTAGCTTGTGAGCTGTATCGCTTTGTTTCTTAAGCACTGGATCTTTATCAGCACTGAAACTCAGTCGTCCGCCGTTTGCCAAGCGGCTGGCCTCACAGGCCGCAGTCCAGCCGCTTGCTTCGTATGCATCTGGACGATTACGATATGTAACGGTCCACCATGTGTAAAGCTCAATAATTTCTTTGGCAGAGGTAGCTTGATATGTGGGAACAGCTTCACTCTTTTTATCATCGTCGAGAAACTCTTCGTTGGTAAGAGTGCTGGCCCAATTCAAATAAGCCAACCCAGCTTCTGGCGAACGCCATGTGCGCAACCGCAACCAACCACTGCGCCACCAAGGCACATTAAACTTCTTACGTTCCTCGTCGTTCCACATGCAATAGTGCCATGCTTGCTCTATTTCAACAAAATCCACAAGCTCATTGAACATGCAAGGCAAGAAACGATTGCCCACATCATTCCACTGTCCAGGTTTGATGTCACGGGGGTGAGCAGTGAGCGCATGACTGCGACTAACCCAACGATTATTAATATAGTAGCGAAGGTCATTTAGTTTGTCCATAGGATAGTTTACAAAATTTTGAACAGCATCCAAAGCTTCTTCCGCTAGCCAATAACGGAAGTTGTGCCGCATTTGGGCAGTGGTACGCCACTCATCCCATTCTTCACTGGTAGCCGCACCCAACTTGTTAGTGCCGCGAAGCCAGTCTGCAAATTTTGTACATGACCAATAATTACTTCTCATATCAAATCCTTGTTTATTAATTTATGCTGTATGTCATCACCTGTACAGCCAACAGGTTTTCCATATTCATCTAAAAACGTAGTTCCCCAAATCTTGCTACCTTGTTCAAACTCAACATATATTTCACCATAGGCGCAAAATCTACGAGTATATACATCGCCGTTCTGCACAACAGTATCTTGGAATGGCCATAATACAAATACTAACACGATCGTGGCAAAGAACCAAAATAAACTTCTAAAACGTGTCCAGTTAAATTTTTTCACCTACTTGAAATCCTCTAAAAGATTTGAACCGTGGAAAGCGCAAACTATAAGTGCCGTCTTGATTTTGTGTTACAGCATCTGCACGAACTTCAACAACATGACCATCTGCCTTGCATGACCAAAAATCATCCCGCTGTTGATCGGTAAAGCCACTTCCCACATTCACACGAATGTCTTTGCCATCGTCTACGCCTTCGCACACCAATGCGCCCATCTTGCCCACATTCTTGCCAGTGCCTTCTTCTGTGGCAATCACAGTTAGACTGACTTCGATAAATGGTTTCAATTTCAACCATGCCACACTACGTTTGCATTCGTATCCAGCAAGTGGGTCCTTCAGCATGATGCCTTCGTATCCGCCTGCAATTGCCTTGGCATTAATTTCTTTGTAACGAACTTGACCTTCTTCTGTATCCAAATCAACAAGTTCATTAGCAACATAAGTTACATTGGGAATCAATGCTTGATTT